>OJEP01000005.1_pt1 | contig 323603 bp, 265 predicted proteins | sample 1593761 | NCBI WGS metagenome assembly OJEP01 (sample SAMN05416783, study PRJEB24817) | seawater metagenome | isolation source: Sea water | place: Canada:Atlantic | collected 2013-11
AGAGTTTGAGCTAATGCATTCGGATCAGGCCGCGGAATGTGGCACAACCTACGAGGGCGTTATGACGGCAATAACTTAACGGTTATTGATCCACGAACATAGACTGATGAGAAGGTGACCACGGCGGAGTGAGTAAGGTAGGCGCTGTTCATTGAGAGATGAATAATCCACGAATACCAGCATGACAACCGACGACATTACTGCCTCATCCGGTGCGTTAGCTCATTTATTTTAAGTGAGAAAAAAAGCTAATTATGGGCTGAAAGAGTGTCAGGGTTACGCTCGGTTTTTATTGACAAGGGGAGTCATACCAACACCCCACTAAGGGGCGATAACACATGGGCTAAAATTAGGAACGAAGTGACGCAGCCCATGTGTTAGCGTCCCAGCGAGCAGCGCGAGTGCCTTGAGTGGTTTGTTATGCACTTACACTGTTATCTCTATGAAAAATAGCGATTTTATTATTATCCAAATCCCTAATGTAACAAGCAAAATAAGCATTATCATTTCGAGGGCCAGGCTTGCCTTCGCAAGTCGAGCCTAAGCTGATTGCTAGCTGATAGACCTTCTTAACAAGTTCATTACTGTTAACCTTGAGAGCCAACATAGTTCCGTTACCGAATGTTGCATTTTCTTTATTGTGTGGTTTAGTAATGGATAACTTTGTATCAGAGCCTGGAAATGCATAAAACACAACGTCTTCTGTTTTTGCTACTTGCTTTGCACCGATTAGACCAAGAATTTGGTCATAAAACTCAATAGCTTTATTAAGATCGTTAGTTCCTAACGTAATGTGTGAAATCACTTCCGATGTCTCCTAGGTGCATAACAATTTAGTGTACGGAAAAAATCCTTTATGCAAGGCGGAAAGTTTCCATATATCACCCAAATAATATTTTAACTTTCGCACGTAAGTTAACTTATATCAATATCCTACACTTTGTATCTGAAAACACTGTACTTAAGTACGGAATGTTTCCTTTTTATTTTACGGCGTACTAAAAAATCGTAATGCTGTATGTAATTACAGTTTAAATGTGAAAAATAAAAATGAAATCAATGTTTATGCAAATGGTGGTTCAACACATGCGAAATCACCGTTACGCTAAGCGCTCTATACAGCTTTATAGTGGGTGGATTGTTAGTTATATTCGGTTTCACAATACTAGGCATCCTGCCGAGATGGGAGACAAAGAAGTAGAATTGTTTCTATCTCACTTAGTGAATAAAAAGAATGTAGCACCGGCTACTCAAGCCAGCGCACTCAATGCGTTGGCATTTCTTTATCGAGACATACTAGAAAAGCCTCTTTCCTTGAGCCTTGATTTTGTTACAAGTCGCAGGCAAGCCAAGTTACCTGTTGTGCTTACGCAAGACGAAGTGGTTGCGCTTTTTGCTCAACTTCCTGCTCATTTAAAGTTACCTATTTCGTTACTTTATGGAAGCGGGTTACGTTTAATGGAGGCTGTGAGGTTGCGTGTAAAAGACATTGATTTCGACTACAACGCTATTCGAATATGGGATGGTAAAGGCGGCAAACATCGTGTTGTTACTTTAGCATCAGAGCTAAAACCTGGGCTTAATCGGCAAATAAGTGTAGTTGAAAGTTACCTTATTGCAGATTTAGATAACCCTAGTTACCAAGGGGTATATTTGCCTCATCGTTTGCGTGTTAAATACCAAAATGCGCCTAAAGAACTTGGATGGCATTATCTTTTTCCTTCTGCGCGTTTATCGGTTGATCCCGAGAATGGAAAAACGCGTCGACATCATATTGATGAATCAAGCATACAAAAGGCGATAAGAATAACCGCAAGTGCGTGTGGGCTTAAAAAGAAGGTTACGCCGCATACCTTACGACATTCATTTGCTACTCACCTTTTACAGTCGGGTGCCGACATTCGTACTGTGCAAACGCAACTTGGTCATTCTGATGTGAAAACTACGCAAATTTACACTCATGTATTACAACAGGGGGCGCAAGGGGTAGTTAGCCCGCTTTCCCGTGTTTTAAAATAGTCGTGTTTGCTCAAGCTGTATTGTGCTTTACGAACCTCATGCAACAAAAAAGGGCCCGAAGGCCCTTTGAAATAAAACGTAAATAATTAATTAAACACGTTCAAATACAGTGGCTATACCTTGGCCTAAACCAATACACATGGTGGCTAAGCCTAGCTCTACATCTTGCGATTCCATCAGGTTAATCAAGGTACCTGATATACGTGAACCAGAACAACCTAGAGGGTGGCCTAGTGAAATGGCGCCGCCGTTAAGGTTAATCTTGTCATCAAGATTGTCCATCCAACCTAGTTGCTTAATGCACGATAGTGCTTGGGCAGCAAAGGCTTCGTTGAACTCAGCCAGTTGAATATCGTCCATGCTAAGGCCAGCACGTTTTAGGGCTTTTTGTGTTGCCGGTACTGGGCCGTAACCCATAATAGCTGCATCACAACCTGCCACTGCCATTGAACGAATTTTAGCGCGAGGTGTTAAACCTAGTGCTTTCGCTTTGTCGGCAGACATAAGCAACATGGCAGACGCACCGTCAGACAACGCTGATGATGTACCTGCTGTAACGGTGCCGTTTACTGGGTCGAACACAGGGCGAAGTTGCGCCATGCTTTCAGCTGTGCTTTCTGGGCGAATAACTTCATCATGGTCAATCAGTTTAAGCGTACCGTTGGCATCATGGCCTTCGATAGGCACAATCTCGTTAGCCCAGCGGCCTTCAAGGTGTGCTTTATGCGCTAGCTGATGCGAACGTGCGCCAAACGCATCTTGCATTTCACGAGTGATACCATTTTGACGACCAAGTAGCTCGGCGGTCATACCCATCATGCCAGAGGCTTTTGCGGTGTACTTAGCAAGGCCTGGGTGAAAGTCGATGTTGTAGTTCATAGGTACATGGCCCATGTGCTCAACACCACCAATCATGTATATATCGCCACGACCGCTCATAATGCCGCTAGTCGCATCATGCAATGCTTGCATCGATGAACCGCATAAACGGTTAACGGTGACTGCACCTGTAGTACGTGGAATTTGGGTTAGCAATTGCGCATTACGCGCAATGTTGAAACCTTGTTCTTTGGTTTGCTGTACACAGCCCCATATAATGTCTTCAATTTCTGCTGGATCAACACCTGGGTTGCGCTCAAGTAATGCGGTCATTAGCGCGGCAGACATAGTCTCTGCACGAACATTTCTAAATACACCGGCTTTCGAGCGTCCCATAGGGGTACGAACACAATCGATAACTACGACTTCTTTCATTATTAGTCTCCTTGGGAATTAAGCGAAGTAAGATTTACCTTCAGCGGCCATCTTGCGAACGCCATCTGAAATTTGGTAAATCGGGCCAAGACTGGCGTATTTGTCGGCTAGTTCGACAAAGTTCGCTAATCCCATTGTTTCAATCCAGCGGAATACACCACCGCGGAATGGAGGGAAGCCTAAACCGTAAAGTAAGGCCATATCTGCTTCAGCTGCAGTACCTACAATGCCTTCTTCTAGGCAACGAATTGCTTCGTTAGCCATAGGGATCATCAAGCGTGCAATAATGTCTTGCGCGTCGAAGTCTTTGGTATCGGCTGTAATAGGAGCAAGCAAGCTGTATGCTTCTTCAGCAGCCACTTTCGTAGGCTTACCGCGCTTGTCTTTACCGTAGTTATAAAAGCCTTTGCCATTTTTCTGGCCTAAGCGTTTTTCTTTATAAAGCACGGTTACTGGGTCGTCGCCAATACGTGCCATACGCTCTGGAATACCTGCTGCCATAACGTCTGCAGCGTGGTCGCCAGTATCAATACCAACAACATCCATTAGGTAAGCGGGGCCCATTGGCCAGCCGAACTGTTTTTCCATTACTTTATCAACAGCAACAAAATCAGCGCCATCTATTAGCAACTTACTGAAGCCTGCGAAGTAAGGGAACAATACGCGGTTTACCAAGAACCCTGGGCAATCGTTAACCACAATAGGGGTTTTACCCATGCGAAGTGTGGTGGCCACTACGGCATTAATAGTATCTTCCGAGGTGTTTTCACCACGAATAATTTCAACCAATGGCATGCGGTGTACTGGGTTAAAGAAGTGCATACCACAGAAGCGTTCTGGCTTGTCTAAGCTTTTCGCTAATTGGTTAATTGAAATAGTAGAGGTGTTAGAACAGATGATAGCGTCATCGGCCACTACGTCTTCTACTTCTTTAAGCACTATGCCTTTTACTTTCGGGTTTTCAACAACGGCTTCAATCACAAGATCTGCATCTTTAAGCGTGTTGTAGTCAAGGGTAGGCGTAATAGCGTTAAGGGTTTTTGCCATGGTTTTGGCATCCACTTTACCGCGCTGCATACCTTTACCAAGAATATTGGCAGCTTCGTTTAAGCCTAGGTCTAGTGCTTCAGTGTTAATGTCTTTCATTATCACTGGCATGCCTTTAACAGCACTTTGATACGCAATACCGCCACCCATAATACCCGCACCCAGTACGGCATTAAGTTTTACCTCTTTTGTGGCAGCTTTAGCTTGTTTCTTACCTTTACCTTTTACTAGCTGGTCGGCTAGGAAAATACCAATTTGCGCTTGCGCTGCATCGGTTTTAGTTAGGGCAACAAAGCCAGCGTTTTCAAGCTTAAGTGCGCCATCGCGGTCAAGGCCTGCGGCTTTTTGAACGGTTTCTACCATTTTGTGCGGAGCAGGGTAGTGCTTGCCTGCTTGGGCAAATACCATGGCTTGCGCAGTAGAGAAGCTCATCATGGCTTCGTTTTTGTTCAGTTGTAATGGGGCTTTTTTCTGAGCACGACGTGCTTCCCATTTAAACTTGCCATCTACCGCGTCTTTCAACATAGAAAGCGCACTGTCGCGTAATGATTCTGGTGCAACTACGGCGTCAACGGCGCCTTCAGCAAGGGCTTTTGCGCCTTTTCTGTCTTTACCTGTGGTCATCCACTCTAGCGCATTGTCGGCACCAATTAAGCGAGGTAAACGTACCGTGCCACCAAAGCCAGGCATTATGCCTAATTTAACTTCTGGTAGGCCAATAGAGGCAGTTGTATCTGCAACGCGAAGGTCACAGGCTAGTGTCATTTCACAGCCACCACCCAGTGCAAAACCGTTAATGGCAGCAACAGTAGGGAAAGGTAAATCTTCGAAGCGGTCAAACACCTGAGACGTGTTTGCTACCCAGTTTAGTACTTCGGCTTCATCCATCGCGAATAAGCCGGTAAATTCGGTGATATCAGCACCTACAATAAATGCAGATTTTGCGCTGCGTACTACTAAGCCTTTAACACCGCTTTCTTTAAGCAATGCTTGGGTTGCTTCATCAAGTTCTGTCACCGTTTGGCGGTCGAACTTGTTTACTGAACCTTCGGCATCAAATACCAGTTCAGCAAAGCCATCATCTAACAGACTGACGGATAAACTCTTGCCTGTGTATATCATTATCATCTCCTTCGGCGTTGGCCGGGATAGTAGTGTAGCAATCTAACCATTCGCTATAAGCGTATAAACCAAACATACATTCTGGTCGTACCACAACACTAATGCGTTAGGGTGGCTAGCTTTTTAACTAAACTTAAACAAAATATCAATGAAAAATTCAAACGAGCGTTTCAATTGTTAAAAATGGAGGTCATTCATCGAAAATCAAGCTTCATTTCAATAATAGTGCTTGTATAATGGATGCTATTGACGCAAAGCGCCAATCCAGCAAAACAATAATCTACAATCATGATGTAAATGGTTGTAAGTCATAATCATCAACGCTGGCACTTTTTACTTCTGTGGCACGGATCCATGCCGATAATTTATCGGCTTTCACGCAAGCATCGTTTTATCATTACACCAACTCTGGTGTATTTGAATGCAATAAGGGGTAGGAGTTCACATTGTGTCGTATAAAGTAGGAATAAATTTTTTTCCAACTGCACTCGCATTTTTCAAGCAGTTGCCTTTGCATAAGCCATTGGGGTTATTTACGTTAGTGGCTATTTCAAGCTGCCTTCAGCTAAGCCATGCGCAAGTTTCGCCGCTATTCCCTGATGACATCTACGCCGATGAGCGGGCACGTTTCTTAATTTTAGAAAAAAGCTTACGAACCCTACCGAAAAGACGTTTAGAAGATTTAGACGAAGAAATTTACGGGTTGGCGAATTATCCACTCTATCCGTATCTACTTCGTTTGCGATTAGAACGCACCATGTCGCTTAAAACTCAGCGTGAAGTAGAACAGTTTCTAGAAGATTACGCGGGGCAACCTGTTAGTTATGGTTTGCGCTATAGATGGTTAAACTACCTTGCCTCCCGCGGCCACGAAAACGCGTTTTTAAGTAGTTATCGTGATGGCATGGGCGCTAAACTTACCTGCCAAGCCTTGGGTTACAAATTAAAACGTACCGACGATCCCAAACCTGTGCTAACGGATGTAGACCCTCTTTGGTACAGCGGCCAGTCGCAGCCCGATGAATGCGACCCTCTATTTGCAAAGTGGCGAAGTAATGGCCTCATGACGCCAGATAAAGTGGTTAAGCGTATTGCCATTGCAGCGAAAGAAGATAATCGCCGCATTATTCCTTACCTCAAACGCCAATTGCCAACCAGTCATCAATATCTTGCCGATGCGTGGTCGGCAGTGTCTCGCGACGTAAGCTTAGTCAATCGAAGTCGCCTGTTTCCTTTGAAACACAAAAACAGCGAAGCTGAAATATTAACCTGGGGTATAGAAAAACTGGCGTGGAGAAACCCTAAAGCGGCAATAAAGGCTTACAATACCTACGCCCCTAAAGAGATTTTTTCCGTGCCTGAATTACATATTATTCAACGGGCTATTGCCTTAAGTGCTACTTTAGATTTCTTACCTGAAGCCCATGAATGGCTAGATAAGGCCGATATCGCAGGTGCTAGCGATGATGTGAAACTTTGGCATGTGTCGTTTTTGCTTCGCGGCAAACAATGGCAGCGGGTCGTCGATGTGATTGATGCCGCCAGTCCTGAACTCCAGCAAGAGGAAAACTTCCGCTATTGGAAAGCCCGCGCGCTTGAAGAACTAGGGAATGTGATGCAGGCTACGGTGATGTATCAGCAACTGTCCACCGAACGCAATTATTATGGTTTTATGGCGAGTGCCCGTATTAATAGTCAGCCTAATTTGGCACATACGCCAGCGCCTCTGGTGCAAAGTGCGGTGCACGCTATTGCGAATACCCCCGCTACCCAACGGGCAATGGAATTTTACCGTTTAGAGCGTTCTACGAGTGCGCGTCGAGAGTGGCGCTATTTGCTATCGAATTTACCCGATTCACAAGTGACTGATGCAGGAGTGCTAGCTTACGAGTGGGGTATATACGACCAAGCCATCATCAGTTTCGCTAAAAGTGGTTATTGGGACGATGTTGAGCGTCGTTTCCCCTTGGCGTTCGAGTCACAATTTAGTGAAAAGAGTGAAACCTACGACGTATCAAAAGCGTTTGCGATGGCAATCGCCCGTCGTGAAAGCTCTTTCATGGTAGACGCAGTATCGCCGGTGGGCGCGGCAGGGTTAATGCAACTTATGCCAGGTACCGCGCAATACTTAGCCAAAAAGAAAGTCAGTCGAAATACCTTGTTTCAAGTTGAGAATAATCTCGACTACGGTGTGCAGTATTTACGTTATCTAGGCGATAAGCTTGATAATAATCCTGTATTGGTGTCGGCGTCGTATAACGCTGGCTGGCGTAAAGTGTTGGAATGGTTACCCGCAGGCGAAGCGTTGCCAGTGGACATTTGGATTGAGAATATTCCTTACAAAGAAACCCGTAGTTACGTGAAAGCGGTATTGGCTTATCAGTATATCTACGAGCATCAGTTAGGTGAAAATAAAAACGTGTTTCCGCAGCTTACCCAAGATGTTATTCCTTCATCAAGTGCCGTTAGCACCCACCCTGTAACGGGAACCTTGCAATTAGCGCCTCACTAGCGCAGATGTTTAACTAATGATACAAGCCGCTCGGTGAAAGCTAAGCGGCTATCGTGGTACACTATTCTCCTTTAAGAGAGCGTACTCAAGTCGCCTTAGAAGAGAAGCACACTTAACGACAATGGCTAATATTATTCACTTCTCGCACTTAGTGAAGCTAGCGTAGAACCTGCGATTTGAAACGGCTGGTAACGCGTTGCTCATTGAAGAAGGCCAGTTAGCCATGCAAATCAAAAAACTTAAATGAGGTGTTATGTCAAAACATCAGGCAAGCTATCAGCAACATATCGATGAACTTCAATCTCGCACTCGCGAAGCACTTCAGCGTGAAGGGCTAGAAGGGTTAGTCATCCATTCAGGGCAAGGCAAGCGCTTGTTCTTAGACGATAACCATTATCCATTTAAGGTAAACCCACAATTTAAAGCATGGGTGCCGGTTATCGATAACCCCAATTGCTGGTTAGTGGTTAATGGTGAAGATAAGCCTACCCTTATTTTTTATCGCCCAGAAGACTTCTGGCACAAAGTACCGCCAGAGCCACAAGATTTTTGGACCGACAGCTTCAATATTATTTTGCTTCAACAAGCCGATGCTGTCGAGAAGCACCTGCCTTACGATAAGCGTGGTTTTGCTTATGTTGGAGAATACATTGAAGTAGCTAAAGCATTAGGGTTTGAAAACGTAAACCCAGATAGAGTGCTGCATTATTTGCATTACCAACGGGCGTATAAAACCGATTACGAACTAGAGTGTATGCGTGAAGCAAACAAGCTGGCGGTAGCAGGGCACAAAGCGGCAGAGCAAGCCTTTATTGAAGGCAAAAGTGAATTTGATATTAATTTAGCGTACAGCGCAGCGTGCCGCCAAGGCGATAACGACGTGCCTTACACAAGTATTATTGCGCTAAACGAACACGCGGCAATTCTGCATTACATGCAGTGCGATACCATTGCCCCAAAGCAGTCTCGTTCTTTCTTAATTGATGCAGGAGCAAATTATCACGGTTATGCTGCTGATATCACCCGAACCTACAGTCAAAACTCGACGCTATTTTCAGACCTTATTCAAGCCGTGGATAAAGTTACGCTAACCTTGGTAGATTCGCTTAAGCCAAGTGTCGCCTATACCGATATTCATTTGCTTGCCCATGCAGGTATAGCTCAAATCCTACAAGACACAGGCATTGTGAATCTTCCGGCGGCAGATATTGTTGAACAAGGTATTACGCGAACGTTCTTCCCTCACGGCATTGGCCACTTTTTAGGGCTGCAAGTACACGATGTAGGTGGTTTGGTAAATGACGACAGAGGTACACCTAAGCCTGCCCCTGAAGATCATCCTTTCTTACGTTGTACGCGCATGATTGAAGCGCGCCAGGTGTTTACCATCGAGCCTGGTTTGTATTTTATTGACAGCTTGCTCAGAGACTTAAAAGCCACCCCAGCGTCGAAATACATCAATTGGGATACGGTAGATACGTATCGTCCATTCGGTGGTATTCGCATTGAAGACAATATCATTGTGCACCGCGATAAGAACGAAAACATGACCCGAGATCTTAATTTAAAATGATCTCATCGCCACGCATCACTCTATGATTAATAGCGTTAGGCTTAAAAATTATAGATGCGCTCAGCGAGAACAATGAAAAAAGACAGCCACTTGAGCTGTCTTTTTTTATGGTTATTAAGCACTTTACCAATAGTGTTAGGCTAAGTAATGGAACGACTCAAGGCATAGGGAGCAGACATGCAGCAACCCGATATTCTAAATCTCATTATAGTGGCAACCTTAGCTGGCCTCGCTATGCCTGCTGGTGCGCTCTTATCTAAGGTAAAAGGCTTCCGTCCTAAGTGGTTAGAACAAGAATTGCGTCACGGTATTTTAGCCTTGGGGGCGGGTGCGTTAATTTCAGCGGTAGCATTAGTGTTGGTGCCTGAAGGTATCAAAGACGTATCGGTTTTAATGGCGTGTAGTTGTTTTGTCGGCGGGGCACTTGCCTTTATGGCGTTGGATATTTATCTGGCAAAAAAGAAAACCGCAGGAAGCCAACTTGCCGCCATGTTAAGTGATTTTGTGCCAGAATCGGTAGCGCTAGGCACCACTGCCGCACTAGGTGGAGGTACTATGTTGTTAGGCGTGTTAATAGCAGTACAAAATCTACCAGAAGGGTTTAATGCTTATCGTGAAATGACCCCAGCAAACAAAAACCGTAGTACTAAGCTTATTTGGATTTTTGTATTGATGAGCTTACTTGGCCCAATAATGAGCGCAGTAGGGTTTTATTATTTGGCAGATTTCCCCGTCATCATGAGTGGCATTATGCTATTTGCAGCAGGGGGAATTTTGTATTCAGTATTTCAAGACATAGCCCCTGGTATTCGCATGGAAAACCATTGGTTACCCCCCTTAGGCGCAATACTTGGCTTTTTAGTGGGGCTGGTGGGCGCTATGCTTGAAGCGGGTTAACGCACTAACTAGTGCGTTCTACCGAGATATGAGCAAGAGCAATCAATGCCTCTTTGTAAGGTGAATCTGGAATAATAGATAAACTATCAATGGCCATTTTCACTTCGTTGTTGGCACACGTGCGGGTGTAATCGAGTGCCCCAGTGCTTTCCATGATTTGTTGAATGCGGGTAAGGTGAGGTAAACCGTTGCTTTGCTCTATGGCATCGCGAATAAGGGCTTTATCTTCTTCACTGTCGGTATTCCACATTGCATATAGCAAAGGTAGCGTAGGCTTTCCTTCCGCTAGATCATCACCTGCGTTTTTGCCCATTTCATCACTGTCGGCCATGTAATCTAGAATATCGTCGGCTAACTGAAAGGCGGTGCCTAAGTGCTTGCCGTATTCTTGCATGGCATGCTCTACGTTTTCTGGTTGGTCGGTCAATACCGCTGCCAGTTGCGTAGCCGCTTCAAACAAGCGGGCGGTTTTACCGTAAATTACGTCGAAATACCGTGCTTCTGTGGTAGAGGCATCGTTGCAGTTCATTAACTGCAATACTTCACCCTCGGCAATTTGATTGGTTGCTTCAGATAAAATGTCCATAACACGCATGCGTTTTAAACTTACCATCATCTGAAATGAGCGGGTATATAGAAAGTCACCTACTAAAACTGATGCTTGGTTACCAAATACGGCGTTAGCGGTTTCACGTCCGCGTCGCATGGTCGATTCATCTACCACATCGTCGTGCAACAAGGTGGCGGTATGTATAAATTCAACAATAGCGGCGAGGGTATGGTGGTCAGCATTTTCAATGCCCATTGCACGTGCACTTAACACGGTAAGTAATGGGCGAAGGCGCTTACCGCCACTATTAACAATGTAGAATCCCAATTGATTAATAAGTGCAACGTCAGAGTCGACTTGCTGTTGAATCAAGTGGTTAACCGCTTGCATATCATCGTTTGATAGCGCGCGTATTTGATTTATATCCATTGGCATGGGCGTAAAAACTTATTCATTTCTTAGGCAATTATAGGGGCTGATTGTACCTGAATGCGCTGTACTATCCACCCAATTAAACACATTAGCCACCCAATTAAACGCATTGGCCACCGAATTAAACGCATTGGCCACCGAATTAAACGCATTGGCTACCGAATTAAACGTATTACCCAGCCAATTCAACCGAATCGCAGTCGACATGTCTTGAAAAGGTCACGGTGAACATATCTTCGGGAATTGCACAGCCAATTATCAATCAGTCGTTAATATATACTTAATATACTTACGTTAAGTCTCATTATAGGTGCTATCACTCAATTTTGATGTGAAATGTGTATTTTCAGAAATATTCTTTTTGCTAGCTGCGAAGTTCAGATCAAAATGCTACAATCTCGGATCTGTTATTCGATCGTTTTGATCACGGTGATTTAAAGGCGCGGTTTATGCGCGTTTTTATGATCAGATCGGCGCGGTTGGATCGTATTCGATTTTCCATCTACAGATAACGCATTCCATGCTTTTATTAGTTATAAATGCTTATCGAATTTGGCGGTTATCATCTCGAATTTTACCGTTTGTCCATTTACTTAGCGCTGTTTTCTAAGTGTGACAACGTGCATTTTTGGGTGAATTCACGCAAAAATTCACCCATGTTGGAAAAATAATCTACTTTTATCAGAATCGGGGTTGTGATTTGCGGATGTTTCACGTACAATTCGCGCCCTGTTTTTTGAATTGATTGCGTCAGTGACGCAGAGCGGAGTTAACTATGTACGCGGTTTTCCAAAGTGGCGGTAAACAACACCGTGTGGCCGAAGGCCAAACCGTTCGTCTAGAAAAAATCGAAGTTGCCCCAGGTGACACGATTGAATTCGACAAAGTTTTAATGGTAAGCAACGGTGACGACGTAAAAATCGGCACACCAAACGTTGCTGGTGGTAAGGTGACTGCTGAGGTGGTTACACACGGTCGTGGCGATAAAATTAAAATCGTTAAGTTCCGTCGTCGTAAGCATTCACGTAAGCAGATGGGTCACCGTCAGTGGTTCACGGAAGTGAAAATTACTGGCATTAACGCTTAATAGGAGCACGAACACATGGCACATAAAAAAGCTGGTGGTAGTACCAAAAACGGTCGTGATTCAGAGAGTAAACGCCTAGGTGTTAAACGCTTTGGTGGAGAATCTGTTCTTGCTGGTAACATCATTGTTCGTCAACGTGGTACTCGTTTCCACGCTGGTGACAACATGGGTATCGGTAAAGACCACACGTTGTTTGCATTAAAAAGCGGTAAAGTTCAGTTTGATGTTAAAGGACCGAACAACCGTAAATTTGTAAGCATCGTAGCAGAGTAAGCGCCTTAGCTACTCGCCGAACAGGCTTAGAAAAACCCCGCGCTTGCGGGGTTTTTTGTTTTATGGAAACCCGAGCTTTAGTATCTGGGCAGTACATAACAATTTGGTGTAAACTTAGTAGTTAAATACTGAGTATAAATAACCCCTACGGCAACAATGCCCGGAGTGATAAATGAAATTTGTAGATGAAGCTGAAATTCGTGTTGAAGCCGGTGACGGCGGCAACGGCGTAATTGGCTTTAGAAGGGAAAAATATGTTCCCAAAGGTGGCCCTGATGGTGGCGACGGGGGCGACGGCGGTAGTGTTTTTCTTCTTGCCGATGAAAACCTGAATACATTGATCGACTATCGTTTCGAGCGTTTCCACCGTGCAGAGCGTGGCCAAAATGGTCAAGGCGCTAACTGTATTGGCCGTGGCGGTAAAGATTTAACGGTAAGTGTTCCAGTAGGAACCCGAGCTACCGACAGCGATACCGGTGAAGTACTTGGCGACCTTACTCGTCATGGGCAACAGCTTAAAGTGGCACAAGGTGGGTTTCACGGTTTAGGTAATGCGCGTTTTAAGAGCAGTACTAACCGTGCACCACGTCATAAAACCAACGGTACGCCAGGCGAAATTCGTAATTTAAAACTCGAATTAATGCTATTGGCCGATGTGGGTTTACTAGGTATGCCGAATGCAGGTAAATCTACGTTTATCCGCTCTGTATCTGCAGCTAAGCCTAAAGTGGCCGATTACCCGTTTACTACGCTAGTACCAAACCTAGGTGTAGTTCGTCAAGACGCACAGCGCAGCTTCGTAGTAGCCGACATTCCTGGGCTTATTGAAGGTGCAGCTGACGGCGCAGGTTTAGGTATTCGTTTCCTTAAGCATTTAGAGCGCTGCCGTATACTGCTTCATGTTGTAGACATTATGCCTGTGGATGAAAGCGATCCAGCTGAAAATGCCAAGGCTATTGTTGAAGAGCTCGAAAAGTACAACCCTAAATTAGCAAGTAAACCTCGCTGGTTAGTGTTTAACAAAGTCGATTTGATGCTTGAAGAAGAAGCCAATGAGCGCTGCAAAGAAATTGCCGCACAAATTGGTTGGGAAGGCCCAATATACCAAATATCTGCTTTCCAGAAGATTGGCTTAGAGCCGCTTTGCCGAGAAATCATGGACTTCATCGATACGCTTCCAACCGAAGTTATTGCAGAAGAAGAAACGAAAGATGTTGAGTTCAAGTGGGATACTTACCATCGTAATACGTTAGAAGCACAAGAAGCTGACTTAGGCGACGACTTCGAAGACAATTTAAGTGATGACTTAGACGATGATGAAGATTGGGACGAAGATGACTACGATGTAGAAGTTGAGTACCGTCGTTAACTAAAAAAGCATGCACGCTTATTTCAGTGCTAAACGAACAACATTAAAACCGCTAGTTTGCGAAAACTAGCGGTTTTTTATTAAAAGCTTCTGATTTTTTTAAATACACAGTTTACATGCCAAGCTGGTAAGTATTTTTATCAGCTTACTGATGTACAGATTTAAGTAAAAACGCTGATAACAGAGCCGATTCTGTGGCTTGTAAAACTGAATGCGTTCTGTCCAATATGGCGTTTCTGTAATTGGGAAGGTTTAGGTGGTAATAAGTTTCCTCTAATAACCCGGCTAAACTTTTTACTTTATGTATCAAGGCATCGTTTTCACCCCCATCTACTTCTAAGAGAATAACCGCAATATCAAAAGCGCAACCTAAGTAAGGAATAGCTTCTGTGTATTGTCCGCAGTGCAGTAAAAGCGTGCCTTGCATCTCGTCTCTGGCCATAAAGTGAAGCGCTTGCTCCGGGTTGTTGTAAATCCAATCTTCGTGTTTTGCACACAAGTAAGTTATTTGCATTTGCTTGCCCTCCTAATTACACCCTAGACGATATAGTATATTATCGCAAATGATAATTGTTTTTATTTGCATGTGGTTCGTAATTAAGATTGACTCGTCTCGCTTTTTTCACCCTAGCAACGCGCAGTAGACAATAAGGCCCAGCAGACCATATGGGGAGAAAGGAGAAAGGAGAAAGGAGAAAGAGGAAGACTATTTGATCTGTATCTAAGTAAGTCAAAAATGAGAAAATAAACAGGACAGAAAAGTGGCTAGGTTTGTTTAAATTCATAGTAACTGGGGCAGGTAAGTCGAAGGGTGTTATCGCCTCGGTTTTAATCAGTTATCATAGGTGCAATTGAAACACTTTTGGTCAGTATTACTATGAAAATTGCGATGATTGCCGCGATGGCTAATAACCGTGTTATCGGAGCTGATAACGACATGCCTTGGCATTTGCCAGCAGATTTGAAACATTTCAAACAAGTAACCATGGGTAAGCCTGTCATTATGGGGCGTAAAACCTATGAGTCTATCGGACGCGCTTTGCCGGGAAGACCGAATATTGTTATCACTACAAACAGCGCTTACAGTTTGCCAGACGCGTCGGTTGTATCATCACCTGAAGCGGCTATCGAATATGCTTCAGCATTAGAGAGTCACCCAGATGAGGTTATGATTATTGGTGGTGGCACCATTTATCAGGCGTTTTTAGATAAGGCTGATACTTTGCACCTAACATTTATTAATTTGGCAGTAGAAGGCGATACACAGTTTCCTGATTATGATGCCCATGGCCATTGGAAAGAGAAAAGCCGTGAGGAGCACACCGCTGATGAGAAGAACCCACATAACTACACTTTTGTGAGTTTAACCAGGGTTTAAGACTACAAACAAAAATGCCGAGGGCAAAATGCGCCTCGGCATGGTGTTAGTACAATGTGCTATTAATTCATTTGGTTAAATAAATTTTCTAGCGATAGGCCTTGGTGGCCTAGAATGTCTCGCAATCGACGTAATGCCTCTACTTGAATTTGACGAACTCGTTCACGAGTAAGACCAATTTCAGCACCCACATCTTCAAGCGTTGAGGGCTCATAACCCATTAATCCAAAGCGTCTTGCCAACACTTCACGTTGCTTAGGGTTGAGTTCTTCCAGCCAGCCAACAATATTTGATTTGATGTCTGAGTCTTGTAAGTTCTCTTCTGGACCGAATTCTTTTTCATCGGCTAGAATATCTAACAACGCTTTATCGTTTTCGCCACCAATTGGGGTATCTACCGACGTAATACGTTCATTAAGTCGCAGCATCTTGGTAACGTCTTCGACAGGTTTGTCTAAGGCAAGTGCAATTTCTTCAGCAGTAGGTTCGTGATCGAGTTTCTGAGATAACTCACGAGCTGCACGTAAATATACATTAAGTTCTTTTACAACATGGATAGGTAACCGAATCGTGCGCGTTTGATTCATAATTGCGCGTTCAATGGTTTGTCTTATCCACCAGGTTGCGTACGTTGAAAAACGAAAACCACGTTCGGGATCGAACTTTTCAACAGCACGTATAAGTCCTAGATTCCCTTCTTCGATTAAATCTAACAGGGCAAGACCGCGGTTGTTGTATCGACGCGCTATTTTCACTACTAGGCGTAAATTGCTAACAATCATGCGCTTGCGTGAGGCTTCACATCCACGTAGAGCCTTTCTGGCGAAAAACACTTCTTCTTCTGCACTAAGCAGAGGCGAGAAGCCGATTTCACCTAGATATAACTGTGTGGCGTCTAGATTTTTTGGTTGGTCGTCTTGGCTTAACACTAATTCTTCTGAATTGGTGTCAGTGTCATCAGATATTATTTTATCTGTTTTCAGATCGGCTGGTATATCAATGACATTTAAGTCATCTTTCGTATTTGATTCTAGGCTTTGATTTATATGACCCACAATGAATCTCCTGCTTCAAGGTTTACCTTACGACGTTTCTCCTTAATTCGTTTCTTATTGTTATTTGTTATTATTATGGTCGTGTAGCTGGCAGATAACGCAGTGGGTCTAAAGACTTTCCACGATACCTAACTTCAAAATGAAGTTTTACCGAATTTGTTCCGCTGTCACCCATGGTGGCGATTTTTTGCCCCGCTGACACCCAGTCTCGTTCTTTAACGATAATGTTGTCGTTGTATGCGTAGGCACTTAAAAAGGTGTCGGTATGTTTGATAATAACCAAATTACCGTAGCCTCTTAAGGCGCTTCCTGAATAAACAACTTTTCCATCTGCTGCCGCGTGTATCGATGTACCTTTTGCCGCAGCGATATCAATTCCTTTGTTGCCCGACTCTGACTTACTGAACGTTTCAACAACCCTACCTTTGGTAGGCCAAACCCACTTCTTTACCTTGTTAGGAAAACTATTGGCTGCCGTTATTTTGACGCTTTCTGACGGCCTGTTGACGCTCGTAACGTTTTGTCGCTTAACAACTTTTTCACCTTCACCATACGCCCGTGGTTTGGGGGGGTCAATCAAACTTTTGTCTACTGTTGTCGTGGTCGGATCTGCTGACTGAGTGGTCTGCGGCTTGGATCTTGTCGAAATCTTTACAATTTTAGGGGGGGGAGTGATGCGTAATTCTTGACCAGGGAAAATACGATAAGGTTCTGATAAACTGTTAAATTTAGCGATATCTCGATAGTCATTTCCGGTATACCAAGCGATGCCAAAAAGGGTGTCTCCTGGCTGTACTTTATAGGTATCTGATGTGAATCCACCAGACTCTTGATCTGCTTGACTATTTAATAGAACAACGGGGGCAGGGCCGGTTCGGCTACTGCAACTTTGTAGTAGCAGTAGCACAGCACCAATCAGAACTAAGCGGTATGACATCGCTCTGCTATTATCGCAAGATAAGGTAAGCGGCAACAGCCAATAGCACCACTGCCCAGCCTAATACTTCCACATATTGGCGTAGCTTTGCTTCCATAGGGGCGCCGCCCCAGCGCATAAGTCCTGCGACCAAGAAAAATCTTGCGCCACGGCCTACCGCAGAGGCAATAAGAAACGGAAAGAACGCCATTTGTAGAAAGCCAGCACTGGTAGTGAAGACTTTATAGGGAATAGGGGAGAACCCCGCTACAAACACCACCCAAACGCCGTAATCGGCAAACCACTGCGTCGCAGTTTCTATTTTGTGGGTATAGCCCCAACTTTCAATGATAGGCGCTAACCATGCATCAAAGGCAAAATACCCCAGCCAATAACCCGCTATCCCCCCAAAAATAGACGCAAGCGTAGTAATAAGCGCGAAGCGCCACGCTTTGTCCGGTTGAGACAACGACATGGGCGCAAGCATGACATCAGGTGGAATTGGGAAAAATACTGACTCAGCAAAACTAAGCCCGCCTAAATATTTAACCGCATGGCGGTGTCTAGCCCATCGAAGTGCCATGTCGTACATTGGCTCGAACAATTTCACAATAGCTCTCCTGCTACTAAGGGAACAAAACGCACCGCTTCTATTGTGGTGGTTTTTAGCTCGCCTTCTATCCTGTCGATACACAATAGAGACTGCTGTTCATTTCCTACGGGAATGATCAGGCGGCCTCCTTCTTTTAATTGATCGCATAAATCTTGCGGCAAACTACTGGCCGCAGCCGTCACAATAATGGCATCGTAAGGACCTTTAGATGTCCACCCTTTCCATCCATCACCATGCTTCATGGCAATATTATGTAAATCGAGTTGGTTCATCCGTCTTTTTGCATGAAACTGTAGCGATTTGATTCGTTCTACGCTGAATACAGCCGAAAAAAGCTGTGCAAGAATAGCGGTCTGATAACCAGAACCTGTACCAATTTCTAACACTTTTTCAGGTTTATTCGGACTATCTAGCAGCAGTTCAGTCATTTTCGCAACAATATAGGGTTGCGAAATGGTTTGCCCCTGCCCGATAGGCAGCGCAGTATTCTGATAGGCTTTATGCTTAAGCGCATCAGGTAAGAATGTTTCCCGGGGTGTACCGGCAATGGCATTGAGCACAGGCTGCGAACGGATCCCTTCATCATAAAGCAGCTGTGCTAGCGCATCCCCTTTTCTGGAGGCTCTCATGGTGGTGCTTATTATCCTTATTATCGGCCGCGCATTATTCGGTTATTTGGCTAACCATTCTTTCATATTGTCTAAGCTTTGGTAGGCAGTCATATCTACACTCAGCGGGGTAACGGAGCAATATCCGTTTGCCACTGCGTGAAAGTCTGTACCTGGGCCTGCATCTTGTTCTGAACCTGCTGGGCCATACCAATAGATGGTTTGACCAAACGGGTCTTTATCTTCAAACATAGGTTCAGCACGATGTCGGCGACCCTGTCTGGTAACTTCTATACCTTTAAGTTCATCATAGGGTATATCAGGAACATTTACGTTCAAAATTTGATTTGCAGGTAAAGGATGAGATTGAAGTTTACGGATAATATCTAGCACTACTCGAGCTGCTGTTTCAAAGTTCTCACCTTTCTTACTGGCAAGCGACACGGCAATGGCAGGCAAGCCCATATATCGCCCTTCCGTCGCCGCGGCTACCGTACCTGAATAAACTACATCATCGCCTAAGTTAGCACCATGATTAATGCCAGATACCACCAGTTCGGGGTCATCTTTTAATATTCGGCTGATACCTAAATGAACACAGTCTGATGGCGTGCCATTGACAGAATAAAAGCCACTGTCCATGCGTTGAATACGAAGGGGTTGATGTAACGAAAGGGCGTTACTTGCGCCGCTACAGTTACGATCGGGGGCGATAACAGTAATATCGTGCTCGCTGGCGATGGTTTTGTGCAAAATAGCTAAGCCTTTTGCAAACACACCATCATCGTTACTCATTAGGATTTTCATGCAATCTCAACTAAATACTGTGAATGGGAGAAACGGTTTCAACACATTCCCTAAGTACGGATGTGGCAAAACAACCGCTAGGTAATGAAAAAGATAGGGTTAATGTATCACCCTTACTTTGCCATTCAAGTTGCGATGGCCATATTTTTATTGCACGACGTTCTTGCTCGAAGCCACATTGCCCTAGGAAGTCGATAACTTCAGGATGGCCCGTCGCTACTTTCTCCTCCGTAGCGTTTGCTTCTGATGTGGTAACTAAGTCACCCTTTCCCCAAAGCGGTGCCGAAGGACATACATCTTTGTCTTCATAACGTTGCTGACTGCCTTGCTGCTTGTCATCGTCAATAAAGAAACTGTTTGAGCCGGTTAATACCAAGGCATCACCGGTAAGTACTTTATCGAAGGTCTCGTTTTCTAAACGAGTAGAGATGACCTCATTGAATAGCCAGCTACGCAAGGCCGATAATGCCATAGAGCGCTTATTTCTATGACGAATGGTTTCACCGTTTATCATCCGCTCAGCCATGGCAAGGTTGCCACCGCGCTGCACTTCACCTTGCTCGTTCACACGCATGACCCCAAAGCGCTGTTCGCCATAATAATTAGGCACACCATGTTTGGCGATTTCCTGCAGGCGTTCTTCAATGGCTTCAGGGTGTACAACTTGACGCAGCGTAATGGTGAAGGCATTACCTTTTAATTGACCGGTACGAAGTTTTCTATTGTGGCGAGTTTGCTTAATAACCCGCACATCTTCTAGCTCAAAATCGCTAAAATCGAAATCAGCTTGCCCTGGTGCATGCAAACCAAACCACTGACGGGTAAGAGCATACTTATCTTTGCGGCCAGCATAAGTTACTTGGCGAAGGGGCAATTTGGTATAGCGAGCCAGTTGTTCAGCCACAAAAGCAGTATTGGTATTCATTTTCTCTACAAAAATGAATTGATGCTCGCCTTCACCGCAGGGTTCATAACCTAAGTCTTCCACAACCTGAAAGTCATCAGGTTGGAATTTAAATAAGCCAGTTGAAACGGGTTTATTGAAGTAGTAATTCCAGTGTTGAGTATGTAATGGTTTCATATCTTTTCCAGTAACACGACCGCATGTGCAGCAATGCCTTCCTTTCTGCCTGTATATCCTAACTTTTCTGTCGTAGTCGCTTTTACGTTGATTGCATCAAGCTCGCAATGACAGTCTTTGGCTATGATTTCTCGCATGGCCTGAATGTGTGGTGCCATTTTTGGGGCTTGCGCCACTATGGTCATATCGGCATTGCCTAAGGTATAGCCTTTTTCATTGACTACGTGAACCACATGCCTGAGTAGTACACGACTATCGGCACCTGAATAGGCGTCATCAGTATCGGGAAAATGTTTGCCAATATCACCTAGGGCTGCAGCGCCAAGTAAAGCGTCGCATAACGCATGTAGTAATACGTCGCCATCAGAATGGGCGACTAGGCCTTGTTCATAGTCAATGCTTACACCACCAATAAGAATGGGGCCGTTACCACCAAATTTATGAACGTCGAAACCGTGTCCTATTCGCATTCTACTTGTGCCTTCTGTCGTTGATGTAAGTAAAAATCTGCCAAGGGTAAATCCCCAGGGTGGGTTATTTTAATATTGGCTGGGTCGCTATCAATAAGTGCAACCTTGTACCCGCTGTATTCTATGGCCGATGCTTCATCGGTAATGGATGCGCCAGCGGCGAGCCCATCGTATAACGCGTTCTTAAGCAGCGTAGTGGGAAACAACTGCGGCGTAAGGGCATGCCATAAATTTTCTCTACTTTCAGTATGAAGAACCGTTGGAAAATTGGCATTAGCAGCCTGGCTATCGGCACCTCGTTTCATGGTATCTCGTACCCGAGACGCTAAAATACCGCCTGCTACCTGTTCATTATTCATCACCGTTAGCAATTGAGTAATGTCATGAGCACTTACGCAAGGACGCGCGGCATCGTGCACTAATGCCCACGTATTTTCTGGCAGGGTGTTTACGGCATTCAGCACAGAGTCAGCCCGTTCATTGCCACCTTCTACGACTTTAACCTTCGGATTCTTAGCAATGGCAAGAGAAGGGAAGTAGGTGTCGTGAGGGCTAATGGCAATAACAAGGTAATCGATGGCGTGATGGTTTAGCAGTATTTCAACGGTGTGTTCAAGAATCGTTTTCCCTTGAAGGGTTAAATACTGTTTGGGGCGATCAGCCTGCATTCGGCTGCCAATTCCAGCTGCGGGAATAACCGCAACCACAGAGGAGGATGTCATGTTACTCACTTAGTTTCTGGCGGTAAAATCCGGTAAAAAGTTTCCCCTTGCTTAATCAGACCTAATTCATTGCGAGCACGCTCTTCAATGGCTTCTAAACCTACTTTAAGGTCGGTGATATCTGCGTTTAGCAAGGCATTTCGCTGCGCAAGGTTTGCGTTTTGTTGGGCTTGAGCTTTTACTTCCTGCTCTCGACTAAGATAGTCAGGAATACTGTTTTTCCCAAACCATAGCCGATACTGCAACAACCCTAATAGGGTGATGAGTACAATAGAAAGCCATTTATCTTGCCACACAAAATCACCTAAAAACCGGTAAGCGGAGGAAAATTTAAAAAGGGCAGTAAACTGCCCTCTACGTTATGACCTATTATGCCGCGAAGGGCTTAGGAATCAAAGGTGCTTTATTCACCTTGCCCTAATTTCCCTTTGAGTTTGTCGAACAATTTATTCTTTTGTTCTTCAACCACACTGCTCAATTGGCTTTGAAGTAGTTCTTGTAAGGCCCCGCTGTCGCCCTGTGCCGCACTTAGCATTGAATTAATATCGACTAATTCACCTGATAGGGCATCTTGTTCACTGGCAACCATCGCATTTAGCTTGGTATTAAGTTCATCAAGCTTATCTTGCTGAGACGCGGTGAGCTGAGAAATCGCAGCTTGGGCCAGTTTATTGTCTAAATCTGACTTAATATTAAACCCAGGGTTAGCTAAAGTGCCATCAAGTAGCATGGTCATCGATAAACTACTTAACGATTGAAGTGCCGAGGCAATCGCGCTTGTCACGTCGCTTGTACCTGTGGCTTCCATCACTAACTCTTGCAAGTTAACCTTACCGTTGCCGCTTAGCTGGTTATCAACCACTTCCATTGAGCCTGTGGTTGCCATGAGTGCAGTTTTCATCACGGCGTTAAGGGTTTCATTACCGCTTACTGGAATATTTGACATATTTACCCCAGCTAACTCCCATACTTGGCTCGCATCTACGCCACTTTCATCAATCCAGAATTCACCACTTGAGGTAAATTGCTTAAGCATGTCGCCAGCTGCTTCAATGGTAAAGGTCGTTGGGTCTCCAAACACACTGTGGGTGTTGGTAATGTTCTGCCATGAGCTACTTATCGACTCGTTTTGCCAAAGCACAGACACATTAGCTTGCTTCACCAAAATAGAAGGCATATCGGCAGCAGGTTCTTCGGGTGTATCACCGCCTTGGAGTAGGGGCATCACAATTTGCATGGCCGACATTAGGTACTCTGAGTATTCAGCAGCTTTGTCGCCAAATACAAAGTAAGTCACTTGAGATAGTGCCGCTTCATCGCCCGCAATCACGCCTTTAAGTAATGCATAATCTTCACTAGGCGCTTCTTTTAAGGCCTTTACCGAGTTGCTCAACGCACTCTTAGCATTCGACGCTTTTTCGGTAAAGCTGCTAATAAGCGCACGATCTGCACTCATTTCTTCTTTTAGCTTATCTAACGACGACTTAGCTTGAATGAGGGCTTGTGGATCTTTGTAATTCGTTTCTTTAAGCGCAGCAACCTGGGTTTTGTAATAGTCGATGCGTTCTTTATCAGGCAAGTTTTCATATTCTTGCTTCAAGCCTTCAGAATAGGTGGCGTAGGCTTCTTTTGCCTCGGCAACAGCGGCGGTCGTTTTTAATGGATTACGGGCAAGCAGTTCGTCTACAGAAGGCACTGCTTCTTTGGCTTTTGCTTTAATTTCATCGTAGGACAGTGAGCTTTCAGGCACCCGGTAAACTTCACCTTCGTGCTCACGGACTTGGTCAAATTGCACATCAAGTAAGTTCAGGTTGTTTACCACAACTTGATTGGAAAGCAGCGGCATTAGGGCAACGTCAGCATTTGCTTCGCCAACTAGCACTTGATTGTGAGAAGGCTTTGTTGCGTTGGTTAAGCCAATGCCTTTAAGAGTAACAGTGGTAGGATATAAAGAGTGATCAAATTCGGCAATGTTGACTTCTGCGCCATAAGACTCGCCTAATTTCGATTCTAGTACGGCTTTAATAATGGTATTAGCAAATAGAACATACACTAAGATAAGTAAAACAAAAAAGCCCAATACCCAATACTTGATTGGGATCCCTTTACTATCACTGCTCATATATCACTCCTTGTAAACGACGTTTAGCTGGTTATCTAACGATGTAGATAACCAGTCTAAAGCACCGCTTTAAATACTTCCATACGCAGGAAGTAGTATAAACCTGTGAATACCTTCCTTTTTACGACTAATTTGGTTCACTAAAGTTTAAATTTGCTGGCAATTTCTTTTATCGCCATACAGCTAGCTTTTAGTGCCTGACTGGCACTCGCTAATTTTTCCGCCGTTTTTAGACTGTTATCAGCTGCACCTGATAAGGCATTGATGCGAATATTGGCTTCATTGGCGGCCTCTGCCTGTTGTTCTGTCGCACGAGCTATTTGGCTACTCATACCTGAAATCTCATTCATAAGCCGGTCGGCTTCTTTTAAGCTATCGTTTGCTTTGTTGGCATTGTCCACCGTATTTGCTGAAGCACTCTGACTGACTTGCACGGCGTCTACAGCAGCTTTTGCATTGCTCTGTAGCTTTTCAATCATCGCTTGAATTTCATCGGTACTTTGGCCTGTACGACTGGCTAGCGTACGAACTTCATCGGCCACCACGGCAAACCCTCGGCCTTGTTCCCCAGCGCGAGCGGCCTCAATAGCAGCATTCAGTGCAAGTAAGTTAGTTTGATCGGCAATGCCGCGAATAACGTCTAGTACAGCGCCAATACTGTTAGTTTGTTCGGCAAGCTCGCTCACCACATGGCTCACGCTCTCAATGTTCGACGTCAAAGAACGAATATCACTCACGGTACTTTCTACTACGCTGGTGCCTTGTTCTACATTGGCGCGTGCGCCGCTAGTACTCGTTTCAGCAGTATCTGCATTTTGGCTCACTTGCTGAATTTGGGTGGTCATTTGTTCCATGGCCACGGCAACTTGCATCATATTTTCATTTTGGCTTTGCGCTTGGTCATTGCTATCTTGGCTAACGGTTTCAACCAGAACGGCTTGCTGCGTTAGGGCGGTGATATTTTCACGTATACCTAACAAGGATTGCCGCATTTTATTGGTGTATTCATTGAAGTAGCGAGCAAGGCGCGTTATTTCATCGTGGCCTGATTCTGGAAGTGACCGTGTTAAATCGCCCTCTCCCATGGCAATATCTTTCATTCTTTCAGTGACTTCATGGACAGGTTTAACAATACTGCCGCCAATATAGAAGATAAGCGCTACCACCAATAACACGCTAATAATACAAATAACGATAAGCAAATTGCGTAAGTTGGCGTACTCTGCTTCAAGAGTGGATAAGTAAATACCTGAACCTACAGTCCAACCCCATGGTTTGAACTCTTTAACATACGAAATTTTGTCTACCGGCGTTTCCTCACCTGGTAGTGGCCAAACATAATCAACAAAGCCACTGCCTGAAGACTTAACCAGTTGGGCCATTTCCACAAAAAACGCTTTACCGTTTCCATCTTTAAAGCTTCGTAAATCTTGCCCGTTCAGCGATGGTTTGATGGGGTGCATGACCATGGCAGGGGTAGCATCTTGAATCCAAAAATAGTTGCTCTCATCGTATCTAAGGCGGCTAACTGCGGTCAGCGCCTGTTGTTTAGCGGCGTCTTCATCTACTCCTTCCAAGGATTCAAAGCTTGCAAGCAAGGTATGAACAACTTCTACCAGGTGTTGATTTTCTTTATACGACTTTTCTTTGAGCGCCTTGTAGTGCTGGTTTAATACCGCACCGGTTAGCACCAAAAACAACAGCGCCGTCAGCGCGACAATGATACTGAGCCTTTGAATTAAACTAAAATTGCGTAACCACATCAGCAGGAACCTCCAGTTTTTATATTATCTAGTGTAGACCTTATATTGAAGTTGTTGGCCTTGAATAGATATTTTTAAACATTTATTTAACATGGTGTGGAGTGCCACCCGTGAGTTGAATCCCTGTGAAATGTTATTCACCTGCGTTCTTAGACGCTCTATCACAGTGGCGCAAAAAGTTGACAGCGAGGGCTTGGCGAAAGACGCATTTATGCTAGTATCCGCGCAATTTCGGCGATATCGTGATCTTCATTGAGAAGATCGAAGTTTAAATACCTATTGACGCAAGCGCGGCCCACTTTAGGTGGGGCGCTTCAAGCAAAGCTTAGCTTTACTTGTTAATTCATTTTTTCCATGTAACGTTATGCTAGTTTTACGTTACCGGAACCATTTTCTACAGCTATTCGAATAAAGGGTTGCAATGCTCATTAACGACACACTTCATACTACATCTCCCCTACGCCAGCGCATTCGAGACTACTATCGAATTAGTGAATCTGTGGCTGTAGATCAAATTTTACCCATTGCTGAGGTAAACCCTCGTGCGAGAAGTCGTGCGTGGGAACGCGCCCGTAAAATGGTACTGCAAATTCGTCGAAACCAAGAAGGCCATGGTGGCGTAGATGCGTTGTTAAATGAGTATTCACTATCCACCTCAGAAGGTGTGGTATTGATGTGTTTGGCTGAAGCCTTGTTGCGTGTGCCTGATGGCGATACGCAAGATGAACTCATCCGCGACAAATTATCTAAAGGGCAGTGGACACCACACCTTGGCAATTCAGATTCTTTGTTCGTGAACGCTTCAGCATGGGGCTTATTGTTTACTGGCAACATGGTCAATTATGCTGACAAGCGCAAGAAAGAACAGTTTGGACTGTTGAAGAAAACCTTGGGTCGCTTAGGTGAGCCGGTTATCCGCCGCGCAATGAATATTGCCATGCGGGTAATGGGTCGTCAGTTTGTGATGGGCGAAACCATCAAAGATGCGGTAGAGCGTGCTAAGGAAAAAGAAACCAAAGGCTATGTATATTCCTACGACATGCTGGGCGAAGGCGCTCGCACTATGGAAGATGCAGACCGTTATTATGATTCTTACGTTAAAGCTATTGAAGTGATTGGTAAAGCGGCTAACGGCCGTGGACCTAAGCGCTCACCAGGTATTTCAGTTAAGTTGTCGGCAATACATCCACGCTTTGAGTTCTTACACAGAGAGCGCGCAATGCGTGATATTCCGCCGCGCTTAAAAGCCTTGTGTATGTTGGCTAAAGAGTACGATATTGGCTTAACGGTTGACGCTGAAGAAGCTGACCGTTTAGAGCTTTCCCTCGATATCATTGAAGCGGTATTCCGTGATGAAGATTTAAACGGATGGACTGGCTTTGGTTTAGCGGTTCAAGCCTATCAAAAACGTGCTATTCATGTAATTGAACATTTACGCGCGCTTTCGTTAGAAGTCGGCCGTTCGTTAATGGTGCGATTGGTAAAAGGCGCTTACTGGGATACGGAAATTAAGCTTACCCAACAAGCGGGCTTAGAAGAGTTTCCTGTGTTTACCCGTAAGTCATCTACCGATGTGTCTTACCATGCTTGTGCAAACCGATTATTAGAATACCGCGATACTTTGTACCCGCAATTTGCTACTCACAATGCCTACTCTGCATCAGTGATTATTGAACTGGCTGGCGACGATAAAGAAGGGTTTGAGTTCCAGTGCTTACACGGCATGGGCGATACCCTTTACGATACGGTAGTAACCGAAGAAAAAATTCAGTGCCGTGTTTATGCGCCTGTGGGTGAACATGAAGACTTATTAGCTTATCTAGTGCGTCGCTTATTAGAAAATGGCGCAAACTCGTCGTTCGTAAACGCCATTGTTGATGATGAAAAGCCGGTTGAATCATTACTTGAAGATCCGGTGGAAAAAACCCAGCGCCTTAAAGTGCGTTTCAACAAACTAATTAAAACACCACGTGGTTTATACGCACCTGAACGTGATAACTCTCGCGGACTAGATTTAACCGACGTGAACGCGGTTACCGCGCTTCAACACGAACTAGAGCGTTGGCAAGAGTTTTACAGTGTAACCGATGGTGTTCCTGAGGGCGCAACAGCGGTAAGAAACCCAATGAACCACGACGATGTGGTGGGTTACCATTATTACGCACAACCTGATGATATGCGAAAAGCGTTAGACGACGCAGATGCAGGCTTCGACGCTTGGTCTAAGCGTGACACTTCAGAACGTGCTGAAATTCTTAATCGCTCCGCTGATGCCCTAGAGCGCCACATGGCAGAACTTATTGCTATTTGTATGCGTGAAGCAGGTAAAGTCGCGCAAGACAGCATTGATGAAGTACGTGAAGCGGTGGATTTTTGTCGTTACTACGCGGCCCGTGCCCAAGAATTGGCTGAAGACAAGCGCTTGCTTCCTCGTGGTGTGGTGCTGTGTATTAGCCCGTGGAACTTCCCTCTGGCAATATTTTTAGGTCAGGTATCCGCAGCATTAGTTACCGGTAATACGGTTATTGCCAAACCAGCTGAACAAACCAGTATGGTGGCGAAACGCGCTGTGGATATTATGCAATCGGTAGGCCTGCCTGAAGACGCGTTAAAACTCATTATTGCCCCAGGTAAAGAAGTAGGTGAAACCCTGCTTTCTGATGAACGCATTAAAGCGGTGATGTTTACCGGTTCTACCCAAACGGGCACGCTAATCTCACAAGAACTTGCTAATCGTGGTGGTGAGCAAGTACCGCTCATTGCTGAAACTGGCGGGCAAAACTGCATGATTGTGGATTCAACCGCGCTACCAGAGCAGGTAGTTGATGATGTTATTCATTCTGGTTTCCAAAGTGCGGGACAACGCTGTTCAGCCCTTCGCGTATTATTCGTGCAAGAAGAAATTGCTGATGATCTTATCAGTATGTTAATCGGTGCCATGAAAGAGTTAACCATTGGCGATCCGACCATGCTGGCCACTGACGTTGGCCCAGTTATCGACGAAAAAGCACTTAAGAGCCTAACCGACCATGTAGACTTTATGGAAGGAAAAGGAAAACTGCTTTATCGAAACGATCTGCCTGAAGGCACTGAAAACGGTACTTTCTTCCCACCTACGCTTTATCAGATTGATAACTTGGATGTGCTGGAAAAAGAAGTATTTGGCCCAGTGGTGCATCTAGTGCGCTTTAAATCGAAAGAGCTAGACAATGTTTTAGAGCAAATTAATGGTACGGGTTACGGCCTAACCATGGGTATTCACTCGCGCATTGAAGAGCGTGCATACGAGCTTGCTGCTAAGAGCCGTGCAGGTAATGTCTATATTAACCGCAACATGATTGGCGCTATTGTTGGCGTACAACCCTTCGGTGGACGTGGGTTATCAGGTACGGGTCCAAAAGCGGGTGGGCCTAACTACTTGCCACGTTTAATGATGGAACGTGCTACACCGAAACCAACATTGATTGATGATGTTGATGGTACAGATAACGCGCTAGTCGGTGACGATAAAATTGCCGAACGTGCCCATGTTGTGATGGATCAAGCTAAGGAAGTTGAAGCCCAGTGGCGACATATGGCCTTAAATGATCGTATCTCTATGGTACGTCAGTTACTGGCCAAAATTGCCAAGGTCGACATTGTTGACGACCTAGCCGATGATTTAAACCGCACGTTGGCCACTGCCCGCCAGCAGTTAACCAGTGTTGAGCGTAAGTTAGCGAAACCTACCGAGCTTCCTGGTCCTACAGGCGAATCTAACAAACTTTACCTTGAACCCAGAGGCACCCTGGTATGTTTCGCCGATAAAGACGTATCGTTTGAGTACTGGATGCTGTCTATCGTTACCGCACTTGCTACAGGTAACACGGTGGTATCGGTGGTATCTGAAATCTTCTACGAAGAAGCTATTGAGATTCAAAATAAGTTTGAATCTACGGGTGCGCCGAAAGGGGTATTCCAAGTAGCGCGTTTAGGTCACTTCGATGCCTTATTGATGGATGAAGACTTAGCGGGCGTAGTTGTGGATTCAAGCACTGAACGTACGGCGCGTATTACCGCAATGCTGTCATCGCGTGAAGGGGCTATTTTGCCAGTGATCACCGCTGAATATAACGATAAGTTGATTCAGCGTTTAATGACTGAAAAAACCATTAGTATCGATACTACGGCATCCGGTGGTAATACATCTCTCATGACGTTAGTGGAAGACGATGAGTAATAGCACAAGGTAATTTTCCTTGTAGTAATCGGTAACCATGTAAAGCCAGTCCTTGTGACTGGCTTTTTTTATTTCATAGTGCATTAGTGACTCGCTTATTTGAGCGCGATAAAAAACTTCAAACAAAATTTTGGTCGTTAACCCCGCCTTAACCCCCGCTGTGACACCCTGTATGCATGGTAGGCAATAATCGAATTACAATGATCGGGTTAGGTAAAATTTCATTTATGCCATTTGTGGCACTTGTACTGACGGGGTTAACCGCGTGTGCCAGTCATGACGAGGCTTCGCTTAGCGAGTCGGCATCTGCAATGACAGGAGAAAGTGTTACGTGGCAAGTGCAATCAGAAGATGCTGTTGCGGCCACTGCATTAACCGACTTAGTGTCGGTAGAAGGGCTGCAAGCCTATATTGATGAAGCGCTTGAAAACAATGCAAGCTTGCAGCAAACGCTTATTACGTTGAGGAAAGCGCAGGTGGCGATTAAGTCGGCTGATGCGGCAGATAACCTTAATGTAGATGCCAGCTTTTCAGGCGCTAAAACGGAAAATAGTGATGCAAATTACACTAGCGGCTTAACCGTTAGCTGGGAAGTGGATCTATGGCAAAAAATTAGCGACAGTGTAACTGCCGCTAGTTTTGATGCTGCTAGCGCCCGCTCAGCGTATCAATCTTCTCGCGATGCACTTGTTGCCAGTGTTATCCGTAATTACTTAGACATTATCACGCAGAAACAATTGCTTGCTATTGAGCAGGAACGGTTGGGCGTTTACGAAAATAGTGAAAGTATTATCCTTAAGCGCTACCGTACTGGGCTTGGATCTCTTGATGATTTAGACAACGCGAAAACCAGTAGCGCAAATACCCGAGCCTCTATCGCATTGTATGAAAATACGATTAGTGCTGCCAAGCGAACGCTAGCGGTGTTGCTAGGTCGCCAAGACCAATCTTTATCTGACTTTCCCGCAGTAACGAAATTTCCAGAAGTGCTTGAACCAATGCTTGCCTTGCCAGAGCAAGACCTAGCTAGACGCCCCGATTTACAAGCGGCTTACTATGCTATTAAAGCCGATGAAGCCAATGTGAAAGTCGCATACAAAGCACTCCTACCTAGTATCAATCTGTCGGCGGGACTAACTGACAACGGTGTCACACCTTCTCAATCGCTGTTTTCTAACCCTCTGTGGAATCTTCTTGGGCAGGTAACCGCCCCCTTGTTTCAAGGCGGCGCTCTTCGCGCGCAAATCGATGATGCCAAGTTAAATACGTTAAACAGTTGGTGGCAATATCGGGAAACATTACTTAACGCAGTACAAGAAGTGCAAAACGCGTTAGATAACGAAAAAGCGTTTACTCAGCGTCAGTATTACACCGACATTGCTTACCGTAATGCATTAAATAGCGCCGAAACTTTTTCGGGGCAATACCGTCAAGGCTTGGTAGACATTTTAGATTTACTGTCAGTTTACGACACCACCTTTAATTTGCAGGCGCAGCGCGTCGAGCTTCAATATTCTCAGTTAAGTAATCGTATCGACTTGGGCCTTGCGCTAGGCCTTGGAGTGTCACAATGAACAAGAAAAAAATTATCGTAACCCTTGGTGCCGCAATGACTATTGTTATTGCCATTCTTTATACCATGAGCCAATTAGGTGGCTCAGGAGGTCCGGGTATGGGCCCTGGCCCCAAAGGAGGAAAAGAAGGCCGGGCAGGTAAAGGAAATCAAGAGATTAGTGCGCCTAGAAATGCGAATGCTGAAAAAGCGATTACTCAAGTAGAAGCACAACGTGGTGTAGAACAAACCGTGCTTGCGCCGACAGATGAACAAGGTGAAGGCCGTCAGCCTGGTGAGCGCCCGCATCGCGATATGTCTAGTCAAAAGTCAGGTCAAAAGCCTGATCAAAGCCAAAATCAAAACGGGGCGAAAAGTGCAGCCAATAATCAAACGGCTGGCAGTAGCTCAGCAGATGTTGCCGAAGTGGGCGTGGTAGAGGTTTACCCAACTACCTACAATGCAAAAGTAAAAGGGTACGGGCAAGCCAGTGCTACTCACATGCTTACGTTATCAGCGCAAGTGAGTGGGCAAATTACTGAATTGTCGCCACGCTTTGAAACCGGCGCTTTGTTAAATAAAGGTGAGGTGATGGCGTATGTAGATAATACTGATTATCGCCAAGCACTAGCCGCTGCCGAAGCAACTTATGAAACTGCTTTCGTCGCTCTTGAAGAAGAACGCCTTCAAGGGTTGCAAGCACAAGACGAATGGACACGCTCAGGGTTGACCGGTGAGCCAGAGTCGGCCTTAGTGCTTCGCGCACCTCAACTTAAATCAGCGCAAGCAGCATTGCGAGAAGCCGAGCAGAATGTCGCGGCGGCAAAGCGCGATTTAGCTTTTGCTAACATCAGCGCCCCATTTAATGCCTTAGTGGTTAGCCGCAGCATTCAGCCTGGAAGTTATGTACAAGTGGGCACCGAAGTGGCCGGTTTGTATTCCGCTGATGTGGCAGAAATTTCTATCCCACTCTCGCCTAGCCAATGGGCACAGTTGCCCCAAGCACAGGTAGGTGAAAAGCCAGATTGGAAAGTACAACTAACCGATACCACTGGCGAACATCAGTGGCTGGCAAGTATTGAGCGTATAGAGTTACACCAAGACGAAGATACCCGTCAGCGCAGAGCTGTTGCCGTTGTGGAAAGGCCATTATCGTTAGCGAGCCCTTTGTATTTCGGTACGTTTCTAGTGGCTGAAATTGAAGGCCGTGACCTTGATAATGTATGGAAAGTGCCGTCCTCGGCCATATCGCAAAAACAAGAAGTATGGTTTGTCGCGCCCGACACTAACTTGCTCAACAAGTTTACCCCTACCGTGCTTTTTGAGTACGAAGGTTTTGCTTATATCACGCCTATGGCGGGTGCTAACCAAGCGCTTATTGTAGCGCGCCCGCTTAATAACTATCTTGTAAACACTCTGGTGAAGCCTGTAGTTGAGGGCAATGGCAATGAATAGTCACAAGGGCATTATTGCGTGGTTTGCGCAAAATTCGGTGGCCTCCAACCTTCTAATGGTTGGTCTTATCGTGCTAGGCATGGTGTCCTACGGCGATATTAGAAAGGAAGCCTTTCCTAGTATGGAGCCTAGGTTTGTTAGTATCTCCATGACATATGAAAGTGGTGATGCTGAGCAAGCCGAAGAAGGCATCGCGATTAAAATAGAAAATGCGCTTGAAACCGTGCCAGGAATTAAGCGCATCACTTCTACCTCTAACGCCAATGGCGCGAATGTTCAGGTCGAAAAAGAAACCGACTACGATTTAGATGTGATGTTTAACGACATTAAAACCGAAGTCGACAGTATTTCCAATTTACCTTCTGATGCTGAAAACGCCATTATTGACAAAGCTACCCGCGACGAGCACGTTATCTGGGTGCAGCTGTATGGCGATGCCAGTCATGCTGAATTGCAGTATTTAGGTGAGCAATTAGAGCGAGACTTGCTGGCGCAAGATGATATTCGCGATGTGAGCGCAGCCAGCTTTATTGACCCTATGATGTCGATAGAAATTGATGAGGCGAAACTACAAGCCTACGGCTTAACCTTGTCAGATGTGGCCTCACGTATTAACCAAGAGTCGTCTACGTCACTCACCACTAGCTTGCGGAACCAAGAGAAAGTTATTCGTTTAAAAGCCTCTGAACAAGCTTATTACGCCGGTGATTTTGCCAAGATACCTTTAGTGACTAGCGCTGATGGTGCGGTGTTAACCGTAGATGATGTTGCAGAAGTAACCGACACGTTTGCCGACGATAGCTACTCATTAGCCAGATATAACGGCCAAAACGGTTATGGCTTGCAAGTATTAATGGATAAATACGGCGATGTTACCGATATGGTGGCACAAGCTCATGCTGTCGTTGATAGCTGGCACGAGCGCGGGTTACTCCCCGAAGGTGTACAGCTTGAAACCTGGTATGACAGAAGTACGCTTATCACAGAGCGCTTAGACTTACTTACCAATAACGCACTAATGGGTATTGTATTGGTATTTATTACCCTCGCGGTATTTTTAAACTTACGAGTCGCCTTTTGGGTGGCCGCAGGACTACCGTTTATTTTCTTCGGTACTTTGTATTTCATGACCGATTCTTACACCGGCATGACCCTTAACGAAATGACCACCTTTGGTTTTATTATGGCGCTGGGGATTGTGGTAGATGATGCCGTAGTGGTGGGCGAAAGTGTTTATTCCACTAGGCGGCGTTACGGCGATACTTTAGCAAATACCATAGAAGGTACCCGAAAAGTCGCCGTCCCTACTATTTTTGGTGTGCTTACTACGGTGGCCACTTTCTTTGCCTTGTCGAACGTATCTGGCGGCCTTGGCACCTTGTATTCTCAGTTCGGTACCATTGTTACCCTTTGCCTTTTATTGTCGGTAGTGGAATCTAAATTAATACTGCCTTCTCATTTGGCGCATCTACCCACCAAGAAAACTACGAAAAAAGGCATTGCTGGTTTGTGGGGTAAAGTGCAAGACGGTGCCGACAATGGGCTAAATTGGTTTAACGAAAAGCTCTATCAACCAGCATTAAGTGCCACGATTGCTTATCGCTATGCGGCGGTGCTGTTGTTCATTACCTTGTTTATTGTAGTTATGAGTTTGCCGTTGACCGGCGTAGTACGGGTAGGGTTTTTCCCAAGTATGCAAGGCGATACCGTGTCGGCCAATATGTCGCTTTACAGTGATGCCAGCTTTGGTCAAACCGAACGTAACTTATTACGCTTAGAAAACGCTGCACTTGAAGCCGACAAGCAGCTGGTAGAAGAAAAGGGTGTGAGTGCGAGTGGCATGAAGAGCCTGCAAGTGACAGCTAGTGGCGATCAAAGTGGCACAATTACCATTTCGCTGTCTGAAGATAAGCCTTATACCTTGGATGAACTAGCCGCACGCTGGACAGCACTAAGTGGCAACTTAGAGGCGGTGAAAAAGCTTAAGATTCAAGCGCGACGTGAAATGGTTGATGCCTTCAGAGTAGAGCTAAAAAGTATAGACGACGCCACCTTAACAGCGGCTAACACCGCCTTTCAAGACGCATTGGAAAACATAGATGGCGTATTTGGTGTGGAAAGTTCTTTAACGCCCGGTGAAGCCATGATGCGCTTTGAGTTAACGCCTGAAGGTCGTGCTATGGGCATGGACACCCAAAGCTTATCGCAACAGCTGTTAAAAGCGTTTGGGGGCGAAATAGTGCAGCGTTACTTGCGCAATAAAAACGAAGTGAAAGTGCGCGTACGTTACCCTGAAGAAGACAGAATGGACCCGTCTGATGTGATGAATACGCGAGTACGTTTAGATAACGGTACGGTAGTGCCATTAAGTGTTATCGCCACTATGACACCTGATGTTCAGCAAAAGCAGGTGGTGCGTATTGACGGGCTTCGTGCGCTTACTGTTAGCGCCTCAGTAGACAGTGACGTAATAACCGCCACTGAACTGGTGAACTACTTAAACGAAAGTTTCGTGCCTACTATATCTCGTCAGTATCAAGACTTGTCACTGCATTTTGCGGGGGAAGCCGAGCAGCAAGAAGAAACCCAAAGCTCAATGGAGAGCGTATTTATATTAGCGTTAATTTCTATTTACGCCTTGCTCGCCATTCCGCTTAAATCTTACGTTCAGCCGCTTATTATTATGACCGCTATTCCGTTTGGCATTGTAGGTGCGGTATTAGGACATTGGAGCAACGGGCTAATGCTTAGCATACTCTCTCTTAACGGAATATTGGCGTTGAGCGGGGTAGTAGTTAACGACAGCCTGTTGTTGGTGTCTCGCTATAACGCATTGAAAGAAGCGGGTATGCGTGTGCAAGAGGCGGTTATTGAAGCCTGTTCAAGTCGTCTTCGTGCCGTATTGCTTACTTCCATTACTACCTTTTTAGGTTTGTACCCCATATTGGGTGAAACCTCCATGCAGGCACAATTCTTAATACCTGCCGCTGCGTCCTTGGGGTATGGTATTTTGTTTGCCACGGCTATTACATTAGTATTAATTCCTGCATTGCTGTTAATTTACGAAGATGTAGCGCAGCTAGGTAAAAAAACCAAAGACGCTGCTGTACAAGTGGCAGGGTAGAAAAGGTGGACGGAATGATTCGGGTGTTGTTAGTGGAAGATGATATTGGCTTGGCTGGTAACGTTCTTGACTACTTGGAACTAGAGGATATGCAATGCGACCATGCCAGCAATGGCGTGGCGGCATTGCAGTTTATTAATCAGCATCAATACGATGTGCTAGTGCTTGATATCAACTTGCCTCGACTCGACGGTTTCAGCGTTTGTGAGCGTTTGCGAAACGACGGCAACGATACCCCTGTTATTATGCTCACCGCGCGAGATCAGCTTGAAGACAAACTCACGGGGTTTCAAAAAGGGGCCGACGATTATTTGATTAAACCCTTTGCGATGGCTGAATTAGTGGCGCGGATAACCGCATTATCGGGGCGCCGTTCTGCGCAGGTAAATCAAATCGCTATGGGTAATGTGACACTCAACATGAATACGCAAGAAGCCCATACAAGTGGCAACCTTATTAAACTTAGCCCCATTACCTATGCACTGCTTAAAAAACTGTTGTTAGCTAAAGGGGAAGTGGTTAGCCGAGAACGGCTTATTGAAGCAGCTTGGAAAGATGGAGCACCCGAAAGCAATGTGCTCAAAGTGCACATGCATCATTTACGAAAAAGTCTAGAACAGGTGAATGCCTCACTTTCAGTGCTAAGTAAACCAAACAGTGGTTTTTACCTCGCCGAGGACGTTTGATATGGTTAAAGGCTTACACCTGAGTTTACGTCGCTATGTGTTGTGGACCTTGCTTGCCGTAGGAAGTGTGCTGATCACGTTGTTTTCAATGTTTTCAGCTGAGCGCTTTTTTCAAGGTATGGACGGCATGTTGCGCGGCACTATGGTAAGCGTGGCAAGCAATACCGAGTTAACAGGTGAGTTACCTCAACGTGTTTTGAACTTCTACATCAGTGCCGAATTTGACCAACAACCAGAAGAAATCCTCGCGTCATTTAGGCAAGACGAGCTTATTCCTTTTGTTTTAGCTAAAGATTTAAAGCGTGATTGGTTTTTCACGCGCCCGTACGCAGCACGATTTTTAGTGATGGTACCGCTTGAAAGCGGCGAGGTAAGGTACATTTCTCAGGTGTTTGGTGAGCCAAAAGGGCGTGGCCGTCGGCCGGTGTGGTTAAGCCATGAGTTGGTGAGTATCATTATTGGAATAAGTGCACTGGTTGTGTTTGCAATTGTATTGTTGCTTATCATGCGAAGCGTGACTAAGCCCGTAGAAATGCTTCAGGATTGGGCGGCGGCGCTAGATGAAAAGCAACTTGATGCGCCTATCCCAAGGTTTCGTTACAAAGAGCTCAATGCGCTTGCGTCACTGATACACAACAGCCTGCAAAGCGTGAAACAAACCCTTGAGCGAGAGCGTACTTTTGTTAATCACGCGAGTCATGAGTTACGTACTCCCATTGCTGTTATTCGAAGCAGTACGGAATTGCTACAGCGTGTTTTGGAAAAAGAGCAGTTAGAAAATCAAGCGCATACAATAGGCAGTAAAGGGGAAAATGCCTTAATGCGGATTGATAATGCCTCTAAAACAATGACCGATTTAACTGAAACCTTATTGTGGTTAGCGCGCGAAGACAGTCAACCTTTGCCTTATCATCCCGTGGATATTGCCACCACGGTTGAGCAGCTTTGTGATGACTTAGCATACTTACTAAAAGGAAAAACCGTAACCGTCGATGTGAATGTGCCAAGTACAACAATGTACCTGCCAGATACTGCTAGTAGAATAATTATTGGTAATGTTATCCGAAATGCCTTCCAACATACCGACAGCGGCGTAGTGTCTATTACATTATGTGACACTACCTTAACCATCGAGAACCAGAATGACGCAGAGGCTTCTCCACTATCAAACGTTGAAGATACTGGTTATGGGTTGGGACTTAAGCTAATTACTAAATTAACAGAACGGTTGGGGTGGCAGTGCCAAGCAGGTGTGGTCGTAAATGGTTATCACGTCACGCTAACTCTCAATGAACCTGAAAATACCGATGTGTAGTTGTGAGTGTAATTGTGAATGTCACTTAACAGGCTGGATTTAAAATAAGCGGCTAACAAGCCGCTTATTTTGTTTAACCTCGACAATTTTGCCTTGTCGATAGAGCAGTACAGGTAATTACATCCATTCTTTACTGCGATTACGCTTTTTCGGCATATAAGTCAGAAGTACGCCTAATAAAATACCTGCGCCGGCAACAATACCGCCACGGGTGAACCAGGTGACCAGTTCATCTTTATCAGCGCTTTCTACTTGAGCACTTAAGCGTTTAATATCGTTGCTTTGTTGTTCAGTATCCGTTGTGAGTTGCGTAATTTGCTGGCGCGCATCATTAAGCTGCTGGCGCAGGTTTGCATTCTCACGTTGGGTAGTTTGTAAGCTGGTTTGGCTTTGTGCTAACTGCTCACTTAGCATAGGTAGTTTTTCAGCTTGTGACATCTCTGTAGTCACATACTTTGATTCAATCCACCCCTTACGACCTTCATCATCGGTCACTTGTGTGAACTCTGCATCAGCATCACGGTCTAGCACAGTAATCGGTGTGCCTGCCTCTACAGACCCTAGAATACGGTAGTTTCGGCCTGGGCCCGTGTGTAAAAAGATAAATAAATCATCGCGAATATAGTGCGACGACGACGCTTCTAGCGTATCGCTCTCTTGAAGAGCCAGCGCTTGGCAAGAGCATGCAAAAAGGGCAACTGCTAACCACTTTCGAATCATAGGTAGTCCAAATACTCGTCTAAAACATGGAGATGGTATTGGTTGACCGCGATAAAGGCAAGTTTGTTCCACTTTTGTCTACTGGTTAATTTCATCGCAACCAGTTAACAGTGTCATTGCGAATTAGTTTGGACACAGGTAAGGTTGCATCATTATCACGTGTGCCACTGCGCAAATATGTCTGAAATTGAACTAAAATTTGTTACTCAAGATGGTGCGCATCAAGCTTTTAAAGACCGCGTACTCCCTCTTTTTGAAAAAAATAATATTACCCTCATTTCCCACACCGAACTTCGGCTTGAAAACGATTACTACGATACGGTAAATCACGATTTTCAAGAAAGTAAGATGGGTTTTCGTGTGCGCGGCAATAATGGCAGCTACGAGCAAACCTTAAAAACCAATGGGAAAGTCAGTGGTGGGTTACATCAACGTGCAGAATACAACATTGACCTTGATGCACCTGAACCCGACTTAACCCTGTTTGATACTTCAGTGTGGCCTTCTAGCTGGAATATTCCCAGCATGAACAGCAAATTGGAAAAGCAATTTAGTACCCACTTTACTCGCCATGCTTATATTGTAGAGGTAGAGAAGGGTCGCGTAGAGGTAGTGCTTGATTGCGGTGAGGCGGCTACCGATAAAGCCAGCTCGCCCATTAATGAAATTGAGCTAGAATTGCAAAGTGGAGACCTAGACAGCCTCTTTATATTGGCAACGCACATAAATAGTTGTATGGATGTCAGGCTAAGCGACGTGTCTAAAGCGGCGCAAGGGTATCAGCTACTGCATGGCTTTAACGCCAAAGTAAAACCCTTGCCAGACTTTTTGCCGCTAAATCCAAAATCGTCTACCGAAGAAGCCTTTTCAAGCGCACTTCAATTGGCTTTAGCCCATTGGCAGCACCATGAGCATGTATTTATTGAAAGTGGCTCTATTAAAACCTTAGCTGAAGTGGCCAAGAGCGTGCGCTTGCTGTTACAAAGTGTGTCTTTGTATTTACCTGTTTTACAGTGCCCAGAAATGCTTGCGTTGCATAAAAAGCTTATTGCTTACGCACAGCAATGGGCCTGGCAAGATGACTTGCAAAGCTTACGGTATTTATTGTCTAAAAAGAGCCTGTTCCACAAAACCTTAAGCAAACACCCGGCTATTGTCAGTTATTTGCAGGGACGTAAAGCAGGGCTGCTGCATGCACATGACCCAGCCAGTTTATTTTTCGACAGCATGGCTACCGATATTAAGCTGAAAGCTATCGACTTAATTAACGCAAAACCATGGCGTAGAGAAGCTACAGGGTACGATTTGCTGGTATTAGATCATGCCAAAGGGTGGTTATCTCAGGGGTGGCAAACGGTGCAGCAAAGTATGCCAGCCAATAAAACCATGGGCCCCGCCAACTATACGTTGGTAGAAGTTGTGCTTCGACAAACCTTGTGGAGCGGTTTTTTACTTGGGGATTTGTTTTTAGAAGAGCGGGGTAACTTCAGAGCACCTTGGTTAGATTTGTTAACCGGCATAGAGGAGCTTAATGCGTTACTTATGCTTCGCCAAGCGGTACAAGACTCCGAATTAGAGACACAAGATGAACTTAGTAAGTGGACAAGCAGTAAGCTGACCGTGCTCGTGAAAGTCATGGAGCGAACCCGCGCTGTGGCGTTAGAACGAGATATTTACTGGTAATTATGCTAGGTAAATCGCGAGCAAGGATGTAGTAAGGTGAAAGCAGATATGGTGTATGACTACGCCCTTTATGCGGCGCTGTTCTTCTATTTTATTGTGGTAGTACGATTTGTTTATTATCGTCAGCGCATCTCTCAAAGCCCTTGGCTAGCGGCGGCCATTCTAAGCTGGCCCATTTTCATGTTAGATGAATGGATGCGGTTGTGGCAGTTAACCCAACTGGCGCCACTGTATGGGCTATCAGACGTCTTTGCGGTGCTACTAATGACCTGTAGCTATAGAATGGTAAAACCCATGCTATTGGCTTATCCGTCGAAGCGCTCTCGACTGTGGGTGCCTTTTTGGGTAATGGCTGTATTGCAATTAACCATTTTACTTATTCCCACCGAAGACAAGCTACAGTGGCTCGAAGCCTCTCCAAGTGGCGAGCCATTAATGTTGTGGCCAGCTTACTTAGCCTCGTTAACTACCGGGTTCTGCGTGCTGCTTATTGGCATTCTCATCACTGAACATATTCAAATGTATCATAGGCATTTGCCCGAGCAGGCCGTCGACGTTCAAGAGTTTCGCGTACCAAGGCTTGCCAGTGTTATGGCAAACACGGTTGTTGTCGCGTTTGCCAGTATTTTACTGGTGACTGCTGCCACCTTTGGCTTTTTTATCGTGCCTTATTGGGAAAGCCTGCACCATATGGCCCTTGGCGTTTCTCTACTTGTGGTGTTATTCAACCTTACCTTTCCCAGGACTACGTCTCCGTCACCGTTAGATTACGAGCGGCTGGATGAGGGCGTGGTAAAACCAGCAGAAGTGCGAGCGGTCATCGGCGAAGCTAAGCGCACTATGATTGACGGTAAAAACTACAAGAAGCTCGGGCTAACACTGAAAGACTTTAGCGATGAGGCAGGGGTAGATCCCACCACACTGGCGATTGCTTTGCAGCTAGAGCTTAAGAAAAACTTTCGCGGTTTTGTGTATCAGTACCGGTTGGACTATGCCAAAAATGTACTGCTGCGAAGTGATGCCAAAATAGCGAAAGTTGCGAAGCGCTTAGGCCTCAATTCTGAAAAGTTTTTAGGCGATGTGTTGGTGAAGTACCTACGCAATAGCCAAGAGCCACACTAGTTCAGTAGTCTTTATTTAATCTACGAAACTATTATAGTTAAACGCGGATAGTTAAACGCGGCTAGTTAAATGCGTTGTATAGCACCTGCTGCGTAAAGGTTTTGCGCAAGTAGAAGCCACGAGGACGCGTTTTTATTCGCTCGCCTTGCGGACCTAAGGCGTCAGCTAATACTTTGCCGCTAGCGGCCTTAGGGCGAAGATGTAATGCCTCCCCTTGACGTGAAGTGATTGATTCAACATGGCCCGTCAGTATTTGCTCTGTAAGCTCTTCCCAATCTTGTTTTAACAGAGCATCTTCTTGTGCGCTCGGTTGCCAATAAAACGCACTGGCCACTCTGCGCTGCGCCAATGGAATGCGTCTGTCTCCCTCGATAGGTAACCACAGCACCTGTTGAATTTTATTGCGCACATTGCTTGTTTCCCATGTTAATCCTGGCTGCATCAACAAAGGTGCATAGCAAACATAGGTGGTTTCAAGCGGCATAAAATTGGCATCGATGGGAATAGTTTTAAGCTCAATGCCTAGTTCAGGGAAGTCTTGTTGAGGCTTAGAGCCGGCACTGGCCCCTAGCCAACGCTCAATCAACATACCAGGCCACCCTTTGTGACGCTGTAAATTTTCTGGTATGGCAACGTCAGCCATGGCTGCTAATTCCCCTAAGGTTAAGCCTGCAATCGCGTTACAGCGCGCTAATAATGTGGTTGAATTTTCAGGTGGAGAGTCGGGTGGACGCATAGTTAAGCTCAGTAATTTTCTATAAGGAAAGCATGAATTTCGATTAATGCTTTGAATGGTGTATATATTATGGAAGAATGCAGAGATATAAAAGTATAGTGTGCCCGGGAGTCTATGTGATAGATGCCGATGGATTCCGTGCGAATGTGGGCATAGTGATTTGCAACAAAATGGGTCAAATATTTTGGGCAAGGCGTTATGGTCAACATTCATGGCAGTTCCCTCAAGGCGGAATTGATGAAGGGGAATCTGCCGAACAAGCTATGTACCGCGAGCTGCACGAAGAAGTGGGTTTGACACCGAAAGATGTCACCATTTTAAGTGTTACACGTAACTGGCTTAGATATAAGCTACCTAAGCGATTAATTCGTCAGGGAAGCAATCCGGTCTGTATAGGCCAAAAACAAAAGTGGTTCCTGCTGCAGCTTGACTGTAATGAGCGGGACGTGAATGTATTGAAAACAGGGCACCCAGAATTTGATGATTGGCGTTGGGTGAGCTATTGGTATCCAATTAGAAATGTCGTGTCGTTCAAGCGAGACGTCTACCGTCGGGTTATGAAGGAATTTTCCCCTGTTGTCATGGCTGCTCAACAGCGTCCACAACAGCGCCATAATACGTCGTCGCAAAAGCGTGGTAAAAAGCGTAGGCGAGGCTAGGCGAACGAGCAAAGTATAGGGAGTAGCGATTGGACACTCAGGGTCACAAAGGCGCAATGTTAACCACGCTTAAACGTATCGTGCAGGAAATGAATCAAATTCCTGCACTTGATACTGCCTTGTTTCGTCTCGCATCTCGCGTTAAACAAACGCTGGATGTAGACTCATGCTCTATTTATCTTGCCGATTACGAGAAACAAACCTTTATTCTAAAGGCTACCGACGGTCTGCACCCTGATGCAGTAGAGCAAGTTCATATTGGCTTTTCTGAAGGCTTAATTGGCTTAGTCGGTCAGCGTGAAGAACCGCTCAATATCGTTAATGCCCAGCACCATCCTCGATTCAAGCACTATCCTGAGGTTAAAGAGGAAAACTACAACGCATTTTTGGGTACGCCCATTATTCACCAGCGTAAAGTGTTAGGGGTAATTACCCTACAGCAAAGTGAAATGCGCCGTTTCAGTGAAGACGAAGAAGCGTTCTTAGTTACCCTAGCAGCACAGCTTGCGCTTGAAATTACCAATGCTGATATGCGCGGGGCACTAAACAATACCGCCAATGTGAACAGTATTGCACTGCAAAAAAATGTCTCTGGTATTGCGGGTTCGCCCGGCTTAGCAATTGGTAAAGGCTTCTCACCAGATAAGTCACTTAATTTAAAAAACTGGGTTGTTAAACGCAGTAAAAATCCAAACGACGAAATCCAAACCTACCGCAAAGGCGTGGAAGTCACGCGCCAACACGTGGATGGATTATCGAAAAGTTTAGATGACGATATTCCTGATGACGTTAAATCCATATTTCAGCTTTATCACCATTTACTTGATGCCAATAGCTTAGGCCGCGAGGTAGAAGAGAAAATCAGGCAAGGTTGGGATGCTGCGTCGTCACTTAAAATGGTGGTCGAAAATTACGCCGCACGTTTTCGCGCGATGGACGACCCTTACATGCAAGAGCGTGCCATCGATATCGTCGACCTTTCCGATCGTATTTTGGCGAATATTCTTACCGAAGGCCAAGGGCAAAAGCTGGTAGAAAAACTCGCCACCGAAGATAGTATTTTGGTGGCCGATGAAGTATCGGCAACCATGCTGGCTGAGTTTCCAAGAGAAAAGCTCAAAGGCATTATCTCTATACGGGGGTCAAACAACTCTCATGCCGCTATTTTAGCAAGGGCAATGGGTGTGCCTGCGGTGATGGGGTGTCAGAATGTGTCTCCTGCACTGCTTGAGGGTAAAGAGCTTTTACTCGATGGTTATGCAGGTGAGGTAATTGTTTCCCCAGAGCGGAACATCAAAACTGAATTTATTCAGCTTATTGAAGAAGAGTCGGCAATAACCGAGCGCATAGACGCCGAAGCCGGGCAGCCTTGTGAAAGCGTAGATGGCTGTCGCATGTCGCTATACATCAATGCGGGTTTGTCTGCTGAAGCCGAGCTTAATGCTGGGCATATTGGCTCGGGTATTGGTCTGTACCGTACTGAAATTCCCTTTATGCTACGGGAGCGTTTTCCTTCTGAGCAAGAGCAAGTTGAGCTTTATCGCCAAATCTTAGAGTCGGCACCCGATTTACCGATTACCATGCGTACCCTTGATGTGGGAGGAGACAAACCCCTTCCTTATTTCCCCATCAATGAAGAGAACCCGTTCTTAGGGTGGCGGGGCATACGGTTAACACTCGATCACCCCGAGATATTCTTGGTACAAGTACGGGCCATGCTAAGAGCCAGTATTGGGCTTAAAAACCTACGCATTATGTTACCAATGATATCCACGGTGGCAGAAGTGCAAGAAGCCAAGCGCTTAGTTAACCAAGCCTACTTTGAGATATGTGACGAGGTTTGTGAGTCGGGTGAAGTACTTCAGCGGCCTAAGTTAGGTATCATGTTAGAAGTACCCTCGGTATTGTATCAACTGCCGCAGCTTGCGAAACACGTAGATTTCTTCTCGGTGGGCAGTAACGACTTAACGCAATACTTGTTGGCGGTAGATAGAAACAACACTCGTGTGGCGGGGCTGTACAACAGCTACCATCCTGCGGTATTGGCTGCACTCTACGACATTGTGCAGCAATCAAACGAGAACCAAATCCCTGTTACCATTTGCGGCGAGATTGCCGGTGAACCGGCAGGTGCTATTTTATTAATGGGCATGGGGTATCGTCGTTTAAGTATGAATGCGTTCAATATTCGAAAAATTAATTGGCTTATTCGTAAGGTTTCGCTGGCGGAAAGCAAACAGCTTCTTTCTCTCGCGTTAACGTCGCAAAGCCATGAACAAGTATTCGGACATTTAAACGAATATTTAGAAACAAAAGGCTTAGGTGGGTTAATACGGGCAGGTGCGTAAAATAGGCATGGCGCTAGCAGTGTAAATGCTAGTTTCTGCTGTGTGATAAAGGATTTTGTATGGAACCGTTAACCATCATTTTTGTGAGCTGCTTAGTCCTTGGCGTGGTCGTCGGGTTATTAGCAGGAATGTTAGGTATAGGTGGTGGTCTTATCATCGTTCCTGTACTCTCCTACTTACTGATTCACTTTGCTGGTATGACCGTTGAGACCGTGATGCCGGTGGCCATAGCTACCTCACTTTCTACCATCATTTTTACGGGCATGTCGTCTGCGTTCGCACACTATCGCTTAGGTAATATCCATAAACCAACGGTGCTTTATACTGGGTTTGGTATAGCAATAGGTGCTATCTTAGGGGCGCAAATTGCCAGTCATATTTCCGGTGCGCTATTAAAAGACATCTTTGCGGTTTTGGTTATTATTATCGCCGCACAAATGATATTTGGTAAGCAGAAAGCATCAGGCAGTGAAGCATCTCCATGGGTGCTAAGTTGTGTAGGTAGTGGTACAGGTTTAATTAGCGCACTGATGGGTATCGGCGGTGGCGCCTTGTTAGTACCTGCCTTGGTGTGGTTCAGAATTAATATAAGATTGGCGATTGGTTGCGCTGCATTTTGTGGGCTGCTAATTGCGGTTTTTGGCACCGCCAGTTTTGTTGCTGCGGGTTGGCAGCAAACAGGGATGCCACAATGGAGTTTAGGTTACGTATATTTGCCCGCCACGGCAGGTATTGTCACCACATCAATATTTACCGCAGGTATCGGCGCTAAGCTGGGCCAGCGAGTAAATACTCGAGTTTTAAAAGCAATGCTAGCGTGTTTGCTGGTGTTGGTAAGTATCAAAATGTTTGTAGGAATTAATTAAGCGTATGGCTGAAAGCAGTTATTTGGTTTTTCCCAGTATAGACCCTATTATTTTTAGCCTCGGGCCATTGAGTGTCCGTTGGTACGGCATGATGTACCTTGTTGGATTTATTGCCGCTTATTTGCTAGCGCAAAAGCGTTTGTCTCGTGCTGAATGGACGCGCGATCAACTTAGTGATTTATTATTCTGGAGCTTTGTTGGTGTGATATTAGGTGGGCGCATTGGTTATGTGTTCTTCTACCAGTTTGGTATGTTTCTAGATAACCCACTCTACCTGTTTAAAATATGGGCCGGTGGCATGTCGTTCCATGGCGGTCTTATTGGCGTGTTAGTGGCGCTAATGTGGCAGGCTAAGCGAATGAAAACCACGTTTTTACGTTTAGGTGATTTTGTGGCTCCCCTAGTGCCAATTGGCTTGGGTGCAGGGCGTATTGGAAACTTCCTTAACGCTGAATTATGGGGCCGTACCACTGATGTGCCTTGGGCAATTATTTTCCCCAGTGCCGGTAATGTACCTCGCCACCCTTCCCAGCTGTACGAATTTGCCTTGGAAGGTGTATTATTGTTTGTTATTTTGTGGCTTTATTCTGCTAAACCTCGACCGGTTGGCGCGGTAAGTGGTGTCTTTTTACTTGGTTATGGGAGTTTCCGTTTTATCGTGGAATACTTTAGAGAGCCAGATGCTCACATTGGTTTATACCAAATGGGGGTTAGCCAAGGGCAGCTATTATGTTTACCTATGATTGCATTAGGCATAGGGCTAATAGTGCGCGCCTACACCCGCCAACAGCAACAAACTAAACAATAAATAAGAAGAAAGATGAAAGAATATCTCGCATTGATGCGCCATGTACGTGATACAGGTGTAAAAAAGGAAGACCGCACTGGAACCGGCACATTAAGTGTATTTGGCTATCAAATGCGGTTTGACTTACAACAAGGCTTTCCGTTAGTTACCACTAAAAAATGCCACCTCAAATCTATTATTCACGAACTGCTATGGTTCTTGAAAGGCGAAAGTAATATCGCTTATTTGAAAGAGAATGGTGTGAGCATTTGGGATGGTTGGGCAACAGAAGAGGGTGAACTGGGCCCTGTTTACGGTAAGCAGTGGCGCAGTTGGGACAATGGCGATGGCACAACAATCGATCAGATAGCTGATGTGATTGATCAAATTAAAACCAACCCAGATTCTCGCCGTCTTATTGTCAGTGCATGGAATCCGTCGGTATTGCCAGATACGCAATATTCGCCAAGTGAAAATGCGAGTATGGGTAAGCAAGCATTGCCACCGTGTCATACCATGTTTCAATTCTATGTACTTGATGGCAAATTGAGTTGTCAGCTATATCAACGCAGCGGTGATATTTTCTTAGGTATTCCTTTCAATATTGCTAGCTATGCCTTACTTACCATGATGATCGCCCAAGTGTGTGACCTTGAGCCAGGTGATTTTATCCTGACCTTAGGTGATGCACATTTATACAGTAATCATCTAGAGCAAGTTGACCTGCAGTTAAGCCGAGAGCCTTTCGCGCCGCCCGTTATGGAATTAAACAAAAGCGTGAAAGACATTTTTGATTTTTCTTTTGAGGACTTTACGCTTAAAGGCTATCAGTCTCACCCTCACATCAAAGCACCTGTCGCAATATAAGGAGGTTTTGTGTCTACACCTATTCTTATATGTGATGATTCAGGCTTTGCACGACGCCAAATGGCACGCAGTATCCCAGATAGTTGGGAGGTTGAGATTTCATTTGCCGGTAATGGACAAGAAGCGCTTGAGGTTATACGTGCTGGTAAAGGCGATGTAGTCTTTCTTGACTTGAATATGCCGGTCATGGATGGCTATGAAACCATGGAAGCCATTCGAAAAGAAGACCTACCTTGCTTAGTTATCGTAGTATCAGGAGATGTTCAAGCCCAAGCGCGAGAACGAATGCTAGCCTTAGGTGCCATTGATTTCATCCGTAAACCTATCGATAACGAAAAACTCACCAACATTTTATCCTCCTATGGCATTTATAGCGGTGTTTCGACTGCAGTACAGCGAGAAGCCGTTGCCAGAGACACCGATGCGTCGTCGCTGGAAGACAAGCTAGATGCTTACCGTGAAATGGTGAACATCGCTATGGGGCGAGCAGGTGAAAGCCTAGCGCAGCTTATGGGCGAGTTTGTCGACCTGCCTATTCCCAATGTCAATTTACTAGAAAGTAACGAACTGTCGATGGCGATTGCCGAAATTAATCGCAATGACTGTGTGTCGGCAGTATCGAAAGGTTTTGTCAGTGCGGGAATTCGCGGTGAAGCGCTGGTTATCTTCAATGATACTAACTCGCAGAACATTGTTGAGTTATTAAAATACGATGCCCACCAATCCACTGGCAGCTTAGAACTTGAAGCGTTAATGGATGTGTCGAATATATTAATCGGCGCATGCCTAAATGGATTGTCTGAACAATTAAACGTGTCATTTAGCCATACGCTTCCTGTATTGCTCGGTCGTCATCAGGGGCTAGCTGCATTACTTAACGACAATGTTAAGAAGTGGGGCAAAGTCATGGCAATCGAGATTGGTTACGCTATTAAAGCTAGAGATATTGCATTCGACTTATTACTGCTGTTTCCCGATGAAGCGATGAACCATATTTATGGTCGTTTAGTGGATGTAGACAAGGAAGCTTCATAATGATTTCACTCACCCAAAACGGAAATTTGCCTGCTGAACTACTCGACTCTATCGAAGTAGGTATTGTTGTATTAGATAGAGATTTCAATGTAGAGGAGTGGAATAAATTTATGGAAAACCACTCTTCTATTCCACCGCACGATATTAAAGGCACCTCGTTGTTCAACCATTTTTCAGAAATAGATGAAAAATGGTTAAGGCTTAAATCAGGTCCGGTCTTTAACTTAAAAAGCCCTGTATTTATTATCTGGGAACAGCGCCAATATTTATTTAAATTTGGCGGCAATAGGCCCATTACCTGCCAAGCCAGTTACATGTATCAAAACGTGACCATGTTTCCCTTAATTTCTGAAACCGGTGAGGTTGAGAGGTTCTGTATCGTAGTGTATGACGTAACAGACCAAGCGCTCAGCAAAATCGGTATGGAAAGGCTGAATGAAGAGCTAAAAACAGCCAGTCGAATTGATGGCTTAACAGGGCTGTTTAATCGTCGATACTGGCAGGAGCGTTTTGAGCAATCTTATAAATTAGCGAAGCGCCAAGATAAGGCGAGCACCGCTATGATGTTAGATATCGATCACTTTAAAAAAGTGAACGATACTTATGGTCACCAAGCTGGCGATAAAGTGATTCAAATGCTTTCTGCCCTTATTAAGCGCTGTGTCCGGGAAACTGATTTAGCAGGCCGATATGGCGGCGAAGAATTTGCCGTTATTCTTACCGATTCCTCCGTTGAAAAAGCCGTCATAGTGGCTGAGCGTATTCGTCGTTTGGCTGAGCGTTTGGTGGTAGAGCATGATGGTGAAGAAATTACCTTTACAGTGAGTTTAGGCTTAGCTGAATTCGACCCTCACAGTAAAAGCTCTATGGCTTGGCTTGAAAAAGCCGATCAGGCGCTTTATGAAGCCAAAGAAAGCGGGCGAAACAAATACTGTATTAGCGCGCTGGTTGGAGTGTAACCCTGCTATTTACATCGTCGTTTTCGGTAGTATAAAACAGAGTTGGTGCTGCGCTTATTACACACTAACTCTGCGTCTACGCTCTATAACTTCAATAGCGTCAATCCTAGCGTATTCTTCAACTCTTGAAAGGTAACCGGCTTAACCAAGTGGTAGCGAATACCTGCAAGCTCAGAGGCCTTTCTATCGTCTTTATGTGCGTTAGCCGTAATAGCAACAATAGGAATATTCGGCTTTTTCTCTTTAATGATTTTTGCCACTTCTAAACCGCTTATATCAGGTAAATTAATATCTAGCAAAATAGCGTCGTAAGACTCTTCACGAGCCTGAATAATGGCGTCATTACCATTGGTGACAGTCTTTGGCGAGTGGCCCATGCATATCAGCATATTTTCTAGCATTTGTGCATTGATAAGTTCATCTTCTACCACCAGTATTTTGGCATGATTCACTGCTTGATAGGCGGACTTGTTCGGTTGCGCCAAATGGTGAAGGGTATCCACAATACGGTTCTTATCAACAGGTTTAACAAAAGACTGCCATATATCTAATTGGCTATTTGCAATCACATTGGCAATATCCGGTGTTGCCGATAGCACCACAATGGGGGGCGTACGCTTTCCATAAATAGCATGAAATGTTCGAGTAAGCTCTAAGCCATCGATACCCGGCATGTAAAGATCGGCGAAAATGGCAGTGTATTGTAGTAGCTCATCATGCAGACTTAGTAGGTCTGAGCCTGAAGCAAAACAACGGGCGGAAAACCCTTCGCCCGTAATAATATTTTGGATATGCAGGCGAGAAATTTCTAAATCATCAACGATAGCGAAGCGCGCATTGCTAGTGCTAGTTTTGGGTGATTCGGTATCTTGTAAAGGCGCAATGGGTATAGTGGCAACAAATTCAGTGCCAATGCCTTCTTGGCTAGTAAATGAAAGGCTGCCACCGAGTTGATTAATACTTTTTTGTACCACGGTGAGCCCGATACCTGCACCGGGAAACCTATGATCTAGCGGCTGTTCTCCACGGAAAAACCGCTCAAAAATTTTAGGCTTTATGTCATCTGCAATGCCTAGTCCAGAGTCTTTGATTTTTATGACCAAAAACACTTTTTTGTTTTTCACCAAGGTGGTGATATTGACATCAATAATGCCGTTGGGGGTAAACTTAACGGCATTGTCTAAAATGTTACTAATCACTTTCGATAAGTTAGCGGCATCTCCTTCGATAAAATGAGGCACGCTATGATTACAATGCATCGTGAATTCGACTTTTTTCCCTCTAACTTGAACAGAGTAAGGGGAGATACATTCATCGAGTAAACTGATTAAGTCAACACGACCGATGTGCTTATCTTGCTCGCTACCAATCGATAAGATATCGAGCAGATTATTGGTTAAATTCAACAGTCGGTAACATGATTGCTCAGCTTGTTGAATAAGCTTTCCTTGCTGCTGTTTCATGTTAGGAATAAGTTCTAGTGCAGTAATGATGGCGCTGATCGGCCCTCTAAACTCGTGGCTCATTAAGTTTAGAAAATCGCGCTTTTCATTCTCAAGTAAGACTTCGGATTCTTTATGTTTCGAAGAAACGCGCGCTTCACTCTTAGTCAAGGAAGTTCTATTTTTACTAATTGTTGAAAATACAAATAACCACAGCGCCATAAGTGAAAGCGCTAATAAGGCGGTAATCACGAATAGGCTTACCTTCAGGTTTTGAGCACTTTGACTCAGCCGATTTAAGGTGATTTGTTCTTCAAGTCGAATATCCCTGATGATTGGCGAAAGCTGAAGCGGGGAGGATAGATAATCCGCTACTTCACTAGGGGGTAAATCAACAATGGTGCGTAGTAAATTTAGGGTGACTTTAACCTGCTCGGGAAGGCTAAGTGAGATGCTTCTTTGTTGCTCTTTGATATAGTCTTCGAGACTGAGCGCTTGGGTATTAAAGTCCTCAAAATGCGCATCGTCAATTAAGAAAGCATGTTGAAAGTGGTACTTTGCTTCAACGGCAAGGGGCATTAATTCCCTTTGGATAGTGGCTGTTTCGTCAGAAGGTTTTGGCTTAGCAAGTGTCTCTATATGATGTTCTATTTCAATGAGTGCATGATGAAGTGAGTTGCTCGCATTTAACGATTGCGACAACGTGTAATGGGTGTGTAAAAAGTGGTATAGGTAAGCAAAAAAACACAATATGACTACGGCAAACCCGGTAGCGATGTATAAATTCCAATGCTTTTCTTCGTAAACTGGTACTTCATTCTTGCTCATAGCGACTCCATGCTACTACGCCTACTTTTGGCATTTTCTTGGTTATTTCTTTGCCGTTACTGGCTTTTCACTTAACCATCGGGCTTGAACCAAGCCTACTTCTACTGCGTTTTAATCGGCTATCTTGAAGCCAAGTAAGCTTATTGTATGGCTAGCTTAGACCATTACCTTGCGAACCTAATGCCTCGTTATTGCTTATATGCACGGTAGTTTAACTTTAGATGGGAATTGAGTTATTGCAACGTTATTGCTTAGAAGTTTTAGATTTTTCCAAATGCGTAATTTTATGGCGAATATTGTGTAGGAACAGCAAGCTAGGAATAACCATCAGTGCGGTAATAACAAAGAACTGGCTCCAGTTACCATCAAGGAAATCAACCACGAATCCACTACTAGAGGCCACTAAGGTTCTTCCCGCTACGCTCAACGATGCCATAAGTGCATATTGAGTGGCACTGAAGGCGCGATTACACAAAAGGGAGATAAAAGCGACCATGGCTACTGTGCTCCAAGCAGCCGTAAAGCCGTCGATAATGACCGCAGCGGCCAGAAGAGTAACATCAGGCCCGGTAGTGGCAATAAGTGAGAACATAAGGTTGGAAGCCGCCATAGCAATGCCGGCAGTCATTAACCCCTTGTAAATACCGTAGCGAATGTTAACTAGCCCACCTATCAGAGAAAAGATAATGGTTACCCACCAGTTGAGCAGCTTTGAGTAAGTGCCGATATCGCTATTTGAAAAACCAATTTCTTTGTAAAAAACGATACTCATTCTTCCTAAGAAGGCTTCTCCTATTTTAAACAAGAATATAAACAGTAAAAACGACAAAGCGAGTTTTACGCCATTGCGTGAGAAAAACTCAGAAAAGGGGGCTACTAAGGTTTGTTTAAACCAAAGCGCTATTTTAGAAGACGCTTCGCCTGTATTGCTGTGTGCTGGGTTCGCTACCGCTTGGCTACGCAATAGGTCCCGATCTATGTCTGGCTCTTTGGCAAACACCGTGCTGACCATAAGTACAAGCATAAACAGGGCGAGTAAACCGTAAATGTCAGGCCAGTACCAGCTGCTATTGTCCGCAATAAAAAACGGAATGGCGCCAAGTCCACCATAGCCCGTCCACCATCCTGCGGTGGCAACGGAAGATGCAGCAGACAAACCATCATTGTCATTTTCTTCAATAACATCAATTCGATAGCCATCTATCGCAATATCTTGAGTAGAAGAAAAAATGGCGATGAGTAAACCCACCACTGCCAAATAAAACAAATGACTATTGGCTGATAATTGTGTCATTAACGCACAACACAGGGCTATGCCGCCTTGCATGATGAAAATCCAGCCTCGACGCTGGCCAAGAAAGCGAGGTTTTACGCGGTCAATTAAAGGAGACCAAAGAAAATTGAATGAATAGACCGCAAAGATAGCACCAAACAAGCCAATAGCTGACCGAGATAAGCCTTCATCTTTCAGCCAGGCCGACAGCACTGAGCCAATCATAATCCATGGAAAACCACTGGTAATGCCAAATAGAAATATACTGAGGTAACGACGGTCGTGATAAGTTTTGAGAGAGTCTAACAAATGCGTTCCATGGCCAAAGCGTGATCCATTCATATTGAGCCATGATCACGCTTGAGTTTCAATGAAAACGAGCAATAAAGGGTTGAATCACTGATAAATTAATGAATAACGAAAGCCGCTAGGGGCGGATACCTACACAGTCGATGGGGCAGTGCCCTTTACCTTCCAAGAACAATACACAGTTCATTAACTCATCGACGAGATATTTATCTGAACGTAACTTATCTTCTTGCCAAAAATGGACTTGATGGAGCAAATGCCAAAAGACCCGTTCCTTATAGGTGTAAGGTTGGGTAAATGTGTACTCTATCTGGCCCCATTCTTCCATACTATCCCAAAAGAATAGTTCGATCTCCTCGACCGGAAGCTCTCCTTGCCAAAATGACCTCAGATAAAAACACAGCTGCTTGGCCTTTTTGTTTACGAATGTTTGAACAGTCATAGACACACAGCCGCCGTTATTAAAGATTAAAATGAATTATAGTTCAGAACACCCAGTGATACCTCGTGAAACCCAAGGCAAATAAGATAGGTTACTGTTTTAAGCTATAAATTAGACTAGTTGGTTTAGATCCTAATTACCAGCCTAAATGTTGAGCCCATCCAAGAACGCTGCCAGCAATAAACTGAATTTTAGTGCTATTTTCATTGTCCATTAGACCAAAGGTTGAATTATGGGTTGAGAGTGACTGTTGTCTGTAGTGGAGTTTGAGGGAGGTGATGGCAAGTTGTTTTCGTTTCGTTTCTGTTTGCGACGCCCATGTATTGGTGTCGTTAATAGATAAATCTAATACCGGAAATTCCGTTCCGGCAATAAATTCAGGTACACCGCGGTTTATGTCGGCATTCGGCCAAAAGGGGGTGATGGCGACCAAAGTGTCTGGTGAAGGAATAATGCCTTTAGAACCTAAATCTAGTAACTGCGCTGCTTGCATGCCATAAGCAATGTTCATTCTAAAGCCCTGATGACTTTCAAGGTGAGTGTTTAGCGCATTAACTAATATGGTTAAGTGTTGGCTGGACGACACGTAACTTTGTCGTTGAAGTCGACTGTCAGTTTTCGGGTGAATGGCTTCATCGACGGGAAGCTCAGGGTCTTCTTCTAGCGTGAATGAAACTGGGCTAACCACCGCATGCCACCCTTTGGCATTAAGTAAGCTGGCTAAATGACGTGCATCCCCTATGGAAAGACCGCTAGGCGAGGCATCAGCTAAAATAATGGCGGCGCCGCGTGAAATAGGTAATGCTGAGGGGCTCTCAAAAATAGGCACGCGGATTTCCCCAGCCATTACATAAGTAATGTCATCGGGTAAAAAAGCGTGGGTAATATCCTCATACAAGCTTTGCCCTTGCGCATAAGGCACAGCACACAGCAAAAAAGATAATAAGCTGCAACCCACCACAAGAAAACGAGATAAACGTAACATGGCGTACCAATAAAGCATTCAACATTCTTATTATCGGCCAAACCTGTGAAAACTTCAGTTCGAACCAAGAGTATTTTAGTGCTTTATGAGTCAACCGCTTATGAAAAAATGGGTGTAGCAGGTTACTAATTAGCGCCCGTAAGTCTTAATCTATAGACAGTGGAGCGGGGGTGTAGTGGGCATAAGCAGTGAACGGAATAGGCGTTTGAAACGTTAACCAATCTTGCGATGCAGGATGTGCAAAGCTCAAGCTTTCTGCATGCAGCTGCAATCGTTCAGCCATACCTAGCGCTTCATCATGGGCATAAAGCCTATCGCCTAAGATAGGGTGACCTAACTCAAGCATATGGACGCGAAGTTGGTGAGAGCGCCCTGTAACTGGGTATAAGGCTACTAGGGTTTCGTTTTCCTCGCCCGCCACGGTGCTAATGGGGGAGTTAACGCCAGGGCTAGTGCCGAAGCTAGTATCATTTTTTGAACTAACCACTTGATGTGATTCGTCAGACGTTACCTCTACCACTTCATAATGGGTCAGGGCTTTTTTGCCGCGCTCATAATCCACCATTTGCTTCGGGCGATTAGGCCAATCACAAATAAGGGGTAAGTTCACTTCCCCTTGGTTGCTTTTAACCTTGCCAAAAACACGGGCGAAATAGCGCTTCTTGGTTTGGCGTAATTCAAATTGCTTTGAAATATGCCGATGGCTTTCTTTGTTTAGCGCCATCACCATAATGCCCGATGTTGCCATATCAAGCCTATGTACCACAGTTGCCGTAGGAAACACGGTATTTACTCTGCTTATAAGCGAGTCTTTATGTTCTTCTGCTTTACCGGGCACACTTAATAAGCCACTGGGCTTATTCGCTACCAAGATGTCATTATCTTGGTAGAGAATAGTTAAATAAGGCTGTAGCGGCGGGTTATATACAAATGCAGGATTAGCCATTAAGGATTGTTCACCACTAAACGTAATGCATCAAACTGTACGTCCGCGCCTTGTATCACTTTATCTAAGGCACTCATTTGGTTTTCAATAAACTCAATTTCACTGTCACGTACTGACGGGTTACGCTTTTGCAAATCGACTAAACGCTGAATTTCACTGTTTAGCGTTTTATGCATGTCTTGCAGTGCATCATGGAGTTTTTGATTCGCTTGTTGATGTGCCAGTTTACGGCTGTTTTCAATTGCTAAAGTAAGCGGTTGATGCAGTGCTTTTATCAGCTGGTGCGAAATTTTTCGGTTTACCTTACGCTTCACATCAAAGGTTAAATCTACCTGGTTGCCTTGCGCATCTAAACAAATGCGCAGTGGCGTTTGCGGTAAAAAGCGGCCAAGTTGCAACGCTTTAGGGGCGTTAGCATCTAATACAAATAACGCCTCTAACCAGTAAGCGCCTTTGGGTAAGCCAGGGTCGGCAATAAAACCAATGCTGCTCTTACCATGCACATCACTAAGCACTAAATCGATAGCGGTATGTACAAGAGGGTGATCCCAACTTAAGAATTGAACATTTTCCAAGGTGGTAGCCACGCGGCGTTTATAGGTTACCGTCATGCCTTCAGGATCGAGGCCTGGTAATTGGCTAACCATAGATTCGGTTGGCATTAGAATAAAGCAATCGCTGCCTTTTTCTTCTTGCTGAACACCAATAGCATCAAATAGTCGGCCCATAAAGCGAGACAAATCTTGCGAATTATCAAGCAATATGATGTCTTCAAGTAACTGTTCAACACGGCCTTCACCCGATGCATTAAGCTCTAATAAACGGTCACGACCCGCTTCTAGCTGTGCCACTAGCTGGCTATTTAATGTGGTACTTAAGTTGATAAGTTCATCACGGGTATGAAGGTCGTGTGGGTGCAAACACGCGCCAATCAACAGGGTTTTTACGTCGTCAAACACGCCTGATCCAGTAGGGCAGGTTTTCTCAAACGCATTCAACCCTTCATGATACCAATCCACCAACACGTGCTGAGCCGTGTTTTTCAAATAAGGTACATGAATTTCAACGGTTTGAGTTTGACCGATACGATCTAGGCGACCAATTCGCTGCTCTAGTAAATCTGGTGTAACGGGTAAATCGAACAATACCAAGTGATGGGCAAACTGGAAGTTACGCCCTTCACTGCCAATTTCACTACACAGCAATATTTGCGCACCGTCTTCTTCGTCTGAAAAATAGTGAGCCGCTTTATCTCGCTCAACAATGCTCATGCCTTCGTGGAATACGCTATGACGAACACCGGTTTGAGTGCGAATGACTTCACCAAGTTCTTGTGCGGTACGTGCACTGGCACAAATCAGTAATATCTTTTCGGGTTTTACCGATTGCATAAAATCAAGCAACCAGCCTACGCGAGGATCTTCATCCATCCAGCTATTCACTACACTAGGCATACGCTCAGGGTATAATGCATGGGTTAAATCACCACCGGTTACCGCACTTTCATACGACTCTGGCAGTTCAAGTTGGTAGCCAAGTAATACACGGTCGGGGAAGCCTTCAATGTTGGCTCTGCGGTTTCTAAACAGCATTCTGCCAGTACCATGGCAATCGATAAGCTGATGTACCAGTTCTCTGCGTGATTCAGGCTGTGCTAAATCACCGGCATTTTCCATCACATCCGGGGCGAAGTCGGTTAGCTTAGTGCGCTGTTTTTCGTCCGGTGTGGTGTCTGAAAGTAGAGGGGCTACTGCGTCTGCAAGCTGACTGTAACGCGACTCTTCGGTTAAAAAGGCTTCGTAGCTATGGAAGCGGGCAGGGTCGAGTAAACGTAAGCGAGCAAAGTGGCTTTCATGGCCGAGTTGATCTGGGGTTGCAGTAAGCAGCAATACCCCTGGGGTTTCATTGGCTAACGCTTCTACGCAAGTGTACTCAGCAGAGGGCGCATCGGCAGACCACGCAAGGTGATGGGCTTCATCAACCACCATTAAATCCCACGATGCCGCTTGAATTTGTTGCTGACGCTTTTCGCTCTGACTCAAAAAGTCGATGCTACATAGCACTAACTGGTCGTTATCAAACGGGTTAGTTTCACCGTCATCATCTAAGGCTTCGCATCGACTTTCGTCAAAAATAGCGAAAGGCAGGTTAATTCTGCGCAGCATTTCAACCAGCCACTGATGCACCAATGAATCTGGCACTAAAATTAGCACTCGCTGCGCACGACCGGTACGAAGCTGCTGATGGATAATAAGCGCAGCTTCAATGGTTTTACCCAAGCCAACTTCATCGGCAAGTAAAACACGCGGAGCATGACGGCTACCCACTTCAGAGGCAATATGCAGCTGGTGGGGAATAAGGGAAATACGTGCGCCGGCTAAACCAAGTGTGCTAGAGCGTAAATAATCGTATTGGTGATTTAGTGCGTTTAGGCGCAAGTCGAACCACTTCGGGTGGTCGAGTTGTTCGCTGAACAATCGCCTTTCAGGTTGGTTTAATCGAATGTGGTGATCAAGTAAGGTTTCAGAAAGACGAACTTGTGCTTTGGTGTCTTCGCGAATGCCGAAATAAATGCAAACGCCCTGACTTTCTTCAATTTCAGAGATAGTCATTTGCCAGCCGTCTTGGCTTTTCACGGTTTCGCCAATATCGAATACCAAACGGGTCAATGGTGCGTCTTGCTTTGTATACATTCGCGCTTCTCCCGTGGCAGGGAAAAACAACTCAACTGAGCGAAAATCAACACTAATAACAGCGCCTAAACCTAATTCGGTTTCAGAATTACTTAACCAACGCTGACCAATGGAAAACGGATTTCCTGAACTCATAAATCACCAACCTTTTTTGCGGGGGCGGTATTGTACGCATTGTGTATTAATAAGTCATTAATACTAGCCCATTTGCGCGTTTTAATCTTGGGTTGAACAGTGTGGTTGGAGGAGGAGAGTAGGTACACAAGAAAAAATATTTAGCAGAAAAACAGTGCTAATAATGAAAATCTGGATTATGGTGGATTTAGCGCTTGTGATTGTTTGTTGGGCAAGCGTGTGAAGTGGCGGTGTTTAGGTTACTGCCACTTTTCGGTCGACGCGACAAGGAGTGGAAGTCCTGTTCGAGCGACAACTTCTCCTCCTTCAGCGGAACTGTTCCTAGCACGCTAATTTGTTGTGTGTGCCTGGCCTTATTTACCGGAGTAAAGGATGCCAAGAAAAAATTCCACTGATACAAAAATATACGTCCTCGATACCAATATTCTGCTGCACGAACCTCACGCATTTCTCTCCTTTAAAGAACACGATGTCGTTGTACCAATGACCGTGCTTGAAGAACTAGATTACATCAAAGACAGTAAGAAAGACGTTGCCCGAGATGCGCGAGTATCTATTCGTGCAATGGAAGACTTACTGCACGATGCGTCACCTGAAAATATGGTGGCCGGTGTGTCTATGGTTGGAATGGGCGCAGGTGAAACAGCGCCGACAGGTTCATTGTCTATTTATACTGATTTGAGCATGGCGCAATCGCAGCAAGTGTTCACCAGTAATGAGAACGACAACCGCATCATTAATGTGGCGTTGCATTTACAAAAAGCCAATGCACCGCAACAAGTGGTGTTAGTCACTAAAGACCTCAACATGCGCCTTAAAGCGAAAGGCGCAGGTCTTGCGCATGTTGAAGATTATCGCACCGACCAACTTATTAGTGATATTAAATATCTCTCTCGGGGTTTCCATCGCTTTGAGGGCAACTTCTGGGACAAGGTGAAAAGTGTAGACAGTCGCACTGAAGGTCGCGATACCATTCATACCATTCCCAAAGCCATGCTGCCAGAAGCTTATATAAACGAGTTTTTACTCGATGAAAGCAACGAGTTTGCTGGACTGGTTGAAGCTATTAACGGCGACTCTCTTGAGGTGCTTGATTTAGGCTATGAGCGCTTAATGGGCCGTCATGCGTGGGGAATAACGCCAAAGAATATTGGTCAAGCCATGGCGCTTCATGCGCTACTCGACCCACACATCGACTTAGTGATCCTTACCGGTCCTGCCGGTAGCGGTAAAACCCTCTTGGCCCTAGCCGCCGCCCTTGAAATGGTGGTAGAGCGTAACATGTACGATAAGATAATCGTGACACGTAGCACGCCAGAAATAGCCGAATCGATAGGCTTCTTGCCGGGCACGGAAGAAGAGAAAATGTTGCCGTGGTTGGCGGCCATCACAGACTCATTAGAGGTGCTACATAAGCACGACGAAAATGTGAAAGGCTCTATGAATTACATCATGGAAAAAGCCAATATTCAGTATAAGTCGGTTAACTTTATGCGCGGGCGAAGCATTCAAAATTCTATTGTTATTTTGGATGAATCTCAGAACTTAACTGCGTCACAGCTTAAAACTATTATCACCCGATGCGGTGAAGGTACCAAAATTATTGTGGGCGGAAACTTGGCCCAAATCGACAGTAATTACTTAAGTGCCGTAACTTCAGGGCTTACTTACTTGGTAGAGAAGTTCAAAGACTTCTCCGGCAGTGCAACACTGAACCTAGATGGGGTAGTGCGAAGCCGTTTAGCCAGCTTTGCAGAAGAGAATCTTTAGTGTTGTAGCTTGCTAATAATGGTTTGCCTTGGGGGAATTTTCCCCCAAGGCAAAATTATTGATAAGCGTAGAATAACCCTTATTTTTGCGTTGTATTAAGCAGCGCGACACCGTTTCTATTTTCTTAGAACTTACCTCTCACACCCACATTGTAGCGGGGGCCATACGTTTCATAGTCGATAAGCTGATTGCTGAAGAGGCTAGGATAAGGTTGGGTCGTAAGTTTTTTTAAAATTAATCTAAATATTGGCCTTGAGTAAGTAAGATGTCGGATATGGTATTTTAGTGAAATTTTAATGAAGTATTTAACGTTTACTAGCCTACTAATGGCGAGTCTATTTTTAATTTTACCTTTTAAGGTAATGGGAAATACAAACTGTGTCAGTTGTCATCAGAAAGCGGTTTCCAACTGGCAAGAATCTGATCATGCGAAAGCCATGGATGTGGCAGTATCAAAGACAGTATTGGGTGATTTTTCGGGTGTAGAAGCAGAACACTATACGCAGGTGGCGCGCTTCTACCAAAAAGGCGAAGAGTTCTGGATAAATTTTACAGAAGCCGAAAACACAACGGATTACCCAGTAAAATATACTTTTGGGCACTATCCCTTACAACAATACTTGATCGAAGTTGGTGACGGAAAGCTTCAAGTATTCCCTTTTGCGTGGGACTCTCGGCCTGAATCAGAAGGAGGCCAACAGTGGTACCCCCTGAATTCTCAGGAAGATATTCAACCCGCAGACCGCTTGCATTGGCGTCAACCGTTGCAAAATTGGAACGGTATGTGCGCAGATTGTCATTCAGATGGTTTAACCCGCAACTATTCTGTTGAAACGAATCAGTTCGATACTAGGTGGCACAACATCAATGTGGGGTGTCAGTCTTGTCACGGTAAAATGAATAATCACACCGAAACCGCCGTATCACCTTCGTCTTTATCCAAAAATAGCTCTTCACATAAGCTCTCAACTGGTCAATTTCCTCTATCATCAGATGATCAAAAAGCTTTGGGGGAGTGGTTACTGGACGACGGGGATAAAATTGCTTCATGGCATGGAGAGCCTAGAGACAATCGTTTCATGGAAACCTGCTTCGCATGCCATTCATTACGCACCCCCATCACTGATGGCATAGATCCGAATGCTGCCTTTTTAGACCAGTTTGTGCCCTCGCTGTTGACGCCGACGATGTATCACGCAGATGGGCAAGTCAAAGAAGAGGTCTATGTTTATGGCTCATTCCTACAAAGTAAAATGTATACCGCGGGCGTGAATTGCTTAGATTGCCACGACAAACATACAATGAAAATAAAAGTTCAGGGTAACGGGTTATGTTTACAATGCCACAACAGCGAGGTATATCAGAAACAATCTCACATTCGCCACGACCTAAATTCATCCGCAGGGCAATGCGTAAGCTGTCATATGCCACAAACAACTTTTATGGGAGTTGATGCTCGTAGAGATCATAGTTTTAAAGTGCCGCAGCCTGAGTTAAGCACTAAGTTCGAAACACCAAATGTGTGTAATAGTTGTCATACATCACAATCTTCCAGCTGGTCTGCAGATATTATAAATAAGCGTCGCGAAGGCATTGCCCCCCCTAAGTCGATACCAGATGATTTTGTCGCTTTAATGCATAATGGTACTTTACCGATTGCCCAACACTTCGCGCTAATTGACAATAATAAACTTAGTATTATTGTACGCGCTAGCGCAATCGCGATGCTGCCTTACAGTGTTGAGCAACTCTCTGATGACGATATTAAAGGCTGGGTGCATTCAGAACATGAACTTATTCGTTTGGCGGTAGCTGGAATTGGAAACTTGTTGCCTATTCCTGAGCGGTTGAAATCTTATCAAACGTTATTGGATGATCGCTTTAAGGCGATACGTCTTGGGGCTGCTAATCATTTACTGGATGCTAGATTGAACTACCAAGCTTCTTTTAAAAAAGCATTGGCGCTATTATTGATGTCTAACGAAGTGTCTATGTGGCGCGGCGAGTCAGCGCTTAATCAGAGTATGGTTTATTTACGAATTGGACGTATACAAGAGGCGTTGAATAGCTTGCAACATGGTATCGAAGTAGACCCTTACTATGTACCTAATTATGTCAACTTAGCTGATGTTTATCGTCAAGCAGCGCTAGCTAAAGACGAAGAACTAACACTTAATGCAGGGCTGAAAGCTAACCCTAGCTCAGCTGTATTATATTATGCTCGTGGCATGTACTTAATTCGTTCGCAAAGAAAATTAGATTCAATAGAAGCATTTAGGAAAGCTGTTAAATTAGCTCCCGACAATGTGCAATACATTTACGTCTACTTTCTAGCTTTAGATAGCTTAGGGCAAACTGACAAAGCCTTACGACAGTTAAAAGAGGCGTTAAGCCGTTATCGGTATGATCCGCAGTTGCGGCAGTTGGGAATTAACTTCGCTCAGAAAATGGATGATGCTAAAGCGTTAGATTATTTCAATAAGCCCACTTTATAGCTATCAACATCAAAGCCTGTGTTTATAGCGGTAATGTTTACGATAAAGCGCAAAAAGGGTTAATATTGTTAGAGCACTATTAGTCAATATGCTCCACTTGATAGCGGCCAGTAGAAATGTAGCGTTTCGTATCTTCTGAAATGTCGCCAAAGGGGATAAGTGCTGGGCCGGTTGGGTCAAAAAGCACGTAAGTCTTACCCTCAACTTCTAACTTCTCGTCTTCGGAAATGGCATTTATCGCGACTCCCAATAACGCATGATGGGGAAGAAAGACCATAATGATGCTGGTAGAAGGAAGAAAGGCACGTACCAAAGCGCCCGTTAGCACCGCCTTACTGTCGCAGTCGCCCCTGTTTTGCATCAGTAACCCTAACGGAGGTGCAAAACCAGAACCATTACTGGCGACTCTGTCTTCAAGGGAATCGTAAGGAATACTTTGTACCCAGCTAGTCATCAATTGTAAATAAGCGCGGTTATTTTCGATACGATCTATTTTGTCGTAAAACGCTTCCGAGATAGGCCTAAGTGATTCAAAGGTTTGAGCAACGTAGCGAAGGTGGTCCGGCTTTACTGCTTGCTGGTTAAAAAGCGTGGTGAATCGGGTGTAATAATGCTTATCAAGGTAGTCAGTATAAGCTGTTCGCTGCACGTCTTTTAGTTGAGATAATATCTGGTCAGCTTTATTCGGCTTGGTTGATTTAACCTTAATATTAATGGCGTCATTTTCATGGGTAACTGACACAACGGCTTCGCGTGGGTCGACTTTCTTCGCTTCTTTCAATAACGACACAGTAACATAACGCTGGGCTATTTCAGGTTTATAGTTGGCCTGTGTGGTAGGCGCTACCTTTAATGCGCTATTGGGCAAAGAGAATGCAATGGTTTGCTCAGTACCTTCGTTATCTAGCCATCGATATTTAAACTGAATATCATCAGGCGTCACGGTTTTGTTGAAAGTGAGTTGCGACGCGTAAGTAGCGACAGGGGTAAAACAAAGAAGAAACAGTGCGATCCTAAGCGGCAGCGCTAACCAAAGCGCTAGCGACTTAAACAACCGAGTAGGCAAGCCCATGGCAAACATCGCCGTTTGCCTGCAAAGATGGCTTACATACCCTAAAACTTGAAACCTTCGCTTTGGTGTGATTACCAATGTATAAATGCCGACATGCCGCTTAGCTGATTAATTCAGTATGCGTACGCAGGGGTAAATTGCAACAAATTAGTTAAAACCAAAGCGTGCTCACAAGGGTAAGTTAGTCACCAAACCAATTTAGCTGGTTATGCAAACTTACTACAGTACCTACGATAATGAGCGTCGGGGGCTTCAACGCTGATGTAGCAGGATTTTGCGTAATATCACTAAGCGTGCCTGTCACCACCACTTGGTTTTCGGTGGTAGCCGATTGAATCAAGGCAATGGGGGTATCTGCGGTAAGACCATTTTCAATCAGCTTTTTACAAATAATGGGTAAGCCAGTTAACCCCATATAAAACACAATCGTCTGATTGGCGTGCGCTAACGATTGCCAATTCAAATCGATAGTATCGTCTTTTAGATGGCCGGTAGCAAACACCACTGATTGGGCGTGATCTCTATGGGTTAAAGGAATACCTGCATAACTTGATGCGCCATTCGCCGCAGTAATACCGGGCACTACTTGGAACTCAATACCGTGCTGAATAAGGGTTTGAATTTCTTCCCCGCCACGACCAAATATGAATGGATCTCCGCCTTTTAAGCGTACCACTCGATTGCCTTTTTTCGCCTCATCAACCATAAGCTGGTTAATATCATCTTGTGGCAAGCTATGGTTGCTCTTTGCTTTACCCACGTAAATTTTTTCGGCATCTCGGCGAACGAGTTCTAAAATCTGCGGTGAAACTAATCTATCGTAAACCACTACATCAGCTTTTTGCATTAGCCTTAGTGCACGAAACGTCAACAAATCAGGGTCGCCAGGGCCTGCACCAACAAGGTAGACCTGACCTTGAACTTGGTTGTTTTCAGCCGCTGCCGTTAGGGCGGTTTCAAAGGCTGCATCGGCTTTGCTGTCTTGGCCTTTTTCGACCATTTCAGCTATGTCGCCATCTAACACGTCTTCCCAAAAGTAACGCCTTGCAGTAACACCATTTAAGGTTTGCTTTACTTTTTCTCTGAATTTTTCTGAAAACGCACCAAGCTTACTCAAGTTAGCAGGCAGCACAGTTTCCAGTTTTTGGCGTAAATAGCGTAATAGTACGGGCGCTACGCCGCCGCTACTCATGGCAATAATAATGGGTGAGCGATCTACAATAGAAGGGGTAATGAATTGGCAAAGTGGGGTGTTATCTACCACATTCACAAGCACTTTTTGTTCGCGAGCTAAATCGTGAATGGCTTGATTGGTTTCAGATTTATCAGTGGCAATAAAAACCATGTCTTTATCGGCTAAATCGCTATCGATAAACTCCCGCTCAATAAGGGTTACTTTCTCGTTTTTAGCCAAACGTTTTACCGTGTCACAAGCCCACGGCGCCACCACAGTGATGTGGGCAGGAGTCTTCATGATGAGCTCAAGTTTGCGGGCAGCGACTTCTCCAGCGCCAACAATTAAACAGCGAAGAGAGCGAGCATCTAAAAATAGGGGAAAGTAATCCATTAAGGGGCACATAAAAAAAAAGAACTAACGCTATTTTGCGCTAATTCTTTTTATTTATAAACAACGAAATCAGCCTTTATATTCACTAATGTTATATAAAGGCGAAATTTATTTGTTTTTCGTTCTTACGACTTGCGACGTGCACGATTATCACGGCTGCGGTTTTCACCGCGGTTGTCGCCTCGTTCACGCTTTGCTGGTGGTGTGTCTGACCATTCGCGAATTGACAAACGCTGACCCGCTACGCGAGTACCTTGAAGCTTGTCTTTAGTCTCTTTTGGCATGCCTTCAGGCAAATCAACAGTACTGAAGTTATCATAAATTTCGATAGCACCAATGTGCTTAGAATCCATGTTACCTTCGTTTGCGATAGCGCCAACGATATTACCCGGCTTAGCACCGTGTGTATGACCTACGTCGATACGGAAGCGCTGCATACCTGCTTCTGGCTTACGACCAGTGCGAGGTGCTCTAGGCTTACGTTCACGACCGTCACGGCCACCATCTCTGCGGTCGCCACGAGGTTCACGGCTGTCACGAGGTGGCTTGCTGTGAAGGTCAGGGCGGTCGCTTTCTTTTAAGATAAGCGGCTCATCACCTTGTGCAATCTTAAGCAATGCTGCCATTAGCACTTCAGGAGAAGCTTCAGCTTCTTCTTTAATCATCTCAACTAATGGAATAAGTGTTTCAATGCTGTCATCTTGCGTAGCTTCAATAACAGATTGCTTGAAACGGCTTAAACGGGTTTCGTTGATTTCACTAATTGAAGGAATTGGCATTGCTTCAATTGGCTGCTTAGTCGTTTTCTCGATAGAGAAAAGCATACGCTTTTCACGATGAGAGATGAAAAGGATTGCATCACCAGTACGACCTGCACGGCCTGTACGACCAATACGGTGAACATAAGATTCACTATCGTAAGGTACGTCGTAGTTGATAACGTGGCTAACACGTTCAACATCAAGACCACGTGCAACAACGTCAGTTGCTACTAAGATATCAATGTTACCTTGCTTAAGTTTATCAACAGTACGCTCACGAGCGTTCTGAGGAATGTCACCATTTAGCGGTTCAACATCGTATCCACGTGCAGAAAGTTTATCAGCAAGTTCAACAGTAGCTGTCTTAGTACGCACGAAAATAATCATGCCGTCAAAACGCTCTACTTCCATGATACGCGTAAGTGCCTCAAGCTTATGATGAGGCGCTACTTGGCAGTAACGTTGACGAATAGTACTTGCAGTACTTACCTTAGACGCAATTTTTACGTGCTTAGGATCTTTAAGATAACGCTGAGTAATCTTCTTGATTGGACCAGGCATAGTTGCCGAGAACAACGCCGTTTGGCGTTCAGCTGGCGCGTGGCTCAAAATAAGCTCAACGTCATCAATAAAGCCCATGCGCAGCATTTCGTCGGCTTCATCAAGTACGAGGAATTTAAGTTCACTTAAATCCAACGTTTTACGTTTAATATGGTCAATAACACGACCTGGTGTACCTACTACAACTTGAACGCCGCGCTTAAGCTGGCGAATTTGGTTGTCGTAAGATTGACCGCCGTAAACAGGCAGTACTTTAATTTTATGGCTGAAACTAGCGTACACTTGGAACGCTTCTGCTACCTGAATCGCCAATTCGCGAGTAGGTGCTAGTACCAGTAATTGCGGCTTACGTTGCTCAGGATCGATATTTGCCAACATTGGAAGGGCAAACGCTGCGGTTTTTCCTGTCCCTGTCTGGGCCTGACCGAGTAAGTCGTGACCTTCAAGCAGTAATGGAATACTCTCGGCTTGAATAGGTGACGGTTTCTCGTAGCCAACTTTTTCAAGGGCTTGTAAGATAGGTTCTGGTAGTTTTAGATCTTTAAATGTCATGTCGACAGTTGTTGTCATTAAGGGTCCTGATGCTTTAAGTAAGGAGGGTGCGGCATACTGTAGGACGCCTTCAAACGTCGGAGTGTGCTCGCGGTATTGCAAAAAACGTTATTATATTCGAATAATGGTCAGGTTGCCACGAAATTGCACAATAATGACGAAAAAATGCACAATTGATAGTGTAAACTTCGGGTATACCTCGAAATTCAAATGATGTAGGGCAAAGGAACGACAATGAATAAGAAATACCCACAGCAGATTTTTAAGCGATCTTCTATCGCAGTTCTTCTTTTGAGCAGCCTTTTAGCAGGATGTGGTGATAAATCGATAGACGCTCATCTAGAAGACGCTCGTGCTTATGCACAGAATCAAAATAATGCTGCTGCAATTGTTGAATATAAAAATGCCATTCAGATGGACCCCAATGCAGCGGTACCTCGTTTTGAGTTAGGTAAATTATACCTTCAAAATGATAATTATGTCTCAGCAGAAAAAGAGTTAAACAAAGCGTTAGAGCTTGGCCACCCCGCCAGTGAAGTTATTCCTCTCCTCTCTGTTGCTTATCAACAGTCTGGCGCTGAGAACGCTTTAGGTGAGGTGGATTACCGCGCAGAGGGTATGACCACAGTTGAATCTGCGGAAGTTGGCTTTTATAAACTGCAAGCCTTGGTGCAGCTAGAAAAACTGGCAGAGGCTGAAGCGCTGCTAGGCGATTTACTGACGTTAGATACACAATCGGTTTATAAAGGTTTAATTGAAAGTTACGAATACGTACTTACAGAAGACTATGCGCAGGCGCTCACGGCCACTGAAGCACTTCGAGAGCAAGCTCCCACCAATAAAGATGTTTTACTGCAACTCGCACGCCTTTATCTACTAGAGCAAAAGCAAGCAGAAGCCATTGGTGTTTACGAAGATTACACCAAAGCCTACCCTAAAGACGTGACCAGTAAATTCGCATACGCTGCTTTGCTAATAGAGCAACGCGATTTAGCACGTGCTGAGCCAGTGGTGGATGAACTATTAACGCTGAATGAAGCCCATCCATTGCTTAATACGTTTAAAGGCATAATTGAATCAGCGAATGGTAATCATGCAAAAGCGTTAGCGCATTTGGAAACAGCAGTACAAAACGGTCGTAACGATCAAGTGGTGCGATTGGTTGCCGGTTTCAGCGCGTATCAAATTCAAGATTTTGAAGCGGCCCAACGACATCTTACTATGGTGGCGTCACGGCTACCTGAAAATCACCCAGGCTTAAGAATGCTGGCAGACAGCATGTTGCAACTGGGCGAAAATGACGAAGCCCTTGCTGTATTAAACCGAGTAGAAGGCGACGCGACCACAGACGCAGCGTTATTTTCTAAAGCGGGGTATCAATTACTTCGTGAAGGTAACGTGGTTGGTGCTAAACAAATGGTTGAAAAAACCGAAGCGGTTGTTGATACCTCACCAGAAGATCTCGCTCGTTTAGGTGTGTTACAACTCTCGTTAAACGATGTGACCGGTTTGGTTAACATTGAAGAAGCCGTTCAGCGGGCGCCAGAATCTGCCGCCTCTCAAAACACTTTGCTGCGCGCGTACATCGCTACTGGCGAGCTAGAAAAAGCCAAGGTTGCTGCCAGTGAATGGCGTGAGCAAGCGCCAAGTGATGCATTGCCTTTGGTGTACTTAGCTAGCATTGCTATTGTTGAGGAAGACTTTACTACAGCCACTGACTTATTAAATAGCGCTGAAAAGTTAGAGGGTGCCGATAAAGAAGTGGCTTATGCCAAAGTGAAGTTACTGATTGCGCAAAAGCAGTTTGCTGACGCTATTACGCTTGTGAAGTCTCATATAAAAGATAACCCTTCGGACGTGCAAGCGTTGACCATGTGGTACGCCCTAGAAGCGCGAGAAAAAAATGAAGCAGTAGTGGTTGATTACTTAGAGAAGCAACTTGCAGAAGAATCAGCCGATATAAACTTGCGTTTATTATTGGCGCGTATTTATTCGCGAATGGGCGAAGTAGCCAAGAATAATAGCTTGTTAGCCTCTGTTGAAGGTGATGAAAGCACCCCAATTGCGTTTTGGAATTTAAAAGGTCAGGGCCTAATTCGTGAAAACGAAGTTGAAAAAGCCAAAGCCTTGTTCGAACGTTGGATTGAATTTTATCCGCAAGATAAAAATGCGGTATTGGGCATGCTGCTTATCCTTGATTCTCAGAATAACTACCGCGACGGTTTAGCGCTTACTGAAAAAGTATTAGCGAAACGTCCTGATGCCCAGATTAGTCTTTTAAAAGCGTATTTCCACGCCATGATGGGGCAAAGTAAACCGGCATGGGAGATTATTAATAGTACCTCTGATGAGGTGCAAGCACTGCCATTCGTTCGCGGTATTCTTGCCAGGCTGTATGTTATCGATAAGCAACCAGAAGAAGCATTGGAGCATGCAGAGGTGGCTTATGAAGCTACGCCAAACTCGGACATGGCCTTGCTAATGGTTGCCATTCTTGAAATGACAGGTAAACAAGCCGAAGCCTTTTCATTTCTTGAAAAGCATGTGCAGAACACGCCAAACGATGTGCGCAGTGCCATGCTATTAGCCGAACGCCAAATTGCTAGCGATAAACAAACAGCCATAGCGACCTATGAAACTATTTTGACTAAAACCCCTGATAATTTTGTGGTGTTGAATAACTTAGCGTTTTTAAGTTTTCAAAATGGAAACCTAGATAAAGCTGAAACCATGGCGAAAAAGGCCGTATCTTTACAACCTGAAAATGCAGACTCTGTAGATACGCTAGCGCAAATACTGATTGCCAAAGGCGATAAAGAAGCTGCGCTTAAGCTGTATTCAGATATTGCAACTCGACCTATTTTAAATGATGAGGTGTACCTGAATCACGTAGAGCTGTTATTGCAGATGGATAAAAGTGCGTTAGCTAAGCGACGCCTAGCAAGCAGAGAGTTTGAAAAAGAAGTATCGCTTGAGCGTATAGAAACGCTTAAAACGCGCTACGGATTATAAAAGGGTGTTTGGTACCTTAAAGCGAGTAAGCAAACTGACAGCTAAATAGGTTACTAAACCGATAGCTAAGTTAATACAAACGAAAAAAGCGCCTAGGTGATATCTTCCTTTGGCGCTTTTTTTGGCTGTTCGTTATTACTGTTGGTTATTTTTTTGAGTTTGGTTCTTCGAGTTTGGCCTTAATCGCCGTGAGCTCTGCCATTACGTCTTGTAATGTAGGTTCGCTGTGGCCTTCAGCTTCTAATTCCGCTCTTAGCAGCGCTTCTTTTTCTTCCCTGGCTTTTTCGTTCTCACGCTCCATCACGTTCACCACAATACCAATCACCATGTTCAAAAAGGCGAATGCAGTAAAGAAGATAAAGGTTAAGTAGTACACCCAGCTAAGCGGATAAACCTCCATGGTTTCGTACATAACATCGGTCCAATCTTCAAATGTCATCACCCTAAATAGGGTAAGCAATGAGATGGTAATGTCGCCCCAAAGCGTTGGGTTGATATCGCCAAACAACGTGCTGCCAACCGCGGCGTATATGTAAAAAATGATAAACATGAGCAACATTACGTAGCCCAGTTGAGGCAAAGCTTTTACCAGTGACACTAAGAGTATGCGAAGTTCAGGAATGATAGAGATCATCCGCAATACCCTAAACACCCTAACTAATCGTGCTATCAACGCAAGTTCAGTATCATCGGCGGGTATAAGGCTGATAATAACAATAACGGTATCGAAGACATTCCAGAAACTTTTGAAAAAGTCTCGCTTTCGGGGTTCGCCTAAAAAGCGAATAGTAATTTCAGTTAAGAAAAATGCGCTGATAAACCAATCTAGTAATAGGGTAACACTGCCAAACCCAGCAGGCAGTTCATAGGTTTTGGCGCCAACTAATAACGCTGAAATGACGATAACGCTAACCACAAAGGCTTCAAACCATTTATTAGCGCGAATACGTTCAAATCGACTCTGTAACTCAGAAGCTTGCATGTTTTTCTTTGCTCACATTACAAACAAATAAGCGCTGCCAATCACTTAAGATAAATAGGCTTATTTAGGGATAATAAAAAAAGGGGCAACATCATGGACGATGCATTGTGCTTGTTGCAAGTAAAATTGTATCAGCGGCATATTACCGGCTTAACGTGTCTGACATTATCTTTAAATATTACATCATTTACAAAGAAGGCGGCTAATGCCGCCTTCTTTTATGACACTGGTTTATCGCCAGGTATTATTCAGTTTATGTTGCCGATGATTATTCAGCGTCTTCCATTGGCTTTAAGCCACGGTTGATAATAGCCACATCTTCGCCGGTTAAGGTACCAGCAGCTTGTTTCAGCGTAACAACCGATTGAATAAAGTCGTAGCGCGCGCCAGATAAGTTATTGCGTGCATCAAACAAATTACGGGTGCTATCAAGTACATCCACAATAGTACGCGTTCCTACATCAAATCCCGCTTCAGTTGCTTTTAACGCACTGTTTGCAGAAACCACAGACTGTTCAAGGGCGCGAATGGTAGATATTGACGCTTTTACGTTATTAAACGAGCTACGAATAGACTGAACCGTTTCACGGTACGTTTGTTCAGCCGCTTGGCTGGCAGAAACGTAAAGGTATTTCGCTTGGTCAGTTTGCGAGCTTACACGATGGCCAGAGTAAATCGGTACTGACACTGACAGGCCAATTGACTCGCTATCAAGGTAAGGTGTTTCGTACTGAATAAACTGTGAATCTACGTCATTTTTCGAGCGACCAAGGCTTGCCGATAGGTCAAGGGTAGGTAAGTGGCCTGAACGGGCAGCAGCGATATCTTCTTTAGCAATATCCATCGCTAAACGGTCAACCAACAATGCTAAGTTTTTATCTTGCGCCGTTTCTAACCAGTTATCGACTTTTGCAGGCACTGGCATAGTGGCAGAGAAGGTTTCTTTATCTAAGCCAAACAAGCGGTCGTGGTATTTACCGGTGATAACACGTAGTGCTTCAAGGGCGAATTCTAGCTGGTTTTCAGCCTGAATCTCTTGAGCGACAGTGCTGTCGTAGTTAGCTTGTGCTTCGTGCACATCAGTAATAGCGGTAAGCCCTACTTCGAAGCGCTGACGGGTTTGTTCTAACTGACGCTCAATGGCCCGTTTTTCTGCATTAACAAATTCAACGCTATCACGTGCACGTAATACATCAAAATAAGCAGTAACCGTACGTACAATTAGGTCTTGCATGCTAGCGGCTAATTGCGCATCGCTTTGTTCTGCCACTTTTTCGGCGCGATCTAAGCCAACCCAGTTTGCGTGGTCGTACAACGACATAGACAACGAAATGCCGTAATCGATATTGTCATTGTCTGTTTCAAAGGTGACTACTTGTAAGTCTTCTGCGTTAGTACCTAATGTTTGTGCACTCTCTGTGGTAGAGGTGGTGTACGACATAGACCCAGAAATTTGAGGAAGAAGGTTTGCACGACTAATGCTGATCCCTTCAAATGCAGCATCACGCTGCGCTTTCGCTTGATTTACCAAAGGGTCATTGGCGAGTGCTTGTTGATACACTTGTGTCAGATCATCGGCAAGGGCACCGGTTGTTACTGAGAAACCGATTGCCAGCGACAGAAGTTTTCGATTCATGCTTACGTCTTCCTGTTATGTCTAGATGAGTCTAAGTGACTGCTAAAAATTATAAATAATATGCGAAGTGTATAAATTTTATTCGTAAACCGAAACAGTACAGTCGTAACAGTGTTGCTTTAACTGTAACAGAATATGTGATCCAACCTAGTTCATTGGCAAGTAAACACATTTATCTTAGAAAATTCGGTGTTACTTTTTATGCTTTCGTCCGCGGTTAGGGCGCGTATACAAAAGTGGTATGTCTATGTACTATGCATGATAAATCGTTTCGAACCAAAAGTGTCTGCAAATGAGCAAGAAAATCCTTTCATTTACCTCAAACGACGTTGAAATTACCAGTGTCAAACCGGTTTATCGTGGTTTTTTCACCATGCAAGAATATCTGTTTACGCACAAATGCTTCGACGGTTCCCAAAGCGGGACAGTGAAACGAGAGCTATTTGAACGTGGACATGCTGTAGGCGTACTGCCTTACGACCCTATTTTAAAAGAATTCGTTTTAATTGAGCAGTTTAGAATAGGGGCGTTGGCGACATCTTCAACCCCTTGGCTGATAGAAATTATCGCCGGTATGATTGACGAAGGGGAAACCGAAGTAGATGTATGTCATAGAGAGTCGATGGAAGAGGCTGGTATTGAGCTTGAAAATCTCACCAAAGCAATGAGTTATTTATCTAGCCCTGGAGGGACGACCGAACGTATTCACATCTTTGTTGCAAAAACCAATGCAGAAAAAGCCCATGGCATTCATGGATTAGAAACCGAATCGGAAGATATTAAAGTTCATAGAGTGGCTGAAGCAACAGCCCTTGAATGGCTGGAAAACGGCCATATAGACAACGCTGCCGCAGTAATTGCGCTACAATGGTTCTTTATGAACAAATCCACGCTAATGGAGCAATGGAAGATATCGTGACACAACGTACCCACAGAAAATACGTCCCTCATCTACCCACAATGCAGGCATTGTGCGAGCTAAACTACGCGCACATTCTTCGTATTCTGCCAGATTGTGATACAGAGGAACTTAACTACGTATTTACCGTGGGCGACGCGCTTACGTACGAAATCAAGATTATTGAGTCTGCACGTTACACGAGTACGTTAAGCCTTAAACAAACGTCCGACGATATGCCCAGTTATTTAACGCCATCAATGACGGTGCGTTTGTACCACGATGCCCGAATGGCCGAAGTTATAAATAGCCAGAATACGGGCGCGCTACAACCCTCGTACGAATATCCTAATTTAAAAATGCGCCAACGCAATGAAAAGCAAATGGTGAATATCTTTCTTGCTGAGTGGTTAGATTTTTGCCGCAAATTGCGTCCTAAGGTAACTTCGCTAGCGTGAGTACCCTGCTGCATATTAGTGATTGCCATTTATTTGGTGATACCACTCGCCAAGGCTACGGCGCAATTAACCCTCACCTCAGCTTAAAACAAATTTTGATTGATGCTTTCAAGCACGGCGAAAATATCAGCGCGGTTATTGTTACCGGTGATATTAGCGGCGATGATTCATTAGCAAGCTATCAGCATTTTATTGCTTTGATGGAAAACTACGCGAATACACCAGTATATGTGATTGCGGGCAATCATGATAATAACCCTCACTTTGATACGTTATCTGCTTACCATCTTGTTGCTGGTACGCCTGTTGAATTAGGCGATTGGCAAATTCACGGCCTAGACACCCGTTTCGAAGGGGCGAGAGGTCAGGTAGATACTCAAGAGCTCAAGGCTATAGGCAAACAGGTAACTGAAAATTCTCATCGCCATCATTTACTGGCTATGCATCACCATGCCTCGCCATCAGAAAGTTGGATGGATAAACACGACTTGTCTAACGCCGATGCGTTTTTACACTGGGTAGAAGAGGGCATTGCATTAGCGGCGATCATTCATGGCCATGTTCACTCCCCCCTTCGTTACACGTTAGGTACAGATAATCCTGTACCAGTGATGGGCTGCCCTGCGAGCTGTTGGCAGTGGGAAATGGCACCTGAATTTGCGTTAAGTGACGAGCAGCCCGGTTATCAATTAATTAGGTTACACGACGATGGAACGTTAACCTGCGACATAAAGAGAATAAAAACAATATGAAACATGTGTTATACCTTCATGGCTTTTTAAGTTCACCAAAGTCTGTGAAAGCGCAGGCTACCAAAGCGTATTTTGAGCAGCATCACCCCGATGTAACATTACATATTCCCGCGCTTTCGAATTACCCGAGCCAAGTAGAAAGCCAGTTACTGACACTGATAGAAAGCACGCCTGCGCTAATTAAAGATGGCCTGCGCGTTATTGGTAGTTCTATGGGCGGTTATTTATCGACTTTTTTAATTGAGAAGTTCTCGGGTAAAGCGGTATTGATTAACCCTGCGGTAAAACCTTATGAATTGCTGCAAGGTTTTATTGGAAAACATACCAACCCGTATACGGGTGAAGTGTTTCATATTGTTGAAAGCGATATTGAAGTGATAGAAAAATTAGACGCTAAAGAATTGCAGCATGCACCAGCGTACAAGGTGTTACTGCAAACTGAGGATGAAACCTTAGATTACCGTTTAGCAGAAACCAAATACGCAATGAGTACGCTAGTGGTTGAGGAAGGCGGCGATCACAGCTTTATTGGCTTTGAAGATCACTTGCCCGCCATTGCAGATTTTCTGCTTAAAGACTAAAAGCCGTTAAATGCGTCGCGCTTCCCATTGTTGCGCTACTATCAACAGCGTATCGTTTTAACCAAGTTTGCTGACTTTCGCCTTTTCATTGCGAGGGTAGGCAAGCCTTGGTAACATCAATTTATCTTGCGTTGCAGTTGTCTTCTGCGTACGTTAATCCTTGTTGCTGGCTTAAATAATAACCATAACTATGTCAAATCAATATAACTCTGATGCAATTGAAGTCTTAAACGGTCTCGACCCGGTTAAGCGCCGCCCAGGCATGTATACCGATACCACTCGACCCAACCATTTGGGTCAAGAAGTTATCGATAATAGTGTGGATGAAGCCCTAGCAGGTCATGCATCCAACATTAAAGTTATCTTGCATGAAGACCAATCTCTCGAAGTCATTGATGATGGCCGTGGTATGCCGGTAGATATTCACCCTGAAGAGAAAATTTCTGGTGTAGAGCTTATTTTAAGTAAGTTGCATGCTGGGGGAAAATTCTCTAACAAAAACTATGCGTTTTCTGGGGGATTGCACGGGGTGGGTATTTCAGTGGTCAACGCCCTCTCTACACGGGTAGAAGTGACTATTCGTCGTGATAGTAACGTGTATCAAATTGCCTTTGCCAATGGCGATAAAATTGAAGAGCTCGCGGTGATAGACACCTGCGGCAAACGTAATACAGGTACACGCGTGCACTTTTGGCCCGACCCGCAATATTTCGATTCAGCTAAATTTTCAGCCAGCCGTCTTATTCATAACCTTCGTGCAAAAGCAGTACTAAGCCCAGGCTTACGTATTCGTTTTGACAATAAAATCGCTAAAGACTCGCAAGAGTGGTACTACGAAGACGGTTTGCAAGATTACTTATATCAAGCGGTACAAGAGTACGAAACACTTCCTACTGATGTGCCTTTTGTCGGTAGCTTCAAAGGCAACACTGAAGGGGCTGATTGGGCAGTAATGTGGCTACCAGAAGGCGGTGAATTAACTACCGAAAGTTACGTTAACCTTATTCCTACTGCCCAAGGCGGTACTCATGTGAATGGTATGCGCCAAGGCTTGTTAGAGTCTATGCGTGAGTTTTGTGAATTTAGAAACTTAATGCCCCGTGGTGTAAAACTGTCTCCTGATGATATCTGGGACCGATGTGCTTATATTTTGTCTACCAAAATGCAAGACCCACAATTTGCAGGGCAAACTAAAGAGCGCTTATCGTCACGCCAAGCTTCTGCCTTTGTATCAGGGGTAGTAAAAGACGCGTTTAGCTTATGGTTAAACCAACATACTGAAGTGGCTGAAGCTTTGGCAGAGATGTGCATTAACAATGCACAGCGCCGTTTACGTCAAAACAAAAAAGTGGCGCGTAAAAAGGTAACCCAAGGGCCAGCACTGCCAGGTAAGTTAACCGACTGTTCGTCTCAGGATATTTCCTACTCTGAGCTTTTCTTAGTGGAAGGGGATTCAGCGGGTGGTTCTGCTAAGCAAGCTAGAGACCGAGAGTTCCAGGCTATCATGCCTCTTCGCGGTAAAATCCTAAATAGCTGGGAAGTAGACTCTTCACAGGTATTAGCGTCACAAGAAATTCACGATATATCAGTAGCGTTAGGTATCGACCCCGACTCTACGGATTTGTCTGGTCTACGTTACGGCAAGATTTGTATATTGGCGGATGCCGACTCAGACGGACTGCACATAGCTACTTTGTTGTGTGCATTGTTTGTGAAGCACTTTAGAACGTTAGTCGACCAAGGTCATGTTTATGTAGCCATGCCGCCGCTGTTTCGTATTGATGTGGGTAAGGAAGTTTTCTATGCGCTAGATGAAGGCGAGAAAAAAGGCATATTAGACCGTATAGAAGCAGAGAAAAAGCGGGGCAAAGTAAACGTTCAGCGCTTTAAAGGGTTAGGTGAAATGAACCCGTTGCAGCTTCGTGAAACTACGATGGATCCCAATACTCGCCGTTTAGTTCAACTCACCATAGAAGACTCGGCAGAAATGCTAGAGTTGATGGACATGCTGTTAGCTAAAAAGCGCTCTGGCGACAGAAAAATATGGCTTGAGAGTAAAGGAAATATGGCGGAAGTTGGGGTTTAACCTTTGCTCGCCCGTTAGCCATATTGGTCTCGATATGGCTTATACCTTGTTTGATACACGCTCAAGTCTGTCTTTCAGATCATGGCGTCATTTAATAAAGGCATGTAATCATCGCCTATAAACCTACTTTACCGATATTATTGCCAGTCGCGAACCCGTATTTTAGCTTATAGATAAATACTGATAAATTAGTTATCTAATACCAGTGAGTTACCCTAATTTTTTCGTTGTTTTTCAGCATCAACATGGGGAATATTGAACCTTTTAGGCGCATAACACGTTTTATTTAACGTAATAATAGTAGACTTTAGTATACTTATGAAGTGCTGATTACTGGTATAGTAAGCGTATTAGATGCGGTGAAGATGCCGCAAATACTGAATGTTCGCATTGGCATTCAGTTAACTCAAATGGAGCTAAATGTAGTATGGAATCTTTACCGTCATCGCGGGTGACTAAACCTGAGATAGCTCCTTTTATTGTTGGCGTTGGCTCTTCAGCGGGTGGAATAGAAGCGTTAATTAACTTGGTAAGCGAATTACCAAAAGCCATTAATGCGTCTTTTATTATTGCTCAGCATTTATCTCCTACTCATAAAAGCCAAATGACGGAAATATTGGCGCGAGAAACGGAATACCCTGTCATTGAGGCTACACCGCATTGCAAAATTAAAGCGAACACCATTTATGTAGGCCCACCGGGTTACCACCTCAAATATAAAGGGGGGTATTTACACCTCGATAAATCACCAGATGAACTATCGCCTAAGCCCTCTGTTAATCTCTTGTTCGAATCGTTAGCCGATGAAATTGGCGATCATGCGATTGGCGTTATCTTATCGGGTACTGGCGGTGATGGTGCCAGAGGGCTTAAGGCTATTAAAGGCGTCGGCGGGTTTGCTTTTGTACAAGATCCTGCATCAGCAAAATATGATGGCATGCCCAAAGCGGCTCTTGATAATGTGGCTGTGGACTCAATTCTTGAACCCCAAGAAATGGGGCAAGAAATTGCACATATTACGCAAAACATTGCCCGTAATTTTTTAGCGGTGCAAGAAGATAGCCGCAGTGAGCTGATGAGCGAACTGTACGGAAAAATAAGGGTTGCGACTAAAATTGACTTCAGTTTCTATAAACAGTCGACCTTACTTCGCAGAGTGAATCGCCGTTTAATTGCCACACAAACTGAAGATTTGCCGTCTTATCTGGCTTATTTAGATAATAACGCCGATGAAGTTATTGCGTTGTCAAAAGAGCTTTTAATTTCAGTTACAGACTTCTTCAGAGACAGCATTGCATTTAAGGCTATCAAAACACACATTGAAAGCATTGTAGAAAATAAAAATAGCGGCGACGCTATTCGGTTATGGGTAGCAGGATGTGCTACAGGGGAAGAGGCATATTCATTAGCCATCTTGTTTCTTGAAGCCATTGAAAAGCAGGGTATTGATGCCAACTTGCAGGTATTTGCGACTGATATCGACGAACATGCACTCTCAGTTGCTCGTAAAGGTGCCTATTCTGTTCAAGCTATAGCAAGCCTTTCATCGGATTTAACCGACAAATACTTTCGATATGCAGACAATGCGTATTACCCGCAAAAATTGCTGCGCGATGTAATTACTTTTTCGCGTCAGGATATCACGCGGGATCCGCCGTTCTTACACCTTGATATGGTGTCGTTTAGAAATGTACTTATCTACTTTAACAGCGATTTGCAGCAGCGGGTTCTATCACTGTTTCGCTATTCGTTAACCAAAGAAGGTATTCTCTTTTTAGGTAAGTCTGAATCGATTGGCTCGACAGAAGATATGTTTGTTGCCCTTGATAGGCGCAGTAGAATTTTTAAAGTGAGCGAGGCATCTAAGCCTCCTGCACTGCCGAAAATGTTAAAAAGCCATGTAGATATCACCAAAACGAAAACGGCTATCACTAATAGCTACGAAAATATCTTTACCCGTTCGGTGCTGAATAGTTTTGGCCCAAGTTTACTAATAAGCGAGAGATTTGCCATTTTGCACTCTCATGGCAACTTACAGCGCTTTATTACTTTTCCATCTGGGGTGCCCGACCTTAACTTATCGAAACTGATTGCTGCGCCTTTTGCCGCAGACTTAATTTCTTGCGTTAATAAGGCAAGTCGTACTGGTGAAATAGCGACAAGCCGCGCTAAGCGACTAGGTGACGATGACAGTCAATTATGGAAATTACGGGTACTGCCGCTAGAGAACCAAAATCCTCAGCACTACTTGGTTAATTTTTACGAAGACGAGGCCATCATTGATGCTGAGCCTAAAGACGCGGTGGCAACCAATGAAGCTGATGTTGCTGAGCTGATTGCGGCCCGAGAGCAACTACAGACACTTACCGAAGAAATGGCTGCCTCTGCAGAAGAAATGCAGGCACTAAATGAAGAAGTGCAGGCCGCTAATGAAGAGCTACAAGCGAATAACGAAGAACTGGAAGCTACCAACGAGGAGCTTCAAGCTACCAATGAAGAACTGATTAGCGTTAACGAAGAAAGCATGCGTAAGTCTGCAGATTTAGGTGCGATAAACAGTGAGTTGATGAGCGTTTACAACACGTTAGATTTTCCAATCTTGGTCTTTGATACCGATACCTGCTTAAGTCGAACCAATGACGCAGCCAATCGCCGTTTTCATTTAAATAATGGCTCGTTTAAAAAGCCGATGTACTCGCTTAATTTCCCCGACTATTTTGAAGACATTGAAAAGCGCTTAAGTAAAACCCTGCGTAATGGGGTAAATACGAGCATGGTGATCAAGCCATCAAGCCAAGAAACTTACAATGTATTCATTACGCCAATTCTAAACAGTCGAGAGCGCATCACTGGGGCTGTTCTAGTTATTATTGATAACTCAGAATTGGTCATTGCCCACGAACGAATTGAAAAAAGCCAAGAGCAGCTTTTATCTATTATGAATAACTCATTGGCGTTAATTGCACTTAAAGATAATGCGGGTCGATATGAGTTTGTGAACGCTCGGTTTGAAGAAGTCTTTGGCGTAACCGCGCAAGATGTGATTGGCAAAACTGATCTTCAAATTTTTGAGCGTGATACTGCCCGTCAGTTCCGTGAAAAAGACTTAGATACAATGCGTACTTTGTCACCGGTAGAAACCCTTGATGAGTTCACCTTGCGGGCCGGTAAAGTTATTATCAAAAGTGTGCGATTCCCTATTTTTGATGCCGAAGGCACCATAAAGTCAATTTGTACCCAAGCAACAGATATTTCAAAAGAGCTACATGCCAATGAACAATTGCGTTTAGCTGGCAAGATATTTGAGCGTACCAGTGAAGCTATTCTTGTTACTGATGCCAATCAGCGCATTCTTACCACTAACGAGACATTTGCTGAATTAACAGGCTTTTCTCAGCAGGAGTTGATTGGCAAAAAACCAGAGCTGTTAGAGTCGGGTGAGCATTCAAAAGACTTTTTTGCAGCAATGGATGCGTCGTTGACAGAGAGAGGGTTTTGGCAAGGCGAAGTCATTAACAAAGTGAAAGATGGTAGTCATGTGAAAATGTGGCTTTCATATAATGCGGTAAAAGACGCAAATGGTGACATTGTTAATTATGTTGCGGCCTACAGCAATATTGATGAGATAAAAAATATGCAGCGCCGCATTGAATATCTCGCTACCCATGACGAGCTGACAGGTCTACCCAATAGAACCGTGTTACTTGAACGTCTTGAACTCATGATTAGTGGGGCGAAGCGTAGCAAGCAATTATGCGGTGTACTCTTTGTTGACTTAGATAACTTTAAGCCGGTTAACGACAACTTAGGTCATAAGGTGGGTGACTTGCTCCTTAAGCAGGTTACTAAGCGACTACAACAATGTATACGCGACACAGATATGTTGGCGAGAATTGGCGGTGATGAATTTGTAGCCTTAATATCGGCCTCTCACATTGACGAAATTGATGATATTGCAAAGCGTATCATTAGTCAGGTTCAAAACGAGTTTGATGTATCTACCCATTCTATTTCGGTTTCTGCGAGCATCGGTATCGCCGTTTACCCAGCAGATGGGATCAGCTCAGAAATACTTTTGCAGCACGCAGATGAAGCCATGTATTTAGCGAAATCTTCTGGTCGCAATCAATATCAGTACTTTACCGCGAAGATGAAAGAGCAGGCATTAGCCCGTTTAGAAGTCGAAAAACAGCTTAAAGTAGCATTAGATGGTAAACAGTTTTCAATGGTGTACCAACCTCAGTTTGAGTCTACGTCGAACGCCATAGTTGGCGCCGAGGCATTACTGCGTTATAAGAATAGCGACGGTGAAGTACTTAACGCTGAGTCATTTATTAATATTGCTGAGCGCGGAAAACTGATTGAAGCAATCGGCTTTCATGCGGTTGAGTTGGTTGCGCGAGAAATTGCTCAATATATTCAGTTTGGGAACGAACTGCCTGCTATAGCCGTTAATCTATCTGGTGCACAGTTGCTTACATCTGATTTTATTAAAAACTTTGTGGCAGTATTAGAGCGTTATGAACTTACCCCGGGTCTATTTAAATTCGAAGTATCTGAAAAAGATATTGAAAGTGGTGAAGAGCGAATTTACCATCGGCTGAAAACATTGGCTACGATGGGCAGCGTGATTAGCATTGATGACTATGGCCTGTACAACAGTGCAATATCGCAGCTTCAACAAAGCGGAGCGAGTGAAATTAAGCTATCCAGCCGATTATTGGCCGATGTTAGCGATAGCAATAATTCAAACAAACTTATTCAAGCTTTAGTTAATGCAGGAAAAGCACTAGGCCTTAAAATCATCGCAGATAAAGTTGAAACTCAGCAGCAACTCGATTACTTACGGGATATCGGGTGCGATGTAGTACAGGGGCTTGTTCTTTCGCCTATGCTTACATGCGCAGAGCTTAATAAACAAATTAGTTAATGAGATTATGAACCCTGATACCACAACCCGTAATAAACACAATGCTGAGATGGACGCCTTGGTTGAGAATTGTGAAAAAGAGGCTTTGCATTTAAGTGGCAAGGTTCAGCAGTTTGGCGGTGCGTTCTTTATCGATAGTGAATCTTTGCAGGTCACTGCCGCTAGCAGTAATTTGGCCAGTCTTATTCACCTATCGCCCTCTGAACTGGTGGGCTGCCCAGTAAAGTCACTCGACTGGTTGCCGTTAAGTTTACTTTATAATTTAGGCTCAAAGACTGGCGATAGGGCCTATGCTTTTAACGAGCCGTTTAATGATAAGGTATTGAATTTCAGAAGCCATCGCAGTGAAGAAGGTATTTTGATTGAGATTGAATCAAGCATAACGAATGTCTCTCAGCGTCAATATCTACAATTACGATCTTCAATACTTCCGACTATTGAACAGCACTGGGAAGATGAAGATTTTTGGAAGCAACTTATCTCAACACTTGATGAGTTTTTACCCTGTGAACGTATATTGCTTTATCGCTTTAATGAACTTTGGAGCGGTGAAGTAGTGGCTGAAAAGGTGATTGAAGGGGCGCCAAAGTACCTTGGATTAAAATTTCCAGCATCGGACATACCTGCCATTGCCCGCCAAATGTATTTTGAAAATCCGTCGCGATATATTGCCAGCAGTGCCCTACCGCCCGCTGACTTTTTGAATCAAGCGGAGCAACCGCTAAACCTAACGTATTCAGATTTACGCAGTGTGTCGCCTATTCATGCCAAATACATGCAAAACATGGGTGTGGCTACGTCATTTTCTATTCCCATCATTCAAACCGGTAAATTGTGGGGCTTAGTGTCGTGTCACAATAGCACCGAATCGCACATAGATGCGCAATTGCGCCATCAAGCGGAAATGCTGGTGAAGTATTTCTCTATGGTGTATTCCACGCACAAATCGAAAAAGCGCCTGCAATTGCTCACGTCATTGGATGAGAAAGTTGGGGCAATTACGCATAAGCTTCGCTTAAAAGATGCTCAAGCAACTCAAGCGTTTTTAGAAGACGTAAAACGAGATTTCACCGCGTGCGGGGCTGCCATTTTTATAAATGGGCAGTGGTATGTTAGTGATGATAATGGTTATGACATTGCTCAACTAAAACGTATCGATAAAGCCTTTCAGTCAGACACGTCTGATGTCATCCTGCACACCCAAGATATTCGTCAGTATGCTGGGTTAGAGGCATTAGACTCAGAAAATGTCAGAGGCGTAATGCTAATTCGTATGAACTATGAATTAGCCCGAGCGAGATTGTATATCTTTCGACAGCCCGAAGCGCAGATAACCTACTGGGCCGGCAAGCCGGAAAAAGAGGTTGACGAACAAGGCATGCTTTCGCCCCGTGCGTCTTTTGAGCGGTGGAGCGAAGTTGATGGTGAGCAAAGCTTACCGTGGACTAAACGAGATATTTTGTTTTCCAAAAAGCTGCGGGCTTCGTTAATCCGAACGCTAACACGATAGGTATTTAGTCTGACAGTCTATCTAGAACCTCCTGATTGGAGGTTCTTTTTTTCAAGTACAGTTACCACTGCATGTTTTAACAATCATTCACGCAAGTAGTTGGAAAATCGTTTTAATACTTGCTGATATTCGAGGTGAACCGATGGCAAATTCTTCCGTTTCAAATAACACTACCACGCTATTGTTTGATCACGATGGAACCTTGATTAATTCAGAGCGCGTCCACTTTACACTGTGGCGAGAAATAGTGGCCAGTTATGGTGCAGAGTTAACAGATGAGTTTTACTGCAAGGTAATGGCGGGTATACCCGTGAATCAAAATGCGAAAGATGTTGTTGAGCATTTTTCATTAGACGTAGAACCTGAGCAGCTGGCCAAAAAGAAACACGACAAAGTTGAAGCGTATCTTTCACAGCAAGCTTTTCCACTTATGCCGCACGCTGCTGAAACCATAAAGGCGTGCGCAGATGCAGGGTTCACCATAGGGATAGTGACGGGGGGGAGTACATTATCGGTTGAAAAAACGCTGACTAATTATGGCCTAGCTCAATACATTTCATGTGTGGTGGCGGTAGAAGATGTCACTTACAGTAAGCCTGCCCCCGATTGCTACCAGCTAGCCATGGAGAAGCTGGGCGTATCGCCTGGCGAGTGTATTGCCATAGAAGATACGTATACTGGCATGCAATCAGCGTTGTCGGCTGAGTTAGCGTGTGTGGTGATCCCTACTACGCAATCGGCTACCCACGATTTCACTCAGGCCACCTCCCGTTACGAAAGCTTACAATTATGGGTGGAACATGAGATCACAGGTCGCTAGTCATAAACACTAGATTTAGCTACTATTTCTACTCTTCACAACGTAGCGTTTAGGTAAGGTCGTGGTGGTATGTATGCATGGTGTTTGGGAAGTGATTAAATCATGATGAGAATGGCCCGTTGGATTCTTGGTGTTTTCGTTGTTTTATTCGTGGTGACCTTTGTCGTATTGATTGGGGTAAGCGTAGCTGTAGTTCAGCGTTCGCCGTTGGTGGTGTCTAGTGCACCAAACCAATTAGATGGCGCAGATAGCGTTAACGACTTGCTGTCTCAGTTACAAAATGCGTTCACTCAGCGAAGTTCTAACCACGTTATTCATTTAACCGAAACCCAAATAGAAAGCTTAGTGGGCTTATTGCAGCGGGCCGTGCCTAATTTTAGTGGCGTTGTGAACGTAACAGAAGTGGGCAGTACGATTACCTTTACCTTTTCACCCAGCAGTGTTGATTTATATTTCAATGTATCAGCGTTAATTTTACCCGGCGATAGCCTGCAAATTGATTATATTAGTGTGGGAGACTTGTCTTTGTCTGGGCCTCTCATGCTCTCGTTTGCTGAAAAGGGTATAAATTATTGGACTAAGTCCGAAATTGCCACTATTGCACTGACCCGTGTTGAAAAAGTGACGATGCGCCGCGGTGAAGTGTCCTTACATACTGCGCCACTGGCCTCTTTATTAGAAGAGCTTACCGTGGTGTCTAACAATATGGGCGTTCAAGAAGAAACAGAGCTTCAAACCCTTGCTGCTTATTATTTGCGTTACATCTCAGGGCGAGATTTAGCGCTATCAAAGCAACCAGTGCCTCTTATTGAGTACTTACGAGAAGGCATGGCTCGCGCAAGAGAGCAAAGCCATTCTCCCCACGAGGCAGCGCTACATAATAAAGCGGTGATATTGGCCCTTGCTGCGTATGTGGGGCACTATCGTATTGGTAGCCTAGTGGGCGATTTACAGCCCGACCCAACAAAAGCATTAAAGCCCCGAGCCCCGGCTATTTTATTAGCGCGTAACGACTTAGCCCGCCATTTTATTATTTCCGCTGCCCTTGAGTTACTTGCCGAGCAGGATATGTCGTGGGCAATTGGTGAATTTAAAGAGTTAATGGACAGAGGAGCAGGTGGTTCAGGCTACAGCTTTGTTGATTTAGGTGCTGATATGTCGGGCTCACAATTTGCCCGAGTGGCGACCATGCCTGAGCATGCCGAAAGTACACAAAATGCTGTGGCACGAATTCAATCTGATAACGATATTGTTCCAGCGATTAAAGCCTTCCCCGAAGGCTTAAGTAAGCAAGCATTTACCGAAAAATATGGGCGTGTAGACAGTGAAGCTTATTTGAATGAAGTGGCTGAGATTAAACGCCTTATCAAACAAGTGCCCATGTATCAAAAGGCGCATGCTGAGGGGAATTTAATAAATCAAATTGAAGCGGGTGATGTCGGGGAGCACTAATAGCGAGCGCTAGCCCTTTGAGCCTAAATCTAACCAGCCATGCTACCTAAATACGATTCAAGGTAGCATGGAATTTTATAGGTTAATGGTATTTGTAGGTTAAAAAGCGCGACTATTTACTTGCCAGTGACTGCTGAAATTGAGAGACGGTAGTGAGTGCCAATTCAATCTTTTTAATCAAAGAAGGTAGCGCTGCCTTCGCTTCTTCTTCTGTCATGTCTTTAAGCGCTTGCCAATCTAATGCAATTTCCTCTACATAGGGGCCGAAGCGTTTTGCTTGTGTGGTGAACGGGCTATCTGCTGCAAATACGGCGGCAAACTTACCTTGACTGTCTTTTTGCAAACGATCCAATGCCTGATCTGCATCCACCGCCTTACGGTAAAGGGTCTGGATAGTATCTTGTAGTTGTTGGTGAATAGCTTGCATATCTTTTCCTGTAAAAGAAGCCCCATAAAAGACGTCTCACAAAAGTCGCCTGAAAAAAGCAGTGTAAAATTAGATTAAAGTTTCAGCATATCTGGCCGATAACCTCGAAGGTGGGCAATTTTGCCTATTTTTTTACTTTGCTTCAAGCAACAAAGGAAAACGGTATGGATCTACAAGGTGCTAGTGCCTCTGGAACGTCCGGTGCGTCACTTGAACTCGCTTCGCTTAAGTTGGCCAAGGGTCAACAAGAGCAAGAAGGAAAAGCGGCGCTTCAGCTATTAGAAAATTCAGCTGACGTACCAAAATCAACATCTTCTAATCCAGCTGTAGGCGCAAATATAGATACTTTCGCTTAAGGTTAGGGATGTAAATGTAAGTCGATGGGCGTTTTGCCAGGCTGAGCGCCTATCTCTCTAACGAGTTTAGGCACAAGGAAACCTGGTAGGCGCTTTATCGCTTCTTGCATAATCTGTCTTGCCATGTCGTCACTAACATAAAAGTGACTTGCCCCTTCTACTTTATCAAGTACATGTAAATAGTAGGGCAGAACCCCTGCATCAAATAACCGCTCACTTAATTCACACAGTGCATCCGCTGAGTCATTTACATCTTTTAGCAACACCGATTGGTTTAACAAGGTAACCCCGTGAGTGCGCAATTTTTCTAAGCGGCTCTTAAGCGCTGGTGATACTTCATTTGAATGATTAACATGCAATACGAGTATTTTTTGAATAGGCAGCTGAGTAAACCAGTCAAAAAAAGCATTATCGAGGCGTTCGGGTAGTACAACCGGTAAACGGGTATGAATACGAAGTCGTTTAATATGCGGTATTGCGGCGATTTCTTTTGCTAATGCGGCCAGGTGATCATCTTTTGCCATTAGCGGGTCGCCGCCTGAAAAAATCACTTCGTTAATGGCAGGGTTGCCAGCAATGTAATCTAATGCCTCTTGCCACTGGGCTTTATTCACCGCGTTATCGGCATATGGAAAGTGTCTGCGAAAACAATAACGGCAATTAACCGCACACCCGGTACGTACCATTAATAATACGCGAGAGTCGTACTTATGTAGCAAACCTTTACCAGCAGTATCGTGTTCTTCTAATGGGTCTTTCGTGTAATCCGGTTCAATACTAAACTCTTGTTTAAGTGGCATCACTTGCAAAAAAAGCGGGTCGTTGGGGTTTCCTTTTTCCATTAACGAGGCAAAGTGCCGAGGAACACGCATAGGAAAAAGGCGTCGTGCTTTACTGTCTTGTTCGTAGTCTTTGCTGGGTAAATCTAAAAAAGACAACAGCTTTTCAGGGCTGGTAAAGCTATTAGCTAATTCTTTTTGCCAGTTATGCTCTACAGAAATCGCTTTTTTAGGTATTATTTGTTCCACGAAATTTTTTGTACCTTATGTTTAGACAGAGGAATTATGGCTAATTACAGCACTAACGAGTTCAAAGCCGGCCTGAAAATCATGCTGGACGGTGAACCTTGTAACATTTTAGAAAACGAATACGTGAAGCCGGGCAAGGGTCAGGCATTTAACCGCGTTAAAATTCGTAAACTTATTTCAGGTAAAGTTTTAGAAAAAACTTTCCGCTCTGGTGAGTCAGTAGAAGGCGCAGATGTATTAGACACTGAGCTTGCTTACTTGTACACCGACGGCGAATTCTACCACTTTATGAACAACGAAACATTCGAACAAATCGCGGCTGACGAAAAAGCAGTAGGCGATAGTGTTAAGTGGTTGGTAGAAAACGATGTGTGCGTTATTACCTTGTGGAACGGTACGCCAATTACAGTAACACCACCCAACTTCGTTGAACTTGAAATTACTGAAACTGACCCAGGCCTTAAAGGCGATACAGCGGGTACAGGTGGTAAGCCAGCTACACTAACAACGGGCGCAGTAGTGCGTGTTCCTTTGTTTGTGCAAACCGGTGAAGTGATTAAAGTAGATACTCGTTCAGGTGAGTATGCGTCTCGCGCGCAAAAGTAAGTAAGAAATAAGAAACAGCTGCAGTTAGCCGATGCCGTATTTGGCATCGGTAACTCGCTTATCGATACGCATTTTACCCTATGCGTTATTCGCCAAATAAAGCTTACCAATCGATAATCCCCGAAGCTGTTTATCGTATTTGTCATCATCCTTATCAATAAGCAAAGACACCTCTGTTCATGAACGACTGGCAACCTACCACATCCCATGATTCTCGAATTGCACGAGCTAACTTACTGCGTAGCATAAGACACTTTTTCTATACCCGAGATGTGCTGGAAGTAGAAACGCCGTTATTATCCAGTGGCACGGTAACCGATGAACATCTTGATGCATTCCTTACCACGTTCAATCATTCGCAGGATGGCGCACCGGTAGAACTTTATCTACAAACGTCTCCTGAATTTGCTATGAAACGCCTATTGTGTGACCAAAGTGGTGCTATTTATCAAATTTGCAAAGCATTTCGTCATGAAGGGGAAGGGCGTTGGCATAACCCTGAATTCACCATGCTGGAATGGTATCGACCGGGGTTCAATCATCACGCCCTTATGCAGGAAGTTGATGCGTTATTAATAGAAACGCTAGGCACAGATGCTGGCGAGATAATCAGTTATCAAGATGTGTTCAAATTTCGTTTGGGCATAGACCCGCTCACCGCTACTGATGAGATGCTTTTGGCTAAAATGGCTGACTGCAACATTGATATATCAAGCCCTGAACAACTTGATAAAGACAGTAAGCTACAATTGCTTTTTGCAATGGAGATTGAGCCCGTTATTGGTCAAGAGCGGCCGTGTTTTGTGTTTGGTTTTCCTGCTTCACAAGCATCTCTTGCCCGTATTAATACACAAGACTCACGTACTGCCGACAGGTTTGAAGTGTATTTTAAAGGGGCAGAGTTAGCGAACGGATTTCATGAACTCAGCGATGCTTCAGAACAACAGCTACGTTTCGAGCAAGACAATGAGAAGCGTCGTAAAAATGGCCAGCCTGTAAAGCCTATTGATACGCGATTTTTGTCAGCACTGAAAAGCGGTTTGCCACAGTGCGCAGGGGTAGCGCTAGGTGTAGATCGGTTGTTAATGCTTAAAATAGGGGCGTCGCATATTCAAGAGGTGCTTAACTTTCCAGTGAGTAAAGCCTAGGCTCTTACTTTGCTCGTAACGCTTCCTTCCTATTACCTGTTTCCAGCCCAAGATAGTATTCGTAGCAGCTCAAATCAGAGCGTTGTTTTCACTAAACAGTGACTTACTTAAATAACCTTGTCGTTGAATGAAGTCAAATCGTAGACAAGTTGCCATTGACAATAAACGCCCTAACCTACAAAATGTTATAACATCACAAAAATGACCATGCAAACGGTCAAAATGAATAAAAATTTGTTAGGGAAACCGTTATGAAAATGCGTTCACTGCTAAGTCTTACGATAGCAGGTCTACTCTCGTCTCCATCCTTTGCGACTGTAATCAGCGGTAAAGTTACCGATGTGTCAGGTCAGCCCGTTGAAGGTGCCGAGGTTAGCATTGAAGGTACTCGCCGAGTCGTTACCACCGATGAAAATGGTGTTTACCGTTTTAGCGATGTTAAGCAAACTCATGTGCATCTTCACGTATTTTCAAGCCAATATATTCATGGTGATAACGACCTTGGTGAAATCGACGGTGATAAAACCGTTGATTTTTCACTTACCCCTTCGTCAGTTGAGAATATTGTTGTGACGGCTACCGCATTACAATCTTCAGTGCTTGAGTCTGTAACGCCTGTTACTGTTATTGGTGCAGAGCGTCTTAGACGTATTGAAGCGCCTACATTAGGCGAAACGTTAAAGAATACACCTGGGGTACAAAGCACGTACTTTGGCCCAGTTTCAAGTAGCCCAATTATTCGTGGTAACGATGGCCCACGAGTTAAAATTGTTCAAAACGGATTGGATGTATCTGATGTATCTCGTGTTGGTCCTGATCACAATGTCACCAGTAACTTGGCAAGTGCCACACAAGTAGAAGTGCTTCGCGGCCCTGCAACATTACAATATGGCAGCGGCGCCATTGGCGGTGTGGTGAATATTGTTGATAAGCGTATTGTGCAACACCAAATGGACGGTGTTGAAGGCGAGGCTGAAGTTAGCTACAGCACAGTAGATAACGGTAAATACGCTCGCGGTGATGTCACTGGTGGCAGCGGTAACTTTGCATGGCATATCGATGGTTATTCTCGTAACACAGATGACACTGATATTCCTGGTTATGCCTCAGTAGAGCCTGATGAAGACGAGGCATACGGTGTATTAGAAAGTACAGCGATGGAGACCAGCGATATAACGGCTGGCTTGTCTTATATTGGTGAGGAAGGTTACTTTGGCTTTGCGGTAGAGCAACTTGATAACCGTTATGGCGTGCCTGGTCACAGTCACGAACATGAAGAAGACCACGACGAAGAAGATCATGACGAAGATGATCATGATGAAGAGTTGCACGAAGAAGAAGGCGTATTGATTGACGTAGACATGACACGTTATCAAGCGGCAGGTGAATGGCATTCACCTATCAAAGGGTTAACCAATGCTAAGTTTGCTGCGGCTTATACCGATTACGAACACGTGGAAATTGAAGATGGCGAACAAGGGACTATCTTCACCAATAAATCTAGCGATATACGCGCTTCAGTGTCTCACGAAGAAGTGGATGGCTGGCATGGTGTGCTAGGTGTTCAATTCCAACATAGTGATTATGAAGCAGAGGGTGAAGAAGCCTTTACCCCTGCAAATACGTCTTCTAACTATGCGGTCTACCTTGTAGAGCAAAAAGTCGTGGGTGATGTGACCTTCGAATTAGGTGGTCGTGTTGAATACACCGAATACGATGCCGATGAAAGTGAACTATCTCTTGAAGTGACCCATGCTGATGAAGAAGAGCATGAAGAAGAAGAGGGGCACGAAGAACATGAAGAGCAAGTGACTTCATATAGCTTCAACAAGTATGACTTCACCAGTACGTCTTTATCTGCTGGTTTAAACTGGGAATATGCAGAGGGTCGCTCAATTGCCACTACACTTTCACGTAGTGAGCGTGCGCCTAGCCAACAAGAGCTGTTTTCTGCAGGTCAGCATTTGGCCACACAAAGCTACGAGCTAGGTTTGGTTTTTGACTTAGATGAAGACGGTCATATTGAAGAAGACTTAAAAGACGTAGAAAAAGAAGTTAGCACCAATATCGATGTTACTTTTCGTAAATTCACCGGCGATTGGGGCTATACGGTTTCATTGTTTTATAACCAAGCAGATGATTATATTTATCAAACAAATACTGGGTTATTGGCAATAACAGAAGAGCACGAAGATCACGAGGAAGAAGAAGAGGAAGGCCATGAAGAAGAAGGCACACCTATCTACTACTTCCAGCAAGCTGATGCGGATATCTGGGGCTTAGAAGCCGAAGCCTACTACGATGTAAATGCGCAAGTACGCGTAACGGTATTTAGCGATTACATTAACGCAGAAATTGAAGATGATAACCTACCTCGTACGCCTCCTATGCGATTTGGTGGTAACATCAGTTATATGAGCAATGGGCTAAGTGCTGATGTTGGCGTAACTTGGTATGATGACCAAGATGACGTTGCGTCTTACGAAACACAAACCGATGGTTATACTTTGTTAGATGCCAGTGTTCAGTACGAATTTGGCGGCCAAGGCGTAGAGTGGATTGTTTATGCAAAAGGAAACAATTTAACCGACGAAGAGGCTCGCGTTCATACATCATTTTTGAAAGATCAAGCGCCACTACCTGGCCGTAATCTTACGCTAGGAGTACGTGCGCTGTTCTAATATTGCAGCGAAAACGGGGTGCGCTTGGTAGACGTAAAAGCAGCAGACGGCTCGGTTAAAGAGTCGGTAAAAAGCTCGGCAAATGAATCGATAAAAGATTCAGCGAAAGACAGTTGGTTAGCTACCTTAGCTAGCCAGCAAAGTAAACATATTGTGCTAGGTTATGGCAGTTTGCTTAGTCGAGATTCCCGAGAGCGTCACTCCGGTATTTATACTCAAGGTTTACCCGTGCGTGTTTCAGGTTTTAAACGCGCATGGGTTACCCGAAGCCTGCAAGAAAAACAAACCTATGTTGGCGCCGTTGCCGATAGAACATCTCAATTAAATGCCCAGCTTATTCCTGCCGAGGTAAACCCTTCATTGCGCGCGCGAGAAAAAAACTACCGCTTTGTGGAAGTGCCAGCCAGTGCAATCGAACATGTAAGTTCCTCCTTGTGCAATCAACCTTCTTTCACTTCTGCGCTTCGTGATGCGTTAAGCCATCACCAACTCTGGTTATGTGAAACTTTACTGTGTCATCACCCCAGCAGCGACTTCCCCGTTTCACAAACCTACATTGATACTTGTCTAGTGGGCTGCTTAGAGCATGGCGGGATAAGTGAAGCTACCGCTTTTATTGAACACACTTATGGTTGGAACCACCCTAGAATTAATGACAGAGTAAATCCCGTTTACCCAAGAGCTGCCGCTATTTCTAAGCAACATTTAACGCAAATAGACACGCTGCTAAAAAAGGTAACACAATCCACACAGAGGCATAGTCATTCATGTTGTTACTAACTGAACGGTTGGAATTAAGCCCACTGACGCAAGCTGACAAACTGTGGTTAGTTGAAATGCACCAAGACCCGCTATGGAAGCAGTTTATTGGTTATCGTGGTGTGGCGAGCGTTGAAGATGCCGCTGACTATATTGACCGAGTGAACGCGCAGGTTAGTGAGTGGGGATATGGCTTATTGGCAATACGAAATAAAAAAACCACCGCGCCTTATGGTGTGTGTGGGCTAATTAATCGCTATGTTTTCAGTTGCCCTGATTTAGGCTTTGCGCTGCTACCAGATGCGCGTAAACAGGGGATAGCGTTAGAAGCAACTAAAGCGGTTATTGATTGGGTGGAAATGGAAGGAGATATGCATTTCATTACCGCCTCTACCCACCCCGAAAACGAACGTTCTCAACATCTATTACGCCAGCTAGGGTTTAAAAAACGCGGCCCTTACTTTATTGATAGGTCCACACCGGTTCAAACCCTATTCTGGCGCAACAGTGATTCCGCTAGCCGTTAGAACGGTGGAAGCACAGTCACCTTTTTAATGATAATAGGCTCAATAGGTACATTGTTGGTGTTCAGCATTAGCGAATACTCGGTCTCCACTTCAGACATCGCATCCACAATATCTTCGCCTTCTACAATCATGCCAAAAACCGCATAGCCCCAGTCTCGACCTGGGTTTAGGGTTTCGTTGTCGTTAACGTTAAAGAAAAACTGACGATTTGCAGTATGCGGATCATCTTGTCGGGCCATAGCGATGGTGTGTAAGTCATTGGTTAGCCCATTTCCCGACTCATTGAATATTTCAGGGTAATTAGACTTACCTTCAAAATCGGTGGTATAGCCGCCGCCTTGCACCACAAACCCTGGCACAATACGATGAAAAATAGTGTTTTCATAACTGCGCTTGTCTACATAACGTAAAAAGTTATTCACGGTAATAGGCGCACGGCGGCGGTCTAATTCAACCACAATATCACCCATGGTGGTTTCAATTTTAACTCTAGGGTAATAGTTATCTGGCTGAATTTGTGAGCCATCATCTTTTTTAGCCGCCAATGCGTTAGGGCTCATTGCTGCTGACGTAAAAACGAGAGCTGAGAAAATTAAGGCCATTATAAGCGGTTTTAACATGTACATTCCTTATCGTTTAGCTGTGCCCAAAATAACAAATTTTTTGTCGCTTGCCAGCACGTCTGAACCACCAAACATGCGTTTAAGTTTAACGTGATGTTCAAGATGCCTGTTTCCAACCACCACTAACTGGCCACCTTTTACTAACGCGTGTTTTGAATCGTTAAACATTTGCCATGCAATATGGTCGGTAATGGCATTTTGTTGATGGAAAGGGGGGTTGCACAATATCTTGGTTACCCAAGGCGATTGTTGCTTTTCTAGCAAGCTTTCAAGGCAATTACTGGCAATAAACTCACACTGGTCGATTTTGTCTGGGAAATTCTCAAGTACGTTTAATCGCGCACTCTCCACTGCCATAAAAGACTCATCAATAAATATGACCTTGCAGTCGCCTGCCAAGGCTAAAGCGTTTACGCCTAATATTCCATTGCCGCAGCCTAAATCGACCACGGTTTCGTTAGCACTTACGGTCATATGCTCAAGCATTAAACGGGCACCAATATCTAATGACTGACGAGAAAATACATTTGCGTGGTTTTTTAATACGAAGGTTTGGCCTGTGGCGCCTTTGCATTCCCATGTTTCAGGATAAGGCGAAGGGATAGGTGAAATTTTTTCATCAAGGGTACTAAAAACCAATCGCGATTTTTTCTTTGCCAAAGAGGTTTTAGCAGGGCCAATGATTTTCTCAAACAAGGCGGATACCGACTTGGTCACGGCTTTTATTTTACCTGCCGCCACAATATGCGTACCAGGCGCAGCATAGCGTTTAATATCGATAAGCTGTTGTTCAAGTAACGCCAGTGTGCGAGGTACTTTCAGCATGATAACGCTGGGGGCATTCTCTGGCATGAAAGTAAGGCTTTCAACACTGGTTAAACTGGTTACGGGTGACGTTAGTGCGCCAGCCTCATCAATAACCGGTTTCAAATGGTTACGCCTTAGGTTTTCTTGTAATGATCGCAAGCTAATATACGAATCTGAAATCCAAATAGGATTATACTGCGTAAACCAACATCCAAGGGTACCAAAGTCATCATTAAAAATGAGTATGGGCCCCAAGGTAGAGGATGTTTCAGTTTGAGTTTCAACAAGCGCTTCAAGGTGCGCTTCCACATGCTCAATAAGCAGCTCATCGGCACTATCCCACGCTTGTAGGCTTTTGTGCTGATGTTTTTCAGGGTAGCGTATTAAGGTAAACTGGCGCTCTGCCATTGAAAATTCTGTATTCATTATTTTCTTGTCTAAAGTTATCGGGGTGTTATGCAATTACCACTTTTTACTGATGCGAAAGCAGCGAAAAACTCACCCATTACGCTACCGTTGCCAGAAGCTGAGGTGCGCTATTATCCGCAATGGATTAGCTCAGAGCAAGCGAATGACTACCAAGGCGTGTTTGAAAGCACTTTGCCGTGGCGACAAGATACCATTCGTATGTATGGAAAATACCTCGACGTGCCTAGATTACAGGCTTGGCACGGTGATCCTGAGTGTCTTTATAAATATTCGGGTATTAAGCTTGCACCACAACCTTGGACCCCTGAATTGGCGGTCATTCGAGATAAATGCATCGAGGTTTGTGATATTCCCTTCAACAGTGTGCTGGCAAACTGGTATCGACATGGGCAAGATAGCATGAGTATGCATGCTGATGATGAGCCTGAACTCGGACCTAATCCCGTGGTTGCGTCGGTCACTTTTGGTGAGTCTCGCCCTTTTGTGTTTAAACACAAAGAAACCGGTGCCCGTTTTACCCAAATATTAGAGCACGGAAGTTTATTAGTCATGGGGGAAACCACTCAATCGCATTATCTGCACGGTATTGCTAAGACGACTAAACATATCGGTGGTAGAATTAACCTTACTTTCCGGCACTTAATTTCAACCAAGTAGTTTTCATATGAATGTTAAAGAATTTATAGAATCAACCCTAACAAGCGCGCTTTCGCCAGCGTTGTTGAATGTGGAAGACGAGAGCTTTATGCATAATGTGCCTGACGGTGCACAAAGCCATTTCAAGGTCACCGTCGTTACTGATGCCTTTGAAGGCAAACGTTTAATTGCTCGTCATCGTGAAATTAATACGTTGGTCGATGAAGCCTTGAAAGGGCCCGTACATGCGCTAGCATTACATACTTATACCCCAACAGAGTGGGTGGCCCGTGGTGGCGAAGCGTTCACATCGCCAGCCTGTCTAGGTGGCAGTAAGTCATAACGCGTTTTTATCGTCGTTTCATTTTTCAATTAAGAACTTAATTAAGTATTCATTTTGATTTTCTATAGCCCCAATAGGAGCGCTACGTAACATGGAAGTAAGAAGTTCGGTTAACGCGTATTTGCAGATAGTAAAAACACCTACGGTACAGGTGGTGTTATTAGGCGGAGGCTTTTTGCTGCTAATGCTATTTGCCACTATGGAAGTATTAGCGCCTTTTGACAACGCCGTCATTGAAATGTTGGTGTGGGACGATATGCCTGGAGTGATTCAACGCTTCTTTGAAAATTTCACTGCGCTTGGCAGTAATGAAGTGCTTATCTTTTTTTCACTTGCCGTTGCTGGTTTTTTGAAATTGACTGGGCATCCAAAAAAAGCACTTACGCTATTAATGGCGGTAGCTGCAGGTTTAGTGATTACCTTTGTGCTTAAAGCGGGTATAGACCGTCCTAGGCCGCCGCTGTCTGGCCATCAAGTTACCGTATTAACGCAAAGCTTTCCCTCTGCTCATGCCATGATGTCTACCCTTGTTTACTTCTGTATAGCGAGGCTTTTTTGCTTTTCTATTACAAAAGTTAAATTGAAAATATGGGTATATTCTCTGACTACACTATTGGTATTCGTTATTGGTCTGAGTCGTGTACAGCTTGGCGTGCATTGGCCTACAGACGTAATAGCGGGGTGGCTAGGAGGCGGGGCGATAGCCGCATTTAGTTTCTACGTGATTAAATGGCAAAGGAATTTAAGCATTCGTTCTGATCATTCGAAATAACCCTTAGCTTTCATATATTGGCCTTCTCAAATTAGCCTCATGAAATTAGCTTTTACAAAAAAATGGCTTCTATTATGACGAACGCAGAAAGCGATGCTAGATTATCGGTTAGCCGCATGCTAACCGAAGATCTTTACCGCATGCAGTGCTTGAACGCATTAAAATCGCTAAAGTTGCCCCAAGGGTATTTAGCGGCGGGATTTTTACGTAATGCCATATGGGATGAGCTTCACGGCTTTAAGAAACCTACGCCGTTAAACGACATCGATGTTATCTACTACAACCCATCAGATACCTCAAAAAAATCAGAGCTCCACATAGAAAATGCGCTGTCTGAGCAAGTACCTTCAGCACTCTGGCAAGTGAAGAATCAGGCACGTATGCATGTGAAGCACGGTCACAACGCGTATAAAGACTGTGAAGAAGCGATTAGCTATTGGATAGAACAAGAAACCTGTGTGGCTATTAGGCTTTGCCCAAATAAAGAGGGCGATAAGTTTGATATGCTTGCACCCTATGGACTATCACGTAATTTTGCCGGTACGATTTCGATAAACCCCCGCCACCCTAGAGCCGATGTATTTACCCAGCGGGTACACGCGAAAAATTGGCTGGTAACGTGGCCGCAACTTACGTTGGGTTCAGCGTTGGTTAGCTCTATTTGATATTTCAACCACGGTAGCGGCTATATCGGTCAGCTTTTTATGCTCATTCATGGCCTGCTTTTGTAGTTTTCGGTACGCATCATTTTCATTTAATTGAAATTGCTGCATCAGAATAAGTTTGGCTCTATCCACCAACTTGTGCTCGGTAATGGCGCGTTTGGCTTCATCTAACTCACGGCTCATGTCTTCAATATACTGAGCTTGTCCTCGCAATAAATCGTAAAATGAGCGATGTGCAGACAGGGTTTGTGTTTGTTCGCTAATATCCGTGTTTTTACCCGAACCCGTCATATCATGTTGTAGTAGCGAGAGATCACTGTCTTCCACTAAACCTGGCATGCTAGGGTCGAATAGCATTGTGAGGGGGGAGCCATCTTGTGCGTGTTCATCGGTAAAGCTTTCAATTAACCGCTGATGATTTTTCATTTCATGATGCGCATTGCTTACTTTAGTTTGCGCTTCTTTCGTTAAGCTGTCGGTCAGTTTATTTTCAATTTCTTGCATGGCATCAATACGTCGTGTGGCCACATCGAACCAGACTTCACTAATTTCAGCCGCAATGGGGCTGCCATCAGCAAGTTGTGCAATCATCTTGCGTAATTGATTAATATCGTGTGCGGCAGGGCTGCCATCTAAAAGCTCATAAGCCTCTTTATGGCAGTTGCGGGCGAATTCATTAAACACGGCAAAGTGATGCTGCTGGGCGTGTTGTAATGCGTTGAGCTTGTCACACAAGCGCTTGTCAAAATGCGTCTCTGCAAAGCCAATAGCCCCCCATGCACGTTCTTGCCCCGCATATTCTTTCCCCTGCATAAAGTTAAATAGTGCAACTAAAAGGCGGGTAATGACGGGATCGCTCGCAATATCTGCCGCTTCAAAAATTACAGTAAGTAACCCTGCCACTAAGCGGCAATAAGCGCGGGTGGAATCCAAGGGTGAAAGGGTCAGGTTTTTCGCTTGTTCACGAAGTACGGGCAGGTAATCAATGCCTTGAAGGGCTAAAGTAATGCTGCTTAACAATCGAGGGTTAGCCGTGTCATGGCTATCGGTTAAATACAGTGATTTAAGTTGGCTGCGTAACATCGACTCTGCTTCACAGCTTGCTTCAATATGGGTGGCACGTTGCCCTGCAAACCTATCGCCTTTAGACGCTAAATAAATGTTGGTGGCGCCACGTTCTCGCTGCAGAGCATGCACCATATTTCGAACGGAAATAACAATGCGGCAGTTGCTGGATAGCTGCTCAAGCACCGTAATTTCAGCTCGTTTCGCGGCAAGCAAGAAGCGCTTAGTAGCATCGCTATAATGCGTAGCGGCCGTTATTTCATGGTTTGTTTGCATGATACGTTATGGAATTAGCGAACTTAGGGAATACTTTATAAAAGCAATGCGTATGCCTTAACGTACTACTCTTGAATATGTTTATCTAAGTTTTTGTTTTTGTTTGTTTATTTATTTTAATGGGGGATGGTGAAGGTGGGTTTTTGAGCAAGCATCTATAACCAGTATTGCGCGTACCACGGTTTATGCTCAATAACGGTGCAAGTTAAGAGGCGCTTAACCTTGCACCTACTTCGATATTACGTGCTTACTACGCTCTTACAACTCGAAGAAACCAGCCGACAAAAATAGAAATAAGAAGCCCGAAGAAAGACATCAACGCAGTAATCATCAATAATTTGCCTGAAAAGTCAGGGTCTTCACCGGCTTCCGTCATTAGCATGCCGGATGCTTTGAAGATAAATAATGCGGCAATAGAAAATAGCAAAATGACTGCAGTAGACATCAGTGTAGATTTCCAAAAGGTTTTTGGAAATGCCCAATGAATAGCGCCGGCCACTAGCACGCATAAAATAGTGAGTAAATAAGGGACCACTTCCACTCCTTATCGGTAGGTCAAATACACCTCATTGCCAAAAGTATCAGCAACGTAGATTGAAAAAATTAGTGTGAATACAACTGAGAGCGTCAATGACAATAAACGACGAATCAATTGTTAGGAAAAAACTAAGCTTATTACGATGCCATGGAAAGCCAGCTTTGTCAGCTTAAAATCCTCTGTACGATTAACATTCTATTAAAAGATTTTAAGCATTAATGGTGGTAGAATCGCACACAAAATTTGTGTATGACAGTGATTTACAGTATTCACAGCTGTACTGTTAACGCACGCCCCCTAAAACCTCTAGACTCCTGAGAAAACATGTTTGATTTAATTACTAATCGAGATAGTAATGTAAAAAATGACGTGCTTTCTGGTATTACCGTTGCACTTGCACTGGTACCAGAAGCGGTTGCTTTTGCATTTGTTGCTGGTGTTGAGCCCATGATTGGGTTGTATGCCGCCTTTATGATGGGACTTATCACGTCGGCCATTGGCGGGCGTCCAGGAATGATTTCTGGTGCGACAGGTGCGATGGCCGTGGTTATGGTGGCTCTAGTAGCACAGCATGGTGTTCAATATCTGTTTGCCGCTGTTATTTTAGCCGGCCTACTGCAAATACTCTGCGGCATATTCAAGCTTGGTAAGTTCATCCGATTGGTGCCTTACCCGGTTATGCTCGGATTTGTAAACGGCTTAGCGATTGTTATTTTCCTTGCTCAGCTAGGGCAGTTTAAAGTGGTTAATGCGTTTGGTCAGCTGGAGTGGATGCAGGGAACCATGTTGTACTGGATGCTTGGATTGGTTGCACTGACCATGGCGATTATCTACTTACTGCCTAAGTTAACCACGGCGGTACCGGCGTCTTTGGTGGCTATTGTTACGGTAACGGCTATGGTACACGGTCTTGATTTAGAAGCGCGTACGGTAATCGATTTTGTGCGTGATTTATTACCTGAAGCGCAAAAGGCCACTGCTACACTTGCCGGTGAGTTGCCTACATTTGCTATCCCTATGGTGCCATTTACCTGGGAAACAGTGATGATTGTTCTGCCTACTTCAATCATTTTATGTTTGGTTGGTTTGATTGAGTCATTACTGACCTTATCACTTATTGATGAAATGACAGATACCCGCGGTCGTGGCAACAAAGAATGTGTTGGTCAGGGCGTGGCGAACACAGTGAATGGCTTTTTCGGCGGCATGGGCGGTTGTGCCATGATTGGACAAAGCATGATCAACATTAACTCTGGTGGTCGTGGTCGATTATCAGGAATCACTGCTGCATTGGTACTTCTTGCCTTTATCCTTTTCGCTGCACCATTGATTGAAATGATCCCGCTAGCGGCGTTAGTTGGCGTAATGTTCGTGGTGGTTATCGCTACCTTTGAATGGGCATCGTTCCGCATTATTCGTGGTGTAAACAAAGAAGACGCTTTTGTTCTGTTCTTAGTTACCGCGGTAACGGTTATAGCTGACCTAGCGATTGCAGTAGTGGTAGGTGTTATCGTTTCTGCCTTGGTATTTGCATGGAAGCATGCACGCCATATTGAGGTTAAAAGTCACATCGATAGTGATGATTGGAAAGTCTATGATTTAGAAGGGCCACTGTTCTTCGGCTCTGTAAGTCATTTCAAAGACTTATTTGATATTGCCAATGACCCAGAGCATGTGGTTATCGACTTTAAAGAATCGCGAATTTGGGACTCATCAGGTATAGATGCCTTAGATACGTTAGCTGATAAATACGAACAACAAGGCAAGAAACTGCATATTCGTCATATTAGTGATGAGTGTCGCAACTTATTGCGTAAAGCTGATAAGTTCGTAGAAATTAACGTGAATGAAGATCCACGTTACCGGGTTGCTACCGATAAGCTAGCTTAACCGCTGCTGGTTATTGCCTTGGTGTCGCTACTGAGGCAGATTACCACTACGAGAGAGCATGATAGAGCGCTTAGATGCACCAAATGAAATCGCAAATGCTTTTGTTTGGTGCAAATTAAGGTGGTTCGAAAAGCCTGTTTTTTGAATAAATCTATATAAAACAGGCTAGTAATGACATGGCACTAATATTGGATATACTTTTTTGTGTGAAAAATTGTGTGTGTATGTTTAGAGCAACCTAGCTCATAAAAATTTGATAGCTATGATAACTCGTAGCGCTTGATAGGCAACGAAGCCCGCAACAACGAAAGTTGGTGCGGGCTTTTTTTTGTCCCGAATAAAGGGGAGAGACCATGACATCTTTGGCATCTAAAACGCGAATTCTCGTCGTTGGAAACGGAATGGTAGGGCACCATTTTGTTGAACAGCTTCATCAAAGCAGCGATAACGTTGACATCACCGTACTGTGCGGTGAGTCGAGACTGGCCTACGATAGAGTACATTTGTCCTCTTACTTTAGTGGTGCTAGCGCAGATGACTTAGCCCTAACAACCGCTGATGTATATCGTGAGTGGGGCGTTAATGTGGTGACAAACGCCATAGTGACTGACTTGCTGCGCGACGAGAAAAAGGCGTTAACGGAAGATGGTCAGGTATTTCCTTACGATAAGTTGGTACTGGCCACTGGCTCTTACCCATTCGTTCCGCCTATCCCAGGAAACGACCAAGAGCACTGTTTAGTGTATCGCACTATTGATGACCTGATTGCGATTGAGAACTCTGCCCGCGAAAGCAAAGTGGGTGTGGTAGTGGGTGGCGGTTTATTAGGGCTTGAAGCGGCAAACGCGTTAAAAGAAGCAGGCCTTGAAACCCACGTGGTGGAATTTGCGCCTCAGCTTATGGCTGTGCAGTTAGACGAAACCGGCGGTGACGTACTTCGCAGTAAAATTGAATCGTTAGGGGTAACCGTACATACCCAGAAAGCAACACAGGTTATCGAAGCCGGTGAGCAATCACGCTATCGCATGGTATTTGCCGACGGTACTTTTCTTGAAACCGATATGGTGCTGTTTTCAGCGGGTATTCGCCCATCAGATCAACTCGCCAGAAAATCCATGCTAGCCCTTGGTGAGCGTGGCGGCATTGTGGTTGATGATAATTGTTTAACGTCCGACCCTGATATTTTCGCCGTGGGCGAATGTGCACTGTGGCAAAACCGCATATTTGGTTTGGTTGCACCAGGTTACACCATGGCTCGTGCCGCAGTAAGCGCACTAACAGGTGGTGATACCGTATTCACTGGCGCCGACATGAGCACAAAGCTTAAGTTGATGGGCGTGGAAGTGGGCTCTATTGGTGACGCGCATGAGCGTACCACTGGCGCACAAAGCTACACCTACTTTAATCAGCCAGAAGGCGTGTACAAGAAGTTGGTGGTAGATGAAAGCCAACAAAAAGTGTTGGGTGCCGTGTTAGTGGGTGATACGAGTGACTACGACACCTTGTTGCAATACGCCTTAAACGGCATTGATTTGCCGGAAAATCCTGAAACTCTTATTTTGCCAAGTGCAGGGGCTGCGCCAGCATTAGGGGCTGATGCACTGCCAGATACCGCCACAATTTGCTCTTGTCACAACGTGGCCAAAAGCGACATTGTATCGGCTATCGACGAAGGCTGCTGCAGCCTTAGCGACGTAAAAAGCTGTACAAAAGCCAGCACGGGTTGTGGTGGATGTACTGCTCTGCTTAAAAACGTGGTTGATAGCGAGCTTGAAAAGCGCGGTGTCGAAGTCTCAAAAGCCATATGTGAACATTTCAACCATACCCGCCAAGAACTATTCCATATTGTAAAAGTGAACGGCATCACCTCTTTTGATGAATTGCTCGACAAGCATGGTACCGGTCTTGGTTGTGAAATATGTAAGCCAGCAGCAGGCTCTATTTTAGCGTCTGTGTATAACGATTACGTACTTAAACAAGAGCATTTACCTCTTCAAGATACCAACGATATCTATCTTGGAAACATGCAAAAAGATGGCACTTACTCTGTGGTTCCTCGCGTGGCGGGGGGAGAAATTACGCCAGAAAAGCTAATTTTATTAGGCGAAGTTGCCAAGAAATACAGCCTGTATACCAAAATCACTGGCGGTCAGCGTATTGATTTGTTTGGCGCACGGGTCGATCAACTTCCTGATATTTGGGAAGCCCTTGTCGAAGGCGGCTTTGAAACTGGGCACGCATACGCTAAAGCCCTTCGAACGGTGAAGTCGTGTGTAGGTAGCACTTGGTGTCGTTACGGGGTGCAAGACTCGGTGAAAACCGCCATCGATTTAGAGAACCGTTATAAAGGCCTTCGCGCACCGCACAAAATTAAATTTGGCGTGTCTGGCTGTACGCGGGAATGTGCAGAAGCACAAAGTAAAGATATTGGCGTTATTGCTACCGAAAATGGCTGGAACTTATATGTGTGCGGAAACGGCGGTATGAAGCCTCGTCACGCCGATTTATTCGCTACCGATTTAGATACGGAAACATTAGTTAAATACATCGACCGCGTATTGATGTTTTATGTGCGCACCGCTGACAGGTTGCAACGTACATCGGTATGGATGGACAACTTAGAAGGGGGCTTAGCTTACCTGCAAGATGTTGTCATAAATGACTCGCTAAATATTAACGCGGATTTAGAAGCCCAAATGGAAACCGTGGTTGGGGCGTATCAATGTGAGTGGAAAACCACGCTTGAAAGCGAAGCATCGCGCAAACGTTTCCGTCAATTCGTTAACACAGATGGCACCGACACAAACATTCAGTTTGTTTCTGAGCGAGGTCAAGTTAGGCCTGCCACTGAATTAGAGAAATCTAAAGGTGCCGACAACCTCATTGCGGTTGACGTAATTTAATAAGGAATAAACTGATGACAGCAAATACAGAAGCAGCGCCCCTTTGGCATGATGTATGTGGCATTGATGACGTGGTAACAAACAGCGGTGTTTGTGCACTTGTAGAAGGTCAGCAAGTGGCACTGTTTAGTGTGATGAAAGGTGGTGAGCAATTCCTTTACGCCATTAGCAACTGGGACCCTATCGGTAAGGCAAACGTGCTATATCGCGGCCTTATAGGTTCTATAGCTGATGATGTCGTGGTGGCATCGCCCCTTTATAAAGAGCACTACGTGTTGGCCACAGGCAAGTGTATTGAACGTGATGACGTAAGCGTAGTGGCGTATGACGTGAAAGTGGAAGGTGAGCGAATACTCGTTGCTGTCTAACCCACTTTTCTATGTTGTTTTTGTTTATTAAGAGAGTTTATCCATGAATATGGCTACACCAAAAACCACTATGCTGGAACCACGACTACGGCAAAAGCAAACCACCTGCCCTTATTGTGGTGTGGGTTGTGGTGTAGATATTAGTTGCAACGTTAGCGGGCGTACAGCCTCCCTGGACAAGGTTACTGGTACGCCCGAGCATCCGGCCAATTATGGTCGTCTGTGTGTAAAAGGCACAAACCTGCTCGAAACAAACGATCTTAGCGGCCGTTTGCTTCACCCAACCATGGCAGGTGCAAAGGTAGATTGGGACACGGCTACCCGCGCGGTGGCTGATAAAATCACCCAGACTATTGCTGAACATGGGCCGGATGCCGTTGCGTTTTATGTGTCAGGGCAACTACTGACCGAAGATTATTATGTTGCTAATAAGCTCATGAAAGGGTTTATTGGCAGCGCCAACATAGACACAAATTCACGGCTTTGTATGTCTTCTGCCGTTGCAGGTTATAAACGCGCATTTGGCGAAGACGTGGTGCCTTGTGATTACACCGATTTAGAATGTACCTCACTATTGGTGCTTACAGGCAGCAACACCGCGTGGGCACACCCCGTATTATTCCAGCGCATTCAAAGGGCTAAGCTGCGCAATCCTGATATGAAGGTGGTGGTAATTGACCCGCGAGAAACTGAGACCTGCACAATTGCAGACTTACATTTACCGCTAAAAGCAGGCAGCGACGTTGCGTTGTTTAATGGGTTACTTCAATTTGCTCACAACAATGGGGCAATAGATGAAGCTGCGATTGGTGAGTTTACCCAAGGATTGAATGACGCCATCACAAGTGCTAACACTATAGATGCAAAAGATGTGGCTAGTGTGTGTGGTTTAAATGAGGCGGATTTAACCACCTTTTATGATTGGTTTATCAATGCCGACACTGCAATTACTTTCTATTCTATGGGTGTTAACCAATCTTCAGCAGGGGTAGATAAAGCCAACGCGATAATTAATTGTCATCTTGCATTAGATTCTATCGGCAAGCCAGGTTGCGGTCCTTTTTCTATAACTGGTCAGCCAAATGCAATGGGGGGCAGGGAAGTGGGGGGCTTAGCCAATATGCTGGCGGCCCACTGTGATATTGAAAACCCTGAGCACCGTGAAAATGTAAAAGCGTTTTGGCAATCTCCGGCTATGCCAGAGCAAGGCGGATTAAAAGCAGTAGATTTGTTTTCAGCTATGGATGCGGGACAAATCAAGTTTGTGTGGATAATGGGCACGAACCCTGTAGTGAGTATGCCTTATCGGGAGCAAGTTGAATCGGCGCTTAAAAAATGCGATATGGTGGTGGTGTCAGATATTGTACAAAGTAACGATACCCTTGCCTTTGCTGATATTGCATTGCCTGCAACAGGATGGTCTGAAAAAGACGGTACTGTAACGAATTCCGAGCGCAGAATTTCCCGTCAAAGAGGCATCATGCCGCCTCCAGGTGAAGCCAAACATGATTGGCAAATTATGTGTGATGTAGCCAATAAAATGGGTTTTGCCAGCGGGTTTTCTTACTCTCACCCTAGCGAAATATTTGATGAACATGCCCGTTTGACCGCATACAAAAACGACGGCGCGCGATTGCTTAATCTTGCCCCTTTAACCGGGAAGTCTCAGGCTCAATATGATGCAATGGCGCCTGTGCAATGGCCACTTATTACCAATAGCGACCAGACACTTGCACCTGTTCGCCCCTTTTATAACAAAGTGTTTTCTACCCCGTCGGGCAAAGCAAATTTTGTTGCAGTGCGATTCTTACCTCCCACTCAAGTTACCTCGAATGCATTTCCTTTTGTGCTTAATAGTGGGCGAATGCGTGATCAGTGGCACACCATGACACGAACAGGTAAAGCGCCGGTACTCCATGCTCATACTGACCACGCTAATGTTTATATTCATCCCGAAGATGCAAAAGCATTGGGTGTTTCAACGAACGACTATGTCACGCTTAGCAGTAAAGTGAGCGGCGAAACACCCTGTATTTTCCCTGTGCAAATTGATAAACGTCAGCGCCAAGGCGATGTATTCGTTCCTATTCATTGGTCTGGGGAGTGGGGGTCGCACAGTAAGCTGGCAAAACTTTATGCGCCAGCGACCGACCCTATTTCAGGGCAGCCAGAACTTAAGCATGGTGCGGTATCCATTACGCCCCTCAACTTTTCAAGCTACGGAAAGCTCTATATTAGTGATGACGTTCAAGCGGCACATGGCGAATGGGATATCGTAAAGGTGCTGAACGAGGTAGTGGAAAGCAATAACGGCTACTGGGCTAAATATTTAATTGATAATGGGCTGGGCGTATCTATTGCCAGCCAACTTGAATCGCAAGCGGTAATAAAAGGGTTGCTAGAAAAACTACCTAAAAATTGGGTGTGCTATCAACACAAAACCGCCGACAGCCAAGTGCTTATTTGTACATATGAAGATTCGTTTTGTTTTATGGCGTTTTTTGGTGTGCGAAGCCCCAGTACGAAGCCAAAGTATGATGTGCCAAATTCATGGGTAGACAGCGCATTAACGCAAAGTTTCAACCCTGAAAAACTGGCTAACTTTTTACGTTGTGACGTTGACGAAGAATTTTTAAATGGCCCTGTGGTTTGCAGCTGTTTTTCTGTAAGGGAAAAAACCATTAGCAAAGCAATAGTAGACGGTTGCTCATCAGTTTCTGCATTGGGCGATACGTTAAAGTGCGGCACAAACTGCGGCTCCTGCAAACCGGCTTTAGCAACATTAATTAACGAACATGCTACCACAGTAGAAGACGTCGCTCGTGAAAGTTAACACCAAGCGGGTGGCTGATAAGAAAGCTACGCAGATTACTATCAAGAATGCTACTGGCATAGCATTTTGCATGAACGTGACTAACACAAGAGCGACGACGAACCTTGCTCTGGAGAGATTATCATGAACACTTTGTTTAACACCTTTGGGATGTTGTTTCGCGATGCATTATCGCAACCTGCTCGTCACTCTACATCAGGTTTTTTAAGTGGATGGTTAGGCAACGGAAAAAGCGCGCCACGTAGCAAAAAAGAGGGCAAAGTGTACATTGTTGGGGCTGGCCCAGGCGATGTTGAATTACTCACCCTTAAGGCGCTTAGATTAATCAAACAAGCTGATATTGTTTTGTTTGACGCATTAGTGGGCAAAGATGTTATTGCTGAAATTCCCCGTCATGTGAAACGTGAATATGTGGGTAAACGCTGTGGTCAGCACAGTATGAAGCAGCAAGAGATTAGCGCGAAGGTGGTTGAGCTAGCGAAGGCCGGTCATTGTGTGGTGCGACTTAAAGGTGGCGACCCTGCGTTGTTTGCTAGGACTTGCGAAGAAACCATGGCACTGACAGAAGCAAATATTCCTTTTGCTATTGTACCTGGCATTACGGCGGCCTCAGGCATGTCTGCTTACACAGGTATCCCGCTAACGGATAGACGCTGTGCGCAGTCAGTAAGTTTTATTACTGCCCATTTTCAAAATCCTGAAGCATGGCCCGATATGCCCCAGTTGGCAAAAAACGTAGCCTCTCAAACCGTGGTGGTTTACATGGGGTTAAGTCGCTTGTCTTTGCTATGCGACGCGTTGGCAAAGCAAGGCATTGCCAACGACTGGCCTGTAGCGGCAGTTGAAAATGCAACAAGCCTACAACAGCGGGTGATAGAGGGGAGCTTAGGTACCATTGGTAGTTTGGTGTCTGAAGCGAATGTTAGTGGTCCTACGTTACTTATTTTTGGAAAGGTGGTAGAGTCACGACAACTCGTCAATACATCACTTTTACACAATAAGCAGCATGTCTCAGCAATTTAGCAACTATATAAAAATCATCGGCAAGGGCCAAAAAGGGGGGCGCAGTCTTACCCGCCAAGAAGCTTACGAGTCTATGAAGATGGTTTTGTCTAATCAGGTCACCGGCGATCAACGTGGTGCGTTTTTAATGCTCTTGCGTACGCGAGAAGAAACCCCGGAAGAAGTCATTGGGTTTATTGATGCATGCCGTGAATTACTAGAACCTGAACTTGCTAACTTAACACCTACATTAGATGTGGGCTGTTATGCCGGTAAGCGCCGCCAGTTACCCTGGTATCTGTTATCGTGCGCGATATTGGCTAAAAACGATTATACCATTATGCTACATGGCGCCCATGAGCCAGGCTCAGGTCGGTTGTATGCAAGCAAAGCTTTACCTGCTTTGGGGCTTGTAGAAGTAAATAGTATTGCCGATGCCTCTCGCCAAATGGGTGAGTTTGGTGTGACCTACCTCGACCTGTCGCACTTATTGCCAGCGCTTAATACCATCATAAAATTACGTGAAGTGTTTGGGTTACGCTCATGCGCAAATACCTTGGCGCGCTTGTTGAACCCGACGTCTGCTCCTTATTGTGTGCAGGGTGTCTATCACATGCACCTTGATCATAAACATTGTCGTGTGAATGAAAGTTTTCCTGCGTTCGAAGCGCTGTGTTTTCGAGGCGATGGGGGAGATCCGGAAGTAAACAGTGAACGAAAAACCGAACTCTATGTCACGCGCAATGGAAGTACCGAAGAAATTATTCTTCCAGAGTTGACAGAAAAAATGGCCCTCAAAGATACGCAAATGAACGTGAACGAAATGCTCGCGGTTTGGCGAGGTGAGACTTCGCATCTTTATGGGGAACAAGCCATTCACGCTACCTTAGTGAGTTACCTTATCTTGCTTAAAGGGTATGACGTAGAGAAAGCCAATGCGCTTGCTGCACAAATGTGGGCAAAACGAGACAAAGCTAAGTTACCGTTTACCCAGCATTAGACCATTCGCGTCTAATGCTACTGTCTATTAATCAATTCGTTTTCAAATTCTTCTAATAATTAAGTAACTTGTAAATCCTCTGCTATCTTTAGATCAGCCAAGTAAAGCAATAACGACTTTGCATCCTCGCTTGCTCTCATAAACGTTATGGGAAGTTTGTGTGAGCGAGATGCTATACCCGAATGTCGAGGAGCACGGGATGTTTTTTAAGAATAAGCAATTATTAGAAGAAGTAGAGCGTTTACGCAAAGATGTTGAATCATTTCATACGGTGGAAAGTGAACTCAGGGCTGAAATGCTTTATGTCGAATTGGATAGAAACGGCAAAATCAGAAAAGTGAACGACAGCTTTTCAGATGCAATAGATTTTTCATCTAATGCGCTCGATGGAAAAACCATGGATAGCCTCATTCCTCAGGGAGTGATGGGGCAGCCCGCCACGAAAGAGTTTATTGCGGCGATTAAGCAAGCACAGCATTGGCACGGTGCGATAAATCTTGCTAATGCTAACGGTGAAGACCGCTGGTTTAGAGGTATATTGCAGCCAATTACTAACGAATCCGGTGGTGTAGAGCGTATCGCGCTGTACATGGCAGAGCAAACCAAAAATATCAATAAAAGTCGTGAAATGAACGATATGCTAGATGCATTAAACCGTTCCACCGCGGTAATTGAGTTTGACCTGACAGGCAAAATTCTTAAAGCTAACGATAATTTTTTATCGACGATGGGCTACTCATTAGAGCAAATTCTTGGAAAGCATCACAAAATATTTTGCCCAGCAGATGAAGTCGACACACCAGAATATCGACAATTTTGGAGTGACCTATCGCAAGGGAAAATGTTTTCAGACCGCTTTAAGCGGGTAGATAGTCGAGGCAATGATGTATGGTTGGAAGCCTCCTACAACCCTATTAGGAACGATCAAGGCGTGCTTTATAAGGTTGTTAAATTTGCTACGGCGATCACAGAACAAATGCAAAGGGAATTTGCTATTTCTGAGGCCGCTAATGTTGCTTTCAATATATCGGAAGGTACGGGAGAGCAAGCCCAAAAAGGTAAAGAGGTAGTGGGTAGTATGGTGCGAATTATGGGGGAGCTCACTTCGCAAATGGGGACAGCTAGCGAGGGGATTCGCGAACTCGATGAACAGTCGCAAAAAGTGGCTGATTTAGTTAAAAGCATCAGTGGTATTGCCGATCAAACTAACTTACTGGCGCTGAATGCGGCAATTGAAGCCGCTAGAGCGGGCGACCAAGGAAGAGGCTTTGCCGTTGTTGCCGATGAAGTGCGCCAACTTGCGTCAAGAACCAGTACTGCCACTGAAGAAATTGTCAGTGTGGTAAATGAAAACAGAAAGCTTACCGAAAATGCGGTGCAACTCATTGAAGCGGGCCAGGAAAAAGCGAGAGAAGCGCTTGAGTACTCGACTGAGTCGGGCAAAGTCATGAACGAAATTCAAAATGGCTCCTCAGAAGTCGTAAACGCCATTGGTCAATTCACCCAACGGCTGTAAGCCTGAAACGATAAATTAAGCACTGAGGGGAGTGTGGTGTCTCCCCCGTGTTTCTGTTCCCCTCCCCGCTGTGCATCAACCACCCCTATGCCGTGCATCGAACACTTCTAGTGCAATAAACGCACTGTTATTGTTCAGGCAAAAGAATGATTACCATTTGTATTTTTGCTAAATCCTATTATTTCAGTGTGTTAGGGTTTTGGCACGAACTCTGCTTTATTAATGGCAGTTATACTATTAAGCGATACCAAAATAAAAAAGTACATTAAGTACTGGTAGCAACATCTAACACCCAAACAATAAGTTCGCCTGTACCTCATTAACTAATGATTACAGGCTCGGCATCGAAGCCCACCAAGCGCGACGTTTATTCGTCTTCGCTGGTGGGTTTTTTTTTGGCTAAAGGAAACATAAATGACCAAGTTTAAAAACGTTTCAATGCTCAAACAAATAAAGAAAAAAATGACAGCAGGCTTAACCGCTGCGATAGCCCTCTCTTTTACCTTAGGCGCGCCACTTGCTAGCGCACAAAGCGATGAAAAAGTGGGTTGGCCAGAAAAAGAAGAATTAAAATTTGGTTTTATCAAATTGACTGATATGGCGCCATTGGCCATTGCTTATGAAAAAGGCTTTTTTGAAGACGAAGGTTTATATGTCACCTTAGAAGCCCAAGCAAACTGGAAAGTGTTGCTTGATAGAACCATTGACGGCCAACTTGATGGCGCCCACATGCTAGCAGGGCAACCTCTTGGCGCAACCATTGGTTTTGGTACCGAAGCGCATGTAGTGACGGCGTTCAGTATGGATCTAAATGGTAATGGCATCACTGTTTCAAACGAAATATGGGAAAAAATGAAAGCCCATATTCCGGTAGAAGACGGCAAACCTGTTCACCCTATTAAAGCTGATTATTTAAAGCCAGTGGTTGAAGAATACCGTGATGCGGGTAAGCCGTTTAACATGGGTATGGTTTTTCCTGTATCGACGCATAACTACGAGCTTCGATATTGGCTTGCTGCCGGTGGTATTCACCCAGGCTATTATGCACCGCACAAAGGCGATAATGCTGGGCAAATAGATGCTGAAGCTTTGCTATCAGTTACCCCTCCTCCTCAAATGCCAGCTACGATGGAAGCCGGCACTATCTATGGGTATTGCGTAGGCGAACCTTGGAACCAGCAGGCAGTATTTAAAGGCATTGGTGTGCCGGTTATTACCGATTACGAAATTTGGAAAAACAACCCAGAGAAAGTATTTGGTGTAAGCCAAGCGTGGGCTAAGAAGTACCCGAATACTCACATTCGTGTGGTTAAAGCGTTAATTCGTGCCGCGATGTGGTTGGATGAAAATGACAACGCTAACCGCCCAGAAGCAGTAAAAATCTTAGCGAAAAGTAACTATGTTGGCGCTGATGAAGATGTATTGGCTAACAGCATGACAGGCACCTTCGAATATGAAAAAGGCGACAAGCGTGAAGTGCCAGACTTCAACGTATTCTTCCGCTACAACGCTACTTATCCATTTTACAGTGATGCGATTTGGTATTTGACGCAAATGCGCCGCTGGGGACAAATTTCAGAGCCCAAATCAGACGATTGGTATAAAGAAACTGCACGCAAAGTGTATAAGCCTGAAGTTTACGCGATGGCAGCAAAAGCGCTTATTGCCGAAGGAAAAGCAAAAGCGACGGACTTCCCTGCATTTGCTACTGAAACTGGTTTTAAACCACCTCAATCTGAGTTTATCGACGGTGTTACCTACGACGGTAGCAAGCCAAATGCTTACCTTGAACAGTTTGGTATTGGGCTAAAGGGTGAAACTGTTCTTTAACAGTTTCATTGTCATACACAATTAGCGGAGAACAACATGAGTAAGATGGCAAATATATTAAGCTTTTCGCCAGCCAAATCACCAATGAGCGGCCCGATGGGAGCGGTTTATAGTCGTGCGCCCGCTTTACTACTGCCTCTTATTGGCCTTTTGATGTTCCTCGCTATTTGGAATGGTGTGGCAAAAAGTATTGATACCTCGCTTGGGCAATTTCCTGGTCCTGCTCAAGTGTGGGAGCAGGCAGGCTCGCTTATTACTGAGCATAGTGCTCAGCGAGATAAAGCTGATGCGTTTTACACAAGGCAAGAAGAGCGCAACGCCGCGCGGGTTGCACAAGACCCAACTTACGAACCAAAAATTCGCGAGTTCACCGGTTCACCGACCTTCTTTGATCAAATATGGACAAGTCTTTATACCGTCATGGTGGGGTTTCTCATTGCCTCAGTGATTGCCGTTCCTGTAGGTATTCTGTGTGGGCTAAGTAGGTCAGCTTATGCGGCAATTAATCCGCTGATTCAATTGTTTAAACCCGTATCACCTTTAGCATGGTTGCCATTGGTCACTATGGTAGTGAGCGCGCTGTACGTTAGCGATGATCCTATGTTTTCAAAATCATTTGTTACCTCGGCACTCACGGTATCCTTATGCTGCCTTTGGCCTACGTTAATTAACACGGCGGTTGGTGTGTCTGCGATTGATAAAGACCTGCTTAACGTGAGTAAAGTATTGCGTTTAACGCCGATGTCTCATTTAACAAAAATCATTCTACCGTCTTCCATTCCGATGATTTTTACAGGGTTAAGACTGTCACTTGGCATCGGTTGGATGGTATTGATTGCGGCAGAAATGCTGGCGCAAAACCCGGGCCTTGGAAAATTTGTTTGGGATGAATTTCAAAATGGTAGTTCAGAATCTTTAGCACGCATCATGGTAGCGGTGCTCACTATAGGTGCTATTGGTTTCATACTAGACAGAATAATGTTGTCGGTTCAACGTGCAGTGAGCTGGGACAAAACCAGCGTATTACGGTAATTAAGGAGAAAGAACATGCAAGCTAAACACTTGGAATTAGAACAAGTAGGCATCGATTTCCCTACACCGAAGGGCCCGTTTACGGCACTTACTGATGTAAACCTCAAAATTGCGAAAGGTGAGTTTGTTTCATTAATCGGTCACTCGGGCTGTGGTAAATCAACCGTGCTAAACATTGTGGCGGGTTTACATCAAGCCACCACGGGCGGTGTCATATTAGACGGTGCTGAAGTAAAAAACCCCGGGCCAGAACGTGCGGTTGTTTTTCAGAATCACTCGTTATTACCCTGGTTAAGCGTTTATAAAAACGTGGAGTTGGCGGTTAAGCACACCATGCGTGGTAAGTCTAAAAAGGAAATGCGAGATTGGATCATGCATAACCTAGAGCTGGTACATATGACCCACGCTCTTGATAAATTACCCAGTGAAATATCTGGGGGCATGAAGCAACGTGTAGGTATTGCCCGGGCGTTAGCCATGGAGCCTAAAGTCTTACTCATGGATGAGCCCTTTGGGGCACTAGATGCACTAACGCGCGCACATCTGCAAGACTCATTAATGGAAATCCATGCCGATTTAGGCAATACAGTGATTATGATCACTCACGATGTCGACGAAGCAGTATTGCTTTCAGATAGAATAGTGATGATGAATAACGGCCCGGCAGCCACTATAGGCGAAATTCTTGATATTGAGCTGCCTAGACCCCGAGACAGGCTCAAGCTGGCTGATAATCCTCAGTACAACCACTACCGGCACGAAGTGCTGACCTTTTTGTATGATAAGCAAAAAAAAATTGAGCCGGTGTCTTCCCACATTAAATCTAACCAAGCTGGAGGTGGTTCTGCAAAAAAAGCGAACAGTAAATCCGACGCAGCTTGAGTTAGGCGTTTCACGCTAATTCAAAGCGCGACAACATAAGTCGCTAAAACTTATTTAAACCCTTAGGTGCTTATCCCATTTTTTACTGGGAGGGAGCCCCTTAACTAAAAATCGTCAATAAGAACGCTAACCAACAAACGTTAACATCGTTAATAACAAGGGAACGCACATGAATACGCAAGATATGAAACCATCAACAGCGCTGACAAAAGCACCGTCAAATAGGTTTACACCGGCACAAAAGCGCTTTACTCAAGCTGCACTGACAAGTGCTATGTTGGCGTGTTTTAGTGCGCCATCAATGGCGCAGAGCTGGCATGATGTGCTTAGTGAGGCGTCTACATGGGCAGATTTGAACTTACGTTATGAATCAGTCGACCAAGATAATGCACTTGATGATGCTAGTGCATTAACACTTCGTACTCGCCTGGGTTTTAAATCCGGAACGTTGAACGGGTTTTCCTTTACCGCAGAAGTGGAAGATAGCCGCATTGTTATGGGGCAGGGCGATTATACAGTAGGCCCTACTGGCTATAACGTAGGTGAGTATTCAGTGATTGCAGATCCTGAAACCACAGAAGTGGATCAAGCCTTTATTCAGTATAAGAATGAAAAGCTAACACTCAAAGGGGGCAGACAAGTCATTGCCCTAGATAATCACAGATTCGTTGGGCATGTGGGATGGCGTCAAGATAGGCAGACCTTTGATGGCGTTACTGCTACCTATGCGCTTAACGAGAAAGTGAATTTCTTTTATGGGTACCTTACCCAGCGAAATCGAATTTTTGCAGAAGCCGCAGATTTTGATTCAAAAGATCATTTGTTCAATGCAAGTTTCAAAACAGCGGTAGGAAAATTTACCGCTTATGGCTACTTGTTAGAAATTGATAATGACACCGATAACGCGCTTGATACCTACGGTATTCGCTATAACGGCAGTATGAAAGGTGAGACGGTGAACTGGGCATACGGCGCTGAATTTGCTACGCAAAGCAGCGAGTCAGGTTCAGGCGACACCGCTACCGATTATGATGCGAGTTATATTAATGCCAACCTAGCGGCTACCTTTTCAGGCATTACCGCTAAGATTGATTATGAATTACTGGGTTCTGACGATGGTGCGTACGGCTTTGCCACGCCACTAGCCACCCTGCATAAATTTAACGGTTGGACAGATCAATTCTTAGGTACACCTGCACAGGGTCTTCAAGATATTACTTTTTCGGTATCTGGAAAACTAGCCGGTGGTAAATGGTTGTTGGCCTATCATGATTTTAGTGCCGATGAAGCTACAGCCGAGGTGGATGATTTAGGTAGCGAAATTAACGTGCAGTATGTGACTAAAGTGATAGATAACGTCACATTAGCCGTTAAGTACGGCAGTTACTCTGCGGGTGACACCAAGGTAGATGCCAACAAATTGTGGATGTGGGCAAGTACCCGTTTTTAATCATGCTTGAAGGGAGTTTGATGACGCTTTTTATAAAAAGCGACATCAACTAAGCGTCACCAACAAGCTGTATCAAAAGGCTCATAATAAAGCTCATAAAGAAGGTGCTAGAGAATCTGTTCTCTAGCACCTTTTTTGTCGCTTATGAGCGTGAACGTCAGGGCGTTTTACCGTTTTAGCTTTTTGCTGGAAGCAGCCAATTATTTTGGACCGCGGTATCTAATTGCCGAGTGACGTAATCCCATAATTTAGGCGCACAATGCTTCAAATGTAAGTTACGCTTTTCTATCTTATCTCTGGTAACAGCGTGTTTATTCCAACTACCACCTTGGTTCTGCATGTTTTGAAACACAGGAAGCACCCGGTCCATCGCCTTGGCAAACTCAGCATCTGGAGTTTTCGCCTCTTCAAATTCTAGCCATAATGAGAGTAACTCATCGGCATAAGAACTAGGCAGTAATCCAAAAATACGTTTTGCCGCATCAAGCTCTTTTTGTGCTTGTGCATCGTGTTCTGAGGCCTCGTTGAAGGCAAACAAATCGCCTGCATCAATTTCCACTACATCATGAATCAAAATCATCCGTATCACCCGAGCGACATCGATTGGCTTTTCGGAATAATGTGCCAAGGTACTGGCCATCAATGCCACATGCCAACTGTGCTCAGCAGAGTTTTCCTGACGATTGCCATCACAAGGTAAGGTTATTTGGCGCTTAACACGCTTCAGTTTGTCTAGTTCGCAAATAAAGGCACTGAAATCTTCCGGTAAAAACGACATGAATAACTCCTGCTTTTTTACGCAATAAAAATGAAAATGGGCCTTAGCGTTAACCGCTACGGCCCATTTAACTCTTTACTGAAATAGGCATGTTGCAGCCTACTTCAATAATATTAGCAATTACTTTTGCTCAGATAACCAAACAATCAAATCAGCAATATCATCAAAGGTCATATCAGCAGTAAACGTAGGCTGATATTTACCATTTATAACGAAGCTTGGTACGCCTGATAGGTAGTCTCGGTTCTTGTCGATAAGCTGCTGGTTCTTACGAATCATGTTGTTTACACCAAAGCTGGTGGCTAACTTATCAAACTCAGCGCCATCAACACCGTTTACCACAAAGATGTTTCGCAAATCTTTAAGGTTGGTAATAGTCGCACGTTGCTTATGAATGTAATTGAAGATAGCAGTGTTCATCGCATCTTCCTGTTTCATTGCACGGGCAATTAACATGGCATGGGTCGCGGCATCTTGAACATCAGAGCCTGTAAAGCGCATAAAGTTAACATGCACTTTTTCGAACTTAGTGTTCTCGCCTTTTTTCTCTTTAATTTGTTTTACGATTGGCTCAAATTGGAAGCAATGTGGGCACCAGAAAGAGAAGAATTCTGTAATAACTGGTTTTTTAGTCGCTTCTTCATCTAATACCGTGTAATGGGTACCTTCTTTCCACTTAGCTGTGCCTTCTTGGGCGCATGCGGTCAATGGCAAAAGCATTGCCATTACAAACAATACTGCAAACTTCTTCATGTAATTGAATCCTTTGATTTCAAATCTATCTATCAGTGCTGAGGTTACCACAGGCTTTTATTGGGCACTAGTTTACGCGACAAGCGAGCGGAAAAATGCAACGAATGGATAATATATGAGGGTAAAGCTTCGCTTCTTCGTAAAGAAGAAGCGAATAAAATGTCACTATTTGCGTCTAAAAAGTGACGTGGTAGGTTTTACTGGTGGCGGTAGCTCACAGATAGCAAAGCACGTCGTTCTTGGCCTGCATAGCCCACGATATCCTCGTAGTCGCTATCAAAAAGGTTATTCACTTTTAATGATAACGCCCACTTTTCAGAAATATTATAACCAAGATTAACTGACGCTAGTGTGTAAGCTGACAATCCCAAGGTTTCTGCATTCGCTGGGTAGGGTGGGAAATAAGTATCGTAATGGGTGCCGGTATAGGCCAGTTTTGCATAAAGGCTAAATTTCTCGGTACCTAAATCAGACAATACCGATAAAGCGCCTTGGTGTCGTGCACGTCGAAGCTCGGTGTTAGCAATACCATCATCTTTTTGCTCGGCGTCTAAATAGCTATACGACGCTGATACCTTCGCTAAATCGTGAAGCCACGTTACTTCAACGTCTACGCCGTCACGGCTACTTTCACCGTCTGTATTCGCAGCGGTATACACGCCTTGAGTGGTGTCAAAAACGAAGCCATTAATCTCATCTTCAAGTTGGGCACTATAACCACTTACTTGTGCTGAAACCGAATTCCAATTTGCTTTTACGCCAACTTCCCATTCTTCACTCTCTTCAGGTGTTAAGTCTGGGTTGCCAATAAAGCTATCTGGGAAATAGCCAAATCGCTCAGTAAAGGTTGGGGTTTTAATGGCCTTGCCGTAGCTAGAAAATAGCGCATAGTTTTTTGATACTTGCCATGTAAGACCTGCGCGATAACTCACGGCGTCATCAAATTCACTGTTGTTATCGAATCGTGCGCTTAAGGTTGCGAAAACATTCTCAACAAGGTCACCTGTAGCTTCACCAAATAGGCTGGTGGTATTGTCGTGTTGCTTTTGATTAGGATCGCCAAACAGCACAGGGCCACGTTGTTCAAACAAACGTTGTAAATATTCAGCACCACCTGCCACTTGCCAATTGTCGAAGCGATAAAAGCTTGTCCAGTTAAGTCCTAAGCGCTCGCCAGTCGTACCACCCGCATCGGCACCCGAAGTGGTATTGTCATTATCATCTTTTCGGTAATCGAAAGACACCGTAGATGCATAAGCTGATGCATCGGGTGCGTAGCGCCATGCTAGTTTAGTGCTTAGTTGGCTACCATCAGTCACATTGTCGGCATCAGCAGGCAACCCAGTGGTAACATAGTCAGTACCATCGTAATCATTTTCGTATTGGGTGCTGCGGAATTTCGCGCTTAATGTGTGTGCATCTGCCAACGCATAATCAACATTAATGCCTGCGGTCATGTTGTCATAACCGTCATCTTCATTACCGATGCGCGAAATGTTATCGCCATCTGTTTTAAGGTATGTGGCGTAAGTGCGCACTGCCACATCGCCATTTTGCGTAGCGGCGTTAATGCTGCCTTGGTAAGTACCTTGTGTGCCTATTCCTGCACTTAAATTAATGCTAGGTTTTGCACTGGTTCCTTCACCGGCTTTGGTGGTGATGCTCAATACGCCACCAATTGCGCCACTGCCCCATAAGGCACTTTGCGGGCCACGTAGTAGTTCTATACGGACCACGTTCGCTGAGGTCAAATGGGCCAAGTCTATCAAGCTTCCTTGGCCAATGTCGTTAGACACCACACCATCAATAAGCACAAGCAAGTGATTACTTTCGCTGCCTCGAACACGAAGTTCGGTAAGGCCGCCTGGGCTACCTGATTGGGAAAGGCTTACGCCAGGCAAACCACGAATTAAATCGGTAAGTTGCACAGCGCCTGAGGCTTGAATATCTTGCTCGGTAAGCACGCTTACCGATGCGGGTAGCTTAGCTATTTGTACAGGTAAACGGGTGCCGGTAACAGTGAGTGTTTCTATGGTATCAGGGGTTTGTGCTAAAACAGGTGCAGACAGCATTGTCGCCACAGCAGCGTATACTGCCGTGCAGGTAAAGTGTGTTTGAAATTTCATTGTATTTCTCGCTATGTACTCCGCCCGAGTACAAGGGTGAATGTAAGCAGAATAACTGCCGTGAAGCTAGGCCGGTATCCGGGCTCACTCACCAATACTGTGTATGGTTTCTCTGCCTTCCCATGTCGCGACATCAATAGCGATGACACAGTGGCGTATAAAGGAGAATGTGTGTGGTCACACTGAGTTTACCGTTGCGGGGGCAGCATCAGATTTCACTGATTTCCCGTTTAACCCATAGATGGGCACCTAAGCGCGAAGGAGTATAGCTTAAGTGCCTAATAAATAGCGAGTGTGTTCAGGTTTTGCGCGCTAATATCCGAGTTTGAGAGGCGCTTCCTGCATGGCGGAAAGTTGTTCTTTTAACGCAAGAATTTGACCTTCCCAGTATTTATCATCGGCAAACCATGGAAAGGCACGAGGGAAAGCTGGATCTTCCCAGCGTCGAGACAGCCATGCCATATAGTGCACCATACGCATGGCGCGAAGGGGTTCAATTAGCGCAAGCTGATTGGTATTAAACGGCTGAAATTCTTCATAGGCTTCAATCAACGTATCGAGTTGCAATAGTTGTTGCTGTCTGTCGCCGCTCAGCATCATCCATAAATCTTGAATGGCAGGGCCCATTCGACAATCATCTAAATCAACAAAGGTGGGGCCATCGCGCCACAGAATGTTACCCGGATGGCAATCGCCGTGCAGCCGAATAACGTCGGTGGCTTTGTAAGCCGAAGAGGCCGCGGATATAACAGGGTTCAAAATAGCAAAAAAGGCCGTTTTGAGATGATTGGGCAACAAGGTGCTATTTTCTAAAACCTGGCGAGGTTCATCCAAATAACTTTGCGTGTCGATATCTGGACGTTGCTTAAAGGTTTTCGCTTGAGACACGCGGTGAATACGGCCAATAAAGCGCCCCATCCACTCAAGTTGATCTAAATTATCGTTCTCAAACTGGCGGCCACCTACCGAAGGGAAAACGGTAAAGCGGTAATCGCCATGGTGATGAAGGGTTTTTCCGTTTAGCGCTAGTGGCGCCACAATCGGAATTTCGCTATCAGCAAGCTCTTGGGCAAAACTGTGTTCTTCCAAAATTTGCGCGTCTGTCCAACGGGCAGGGCGATAAAACTTAACCACATAACGTTTGTTGTCATCGGCTTGAAATTGGTAAACCCGGTTCTCGTAACTATTGAGAGCAAGTAAGCCGCTTTGAAGAAAAATGCCCTGAGTCTCCAGGGCATCTAATATAGTGTCTGGATCTAATCCAGAAAACGAAAAGTCTTTCATCGATAAAGGAATTTGGTTGGCTCATTAACCGTAACGTTTTCACCTGAATCGGTGGTAGTGGTCACGGTGAATTGAATGTCTGTTACCACATCTTCCAGATTATACGGGTCGGTTGCAACCGAAATCGGTGTGCTATAAACCTCACCACCTTGTACCGTCACTTCTTTATTTCCAATAAAGGTGTATTCAGGCAGCCCTTGAACCGAAATAGTATAGGTCTGAGTTTGTTGAGATTTGTTGAGTACTTTAACGGTATAAACGTTCTCAATTAACCCTTCATTGGTTTCACGATATAACGAATTACGGTCGCGAATAATATCAATTTCAAGAGGCACGCGGGTTACAATGTCAGCAACCAATAACCCTGTCATGACAATGAGTACGATTAGGTAGCCAATAAGCTTAGGCCGCACGATGTGTGTTTTGCCCCCCGCCAGCTCTTCTTCCGACGTAAAGCTTATTAGCCCTTTGGGGTAATCCATTTTATCCATTACCCCGTTACACGCATCTACGCACGCGCCGCAGTTAATGCATTCATATTGTAAACCGTTTCGAATATCGATACCTGTGGGGCAAACCTGCACACATAGGTTACAGTCAATACAGTCGCCCAGGCCTTTTTCGTGCACCTGTTCATGACTTAGTTTACGAGGGCGGGGGCCTCGCTGTTCGCCTCGTTTCGCATCGTAAGAGACGGTAAACGTGTCTTTGTCGAACATGGCCGATTGGAAACGTGCATAAGGACAAATATGGGTACACATGATTTCACGCATGTAACCCGCGTTAGCGTATGTACACACTGCGAAAAAGACCACTGAAAACGCGGCCCAGAAACCCGTGTTGAAGGTAAAGAAATCAATAAAAAGGGCGCCGATGGGGGTAAAATACCCTACAAAGGTAAGTGCGGTAAGGAGGGCAACTGCCACCCAAGCCGTATGTTTGAGGGTTTTGCGAATAAACTTATCCGCGTCCATTTTTCGTGAATCTAGTTTTATGCGTTTATTTCTAGGGCCTTCTATCTTCTCTTCAAACCAAGTATAGATATATACCCAAGTGGTTTGAGGGCACATAAAGCCGCACCAGACCCTGCCAGCAAAAGTAGTCACAAAAAATAACGCGAATGCACCCACGATAAAAATATAAGCAAGCAAGGTTAAATCTTGCGGCCATAACGTTAACCCAAAGATAGAAAAGCGCTGTTCTACAATATCGAGTAGTACCGCCTGCTGGCCATTAAATCTTATCCAAGGAATGGCGGCGAAGATGGCCAGAAAAAACAAACCGAAAAAACGTCTAAATGTTTCAAGAGGGCCTTTAACCGCACGAACGTAAATTCGACTACGCGAGTCGTATCGCTTCCCTTCAGTGGTTGATGCGGGCTTGTGCACCTTTACGGGAGTAACGTTTTTAACCGGAATTTGTTCGTTCATTTTTTCAAAACCTTAGCCAACTTCTTGTATTGCGCGGCGCATTATAACAGCTGAAATTTAAGCGTGTTTAACATAGATCAATGATAGGGCTAATGATCATCTTTATTTATCTTTCAGTCAATACTGAAAGTTCAGAAATTATATTTTATCAATCTATCTTTACTTAATCCTAGTTGACTACTATGGCGATAATAGCTTTTAATACCGAATAAAAATTACACAAGTAATTATCCTTTTGATTTTTTAACGAAAATGTTTGTTGAAAATAACTAACGATAGCTGCGTTGTTTGAATTAAGTATAGTAGTGGAATAATTTTAAATGCTTCGTTTCTTTGTAATCTGTGCCGAAATTGTATTATTGGTGATTGTGCTACGATCGCCTTTTGTTCAGTACTTTTTTTCAGATATACAAAGTACGGTCTCAGGTTGGTTTGTTTCCATTTCTGAGCTACCTGAACAAAGAGAGCTAGATGCGCTACGAAATCAGGCGGCAGCGCAGCTTGCGCCATTAAAAGAATTCGAAGCAAACTACCTTCGAAGAATTCTGGCAAGTCGTTCAACGGTGATGCGCTTTCATATCGCTTACTGCGAAACCACCGATATAAACCCGAATTTTAGCCTCGGTAAGCGTCAGCAGTTGTGCACACTGATAGAGCAATCAAAACTACTGGAGCCCGATAGATAGTTACTGGAATCCGATAAATAAATAGCGCTAAGGCGTTGTTTCTTTTTTCTTGCTTCTTTTTGTTGTGCCTTCTAATCCTTCCTCACTTTTACCGAGTATTTAGAGTAAGCCATTCACTTTACGTTCAGCTTCCTGTGCTACTATTGAGCATATAGTTGTGATAAAAGTAGTAATGCTGCTATAAGTTGAAGCCATGCTTCATTAAGCGCCGTTACCCGTTTACTCAGTCTTGTAGCTGACTAATACCGGGTTTTTATAAACGAGGTAGGGGGTCACATGAAAATAGCTAAGTTAACCGGTTTATGTACGCTTTTGCTCGCCAGCGTGGGAGTGTCTGGTGTCTTGCAAGCAGCGCAGGTTGAAGTAACCTGGGAAGAGCCAAAGTCTTACCGAGATGTTAAACCATCGAACGAATCTCGAACTCGCTTTAGAGAACGCACTTTTAAAGAGCTTGATGAGTTTTTCACTGAACTCGCTGAAAAACTTCCCGAAGATCAAAAGCTGTCAATTACCGTAACAGACTTGGATTTGGCGGGTCAGGTTTGGCCAGCCTCTTTTGTTGGAATGGGGCAGTCTGCTGCTGATGTTAGGATCATTAAGGAAATAGACATACCTAGAATGTCATTCTCATATGTACTTTCAGATAGCGACAACACGGTGCTTAAAAGTGAAGACGTTAAAATAAAAGATATGATGTTCATGAATACCGTTAATCGTAGACTATCTAATGATAATCTAGTTTACGAAAAGAACATGATTGAAGATTGGTTCAACGATACGTTCAACGATACAGTTGCAAAAAGTGTAGTGAGTAACCATTAACACAACGAACAACCGTCCATACTCGCGCCAATGAGCGGTAGTAAGACTGCTCATTAACGGCTCTTTGTCAGCTGTTTTACTATATTAGAGATAATAAAAAACCGCCTTGATAGGCGGTTTTTTTAGTTAACAATGAACATTAAATATAATCGAACTCACTGCCAGATACCGCGAGTGTGCTTTCATACCCTGCTGAGTACGCTTGTTTGTGCGCATTGCGACGAGGCAATATACGTTGCATGTAGAAATCACGGGTTTTCTGCTTAGAAGAAGCTAGCACAGCGTTATCTGTGCTCGCTGCTTTATCTGCCATGCTGTACCACAGCACACCAATTAGCGAGTAGGCAGAATAGGCTAAGTAATCGGCTGCCGCCGCTGCCGCAGTGGTGCCATCCATACCTAGGCAGTCAGCCGATGATGCACGCCAATCGTCAAGTAAGCCTTGTGCCAGTCCTTTGTTTTCAGCATCGTTAATATCAGCAACTAACTGTGCAAAAGCTTGGTAGGTGGCTTCCATCATTTGTCCGCCATCACGGGTTAATTTACGGCCAATTAAATCTAATGCCTGAATACCATTGGTGCCTTCATAAAGCATAGCGATACGTACATCACGCATCAGTTGCTCCATGCCCCACTCACGAATAAATCCATGACCACCAAAAACTTGCACCCCAATGCTGGTAGTTTCAAGGCCCATATCTGTCATGTAAGCTTTGCAAATTGGCGTAAGAAACTGCAAGACTTTATCTGCATTTTCTTTTTCTTCGTCAGTGCCTAATTTTTCTATATCCATGTACTTTGCATATAGTAAAGACAGTGCGCGGCTACCTTCAATTTGCGATTTTTGCGTAAGTAGCATACGGGCTACATCAGGCTGAAATACAATAGGGTCGGCTTTGCCATTAGGGTTTTGAATGCCTTGTGGCGCACGAGATTGAACGCGCTCGCGGGCATACGTTAACGCACCTTGGTAAGAGGCTTCTGCAGCGCCTAAGCCTTGCAAGCCAACTTGGAAGCGTGCGTCGTTCATCATAGTGAACATACAGGCTAAGCCTTGATTTTCTTCACCCACTAGCCAGCCTGTCGCCTCATCGAAGTTCATCACGCAAGTCGGGCTCGCTTTAATACCCATCTTATGTTCAATACTGCCTACAGATAAAGAGTTTGCAGTACTTGGCTCGTTATTTTCATCAAGCATTAGCTTGGGTACTAAAAACAAGCTAATGCCTTTTACGCCTTTAGGCGCATCGGGTAAGCGAGCGAGTACCAAGTGAATAACATTGCTGCTCCAGTCTTGATCGCCTGCAGTAATGAAGATTTTATTACCGGTAACTTTATAGCTTCCGTCACCTTGTGGTTCAGCCTTAGTGCTAAGTAAGCTAAGGTCGGTACCAGCATGCGGTTCGGTTAAGTTCATCGTACCTGTCCACTCACCGCTGATGAGTTTAGCGAGATACTTGTCTTTCAATTCCTTGCTAGCATGTTTAGTCACGGCCAAAGTGGCACTTTCTGTTAGCATCGTCGTTAAACGCCAGCTTAGGTTTGCGGCATTTAGCATTTCATGTACAGGCACCGCCATGGTGTAGGGAAGTTCCTGTCCATCATATTCAGCCGTACCTAACATGGCGTTCCAGCCATTTGCTACATACTCTTGATATGCGTCGGCAAAGCCTTTCGGTGTGGTGATTTTTCCGTCTTCCAGCTTACAGCCTTCTTCATCACCTTCACGGTTTAACGGTGCAACAACATCAATGGCGAATTTAGCGCCTTGTGCAATGATTTCGTTGGCCAATTCGCTATCAAAATCGCTGATACCCAATTTTTCATAGTGGGCATCTAGGCCCAACCAATCCTTAAGTAAGAACTGAAAATCGGTAGTAGGGGCGTGGTACAGAGGCATAGAAGACTCCCTTTTCAAACAAGTGTTTTAATTTTGCCACATTATAGACACAAAAAGCATAGACAGAGTAGCCCGTTAAGGGAAAGTTAATGAAAAATAATATCGCTGTATTTGCACAACAACTGCTCAATGTCTTTCAATTTTCATTACCGCGCCATCATAATCTTTGGCAAAGCTTGCTTTTCAACAGCTCGCTGGCATCCTATAACTATCGTTAATGCCATGTATTAAGAAGTAGAGTATTCATGAACCACGGGCAATCAGTTTGTGTCGTTACCGGCGGAAGTTTAGGAATAGGCTTAGCGGTTTGTCATACCTTTAGTGAAAATGACTACCGAGTGATAAACCTAGATGTGAGAGATTTTGACGACACACCAATTAACGCTGAATGGGTGGCGTGTGATGTCAGTAACGTGGAACAGGTGCGACATGCTATCGACAATATTGCTATGAAATATGGCCGAATAGATGCGTTGGTCTGTAATGCAGGCATGCACGTGTCGGCAACCATTGAAGACACCGATGAAGCATTGCTTGATAAGGTAATGAGCCTAAACATTAAGGGCGCGTACGGTGCAATTAAAGCTTCATTACCTACCATGAAAGCACAAAAAAGCGGGGCTATTGTGGTGATGGGGTCAGATCAATGTTTTGTGGGTAAACAAAACTCTTTTGCCTATGGGTTAACAAAGTCTGCCTTGGCGTCCATGGCGAAAACCACGGCACTGGATTATGCCCCTTTTAATATTAGGGCTAACGCGGTATGCCCAGGTACCATTGAAACGCCTTTGTTTCACCACGCCATCGACAAGTACGTGGCAGCATCGGGCGCAGATAAAACTGCAGTTGTAGCCCAAGAGGCTGCGGAGCAACCTATTGGCCGTATTGGCCAACCCGAAGACGTGTCTGAACTGGTGTATTTTCTTTGCAGTGAAAAAGCGACCTTTATCACCGGCAGCTTACACGCTGTTGATGGCGGTTATACCGCCAAGTGAATATCGTCGATGGACATCTACATTTTTTTGCCCTTCAAGCGGGTGACTACCACTGGCTTAAGCCGCAAAACCCGCCGTACTGGAAAGATAAGCAAGCTATTGCGTTGCCGTGTGATGAAAGAAGCTTAACACTTTCTTGCGGCCACACCCTTGCTGGCTATGTGCATGTTGAGGCAGGGTTCGACAATGAACGTCCTTGGCGTGAAATCCGTTATTTAGAACAGCATGCCCAACTGCCTTTTAAAAGTGTTGCCAGTATCGATTTGTGTGGCGAAGGTACGTTGTCTCATATTCAAACAATGGCAGGATTTTCTTCAGTCGCAGGGCTTCGCCATATTTTGGATGAGCAGGCCGTTTCTATATTGACCCACCCTAAAACAAAACATGCACTTAAGCGTAGTAGCGAATATGGACTGTCTTTCGATGTCCAGCTGGATGTGGGCGACGATAAAGCAGTAAGTGCATTGCTAAGGTTATTAGAGGCATTACCGGCACTGTCAGTCATTATTAATCATGCGGGTTCAGCGTTGTTAGGTTCTGCTGTTACCACTGCCTATGTTAAGCAGTGGCGTATTAATATGAAAGCACTTGCTCAATGTTCTCGTGTGGCGGTAAAACTCTCAGGATGGGAAATGCACTGCAGAAACTGGCACTGGCGCAGTGTACAAAGTGTGGTCGTTGAAACAGTCGCTATATTTGGCATGTCACGAGTAATGTTAGCAAGTAATTTTCCACTTTCTAACTGGCGTCACAGTTATCAAGAGCTGTGGGTACACTATCAAAAAATGCTGGCGCCGTTTACCCTTGACGAGAAACGCAGCCTGCTGGCAAATAATACCGCCCGTTGTTACGGCTTAGAGATTTAAGCCGCTACTCTAAGGGATTATTCCAAGCCGCGACTTTACATCAGAAGGCTAATCCATTGATTAGTCTATAAGTTGATGGTGGGCGGCTACCGTCTGGCTCTCTATATGAATAAAGCTAAATTCTGCGTTTTGCTGCTTTTTCAAGATAGTGAGGAAAGCACGAAGTTCATCCACAAAGCGCTCTGCTTTATCTGGCATAACCGCGCACCATACACATAGCGATTTCTCGGTAATTAAACTGGCGTCGTATCGGGGTTTGAATTCGCAGGCATCTTCGCGCCATGAACCTTCACAATCAATGTGTGTACATCCACCGTAATAAGTAGATAAATATTCGTTTAATGCGTGTTTCACGGGCTCGTAAGCATGTGTGCCTGGTGTCAGTATGATGGTAAATTTTGTGCGCTTATTCATTTGTTCTTCGCAAATAGTAAGGCCATTAATAGCACCGCTATTAAGGCTAGGTTAACCGTATTTTCAGATGACATTAGCGAGAAAATATCGTAGATACCCCATGTTGAATCGTGCTTCACAGATTGTGAGGCGGCGACAAAGTTGTTGGTAATATCCACCAAAGAAATACCCCCTATTAGCATGAGTATTACTTCAATCGATTTATTTATAGCACGATTAAGTTGGTTCTCGTAACTTGATATGGCGTTATTAATATAGGCTGCCCTATCAAGTAAACTTTCTTCTATCGCATTAATTTCCCATGCATCTATAAGTGCGTTCGCGAGTGTTTTTCGACTTCCTTGCAGGCCTCGAAGCGAATCGCAAAACTCCAATCGAATATACTCTAGGGTTCTAATTGAAACCATGCGCTGGATCAACTTTTCCAGGGCTTTTCTGCGTCTGCCCGACGACAGTGCCTTTAGCGATTGCAGTTGATGATAGGCGTTGCTCATCGATTGTTGATAGGCATACAACATAGCATTGTAATGCTGAAGTAAAAACAAAACCCGTCGGTTATCCAGCGACAGCGAAATATCATTGTCTAGAAATAGGCAATTTCCCGAACGAAAGAAAGCTTCATTATCTTCATAGTCGGTTGGCGGACATTCGTGAATAATTGAAAAGGCTTGTTTGGCTTCCTCGGTAGACTCTGGAACGCGAGTAATATAACAACGTCCGGTCCACAATACCGCGTCACTGTCAGTGAGTTCTGAGGTCAGCAATTTACAGCGTTTACTCAGTGTATCGAAGCTGGTGTTTAACAAGTTAATCATTACATCGCCAGCCGCTTGTAAAATTAAAGACAGGCGTTGTTCAATATCTCTGTTTTCAATTTTTTGCCAACACACAGTGAGTTGGGCCTCGGATGTGGGTGCCAATGTAGCTTGTAGGGTAGCAATACCCGTTTGATATAACCGTAAATTCAAACCCTGAAGCTTAAGGCCTATTTCTTCTAAAGTTGAAAATGCATGCTGAAACGCCGGGCTTTCGTGATTGACTTCAAGCTTTACCAAGGGAGTAAACATGGGGCTTAATAAATCTGAATCGGTAGATACATAGCCCATATCCAGTTTACTTTCTTGGTTAAGCACCCAACTCTGGCTGTGCATGACTTCTTCAACTTTGCTAGTTAAAGACGGCGTAAGCGCACTGAATTTACGGGTTAACGCGATAGGCGTATAAGTAACAATAGAGACCGGTGGTGAGCACAATAAAGCCGATGGGGAAGGCGAGGGTGACATACTTCTTCTTATCCTTGAAAACAGACGGGGCAAGGAAAACCATTGCCCCAGTCTATGCGTTTCGTTATTTAAGTTCTGTTACTGTCATGTGAGGTGAGCGGTAAACAATCTCGTCGTTCAAGTCGATACCTAATCCAGGGGTATCTGGGGCTTCAATAAAGCCATTTACCGGTTGTGGGTCTTGTAAACAAAGCTCACGGTTCCAGTCTTTAATGGCGTAAGTGTGATGTTCGTGAATTAAGAAGTTAGGTATTGCGGTTTCTAAGTGCAAGCTTGCTGCTGTTGCCACAGGGCCGCCACATACATGGGCTTGAATGCGCACATCATAAATATCAGCGTAATCACATACCTTTTTCGCTTCAGTAAAACCGCCACATAAGCCTACGTCAGGCTGGAGTACGTCAATAGACTGGTCTTCTAAATAAGGGCGCACGTCCCAGCGATGATACAAGCGTTCACCTCCAGCAATCGGTACGTTTACATTTTTAGCCACTTTATCGTGTAGTTTTGAATTCAAGTAATTGACGGGTTCTTCGTAATACAAGCAGCCTATCTCTTCAACAATATCACCAAGCTGTATGGCGGTAGATGCCCCTAACAAGCTGTGGCATTCGAAAATAATATCGCCATCTTCACCCATGGTGTCGCGTATGGCTTGTAAGCGGGCTTTAAATAGCTTTAATTCTGGTTTAGAGAAAAGCTTAGTGCGGTCGAAGTGGGTCACGCCATCTTTATCGTAAACAATAGGGTCTACTTTCACGGCATCGTAGCCATCTTTTAACGCTTTTTCGGTCGCGCGTGCATAGTCAGCAGGATCGTTAAGCTTAGTCACTTCTTTATCCCAATCGAACTGCAATTGACTAGCATAGCTACGTAGCTTGCCGTTGGTTTTCCCGCCTAATAGCTCGTACACGGGTAAGCCTAGGGCTTTGCCTTTAATATCCCAAAGTGCAGTATCAATAGCACTCATGGCTGCATAAATAACAGGTCCACCACCTAAGCCCCAAAAACCTTCACGTAACATACGCGACCACAATAACTCAGTGTGGAACGGGTTGAAGCCAATTAACATGGCTTCAGCAATTTCTTTTATCATGTGCGCTGCAGCACTATGACCCCAATCGTAAGCTAAGCCTGCTTCACCGACACCGGTAATGCCTTCATCGGTATACACTCGTACGAAAACAGGGTTCCACGCTGGGCGCTTTGGGCACTCAATATCAAATATTTCTACTTTGGTTACTTTCATTTATGGTTTCTCTATTGTCTGTTTGTAGTCGTCGCTAGTGGCACTGGCAACGACGCATAAAATGGATTATTCGCAAAAGCCTGGATCGAGCTTGTAGGCTTTTCTTAGCATGGCGGGCCAGGCCTTCTGGCCGCCGGTTTCACCACTGTGCACTACGCTGGCTTGCTGATAAATTCCGTCAATAATAGGCTGCGGTATATCAATAACTTCTTCGTTCGACTGCATGAGCGCCAACTGAATTTCACAGGCTCTTTGTAAATCATAAAAGCGCATGAAAGCATCGCCTACGGTGGGGCCGACAGTTAACCCTCCGTGATTAGGCAGTAGCATATGGTTGGTATCGCCTAAATCATCTTGAAGGCTTTTCTTTTCGCTGTCGTTTACTGCCAAACCTTCATAACTATGGTAAGACAACGAGGGAAGTGAAAATAAAGAATACTGGCTCCAAGGCTTTAATCCGCCTTTTACCGATGCCACAGAAATGGTGGCGAGTGTGTGCAAGTGAATAACGCACATTGCATCGTGACGAACCTCGTGAATGGCACTATGGATAGTAAATCCGGCGGGGTTTATTTGGTAAGGCGAGTCATCAAGGATATTACCTTCAAGATCAACTTTTACAAGGTTAGACGCGGTTACTTCGTCAAATCCTAACCCAAAGGCATTAACTAAGTAATGGTCGGTGCCGGGAACTTTCGCAGAAATATGCGTATAGATAAGATCGCCCCAACGCATATCCGCAACCAGTCGATAGCATGCGGCTAAATCGACGCGCGTTTGCCATTCTATTTCAGACACTTTTCCTTTAAGGCTAAGAGGAGCTAATGAATACACGGCCTGTCTCCTAAATATAGTAGGCTAAACATGAAGATAATGATGGCTAAACGCCTTCTAATAACAGCGGGTAGTCAAATTACCAAAGCAAGGGCATTGGCACAACTAATCACACATTATTCTTGCTGGGACTGGCTCACGCTAATTTTATTAAAGCTATCGCGAAACGCAATTAGATCATCAGGAAAGCGAAGTTCAACATGGTTGAGCAAAAAAGGATCGGCCTTTACCAGCTCAATCACTTCTAGTTTTGCCCATGGCGGCGCATCAAACACATCTGGCAAGTGTTCTACTCCAGCATTTAATGTACACTCAAAAAGTGCGAGACCATTTTGTGTGACGGCCAACTTCTCACCAACCTCAACATTGAAACCTGTTTCTTCCCATGTTTCTCGGTGGGCTGCGCAAACTAATGATTCACCCTCTTTTTTTCCGCCACCAGGGAAATCTAAACGGTTTGAAAGACGATGTTTAATCAAAAGCGCTTTGTCTTGCACTTTAATGATGCATGCAGCAGCATTTTCAGTATGCTCCTCGTTATTCGTGCTTCGGCAAAAAGGCGCTTCAGGTACCGTCTTTGTACATCCAAAAAACGTTAAAACTACCAAAATGGATGATAAGCGAAAATTGATACTCATTAGTTTGGGTAAAATACTATTCAGAAAAAATTAATAATAATAAAAACGTAGATAAAGGTTTTGGTTTGAACGCGACCCTGAATCTCGTTAATGCACCAACTTGGTTACTTTATCATGTGGTGCATATTTACCAATAGGAAAGGTTATGTCTTCACGCAAATTACTATCTCCATTATTAATAGGGGCCTTATTGTTAGCGGCTGTGGTTGTGTATTTAAATCTGCCTGCAGAAGAACAGGTGAAAAAAGGCGGTCCACTACCCACAACGGTGAAAACCATATTGGTAGAGCAAGGCGCAATGGCAATAACCATTGAAGCCCTTGGTACTGCCAGAGCGAACGAATCGATAGCAGTAACAGCGCAAGTTACCGAAACGGTGCGCTCAGTTAACTTCGAAGATGGCGATAGTGTGAAGGCTGGCCAAGTGCTTATTCAGCTAAACAATAATGAAGAGTTGGCTCGGGTTGCTGAATTGCGCGCCAATATTGATGAAGCTAAGCGTCAGTACACCCGTATTTTCAACTTACGTGAGTCTAGCGCGGCATCAGAACAGTTGCTTGATGAACAACAAGCACGCGTAAAAGGACTAGAAGCGCAGTTAGACATCGCTGAAGCACAGGTTGATGATTTGCAAATACGCGCGCCATTTTCAGGCGTGCTGGGTGCACGACAAGTCAGCATCGGTTCATTAGTGCAGCCCGCAGGTGTTATTACTACTCTTGATGATATTAGCGTAGTAAAAGTTGATTTCAGTATTGCCGAAAACCAGTTGGCGAGTGTAGCAAAAGGTCAGAAGGTTTCTGCTACATCAGTGGCCTATCCGGGTGAAACGTTTAGCGGTGAAATTACGCATATTGATACCCGATTAGACCCCATTAGCCGTGCTATTAGCGTACGCGCAATTATCGATAATAAAGACCAACGATTACGACCGGGCATGCTGCTTACCATCGTGGTTGAAAAACGTGTGCTTGATACGCTTATCCTTCCTGAGAAAGCTTTAGTGCCCGTGCAAGATATTCAATATGTGTATGTAGTGGAAGATGACGTGGCCCATCAGCGTGAAGTGGTTATTGGCGAGCGCCGACCCGGTATTGTCCAAATTGTTTCAGGCCTTAAAGCCGGAGATGAAGTCATAACGGAAGGCACCCTTAGAGTACGCGACCAGTCGGCTGTTAACGTTCTTAACCGTAACAATGAGGGTTAAGTCATGTTGTTATCTGACATTTCAGTAAAAAGGCCGGTATTTGCAACGGTTATCAACCTACTGCTGATTATATTTGGCGTGGTCGCCATTTCTATGTTGGCCCTTCGTGAATACCCAGACATTGACCCGCCTATCGTCTCGGTTTCCACCAAATACACAGGCGCATCGGCCAATATTGTTGAAACGCGCATAACCCAATTACTCGAAGACAGGATTTCGGGTATTGAAGGGATTAAAAATATTACTTCAACGTCCACCAATGGGCGCTCTGATATCACCATCGAATTTAAATTATCCCGAGATATTGACGCTGCAGCCAACGATGTGCGAGAACGAGTGAGTCGGGCACTGAACAACCTGCCTGATCAGGCCGATCCTCCAGAAGTTTCAAAGGCCGACTCTGATCAAAGCGCTATTGTGTGGTACAACCTGCGCAGTACAAACCTTAATACCATGGAGCTTACCGACTACGCAGAGCGTTTCTTAGTTGACCGCCTCTCGGTAGCCGATGGAGTAGCACGGGTTCAAATTGGTGGTGGTCGTCGCTATGCCATGAAAGTGTTTCTTGATAGAAACGCGATGGCTGCGCGCGGCATAACCGTTGCCGATGTTGAAAGCGTTATTAGTTCCGAGAACGTTGAACTTCCCGCCGGTGAAGTGGAATCGCTAGATAGAAACTTTGAAGTGCGTGTAGCACGTACGTTCTTATCGCCAGAAGATTTTGCGGCGTTAACCGTAGCGGTAGGGGACGATGGATACCTTGTTCGCTTGGGGGAAATTGCGAACGTAGAGTTAGCGGCTGAAGACGACGAAACCGAGTTTAGAGGTGACGGCGTTAACATGATTGGTTTGGGCATTATAAAGCAATCAAAAGCCAATACCTTAGATGTTGCACGCTCAGCAAAAGCGCAAATCAGAAAAATTGAAGAAACCTTGCCGGACAATATTTTCATTGTGCCTAGCTACGACTCATCGGTATTTATTGAAGCATCGATTAACGAAGTTTATGAAACCCTTGCCATAGCCATGCTTATGGTGGTGATTGTTATTTATCTTTTCTTAGGCAATGTACGCGCCACACTTATTCCCGCGGTCACCGTACCCGTGTCTCTAGTCGCAGCATTTATTGTGATGTATGCATTAGGCTTCTCTATCAACCTACTTACCTTACTGGCCATGGTGTTGGCGATTGGGCTGGTGGTAGATGACGCTATTGTGGTACTTGAAAATATTTCCCGTCGTATAGAAATGGGCGAGCCCCCTATATTAGCCGCTTATCGAGGCGCTAGAGAGGTGGGTTTTGCAGTTATTGCTACTACCCTGGTATTGATTTCTGTATTTGTGCCCTTGGTGTTTTTAGAAGGTAATGTAGGGCGTTTGTTTACGGAGTTTGCCTTAGCTATTGCTGCTGCTGTGGCGTTTTCTAGTTTCACTGCATTAACCCTATCGCCCATGATGGCCTCGAAAATTCTGAAAAAGCGTACCCGTTCAGCAGGATTCGGTGCGTGGATGGATAAGCGTTTTCATGCCCTAGAAAATCGCTATTTCAAAAGCCTAGGAAGTACTATTCACCAGCCGTTTATCATGGTGTTATTGCTGATTGTTTCAGTGGTGGCATTAGTGCAAATATCAGAAAAGTTACCTAGCGAATTTGTGCCAAAAGAAGATCGCGGTAACTTTTATATTTTAATGAATTCGCAAGAAGGGGCTAGTTTCGAAAGCAATGCCGCTAATTTAAAACTTATCGAAGACATTCTAATGCCTTACCGTGAAAGTGGTGAAATAGGCAGATTACTAGTACGTACACCTGGGTTTGGGAATAATGCAGGTATGGCTATTATTGGCTCTGCCGATTGGGATGAACGTGATTTTAGCACCTTCACATTAATGGATGAAATCAGTGCGAAGCTTGATGTCGTGCCAGATGTAAGAGCATTTGCCATCATGCGAAGTGGTATTTCAGGCGCAGGTTTCGGCCGCCCTGTGCAATTCGTGTTGCAAGGTGACACGTACGAGAACTTAGTTGAGTGGCGTGACATCCTAATCGAAAAAGCGTCAGAAAATCGAAAATTAGTTCGAATCGACTCTGACTATAAAGAAACATCACCTCAGTTGTTGGTCAATATAGACAGAGACAGGGCAGCTGATTTAGGTGTGTCTATAAGTGATATTGGCCGTACCTTAGAAGTGATGTTAGGGCAACGTACGGTATCCACATTTTTAGATAGAGGCGAAGAGTACGATGTTATTATCGAGGGTATAGAGGCTGATTTCAGAAGCCCAAATAGTATCGATAATCTTTATGTTCGCTCTTCCAGAAGCGGCGAGCTTATTCCCATGGACAACTTGCTTACTTTCGAAGAGCAGGCAACGTCCTCTCGTTTAAATCGCTATAACCGTATGCGTGCTGTGACCATTTCAGCCAACCTTGCCGGCGACTACACGTTAGGGGAAGGCTTAGCTTACCTCGAGAATATCGTACGCACAGAGCTACCTGACAATGTGTCTATCGACTACAAAGGTGAGTCACAGCTTTATCAAGAACAAGGAAATTCATTTATCTATGTGTTCATGCTGGCGCTTGCAGTCACATACTTGATCCTTGCTGCGCAATTTGAAAGCTGGATACACCCGCTAGTCATCATGTTAACCGTACCTCTTGCGCTGATAGGTGCTTTTATTGGCCTCTATTTTGCCGGTATGACACTTAATATTTATAGCCAAATAGGGCTGGTTATGTTGATTGGTCTTGCTGCGAAGAACGGTATTTTGATTGTGGAGTTTGCGAATCAACTTCGCGATGCAGGTATGAACTTCGAAGATGCTCTGCGACGGGCAGCTGCTCAGCGTCTTCGCCCTATCGTTATGACTGGTTTTACGACGGTATTCAGTTCTTTGCCCTTAGTGTTTGCTTCAGGGCCTGGCGCGGAAAGTCGCATGGTTATTGGTATGGTTATCGCTGCAGGCGTGTTGGTTTCAGCATTCATGACCTTATACGTAGTGCCTACCGCTTACAGTTGGCTGGCCCGAAATACAGGCTCACCACAGCAAAGAACCACTGAGATAGAACGCTTAGAAGTTGAGATTCCCTACCGTAAAGGAGAAGAAAACTAAGTCTGTTTTACTATGAGCAAAAGCGTGTTTATTAAACGCCTATTCAATTCATCTATACGTAGTGAATAACTAAGAAATATTGAAAAGTTCAAAAAGTCGTACGATATTAAGGTATATGTTTTTATACATTAATATCGTTCGACACTCCTAAGTGAAATTTTTTATTTGTTAGTATCTATATGATTTTATTGGTTTTTGTTTATTTATCCGCTAAGCCTTAATTATTTTCACGTATGAATTAGTGACCCCTACCGTTACGCTTATCCTTTAGTATAGTTGCTTCTACGCCCTTCTTCCCTAAACTGCGCCTACTTTTTAAAGCCAGACTGAACGTACAGAAATTTTATACAAAAATTTTTTAGTATCTCAGTTGGCAGTTTTTCCAATCCTTGCTAATACTTATCTTAATCTTTAAGCAGGAAGATATCTGTATGAGTAAGCTTAAAAAATAAGCATGTCGGTGTTGCGAATTGAAAATTAACGTTCTTAAATCGCACTACCGAAACAAATACGACTTAGAGGACATGTAATGAAACAGTGGATACTAGCAGCAAGTTTGTGCAGCAGCATGGCTTTTGCAGATGTAGCAGTGATAGTTCACCCATCAAATGGTGATGCGTTAGACAAAGATTCAATCAGTCGACTCTTCCTAAACAAAATGAAAGCTTTTCCAAACGGCACGAAAGCAGTACCGCTAGCGCTTGCGGAAGGGCAAGCTGCGACAGATGAATTCAACGGTAAAGTTCTGAATAAATCAGCGTCTCAGCTTACCGCGTTTTGGTCAAAACTAGTTTTTACTGGGAAAGGTCAGCCCCCTAAAGCATTAGGGAGTGACGCCGAGGTGGTTTCAGCTGTTGCTGCAGACCCAGGTGCAATTGGCTATGTAGATGCTGGCTCCGTCGACGGAAGCGTTCGCGTAGTAGCCACGTTCTGATTACACAGTTTAAAAATATTTTAAGGATTCAACATGAAAACCAAACTTGCCCTTTTATCAGTTGCTAGCTTACTTGCCATGCCGGCGGTTGCAGACATAAAAATCAATGGATTCGCCAACCTTATTGGTGGAATGACACTAGATGATGACGAAGCTGTATACGGTTACGATAGCGATTTTAATTTCGAGCCTGCGAGTGTTTTTGGACTTCAAGTTCGTGGTGATGTTAGTGAGAAGCTTTCTGCAACCGCGCAACTTGTTGGTCGTGGAAGTGACGATTACGATGCAAGTTTCGAATGGGCATACATGACATATGCACTTTCAAATAACTCGAGTATCAGTGCTGGAAGAGTTCGCCTACCATTTTTCAAATATTCTGCTTCTTTGGATGTAGGTTATTCTTACCACTGGTTAACACCACCTGATTCAGTTTACGGCGTACTTATTAACAATATGGACGGCGTTCGTTACGACTACAGCAACTACGCGGGTGACTGGGAATATGGTATCCAGGCTTTTGCAGGACGTGGGGAGGCTGATGAAGTAGAGGCGGAAAACCTTACTGGTATTTCTTTTGAAGCGACGCGTGACTGGTTCAATATTCGTACTATTTATGCGCAAGCTAAATTTACTAGTCCAAATGAAGATCTTAATTTTTTAACAGATAGCATTAATTCATTTTCTGCCGTTGTTCCTACTGTCACTGACTTTTCAAACAACTTCTTAGTAGATGACGATACGGTTGGTTTCTTCGAACTTGCTGTCAATATAGATAAGTACGATTGGTTTGTAGGTGCAGAATATACTCACATTTCGTTTGATGAGGCCCCTATCGCAAATGATGATGCTTGGTATGTTACCGCGGGAATGCGTTTTGGTAAGTTCACTCCGCACATTACTTATGAACACAAAGAATCAGATCCTGATGATGTTGCAACTTACTTAAATGATGTTCCTTCAACTATTTCTACAGGCGATGCTGCCACTGATGGGACATGGTCATCGTTGTATCAAGGTTTTGCAGCTGTAGCAGCATCAACTTTAGAAGATACATCCGCATTAACCGCCGGTTTACGTTACGATGTTGAGCCAGGTTTCGCGGTTAAAGGTGAGGTCACTTGGTTCGAAGACGACGCAAACGACGCGAATGATGCGACTCTATTAAGAGTGGGCGTTAACTACACTTTCTAGTCTTCGTTTGTAATATAGTTTAGGCCCCGCTCAGTAATGAGTGGGGCTAAGATATTTCTAAAGTTTTTCGAAAATGTGAAGATATAGAAATACAAAGCCATGATTTGTGGCCGTGCCTAAAGTAACGTGACGTAATTGGTGAGATAAAAATGAATTTTCTAAAAAAAATGCCCATCGCAACAAAGATTTTCCTGATACCAGGAATTGCTGCATTAAGCTTTATTATTTACCTCTTAATTACGGTTTACGTTGCTTTGAACAATGGCGACACCTTAGAGAAAGTTGAGAAGGTTCAGTTCCCTGCACTTCAATTGTCTGCTTCTACTTTGGTAGATATGCAAAAAGTGAGGGATACATTAAGTAGCGCGGTGACCACAGGCGATCAAGATACATTAAGCGCTGCGAGTGAGTTAGCCAAGGATGCAAAAGCAGGGCTCGATGAGATTAAAGCAATTAGCCCTGAATTCGGTCCCGCAATATCTAAGATTTCCCAGGGATTTGATGATTACTTTGAAGTGGCTTACGGAGTTTCTCAATCAATGGTTGATGGCACTGCTGATTTTAGTCGTTTAGGTCAATTATCGTCGCAAATGAACGGTTCATATGACGCCGTTATTGCCTCTATGTCGAATTTTAGAGACGAGCAACAGGCTGCTTTTGTTGAATCGTTTGAAAGAACAAACGCCGCCAATACCTCTCTTATTAGTACCGGTGTGGTAATGACTATCGTTGTTACCTTACTATTATTTGCTACCGCTGTGCCCATTGTTCGTGGTATCAAGCAAAGCATTGACGATGTAGTGCGCTCGCTTAAAGATATTGCCCAAGAAAACGGTGATTTGACCGTTCGTATCGCGACGAAGAGTGAAGATGAAATTGGTGAATTGGTTTATTGGTTTAACCAGTTCATGGATAAACTGCAAGGTGTGGTGAAAGACGTGGTTGAGGCAAGTTTGCCGTTATCAAACTTGGCGCAAAATCTTCGCGGCCTAACGGAAGAAACTCAACGCACTATTGATATTCAACAGCAGTCTGCACAAAACGCCAAACTTGCGGTTGATACAATGAGTGGTTCGGTAGACGGTGTAGCACACAGTGCTGCGCAAGCTGCAGGTGATGCTAACGAAGCGACTAGCGCTGCTGGCGAAGGTCGTCAAATCGTACAACAAACTGTTTCTAGTATTCAGCAGTTAGCCGAAAACGTGCGTGAAACCGCTGATGTGATTGGCCGTCTTGAATCAGATTCGAACAAAGTTGGCTCGGTACTCGACGTTATTAAAGGTATAGCTGAGCAAACCAACTTACTTGCGCTTAATGCCGCTATTGAAGCTGCTAGAGCCGGCGAACAAGGGCGTGGTTTCGCCGTTGTTGCTGATGAAGTACGTACGCTAGCATCACGTACTCAACAATCGACTGAAGAAATTCAAAGTACTATTGAGCAGCTACAAAGTGCAGCGCATTCAGCGGTAGAAGTGATGTCTCGAGGTACCGAGCAAGCAACGAATAGTGTTGAGACCGCTAATAAAGCCGGTGTTAGTTTAGAAACGATTACTAGCACAATCGGTCGCATCAACCAAATGAACGAACAGATTGCACACAACACTGAAGACCAACGCTCAGTGGCGGTAGATATTGTGAAACACGTTGAAGAAATTCATCAACGTACAGAGCAAACCTCGAGTCGTTCAGGCGAATTAGGTGTGATGTGTAACGAGCTTGCCGATTTAGCACAGCATTTGGAATCGATAGCGAAACAGTTCCGTGTATAACCGCTAACCAAACATTAAAAACGCCCTCAACACTGAGGGCGTTTTTGTATCTGGCATTAATTCGCTATCGCCCATTACAAATTGCGAAGCGACTGAGCAATCAGCGCCACAAATGGAACGTAATTACTTTGGCAAGTAACCATGTTGGCTGTTGCAAATGACTATTTTGTACCACCGCTTAGCGCTAATTCAGATAAAAAAATCCCCTGACAAAGCAGGGGATTTTTAATTGTTTTATTACTTGCGAATATTCTACTCGTCTAAGAAGCTTCGTAGCTGCTCAGAGCGGCTAGGATGACGTAGCTTACGCAATGCCTTCGCTTCAATCTGACGAATACGCTCACGGGTAACGTCAAACTGCTTACCCACTTCTTCAAGTGTGTGGTCAGTATTCATGTCGATACCGAAACGCATACGAAGTACTTTCGCTTCACGTGCTGTAAGCCCTGCCAACACTTCTTGTGTTGCGTCTTTAAGGCTACCGCCGGTCGCAGAATCGAGGGGCTGAATAATGGTGCTGTCCTCGATAAAATCGCCTAAGTGCGAATCTTCATCATCGCCAATTGGCGTTTCCATTGAGATTGGCTCTTTAGCAATTTTCAACACTTTGCGAATTTTGTCTTCTGGCATGAGCATGCGTTCAGATAATTCTTCAGGTGTTGGCTCACGACCCATTTCTTGTAGCATTTGACGAGAGATACGATTAAGTTTGTTAATCGTTTCAATCATGTGCACAGGAATACGGATAGTTCGCGCTTGGTCGGCAATAGAACGGGTAATTGCCTGACGAATCCACCAGGTAGCATAAGTTGAGAACTTATAACCACGGCGATATTCAAACTTATCTACCGCCTTCATCAGGCCGATGTTACCTTCCTGAATAAGGTCAAGAAATTGCAAACCACGGTTGGTGTATTTCTTAGCAATTGAAATAACCAAACGTAAGTTAGCTTCAACCATCTCTTTCTTCGCACGGCGAGCCTTTGCTTCACCAATTGACATACGACGGTTGATGTCTTTGATATCAGCAATAACCAAACCAGTTTCTTGTTCAACTTGGTTCATCTTGCTAATACAGCGTTCAATTTCTTCTTTATTAACGGCTAATGCGTCAGAATAAGCTGCGTTAGCTTTAATCGCTTTTGTTAACCAAGCAGAAGACGTTTCGTTTCCTGCAAATGCCTTAATGAAATCTTTCTTAGGCATTTTAGCGTTAACAACACAGAACTTCATGACAAGACGTTCTTGGATACGCACTTTGTCCATCATTGAACGCATGTTTTTAACCATACGATCAAATTGCTTAGGCACTAGACGGAATTCTTTGAAGACTTCACTCAATGCATTGATTTGCTCACGAGCGGCGGCATGAGAGCGGCCTTTCTTCTCGATAACGTCACGTGCTTTGATGTATTGATCACGAAGTGCACCAAACTTAGCACGGGCTAGTTCAGGATCTACACCGCCTTCATCTTCGTCTTCTTCATCATCGTCATCATCTTCATCTTCCAGTTCTTCTTCTGAAAGTTCAGAGCCGATGTGCGTGGCCGTAGGAGCAAGATCTTGATCATCATTCGGGTCAACAAAGCCCGAAATAATGTCGCTAATGCGAATTTCTTCTGCTTCGTACAAGTCCCATTGATCGAGCAAATAGGTGATGGCTTCAGGGTATTCAGCAACAGAGCACTGAACCTGGTTAATACCATCTTCTATACGCTTGGCAATTTCAATTTCGCCTTCACGAGTAAGAAGCTCAACCGTACCCATTTCACGCATATACATACGCACAGGGTCGGTGGTGCGCCCAATTTCGCTTTCTACTGTAGCAAGCGCTTGAGCCGCAGCTTCGGCTGCGTCTTCATCGGCGGTTGCTTCTTGCATGAGAAGTTCGTCTGAATCTGGAGCAGATTCAGAAACTTGAATTCCCATGTCGTTGATCATGCGAATAATATCTTCAATTTGATCAGAATCGACAATATCTTGCGGCAGGTGGTCGTTAACTTCTGCAAAGGTTAAGTAACCTTGCTCTTTACCTTTTGCAATCAGGAGTTTAATCTGAGACTGCTTGCTTTGCGCCATATAACCTACACTTCTCACATTCAATTAGTTTGCAATAGAAATACCCATACCAAAGAGGTATGTACATTATTTCTCTGTAGTACTACTGTTGTATCAATGCCGCTTCCGCTCGGTGTCACGTCATATTAAACGGTGCACACCTGCCCGGGTTTGGTTCTGCCCGTTTTGTTCGGCTTTATAATTGCTACTGACATTGCTGCAAATTTGTTCACATTTATGCTTATAAGCTTGCGTGCAGCGAATTAGCCAGTATAGCAGAATTACTAATGGTTTTACCAGATTGACGGCTGTTTTTTTAGCCAGTTATTAGCCTCGACCTTATGGTCAGCTTTTCTGGCGCTCCTTCATTAACAAGTTCAGTTCCTCTTTTTCCACTTGAGTGAGTGGTTGAACCCGAGAGCGGGAAATTAAAGTTTCTATGCGGCTATCGAAATGCCAATCGAGTAATCGAGCAAAACTGTCGCTATAAACACGCTCAGCATCCTCGTCTTTAACAAGATGTTCTTGTAACAATAATTTCGCGATAGTAGAAGAATGGGGATGATTGCGGAAGTTTTCAACTAGCTGAGCAGTTGTTGCTTGGGGATATTGCGAACAATAACGATGAATATCCAATAACAGGTCCATCCCAGTTGCGTCACTCCCTTCAAATACCGAAGGTTGCACGTCATCACAACGTGTGGCTAACGAGGGAGAGTCTAGCAGTAACCTAATCAGCATGCGTAGCGGTGACAAACGAGCTTTACCTACTTGATTTCTATTCGCTGAATATGCGGGTTTGCTACTGGCGTGGTTCGCTTTGGATATATCTTGCTGTAACTTAAATCTATCGTATTCACCGGTGTGTTTAGCAAGCTCTTCTAATAGCATTTGCTTTTGGTCGTCACCCTGCACACTCTCAATTAACGGCATGGCTGCTTTGCGAAGCGCTATTTTACCTTCCGGTGTACCCACTTTATGAGTTTTCAATTGATTTTCGAAGAAGAAGCGTGACAATGGCATAGCATTATCAAGCATTTCCATGAAGGCATCTTTACCAATTTTTCTTACCATAGTATCTGGGTCTTCGCCGTCAGGTAAGAATAAGAAAGACAGTCTGACACCGTCTTTTAAAGCAGGCAGAGCATTTTCTAATGCGCGCCACGCCGCTTCTCGACCCGCACGGTCGCCATCATAACAACAGACAATATGCGGGGTTGCGCGCACTAACATTTGCATATGTTCAGCCGTGGTGGCGGTGCCAAGTGCAGCCGTTGCTTGGTTAATACCAAACTGACTTAACGCCACCACATCCATATAACCTTCAACAATGAGTACTGCGTCGAGCTGACGGTTCTGTTGACGAGCTTGGTAAAAACCAAATAGCTCGCTGCCTTTATGAAAAATACGGGTTTCAGGGGAGTTTAAGTATTTAGGGCCACCGTCTTCTAATACACGGCCACCAAAACCAACAACGCGGCCTCGCTTGTCCCGAATTGGGAACATAATTCGGTCGCGAAAGAAGTCGTAACGTCTGCCTTGGTCGTTCTGATTAACTAATTTTAAGTCGATAAGCTGCTTTACCCGGGCTTGGTCTTTGCCAAACGTTTTTAGCAACGCATCCCAACTGTCGGGTGCATAGCCGATTTCCCATTGCTTAACGATATCGCCACTAAGCCCACGGCTTTTTAGATAATCTATGGCTTTACCACTATTTTCATTTTGTTTTAATTGGTGTTGAAAAAAGCGAACAACTTGTTCCATTAGTGAGTAATCGTCTTGCTGCTGTTGCTTTTTCTCTTCGCTAACAACAGGCAAGTGACCTTTCTCTCTCGGCACTTCTAGTCCATAGAGTTTGGCGAGTTCTTCAATGGCCTCAACAAATTCAAGGCGGTCGAACTCCATCAAAAAGGAAATAGCGTTGCCGTGCGCACCACAACCAAAACAATGATAGAACTGCTTTTCTTGGCTTACGGTAAAAGAAGGGCTTTTCTCATTATGAAAAGGGCAGCAAGCTTGATAATTTTTGCCCGCTTTTTTTAACTTCACCCTACTATCAACAATGTCTACAACATCGGTACGTGAGAGAAGATCATCAATAAAATCGCGAGGTATTTTTCCGGCCATGGGGAGACACTAATGCTTATAACGGTAATTAGGGTAGCACAAAAAAGTACTGTAACAGGGAAGGTAAATAATGAAAATGCCAGGTTTGCCATTACACAAACCTGGCTAGGTCTATTACTACCGCTCGATTTTTATCGATGCTTAGGCATTTAAACGGGCTTTTATTTTAGCGCTTAGTGCGCCCATATCTGTGCGGCCTTGCACTTGTGGTTTTAAGCTACCCATTACTTTACCCATGTCCTGCATGCCTTGAGCACCGGTACTTACCATAGCTTCTTCAATTAAGGCGGCAAGTTCGTCTTCGGTTAAAGGCTGTGGAAGAAAACCTTCTAACACAACAATCTCTTCACGCTCTTTACTGGCCAAGTCATCACGGTCTGCGGCGTCAAACTGAGATGCGGCATCTTGACGCTGTTTAACCATCTTGGTTAGTACTGCAAGAATGTCGCTATCACCTAGGGTGATTTGCTCGTCGATCTCACGTTGCTTAATGGCTGCTATTGCCATTCGGATTGTGCCTAGACGTAATTTGTCTTTGGCGCGCATTGCATCTTTTTGTGCAGATTTTAAATCGTCTATTAAAGCCATGATGCTCCCAAATTAAGTAAAGTTTCAACAAAGAAGGAAAGTCATTATAAAGGTATAAAGAAAAAAGTTATAAAAAGAAAAAAGTTAAACAGTAAAAGTAAAAAAACATTCTATGCAGGGACACTCATAAAAAGGCATACACTATCTATAACGGGCAAGTCAGTGGGGTATTAAAAATCGGGAGTCTATCAGGGGGTCTTGATATTCACCGACGCACTGCAGGTTAATAACCGGCGCGTTTCGCGTAAACAAATAATGCTAACAAGCGCTAATCAAAAATTTTCTGTACCCCAGAAACGCGAAAGGTGCTGCAAATGCAACACCTTTCAGACTCGTAACTTAACCCTGTTTTAGTAGAGTTTTACGCGACGTGCGTTTTCACGAGCTAATTTCTTTAGATGACGCTTTTTCGCAGCGGCTTTCTTACGCTTGCGTTCCCAAGTAGGCTTTTCGAAGAACTCACGACGACGAACTTCAGACAATACACCTGCTTTTTCACAAGAACGCTTAAAACGACGCAGCGCTACATCAAACGGCTCGTTTTCTCTAACTTTAACGATAGGCATTTAAACACTCACCTCAAAACTTTTGCTGTATAATTCCGGGAAATTGAGCGCTAAAAAGGCCACCCGGGTTAAAAATGGTGCGAAATTCTAATCATTTCCGAACAGAAAGTAAAGACTGAATTGCCAAAAAATAGGCAATATTGCGCAAATAAACGAAGCACCATTCCAAGATATGCGGAATAAAGGTAAACTCTGCGCCCTCTGAGACAAGGTAATACCTTTTATCTGTCTACGTGAGAAGAAGAATTCAGCGCGATCCCGCATTGGTTGAGTGGATCATATCACAGATCGCAGATGATCAAACAGGTCAGGTGCTGATCTATTGCAATAAACTTTGTTGCAATAAGTGCTGAGGTAACTCAAGTATCCTCTTGCAGGGTAAACGATGCTGATTATGCTCAATACTTGCGATTCGGCTATAGCTTGGGCTCGACAGGTTCGATAACTAAGCAAGCCATTGGTGTTTGTTATACCGTAAACATTGTTGTTAAAGACGTAAAAGTAAGGTTTGGCTCAATGCAAATATTAGGAATAGTATGCGTATATTAGGAATAGAAACTTCTTGTGATGAAACGGGTATCGCCGTTTATGACGACACTGCGGGATTATTGTCACACGAATTATACAGCCAAGTGAAATTACACGCCGATTACGGTGGTGTAGTGCCTGAACTTGCGTCACGGGATCATGTTAGAAAAATTATCCCGCTTATCGAAAAAGCGCTTAGTGATGCTAACACCCAACCTAATGAATTAGACGGCGTAGCCTTCACCCAAGGCCCAGGCCTTATTGGTGCGTTACTAGTGGGTTCTTCCGTGGGGCGTTCTCTAGCTTACGCGTGGGGGGTACCCGCAGTAGGTGTACATCATATGGAAGGGCATTTACTCGCCCCCATGTTAGAAGATAACGCGCCTGAATTTCCTTTTATTGCATTACTAGTTTCTGGCGGCCACTCTATGTTGGTAAAAGTAGAAGGCATAGGCAGCTACGAAGTTCTCGGTGAGTCGATAGATGACGCAGCCGGTGAAGCCTTTGATAAAACGGCCAAACTACTGGGGCTTGATTATCCAGGCGGGCCTTTATTAGCCAAGCTGGCAGAAAAAGGCGAGCCAGGGCATTACAAATTCCCAAGGCCAATGACAGACCGCCCAGGTTTAGATTTCAGCTTCAGCGGCTTGAAAACTTTTGCCGCTAATACCATCCGTGCTGCGGATGACAACGAGCAAACCAAAGCTAATATTGCATACGCATTTCAAGAAGCGGTTATCGACACGCTTATTATTAAGTGTAAGCGTGCACTCAAGCAAACGGGTATGAAGCGCTTAGTGATTGCCGGTGGCGTAAGTGCGAACACCATGTTGCGTACACAAATGAAAACCTTGATGGACGACTTACGTGGTGAGGTTTTCTATCCTAACTTAGCGTACTGTACCGACAACGGCGCCATGATAGCTTATGCAGGTATGCAGCGTTTGAAAGCCGGTGAAGTATTGGGGCTTTCTTCACAAGCTAAGCCTCGCTGGCCGCTGGATACGTTAGCGCCAGTATAATAATGTTGTCATCACAGGGTTTTATCATGCATGCTAAGTAGCAAATAAATTTACTTAGCATGTAGGAAATCTAGTGGTGTTTTTCCGTGATAGCGCTCGGCTCACAATACCGTTTATTGGCGCGGTACTTACCGCTAGTTGGTTGTCGCTAGCGGCCTTTAGTGCCCATGCAGATAATAAGCATGCAATTAATAACACCGTCGTTAATCAGAATGCGGTTAGCCATAAGAATCTGGCCTCGAGCCAGTCGGCTGAAAGTAGCAAAAATCATGTAGTTCTTATATCTTTAGACGGGTTTAGACATGATTACATCGAGCTGCACAATGCAAAAAATCTCGCACGAATTGCTAAGGCTGGTGTTCGAAGCACATCGTTAACACCTGTCTATCCCGCCAATACTTTCCCCAACCATATTTCTATTGTGACTGGGCTACTCCCCATACATCACGGCATTGTCGATAATCGTTTTTATGACAAGTTGCGACCCAGCAAAGAGGGTAGCTACGCACAATATTCTATGGGGAAGGCGCAAGACGATAGCAGCTGGATTACTGCGATGCCGCGTTGGCATTTGGCCGAGTTTCAGGGGCATAAAGCTGCAACCTATTTCTGGCCTGAATCTGACGCTAGAATAGCAGGAGCGCTGCCTTCTTATCTTTATCACTACTCGAAGCATGCAGATTACCAACAACGGATAGACCAAATTGTTCAATGGTTAAGTCTGCCGGAAGCTGCAAGGCCACTTTTTGTCTCAGGCTACTTTTCATTGACTGACACTGTGGGTCACGACGAAGGGCCTATGTCCGAGAAAACAAAAGAGGCTGTTGCAAAGGTAGATAAGCTAATCGGTCAATTGTACGACCGATTAAATGCGCTTTCGATAGACGTTAATTTGGTTGTGGTATCTGATCACGGTATGACCAACGTCAAAGATAGCCACCAGATTATGGTTGAGTCTTTAAATATTCCTGATTATTTCACTGTGCTTAACAGTGGTGCGCAAGTGCGTTTATATGCTAAGCCAGAGGTTACCTATGAGCAAATTGAAGATGAAAAAAATCGCCTCCGGTTGTTAGCGGAAGGGAGATTCATCTTGCTTACCTCCGTTGAACGCGATGCCAGGCATGCACAGTACAATGCGCGAACCGGCGATATTATTATGGAAACTGCCCCGCCTGCACGGTTTAAAAGTGAAGGAGATACTCATGTGAGCAAAGGTAGCCATGGTTATCTCAATACGTTGCCAGACATGGGCGGGCTATTTGTGGCGTCCGGGCCTTCGTTTAAACAAGGTAAAATGCTTCCAGCTTTCAGTAATCTAGAAATATACCCAGCGCTTGCTGAAATTATGGGCTTGGCCTTACTTGCCCCTATCGATGGTGAAATTAAGGTACTTCGGGAAGGTTTAAAAGAGGAATAACGCTAGGGCAGCTTTACCATACGCCCGAGCGAAAATAAAACATGTACGCTAAAGAAAGGTTGCTCACTCTTTGGTGTTGCCTTTGTCCCAAATTTTGCCCTCAGAGCGGCTGACTAACCTTTTGATATTGTCGCGATGACGCAAGATAATCAGCAAAGAGAGCATGATGACTGGAACGGTATAAAGGGGTTTTATTAACCAAGTAAAAAGCGGGGCAAGGCTTACTGCTACCAAGGCGCCAAGTGAGGAATAGCCGGTAAGAAACACCACTATAACCCAGCTCAAAATAAGCAAGCCAGCTAAATCTAATCCAATGGGTAACATGGCACCAAAGGCCGTTGCTACTGCTTTGCCCCCTTTGAAGCCAAAATATAAAGGGAAAATATGACCTAAACATGCGGCAATAGCGACTAGGCCTAAAAGCACGGGGTCTAAGCCCAAAAAGTAGCTGGAATAAACCGGAATAGTCCCTTTTAAAATATCCATTACTAGCACCAGCAATGCCGGAATCCTGCCGCCAATTCGATATACATTGGTGGCGCCGGGGTTCTTAGAACCAGCAGTGCGGGGATCGGGAAGAGAAAATGCTTTGCAGATAACTACCGCTCGATAAAGAGCCAAACAAATAGGCTACGCAAATCATTAAAAGGGCCAACGGTATCATTATTGCTACTTTAACCTGCTGCTTTGTACACTAAACGTATATCTACACTAATAATATGGGGCGAATGCTATTGTGCGTGTTGCCCCCACTTGCAGTACAACGGTATAGTTGTGCCACCATCGCCCCATGGCGAATAACGTAAAGCGTAAAGCTACTCCATTCAAAAGTGATATACCACCTTTTGAGAAGAAGTTAACGTGGTAGTAAGACCAGTATGGTCATAAGAATGAAAAGGTTTATGGGAAAAATATATATAACAGGGCTGGCTGTCGATACCCTTATCGGTGTGTATGATTGGGAACGGGAGCGTTTAACCACGCTGTTGCTCGATGTTGAACTCGACGCTAACCTAGATGCCGCAATGCAGTCAGATAATGTCGACGATACCATTAACTATGCCGACGTGGCTGATTGTATTACCGAGGTAGGAAAAAACAGTCGTTTTATGCTGTTAGAAGCATTTGGCGGCGCGGTAATGAACAAGGTATTAGCCATGTTTCCGGCCCATGCCATCAGCCTTAAAATTGTGAAGCCGAATATTCTACCTAATGCCCAAACGGTGGCAGTGGCTATGTATCAGGAAAAGTCCTAGTGGGGCGTCATACCATTTTAATCAGTGTGGGTTCCAATATCGACAAAGAACACTACATACGAGAAAGTATTAAAGCGCTTAAACTGCATTTCGATGACGTTAGTTACTCGTCGGTATATGAGAGTGAGTCAGTCGGCTTCGATGGCAGTGCCTTTTATAACCTAGTGGCGAAAGCCGTTACTTCTATGAGTATTATTGAAGTGCGAGATACCTTTCGTCAGATTGAAAGTGACAACGGCCGTAAACACGGGGAAAAGAAATTTTGTTCCCGTACACTGGACTTAGATTTACTCACGTACGATGACCAAATTACCCATGAACCCGTTGTGCTACCTCGGGAAGAGATTCTGTATAACGCCTTTGTATTATGGCCGTTAGCTGAATTGGTTCCTAATGAAATCCACCCTGTTGAAGGCAAAACCTACGAGGCACTTTGGCAGGCATTTGATAAAGAAAAACAAACACTCTCGCCCATCAATTTTACTTGGAGCTAAGCAACGGAATGACACTGTTCGAAATAATCATATTGGCCATTATTCAGGGCGTTACCGAATTTTTACCTATCAGCAGTTCTGGGCATCTTTTGCTGCCCGCAGAATTATTTGGCTGGGTAAGTCAGGGGTTAGCGTTTGATGTTGCTGTTCACGTGGGAAGCTTACTGGCGGTAATGATTTATTTTCGCCAAGAAATTGCACAAATGACAGTGGCTTGGGTAACTAAGGGTTTTACAAAAGAGCAAAGCACCGACAGTAAGTTAGCATGGTATGTGATTATCGCGACTATACCTGCTGTGATTATTGGCTTTGTAATGAAAGACTGGATAGAACTTAACGCCAGAACCGCCCTTGTTATTGCCGCTACCACCATTATTTTTGGCCTTGCCCTATGGTATGCCGACGCCACTGCGAAACGCACCCAAGAATTAACATCGCTTAATTGGAAACAAGCATTGTTAATTGGATTAGCACAAGTGCTGGCACTTATTCCTGGTACTTCACGCTCGGGTATTACCATGACCGCAGGTTTGATGTTGGGGTTAAATAGAGAGAGTTGTGCGCGCTTTTCGTTTTTACTTTCTATACCCGTTATTCTGGGCGCTGGTTTGCTTGCCACCCTCGATTTATTGCAAGCTAACGAAGCGGTTGATTGGTCTGCATTACTTTATGGCGCTGCGTTTTCATTTGTGAGTGCTTACTTATGTATTTACCTTTTCCTTAGCTGGATATCACGAATTGGTATGCTGCCATTTGTGATTTACCGCTTACTGTTAGGCGTCATTTTGCTTTGGTTCGTTTTTGCATAAGTTGTTCCTATAAACTCAAGAGCAAAGAAGACTGGGTCGCAAATGACTGTGTTGGTGTAATACAATAAGGCGAATTCCTGTCTAGGGAAAGCGCCTCTTTTAAAGCATAAACAATGTAGTATGGTTACAATAATTGATGCAGGGAGTACGCAATGTTAGACACTATTTTTACGAAGATTATCAATAAAGAAATACCAGCAGATATCCTTTATGAAGATGATATCTCGTTGGCGTTTAGGGATATAAATCCGCAAGCGCCGGTGCATTTTTTAGTGATCCCGAAAAAGGCTATTCCTACCATTAACGACATCACTAAAGAAGACAGGGAAGTCGTAGGGCACCTATCTTATGTGGCTGCAAAGGTCGCGGGTGAATTAGGCGTAGATGAGCAGGGTTACCGCACGGTAATGAACTGTAATGAGTTTGGTGGGCAAACGGTGTACCACATACACTTACATGTGCTAGCCGGTAAAATCATGGGCTGGCCGCCATATACTGATACCGCAAAGCGTTTGGAATAGATAGGGTTTAGCGTAAAAGCCCTTAGAATGAAAAACGTTTTAACTCACCACTCAACGTAGAATGGTGAGTTAAATAGCCAGTCAGTTGCTTAACACAGGCAACTAACTGGCTTAGTGTTTAATGAACCGCTTATCGATAGATAGTGGTTAGTTCAAACCAAGTACCTTTTTACCTTGTTCGAAGTGAATATCGACAGGGATGTTTGCCGCTTCTAAGCGCGCTAAATCTGCTGCTAGCTGTGGTTTAATCACGCCCATATTGGCTACAAGTTCTGCAACACCATCGTAGTCGCCATCACCTTGCAGGGTTAAAATAAGCTCAGATAATGCGGCGACTGCTGCGCCCATCTTCTCAACATTAACGCGATAAACACCTTCTTCGGTTTGCTCAAAAGCGCCTTCTTGTGCAAAGAAATTAAAGCGAATCATATTCGCCTTACCGTGCGCACTAGAGGCCCCAAAACGTACTGAGCGGAAAATGCCGGCCATAAAAGTGACATAGTAATCTTCAAGTGTACCCTCTGAAATTTCGCCATTTTCAAGCAAGCTTTGAATCATGTAAAGACCCAAAATGTCAGCTTTACCTTCTTCTAATGCCGAGGCGTGTTCTTTAAGTGAGCCTCTTACCGTATCGCTACCATCAAGGGTGTTTTTTATACCTAAGCCATGCGCCACTTCATGAAACATGGTGTTAGCAAAAAACGCATCAAACGTAATATGATCACGTTGCTCAGGTGCAATTAACATATCCGCAATAGGAATAAGAATATTGTCGAACTTGGCACGCATCGCGTTTTTAAGTTGCAAACGACGGGTGCCTTTTTCAAGCTGTACACGCTCATCATTAGGTAAGTTGATCGCAATGGTTTTACTGCCAGCATTTGAATGCCCCGCGTAATACACAACGTCATAGGCGTTTAAGTCGGCGTCGGAGCCAGGTACTTCCGCTTTGTACTGGGCAGGTACAGGCAAACCTTTTTGTAGCTCTGGAAGAAAAGCAGCGTATTTTGCGAGTTTTTCACTCCACGCTAAATCTTTTACCAAAACGTAGGCTTCAAAGGCGGCGCGATAACCAAATAGTTGGTCTTCATAGCTTTCGATTGGGCCAATTACCAACTCTACAGGGTTGGTCTTCATGTCCATCCACGCCATATCTGAGGCTAAGTAATCGTCGGTAAGTAATGCTTGTGCACGTAGGGTTAAGTAGGCTTTAAAGCTTGGATCTTCGGCAAGTTCAGCAGCCTCTTTAAGAATATTTGATGCAGCGGTTAATTCACTTTTATACGCCTCAGAGTAGGGCACTGAGTAAAGGTTGCCAGCTTCATCTTGCTTCACCAATGAGTATAAGCCTTGTTTGTCATCAAACGTGGCGGTCGCGAAGCCAGCCTTTGTCATGTTGTGAGGATAAAATTCAGCACCTAGGGCTTTCTCCTCATAGCCCGAAAGAAACGCGTTATCGCCGTTCAATCTGTCCCATGGGCCATAGTTGATTGAAGCAAAGTGTTTAACGTCGTCGTTTTCAATACTATTTAAAAACGCATTTTTATCACCGAAGAAGGCTTGTTTCCAAAACAGGTCGTCCATTATTTTAGACGCATCTATGAGCAAACCTATCATCTTTTGTTGGTTGTCACTTAAATTGGATAAGTCGCTGGTCAGTTCAACAGGATGATAAATAGATAACCGAGACTCATTCACAAGAAGCGTACTGTCAGGTAATACGGTTTGTGAAGCTTTTTCAGTGGTATTAGCTTGTGATACGGCTTCTTCTGGCGCCTTGGAGCAGGCGCTCATAAATAAACTTGTGGCAACTGCCACGGCAAGAGTAGAGTAATGTTTGCGTGATAATTTCATCATAAAGTTTTCTGTTCTACATTTATCGGCAGGTAAAGAATATACAATAAAGTAACATGTTAGCGAGTGGCATTTTGATGTGTATCAAGGTTTCATGTAAAGGCATATGTACTACACTGTTGATAACGCGTAATAATGCATATTCAATGTTGAGTTAGTAAAAGGTTCAATGTTATTCGAGCTCAATAACGGTTATAACATAAGGGGAATGTGATTTCCTGCTATCATAAAGCTATGCTTTTCATATGCGTAGCGTATAGTGGAATAGTAAGACTCTGAGCAACTGCAACTTGGTCATTTACTCGCAAACAAGGATTACAGTGTAACCGCGGGTATCTTAAATTCATTGCCTTTTAGTGGCTATTTGAAACATATCTAAGGGTAGGTATATGTCTACACAAAATGCGCTCTCAACAATTCTTGTTGAAAAAATAACAAACGACACACTCGTACTTCCTACGTTACCGGCTATTGCTTTAAAAGTGAGAAAGTCAGCGGACGATCCTAATATCAACCTAAGTGCTATGGGTGATGTTATCGGACAAGACCCCTCCTTAAGCGCAAGAATGATTAAAATTGCGAACAGCGCTTATATGGGTCGCAGTATCAAAGTAAACTCTATCAGCCAAGCGGTAACCCGTATTGGTTTACGCCAAATCAAGAATATCTCAACCGCGCTTGCGATGGAGCAGCTGTTCGTTTCTAAAAACGATGTAGTGAGTGCCTATCTACAAAAAGAGTGGGCGAATACCGTTAATATCGTGGCTAATTCAATGGCGGTCATGCAGCTTTATATCGCTCGCACGAAAAAGCGTGAAATGAGTATGGATATTATGACGCTAACAGCGTTAACCCATAACATTGGCGTATTACCCATTTTGACCGAAGCGGAAAGACACTCTGAAGTGTTTGCGAATCCAACCTTTTTAGAAGTGGCTATCGACAAGCTAGCGGGCCGAATTGGCGCTAGTATCATGCGAGAGTGGGGGTTCGGTGAAGAGTTTGTGAATGTAGCCAAATGCTGGAAAGATTTAAGCTACATACCTGAACAGGTTACCTACATAGATTTCGTCCGTGTTGGCGCTGCCGTTTCTGGCGCAATCGACGGTCAAAAAGATGCGGTTTTGAATTTAGCCATACAGCGTGATGTTATTGATGATGTGGCGATACTTCACTCAGATGAATTTGCCGATCTTGCCGGTGCGGCGAAACAAATATTTGCCTAACACCTTACTAGCATGATGTTAGTAAAGCAGGATTATCTGAAGCCGAACTTATGTTCGGCTTTTTTGTTTGTTGCTTTCAACCAACATTAACAATAAGCCAAGTAAAAGGCCCCACACCGCTGATGTGATGGATAAAAGACTAAAGCCTGATGCCGTACATAAAAAGGTGACTAAGGCAGCGTGACGGTACTTGTCGCTCTCTACGGTTTTGACCAAGGCTGCTTGCAAAGTGGCCAGTAGTGCAAGACCTGCCAGTAGATGCACTACAATAGGGGGCATTGATACGAATAGCACCACCACAACAGACGCGAGTAGCCCCATAAATAGGTAGCCAATACCTGCGGCAATAGCCGCTTTGTAGCGCTGGCTTTTATCTTTGTCTGCTTCTTCGCCCATACACAAGGCAGCAGTTATTGCCGCTAGATTAAACGTGAACCCGCCAAACGGTGCCAGCACACCCTGCAATATGGCAATGCCACTTAGCACTTTTTTATGGTCGGGATGATAACCATGGGCATGATGTATCGCAATACCGGGCAAATTCTGAGAAAGGGTAGTAATGATGTACAAGGGAATGGCAAGGCCAATGGCGGCGGTTACTGAAAACTCAGGGCTAACCCACACGGGAGTTGGTAGTGCAAGTGTTAAGGGGAGCTCGCCGTTTAACCAGCTACTTGTAACGATAGAAACAGCCAGTAAGCACAACATAAGGTAGCGAGGGAAAAACCGGCTTCCAACAAGATAGATAGCCAGAAAACTGGCAACAATGTAGGGGTGTTGCTGTACATCAGTAAATATCGAAATACAGATAGGCAGTAAAATACCTGCCAGTAGCGCCGATGAGATACTAGCCGGAATACGGCTTATTTGATTGAGCAGACTGCGACTTTGCGCGGTAACCAGTGAAAGCAACGCGCAAATAATAAAGGCGCCAATACTCTCGGGAAGACTGTACTGTTCAACGCTCCCTAATAAAAAAGCCGCACCAGGGGTAGACCAGGCGGTGACCACGGGCATTTTCATTAGCCAAGAATAGAAAATACAGGAAATGCCCATTCCTAAACCTAATGCGAGAAGCCAACTTATAACCATATCAGGGCTTGCCCCCGCTTTACGGGCAACATCGATAACAATAACAACGGCGCTGCTATAGCCAACGGTGACTGCGGTTAACCCTGAAGAAATGTGGCTAATCTGCCATTTTGATTTCATCTTTGCCTCAACGATTTGAACCCATTTCAAAATTACTTCATACTCTGTGCGTTATAACGTACGCAATAAGTTAACTCTACACTTGTGCGCTATAGCGCACAAGGTATTTTGTTTTTAAAATACTCAATCGATTCTATTTATGGGTATTCGATAAGAAGCAGTGAATGATGAAGAACAATAGCGATGCACTACAGGCGGGGGATTTTTCGTTAAGTATTTCTTTGCGTTTGAAGCAATTACGTAATGATATGGGCTTGTCTCTTGATAAAGCCGCCACGCTAACCGGCGTATCTAAAGCTATGTTAGGCCAAATAGAGCGGCAAGAATCAAGTCCTACTATCGCCACCTTGTGGAAAATTGCAACTGGGTTGAATGCTTCGTTTTCCTCCTTTATTGCGGCAAACGCACAGTCTGAATTCGACGTTAATCACGGCTTTATTCACGACCCAAACATGCAAGTCAAAACCCTTTTTCCTTTTGATGTAAACAAAGGTTTTGAGGTGTTTGAAATTACCTTAACGCATTTTCATGAACAGCGTTCTACGGCCCATCAAAGTGGGGTGACAGAGCATATTCATTGTATTGAGGGCAGGTTAACCTTGAGGCAAGGCGATGAGAGTAAAACCATCACGGCAGGCGAGCAGTATTTAATAAAGGCCGATCAAGTACATGGCTATAAAGACGAAAGTGGGGAAACCCGGTTTATTAATATTATCCACTATCCGGTGCTGTAGAGGCAGATGACAGGCAAATGGTTAGATGCAAAGCTGGAGGGTAAGATAAATAAAGTGTTAAGCGGTGCCTATGAGGCACTGCTCAACACGTATTAGTTATGCGCTACTTGAAAATGATATTACGTGTTAGCGTCATTCAAGTTGAGCGTTTCTCGCAAGAAGTTTAGCAAAGTACAAAGCTCCGCAGACATTAAGGCAAATTCAGCATCTAAGCGGGCTTCCACTTGGTCTTTAGGAATGTCTTCAGTCTCTTCTTTTAATCGGTCGGTAAACTTAATACGCTTTAACGATCCGTCTTCAGCAATAACAGCCGTTAGCGTATCTTGGTATTCAAAAGCGACTTTTTGTACCAGCTTTCCTGCATCCAAATGTATCGTGATTTCATCACTATCCAGAGGCTGGTTTTTGCAGCGAATAATACTGCCAGCATCATCGGTCGATTTAAACTCAGCTTCTTCAAGTAGCGCTATGCCATCTGGCGCAGCATCAGTCAGCCAGTGAGTAAGTTCCGACTGCAAACTGTGTCGTGCCAAAGGTACAACAGGCAGTGAGCCAATGGCTTTTCGAACTAGGGCCAAAAAGGCTTCAGCTTTGCCATCGGCAGAAGCATCAACAGCTACAAGGTTATCTTCTAACGAAATAAACCCATGGGTGTAAGTGTTTTTAGTAAACGCTTGAGGCAACAAGCGAGTTTGAATTTCCTGCTTAAGATCGGCTTTAGCCTTTTTACCGACAGGCGAACCGGTTTCCATTTCAATTTTGGCAACCATGTCGTCCAGTTCGGCATTAATTACCGCGGCGGGAAGTAGCTTTTCTTGCTTCTTAACGGTAAGCCAGTAACGTTGCCCAACGCGCTGAAACATGGTGCCTTGTTTGCCAGCTTGAGAGAATGGGGAAGCAAAGCCCATAGTGGCCAAGTCTTGACTCTTACAAGGACGGAATGCTTGCTCGCTTAGCACGCGTTCTAGGTCGCCATCGTCAAGGGAAAGTGGCTGTGTAATTTGGTAGGCTTTTATATTTTTAAACCACATTTGAGGCTATCTCTTTTAAAAATGGTGGGCAAGCGTACCAAGCTAGCGAATGCGGTGCAACGGATATAGTACGGGAGCTATAGAGATTTTTTGTTAAGCCTGTTTACCCTTCATAGGAAAGCGAATGGTATATTGGAGGCCATCGCCAGGTTTGCTTTGCGCTTCAATGTGGCCAGATAAAGACTGAGTAACAAGGTTGTACATAATGTGTGTGCCAAGCCCGCTGCCGCCTTCTCCTCGCTTAGTCGTAAAGAAGGCGTCAAACAACTTATCTAAATCATCATTAGACAAGCCTTTCCCGTTGTCACGGTAACGCATTTCTATGGTGTTGTTATCCGTACTCACATCTAACGTTATTTTGCCATCGTTAGTGTCTTCAAAACCATGCACTAAAGAGTTCACAATCATGTTCGTCACAATTTGGGCAATGGCCCCTGGTGCACAGCGAATATAAAGATCTTCAGGGCAACTAACCACTATTTCATGATTATTATGCTTGAAGCTTGGCTTAAGTGATTTAATGATGTCACGAATGTAATCGTTAAGGTTTATCTCTCGTTCAGTTTCGCTGGTTTGATCCACCGCCACTTGTTTGAAGCTGGCGATAAGCTCAGATGCTCTGTTTAAGTTAGTTAACAGGAGATTAGCCGTTTGTTCTGCTTCATTAATGAAGTTTTCCATGTTTTTTGTAGTCAGGCTTTTTTCTTCAAAACTCGTTTTTAAGTTATTAAGTCGCTCTTGCAAAAAGCTGGCGGCAGTTACGCCAACGCCAAGTGGTGTATTTACGTCATGGGTAATCCCAGCTACCAAACCGCCAAGAGAGGCCATGCGCTCAGATTCGACCAATTGGTCTTTGGCGAGTTGTAAATTTCCCATTGAATTCGCTAACTCCGAATTTTTTTTGCGAAGCTCATCTTCTATATACTGCCTATTTTCATTCTCTTGACGAAGCTCTCTTTGATTTGCGATAAGCTCGTCTTTTTGTTGTTCAAGGCTAAGCATAATTTGAGAAAGCGAAGAGGTTTTCTTAGCGACTTCTTGCTCTAAAATAAGATTCTGATCGTCTAGCTTTTTATTGGCATGCGATAGCTGGCTTTGAGCATTGGTCAACTTACCATTAGATACGATTAAATCGTCGATAACATTGTTGTACGATTCTTTTAATTGCAATAACTCATTATCGTCACTTATTTTGACTGAAAGCTTGCTTTCATCGGGATGAAGCGGATCAAATCCTTCCATTTGATGAATTATTTCAGCCAAGGGTTCGGACAACATGGTGCGAAACGCGGTCATAAAAAGAAACACCAAAAAGGTGGTTTTTATTAACGCATTTCCAATAAGAAAAAAGATGCCAATTTCGATACGGCCAAAAATAGTATCGAAACTTGAGTAGAGCGTTACATCGCCTACGGTCGATTCTCGTCCTGAAAATTTAAATATTAATGGAAAGCTATAACTGAAAATCCCACCCGGGTGGTCTTCAATAAGTTCTTCTTCGATAGGAGAGCGGGGACGCTGAATGCTTAAACCGTAGTCGGCAATTTGATTGCCATTTTCATCCCTAACTTGTACACCTTCAACAATAGGAAGTTCTAATAACCCCTCTGCTATTGAGCTAGCTTGTTCGCTGTTCAATTCCCACAGGGCACGGGTTAAGCTGGTTGAGAAGGTATTTTTTAAAGTTTGTAATTCGTCTTCGACATGATCTTTGGTACTTAGATACTCGGTAAAAATCTGTCCAACGGTAACAATAAGCGTAAGAATGAAGTATACAGAGAGCACTCGTGTCAGCAGTTTTCTTGATAACCCAGTTTTTACCGCCGCCATTGAACAACATTCCTCTGTCTATAATTTACTTTACCTTCATTGCCAAGAATATGCGTAAATGTATGAATAAACAAGCAAGCGCTATGAAGAAAATACGACCCATCTTTGTAGAAAACTTGACACATTAATGTAATCGTTTTAATAAAAGTGTCACAGTGCACATTAATAATAGCGGCGTTTTGTGATGAGCAGGAAAATAATAATGTCTCGTACAGTTTTGGTGGTTGAGGACGAAGCGCCCATCCGTGAAATGCTTAAGTTTGTGTTAGAGCAATCTGGTTTTAATATTATTGAAGCCGAAGATTACGATATAGCGCAAGAAAAAATATGTGAACCTTACCCAGATTTAATCTTACTCGATTGGATGCTACCTGGTGGAAGCGGCGTTCAATTGGCCAAGAGTTTAAAGCAACATGAGTTCACTCGTGATATCCCAGTGATCATGCTTACCGCAAGAGGCGAAGAAGAAGATAAAATTCGCGGTCTTGATGCGGGTGCTGACGATTACGTCACCAAACCGTTCTCACCTAAAGAGCTTATTGCTCGAATAAAAGCGGTGATGCGACGAGTAACGCCTACATCAAATGAAGAGCCTATTGAATTTAACGGCTTGAAACTTGAGCCTGTGTCTCATCGCGTTATGGCCAATGAAGATCCGTTAGACATGGGTCCAACCGAGTTTAAACTTCTTCACTTCTTCATGACCCATCCAGAGCGCGTTTATAGCCGTGAGCTATTACTCGACAATGTCTGGGGGACGAATGTATATGTGGAAGATAGAACCGTTGATGTGCATATCAGACGTTTACGCAAAGCTATCTCTCGTCATGGGCATGATGCTATGATTCAAACCGTGCGTGGAGCCGGTTACCGTTTCTCTACCAAACTCTAAATTCCCAGCGGATAAGAGACGCCGATAGCGTCTCTTCGCTCTCCGCGTTTCACTGTTTCAGGGCGCATTCACTATGTACTACCCGTTCTCATGGCTGAGAAGTATCCTTCGACTAGTGCTATACCTTTTGGTATTCGCGCTAATCGGTTGGTATATGAATGACATGTTATTTGCTGTAGCCATTGGCGCCACCTTGCTGCTTATCTTCAACTATTGGCATTTATACAAGCTTAACCGCTGGTTGTGGCATAGTCGTAAAATGTCACCACCCACCGTGCGTGGTGTGTGGGAACATATTTACGAAGGCATTTATTACCTGCAGCGCAGAAACAGAAATAAGCGTAAAGAGCTAGGTGAACTCGTGAAGCGATTTCGTGAGGGCTCTGAAGCCTTACCCGATGCCGCGGTAGTGGTGGATTCAAAAGCATGTATTATTTGGTGTAACCGCTTAGCCCGGCTGGATTTGGGCTTGAAGTGGCCACAGGATGCGGGCAGAAGGCTCGATAATTTACTACGCCACCCAGAGTTTATTCAGTACTTCCATGCTGGAAATTTCAAATATCCTATTGAAGTACCATCACCCACTAACCCGCATAAAACCTTTGAATATCGGGTTATGCCTTATGGTGACGAACACCTTTTATTAATTGCGCGTGATATTACCCGTGTTTCTCAGTTAGAGGCCATGCGTAAAGATTTTGTCGCCAATGTGTCACATGAATTAAGAACGCCGCTTACGGTAATTAATGGGTATTTAGAAATTTTGCCGGTGGATGAGTCGGCCGATCCTTTTATGCAAAAAGCCATGAAGGAAATGACCGCGCAAACTCATCGTATGCAAAATTTGATTGAAGATTTATTAGTGTTGTCTCGCATTGAGGCCAGCTCTGAACGCATTTATGAAAACGTAGTGAATATTCCTACGGTACTGTCTCAGATAGAGCGAGAAGCGCAGGCGCTTAATAAAGAAAAACAGCACCATATTGAATTTCATATTGATACCGAACTAAAAGTATTTGGGGTTGAAACCGAATTGCGAAGTGCTTGTTCTAACTTGGTATTCAATGCCGTGCACTACACTCCACCTGGTGGAGAAATTCATGTATATTGGCATGGTGACGAGGAAGGGGCTAAATTTGCCGTTCATGATAATGGCGATGGTATTGAGTCTAATCACCTTAATCGACTTACCGAGCGTTTTTACCGTGTCGATAAAGCACGGTCTCGCAAGACTGGTGGCTCAGGATTAGGCTTGTCGATAGTAAAGCACGTACTTAGCCATCACAATTCCCGTTTAGACATTGCCAGTACCTTAGGTGAGGGCAGTCAGTTTTCCTTTGTGCTTGATAAAGAGTTAATTGCGGAGCAAATTTAAATGCGAATAAAGCAATTCATCGCCTCGTGCAATGTGGCCGTTTTGCTTCTTGTATCAGGCTCGTTGGGGGCTGAAACTACCCATGAGCTAGAGTATGAACGCCAACCTGGGGTGGCAGGAAAGATCACCTCGGTAGGTTCAGACACACTCGCGAATTTAATGACCTTTTGGTCGCAAGAGTTCAAAGCCCTCTATCCGCAGGTGGGTTTCCAAATTCAAGCCTCGGGGTCTTCTACTGCGCCCCCTGCGCTTATTGAAGGTACAGCCACTATCGGCCCCATGAGCCGAGAATTAAAGCCTAGTGAAATTCGCGATTTTACCCGCAAGCACGGTTACCCGCCTTTAGTCCTTAAGGTTGCGATGGATGCTATCGCTATTTTTGTGGAACGCAGAAACCCGCTACAAGGCCTTACCCTGAAGCAAGTCGATTCTATCTTTTCTCAAACACAATTTTGCGGTGGGGATGGGCCAATCAATAAATGGTCAGAGTTAGGCATTGATGCTAATGGCTATCGCGCCCCAATTCGCTTGTACGGGCGAAACTCGGTATCAGGAACCTATGGATTATTTAAAATCATAGCCATGTGTGACGGTGATTTTAGAAATACGGTAAACGAGCAGCCTGGGTCGGCTTCAGTGGTACTTTCTGTCGCCTCAGGTAAAGGCGCTATGGGTTATGCGGCCTATGGTTACAAAACCGCAGGGGTGCGGGCGCTGCCGTTAGGTGAAACGAAAGATTCGTTAGTGCCACTTACCATAGATAACGTTCGTAGTGAGTCTTATCCGTTCTCGCGCTTCTTGTATTTGGTGATAAACAAAAAACCTGGTGAGCCACTGCCTACCCTTGAAAGAGAGTTTTTGCGTTATATTCTATCTGAACAAGGGCAAGAACAAGTCGCGCGTGATGGGTACTTTCCAATTCGTGAAGATATGCTCTTAAGGCAGCGTAGGTTGGTCGATTAATTTGTATCAAACAGGTGAATAACCGTGGAGCATGTTTCATCACGCTGGAAAAATTGGGTAGTTAAAAACCTTCTCGCAGGCACAGCACTTCCCGTGATTACAGAGCAGTTAACGCTAAATGGGTTTGATGCAGATACAGTTCGTCGGCTTTTAGGCCGTAATTTACCTTCAAACTATGTTTTCGACCGAGATGTAGAGTTTTATCGCAAGCTCGCAACGCCCGCATTTTTACATCAGCCTTCAATTAATAATGTGACCTGTTTGTGCGATGAAAAGGAAGTTCAGCTTTATCGTGTAGATGACTTTTTATCGGCAGAAGAGTGCCATGCTGTAATCGACCTTTCTTCTAGCAAGCTTTCGCCCTCAAAACTGACAGGGGCGCCCTCTGCAAAAGGGATCAGAACATCGTCAACTTGCGAACTCGCCTTTATGGACAGCGCACTAGTTACCTCAATAGATAGCCGCATCGTCAATTTTTTAGGCTTGGGCATAGGAGAAAAAGAAGTTATACAAGCTCAGCATTATGAGCAGGGTCAATACTTTAAACCGCATTTTGATTTCTTTCCCCCAGGTACGCCGCAATATTTAGAACACGCAAAGCGGCGAGGTCAACGAACATGGACTTGCATGGTTTACTTAGATGATGGCATGGAAGGAGGCCATACTCATTTTACAAAAATGGGTGTATCGGTAAAACCCCATCGAGGCACAGCACTCCTATGGAATAATCTGACGAACACAGGGGAGCCTAACTTCAATACGCTTCATTATGCTGAGCCTGTAACAGCTGGTAATAAAAACGTCATAACTAAGTGGTTTCGAGATAAAAATTAGTCCCTTTGTCAATATAACCACCCGGTTCGCCCCTTCAATCTCTCACTAACAATATAAAAAACAAGACAAAATTTAAGGTGTTAACTGATTTTATAAAAGTTCCAAAAATTTCAGTGTGAATCCACATTTGTAACAAAAATGTCACCCTTCTCATTTAACCTCTACCGGACTTTGAAATTCAAACTAAGATCTAACTGGAGAATTTAATGGAAATTCGTAATGTTTTTAAGATCAGTGCTATTACCACAGCACTTGTTCTTGCAGGTTGCGGTGGCGATATAAATATTAACGAAGGTGACGAAGTTGTTGTAACGCCAACGACTCCAACCACGCCAACGACCCCAACTACGCCAACGACCCCTGATGTTGATACGCCATTTTCATTAGGCTTGGCGACTGACGCCTCAAGCGAATTCTCTACAATTACCGATAAGCCTGTCTATCGCTTAAACGACGATTTAGTGTTAACCCAAGACATGACGTTAACAAATGATGCTCACTGGATCATCAAAGGTCGTACGGCAGTAGGTAACGACAATGCTGATTCAACAGTACTGACGATTGAAGAAGGTACAACCGTTATCGGTGAAGACGGTGATGACTTTTTAGTCGTACGCCGTGGCTCACAAATCGAAGCGTCTGGTTCATCTTCAGCGCCAATCATAATGACGTCTATCCAAGACGTCACTGGTGAAGAGACATCAATTGGCCAATGGGGTGGTGTGGTATTACTAGGTAATGCACCAACTAATCTTTGTAACACAGGTGACGATGACCAAACTTCTGACGATGAATTGGCTTCTTGTGGTGTTTCAGCGGAAGGTGATGCAGGCCTATATGGCGGCAACAACGCGGAAGATAACTCAGGTACGCTTGAATACGTTGTTGTAAAGCATGCTGGTAAAGCATTGGCTTCTGGTGATGAACTAAACGGTATTTCATTTGCGGGTATCGGTTCTGAAACAACAGTTAATCACATTCAAGTTCATCAAAACCTTGATGACGGAATCGAATTTTTCGGTGGTACGGTTAGTGTAAGTAATGTTGTACTTACTGACATTGGTGATGATTCACTCGATTGGTCTTTCGGCTGGACGGGTAGTGCAACTAACGTTTACATTCAGCAATCTGCAGGCGGTGGCGACAACGCTATTGAAGCGGATAACAATGAAGATAATCCTTCATGGTTACCACTTACCAAGCCAACTGTTTCTAACGTAACCATTGTAAGTGCCGACGGTACTAACGGCGTACGTTTACGTAACGGTACAGCAGGGGTGCTATCTAATGTAGTCGTTACCGGCTCTACATTAGCGGCTAACTGTCTGCGCGTAAATGGCGACGAGTCTATTGCGAATGCAGAGTCTGGCGAGCTAGCGATAACTAACTCTGTTGTTGCGTGTGAAACACCAGCAAACAACTTTGGTTCTGATGATATTGGTGGCGAATCTACGCAAGCTTGGTTTGAAGGTCAAACAGGTAATAGCGTATTAACGCCTTCTGAACTTTTATTTGAAGATAACGGTTATTTCCCAACTTCTGCATCGCCTTTAGCTAACAGTGGAAATTACATCGGCGCATTTGACCCAGCGGGAGAAGATTGGACGACCGGTTGGACGGTTGGTGTAAACGGTGGATTCCCAATTGATATTCAGACTGCTTTCGAGCAAGGTCTTGCGACAGATGTTTCAGCTAACTTCCCTGAATTAACAGACAAGCCAGTTTATGAACTTGCTGAAGATACAACACTAACCAATGATGTAACGTTAACTAACGATGCTTACTGGTTAATTAAAGGTCGTTTAGCTGTTGGTAACGATAACGCAGACAACGCGGTACTTTACATTGAACAAGGCACAACCGTTTTCGGTGAAGAAGGCGATGATTTTTTAGTAGTGCGTCGTGGCTCTCAGATTCAAGCTGAAGGTACGGCTAACGCACCAATCACTTTTACGTCGGTTCAAGACTTAACGGGTCAAGAAACGTCAATCGGCCAATGGGGCGGTCTAGTTTTACTTGGTAACGCACCTACAAACCTATGTAACACGGGTGATGACTCAGATACTTCAGATGCTGAGTTAGCGGCATGTGGTGTAGCAGCGGAAGGTGACGCAGGCCTTTACGGTGGTGCAGATGCTGAAGATAATTCAGGTACACTTCGCTATATCGTTGTTAAGCATGCAGGTCGCGCATTAGCGGCAGGTGACGAACTCAACGGTATCTCATTTGCGGGTATCGGCTCTGGTACTGAAGTTGAATTTATCCAAGTTCACCAAAACCTAGATGACGGTGTTGAATTCTTCGGTGGAACAGTAAGCGTTCGTAACATTGTGTTGACTGATATCGGCGATGACTCACTTGATTGGTCATTTGGTTGGACTGGTAACGCACAAAACGTTTATATCCAGCAATCGGCTGCAGGTGGTGATAACGCTATTGAAGCGGATAACAACGAAGATAACCCTGCATGGTTGCCGCTTACTAGCCCAACTATCTCGAACGTAACTATCGTTGGTGCAGATGGCACAAACGGTGTGCGTTTACGTAACGGTACCGCTGGTGCAGTACGTAACTTAGTCGTTACTGCGGGTGAAGGCTATTCAAACTGCCTACGTGTTAATGGCGCTGAATCTATCGCGAATGCAGAGTCTGGTGCGCTTTCAGTGGAAAACTCAATAGTTGCCTGTGAGACAGATGACAACTTCGGTTCTGATGAAATCAGCGGTGGTTCAACACAAGCATGGTTTTCCGGCCAAACTGGGAACAGTGTACAAACGGCTGACGCATTGATGCTTTCTACTGATGGCTTCACACCTCGCTCTGGTTCTCCTTTGCTTGGCGCTGGCGTTGATATGTCTGCTGACAGTGATTTCTTCACATCAACTGACTACATCGGTGCGTTCGACGGTGAAAACAACTGGATGGATGGTTGGACTGTTGCTGTTAACGATTCAATTCCTTCTGATGTGACTAACGCATTTGAGCAAGGCCTAGCCACTGACGTTTCAAGCAGCTTTGCTGCGATTACTGATAAGCCAGTGTATCAACTTGCTGCTGATACTACCTTTACCGCAGACGTTTCTTTAACCAATGATGCTCACTGGTTAATTAAAGGCCGCACTGCCGTAGGTAACGATAATGCTGATAGTGCCACGCTTTATATCCAACGCGGTACGACCGTATTTGGTGAAGATGGCGACGATTTCTTAGTTGTACGCCGCGGTTCGAAAATGGAAGCGTCTGGTACAGCAACATTACCTATCACGTTCACTTCATCTGAAGATATTACAGGTGGCGAAACGACTATCGGTCAATGGGGTGGCCTAGTTATCTTAGGTAATGCGCCAACTAACTTGTGTAACACAGGTGACGACGATGCAAGCTCAGATGCTGAATTAGCAGCTTGTGGTGTGTCTGCTGAAGGCGATGCTGGCCTATATGGCGGCGCTGACGCAGAAGATAGCTCAGGTACTTTCCGCTATGTTATCGTTAAACATGCAGGTAAAGCACTTGCAGCAGGTGATGAACTAAACGGTATCTCATTTGCAGGTGTCGGTAGTGGCACTGAAGTTGACTTTATCCAAGTTCACGAAAACTTAGACGATGGTGTTGAGTTCTTCGGTGGCTCGGTAAACGTTAGTCACCTAGTTCTAACTGCCATTGGTGATGACTCACTAGATTGGTCTTTCGGTTGGACGGGTAAAGCACAGTACGTGCTTATCAAGCAGGGCCTTAATGGCGGCGACAATGCATTTGAAGCTGACAATAACGAAGATAACCCTACTTGGACACCACTAACAACGCCTACTGTTTCTAATGTAACCATTATTGGTTCTACAGATACCAACGGCGTACGTCTTCGCAACGGTACCGCAGGAACCATTAAGAACTTAGTAGTAACTGGCGGCGCTGACTACAGCAACTGCCTACGCGTTAACGGTGATGAATCAATTGCAAACGCAGCAGATGCTTCACTTACTGTTACTCACTCTACAGTGGCTTGTGAGTCTACAAGCGCATTTGGTTCTGACGTGATTGGCACGGCAACAACCCAAGAGTGGTTTGAAGCACAAGACGGTAACACCGTTGTTGCGGATATTGATGCACTAAGCTTCGATGATGCAACCGGCTATGTGCCAAGCAGTGATTCAGCGTTACTTGGTTCTGGTTTTGATGCGTCTACGCTAGATAGCTTCTTCGATAGCACTGATTATAAAGGTGCATTCGATGGCGAAGCTAACTGGACGCTAGGCTGGGTAACTGTAGGTCTTGAAGACTAATTTACTTTCGTCATTCATTGAAGCTAAGGCGCTTGTGCGCCTTAGCTTTTGTGTTGAAAGGTCTTCCTAACTACAGTCCCATAGGAGTTTCCATAATGAAAAATAATCAATCGTCAATATTCAAGTTAGGTAGCCTGACTCTTGCCATTTCTTCCATTCTGGGTTCAAGTTTGTTGTCGACAGCGGCAATAGCGCAACAATCAGAAGATGAAGTGATTGAAGAAGTTGTTGCTACAGGTACCCGATTAAAAGGGACTGCAACAGCGGTAATGCAAGAACGTCAAAACCAAGCGTTTGTTGCCGATATCATGGGTGCAGATCAAATTGCACGTACCGGTGATGGCGATGCAGCAGCAGCACTTCGTCGTGTAACTGGATTGACATTGGTAGATGGTAAATTCATCTACGTTCGTGGCTTGGGGGAACGTTACTCAAGCACACAATTAAATGGTATGACAGTACCTAGCCCTGACCCTACGCGTTCAGTGGTTCCATTGGATTTATTCCCTTCAAGTATCATTGAAAGCTTGAACGTACAAAAATCGTTTTCACCCAATATGCCTGGTCATTTTGGTGGCGGTAACGTTAATATTCGTACTAAATCTATTCCAACTGAATTCGTTTTCAGTGTGTCTGGTGGGGCAGGTTGGAATTCAGAAAACAGTAACGATGGATTTTTCTATGAAGGTGGCAGCGACGATTGGACTGGACGAGACGATGGCACACGTGCTTTGCCGTCTATCATTGCATCTAACCTTGCCGCTTCTGGCTCTGACGGCTTTGAAGGTGATTCTTCACGCTCGTTAGCGCAAACACAAGAAATATTGAATTCATTCAACTGGGATATTGGCCCTGAAAGTAAGTCTGCAGAGCCAGACTTCAATTTAGGCGCAACCCTAGGTAATCGTTACACGTTTGACGATGACAGTGTACTGGGTTTCTTAGCGACGGTTTCTTACAGTAACGAATGGTCAATTACCGAAGAACAATTGGGTAATGATATTGGTGGCGGACAAGATAATCCTCGCTTCACCAAATATCGTGACATGATTTCGACCGAACAAAATGTTCGCTGGAGCGGCATGTTTAATGTGGGTTACGAGTTAAATAGTAACCACAAAATTGAACTGGTTAATATGATGTTGCACGACATGCGTGACCGTCTGCGTGACGGTGAATACTTCGACGATAGTGAAAGCACCATCGGCGTGGAAGAGTTCAGTCGTATGGATATCATTTTCGAAGAGCGTGAAATGGTGTCGTCACAGTTGAAAGGGACACATAACTTCCTCGATATTGCTAACGGTGTGTTTTTTGATTGGTATGCAGGTACAAGCCGTGCCTCGCGTGAAGCGCCAGATATTATGGAAGTCACTTACCAGTTATTCTATGACGACGCAGGTGCGTTAGAGCTTGAACGTATTGATGATACTTCAGGGACTAACTTAAACCGTCAATATCAAAGCCTTCAAGATGAATCTGATACTTATGGTTTTAATATCTCTACCCCCTTCTACGGAGACGGGTATGATATCGAAATTAAAGCTGGTTTCGATTATTACGAGAAAACCCGTGATGCCGTTAATATCGATTTAGCGATTCGCCATTTTGGTATTAATGATGAATTTAAAGTGGGCAACCGACTGTATGATATTTTCTCAGAAGAAAATATTAATAACCCTGACTTCTACGCAAGTTCAACAGGTAGCTCGCTATTTCAAGACAATACCGGTGAAGGTGATAAGTATTCTGCAGCCAGTAAACTGACTGCTGGTTACTTGATGGTTGATGCCTTCATTGATAAAAAGTGGCGTTTAAGTGGTGGTGCCCGTTGGGAAGAGTTCCAGCAAATCTCAGTGCCTTTTGTTGAACACTCGAATGAGTTTGCAGCAGAAACGGATGAAATTGCGGACAGTATTTATAATGAAGACGATATTCTTCCTTCATTCGCATTAACCTATATTGCCAGTGATGAAATGCAATATCGTTTCAACATCAGCCAAACGTTAATTCGTCCTGATTTACGTGATATCAGTACTACATTCTTTATCGATCCGCTTACCGAATTCCTTGTTCGTGGTTCACCATCTTTGGTTGAAACAGAGCTTATGAACATAGATGTTCGCTGGGAATGGTACATGTCTCAAGGGAATAACGTGTCTGTTGCTCTATTTTATAAAGACATGGAAAACCCTATCGAGATGGTTCAGTTCGATGGCGGTGAGGGGGTACCTCAGCTGCTTACCGCTAACGGCGAAGAAGGTGAGTTATATGGGGTTGAAGTGGAGTTTTTACACGACCTCAGCTTCATCAGCGATTCAATGAGTAACTTCTTTATATCTGGTAACATGACGATATCAGATTCAGAAGTGACCATTGGCAGCGGTGATCAAGATTCTTTGTTCTCACAGCAAGCACGAGAAGCTTATGGCGGCACCATTACAGCGACTATTACTAATGACCAACGTCGTTTAGTGGGTCACTCTGAGTGGGTTGCTAACCTTCAATTAGGTTGGGATTCAGACAATGGAGAGCATTCGGCTTCATTGGTGTATAACTCTTTTGGTGAGCGAATTATTGCACCAGGTGTTCGCGGGTTCGAAGACGGGATAGAAAATCCATTCCATTCTTTGGATTTTGTTTACACTTACTATCCTGACTTCAACACTACGGTCAAACTGAAGTTTCAAAATATCCTCAACGAGGATAAGGAAATTGAACAAGAAGGACTCTTGTTGCGCCGTGAAACCGTCGGCACAGGTATTAGTGCTAGTGTAAGTTACGACTTCTAATTTAAAAAGCCCGGAATTGTCCGGGCTTTTTATTGCGCGATTGTCTGCTGAATATGACGGTTATGTAATAAAACTGTCATGGAAAACTCCTATCCTACGCCCAGAATTTTATAGTCGGTAATCCCGATTTCTTTTAACTTTAAAGGTTTGAATGTATGAAGCTTATCAATTCTTTGCTTATTGCAGGCGCGCTTGTAGCGACACCTGTACTAGCACAAGACGATGAAGTACTAAATCCCGTTATCGATGAGGCGGCGAAAATTAATGAATCTGCTGCGAAGTCGCAGGAAAAAATAAACGGCATTACCGATCAGATTGACAGTAAACTTCAGCAATTCAAAACTTTGATGAAAGAAATTGAAGGTTTGGAAGTTTATAACACTCAACTTCGTAAACAAATTAACAGCCAAGAACAAGAAATGGATGACTTGAACGCCGCTATTGATGAAGTATCGGTTGTTGAGCGTCAAATTACCCCGCTTATGATGCGTATGATTGACGGCATGGAACAGTTTATTGCCCTAGACGTACCTTTTCTTCCTGAAGAACGCAAAAACCGCGTTATGGATTTGAAAGCCATGATGGACCGCGCCGATGTAGCCGCGTCTGAGAAGTTCCGACGTGTAATGGAAGCGTACCAAGTTGAGATGGACTACGGTCGCACCATGGAAGCCTACAGCGGCTTGCATACTATTAATGGTCAAGAGCGTGACGTAGAGTTTTTACGCTTAGGTCGCACAGCGCTTATTTATCAAACTCGTGATGCTAGTTCACAAGGTGTTTGGAACAAGCAAACTCGCCAGTGGGAAGAGCTAGACAGTAGCTACCGCACACAAATTACCAAAGGTCTGCGCATGGCGAAGAAACAACTTGCCCCAGACTTATTAATGCTACCAGTGGCTATCACAGACTAAGAGGTTGATGAGAATGTTTAATTCAGTAAAACGTATCGCTTTTGGCCTAGTAGCCCTTAGCTTAAGCGCTGGTGCAGTAGCACAGAACGACCGCGCAATGGACCTTGATGCACTGCTTAAGCAGCTAGAAGAAGGTCAATTTGCCCAGTCTGAGCAAAACAAACAACGTGAGCGCGATTTCATCGCTCAACGTGCTGAGCAAGATCAAGTATTGCGTGACACCCGTGCTCGTCGTGACCAAATGCTAGCTCAATCAGAGCAGCTTGAAACGCAATTCGAAGAAAATGAATTCAAATTAGCTGACCTTAACGGCGCACTAGATACACGTTTAGGTTCATTAAAAGAATTGTTCGGTGTACTACAGCAAATTGCTGGCGATACAAAAAACAAATTCTATAACTCAGTAGTATCGGCGCAAATCTCAGGCCGTTCAGACTTCTTAGATAAGATGGCACAAGACATGGGCTCTAGCTCAAAGCTTGCCTCTATCGAAGAAATTGAGCGTGTATGGTTTGAAATGCAACGTGAAATGACTGAGTCAGGTAAAGTAACCAAATTCACTACTGACGTAGTTGAAGCGGGTGGCCAGAAAGTATCAAAAGAAGTGGTGCGCGTAGGACCTTTCGCATTAGTTGCTGACGGTAAATACCTTGAATACAACGGTGTGACTGGTACGGTTTCAGAACTTATCCGTCAGCCTGCTGACCGTTACAACAGTTCTGCTGCAGAGCTTCAAGAATCGACTAGCGGTGAACTTGTACAGTTTGGTATCGACCCAACCGGTGGTTCAATTCTAGGCTTGTTAGTTCAAGCGCCTAATCTGAAAGAGCGTGTAGAGCAAGGCGGCGTGGTTGGATACATCATCCTTATCGTTGGTGCGTTTGGTTTACTGCTAGCCATAGAGCGTTTGATTACCTTGTCGCTTATTCGCATGAAAGTGAACAAGCAACTTAAGAGCAAAGAAGTTAAAACTAACAACCCGCTAGGCCGTGTACTTAAAGTACGTGATGAGCATCCAAATGCTGATGTTGAAGCACTAGAGCTTCATCTTACCGAAGCGATTTTAGGTGAAGTACCTAAGTTAGGGCGTAACCTTACTATCATCAAGATTATCTCAGTAGTAGCACCGCTTATGGGTCTACTTGGTACGGTTACCGGTATGATTAATACTTTCCAGGCAATTACCTTGTTTGGTACAGGCGACCCGAAACTAATGGCTGGTGGTATTTCAACAGCACTAGTTACAACGGTTCTTGGCCTAGTAGTCGCGATTCCGATGACTTTGCTATACGCCATGCTTAATACACGTTCTAAGAACATCGTATACATTCTTCAAGAACAAGCGTCTGGCGTTATTGCAGAGCGCGCAGAGCGGAGCTAATCATGATCGAGTTTCTGGAGGCAATTCGCGATTTCACAGAAACAGGTGGCCAGGTTCTCCTGGTCATCGGTCTGCTGATATTCGTTATGTGGCTTTTGATCCTCGAGCGTGCCATGTATCTGATGATTTGGCATAAGCAAGCTAAGAAAGAAGCGGTGTCTATGTGGACTGCACGTAACGACCGCGCTTCTTGGATTGCACAGCAAGTTCGTCAGAAAACGATTTCACAGTTAACTATGCGTCTTAACGGTAGTATCCCGATTATTCAGTCTTTGGTTGCGCTTTGTCCGCTACTTGGCTTGATGGGAACGGTAACCGGTATGATTGAAGTGTTCGATGTGATGGCCATTGCTGGTTCGGGTAACGCCCGCTCTATGGCATCAGGCGTATCGAAAGCCACTATCCCCACTATGGCGGGCATGGTTGGTGCACTTTCAGGCGTATTTGCCTCTACATGGCTTAACCGTATGGTGAAATCTGAACGCACGCATCTTGAGGATGCATTGACTATTCAACGTTAATGCTACGGCATTAAGGTAAGGTAAAAATTATGAAGCAACATTTTCAAAACCTAGTTGATGAAGAAGAAGCAGCCATCGATATGACGCCCATGCTGGACGTTGTATTTATCATGTTGATTTTCTTTATCGTAACCGCATCCTTCGTAAAAGAAGCGGGTATTGATGTTAACCGTCCTGAAGCAGCCACTGCTGTTAAAAAAGACCGGGCTAACATTCTTATCGCTATCTCTGACAAAGGCGAAATTTGGATCAATAAGCGTCGTATAGATGAGCGTGCAGTACAGGCGAACATCGAGCGTCTTCACGCTGAAAACCCGCAGGGTACCGTTGTGATTCAAGCAGATAAAGAATCAACGACTGAAACCCTTATTAAAGTTATGGATGCCTCCCGTGCGGCAGGTGTTTTTGATGTTTCGATTGCAGCTCAAGAGCCATAAATCATGCCACGATATATAATCGCATTTGTTATATCCCTTGCGATCACGTTAGGCCTGTTCTTCTTGATGCAATCACTCATCAAGATGGGTGGCAGTGCGTTAACGGAACCGCCAAAGGGTAGTGTACTTGACTTTGTTAGGGTTAAGCAGGACGAACAGGTCGAGAAAAAAGATCGTAAGCCTAAGAAGCCGCCTAAGCCAGATCAGCCGCCACCGCAAATGGAACAACCTCAAATGGACTCACCTACTCCGGATGCGGAAGGGACGTCTATGGACTTTGGTGCAGATGTTGGTGATGATATTTCATTAGACGGAGGGTTAGCCCTTGAGTCTGGTGATGGCGAGTATTTACCTATTGTTAAGGTGGCGCCGGTTTATCCTCGTCGAGCTTTACAACGTGGTATTGAAGGCTTTGTTATTGTTGAATTTACGGTAACTAAGCAAGGCGCAGTACGAGATCCTATCGTGATAGAAGCCAACCCAGAAGGTATATTTGAACAAGCAGCAATGGATGCCGCAATGAAGTTTAAATATAAGCCGCGAGTGGTAAATGGCGAAGCCACGGAAGTGTCTGGTATTCAAAACCGTATTACCTTCCAGATAGACGGATAATGACATGAGAAAAAAACAAACGAATACATTGCTTAGTGCACTGGCGTTTGCAGTTGTTTGCGCAACTGTGTCTGTTCCTACTCTGTTGGTTGCCGGTGATGCAGTTGCTCAGGAACAAAAAGCCAGTGATAAGAAAACCCGTCGTGTGCCTACACTTCGTGGAAAGGTTTACGAGCAGTTAGCGCGAGCACAATCAGCCGCCGACGATGCGGGGAATGTAGAAGAAGCTATAGCTATTCTTAAAGAGGTGGAAGATAAATCTGACTCGATGAATAGCTACGAAAAAGCCATGATGTATAACTTTTTCGGCTTTATTTACTACAACGATGAAAATTACGACAAAGCGTTAGAGTCGTTTGAAAACGTGGTTAACCAGCAACCTATTCCTGAGAAGTTCGAAATGTCGACGCTTTTCAGCTTAGCGCAGTTGCATTTGATGCAAGGTAACTACGACAGAACGATTGAGTTTATCGAACGCTGGGAAGTATTAAACGACGGTGTTATACCACCTAAAAATAAGGTGTTAAAAGCGCAAGCCTACTATCAAAATAAGCAGTATCAAGAGTCTGCTGATTGGATAACACAGGCCATTGATGAACATGAAGCCGAGGGCATGTTACCCGATGAAGCATGGCTTATTCTTCAACGCGCGGTTTACTATGAACTAAAGCAACCTGAGAAAGTAAAAGATATTTTGATTAAGCTGGTAAAGCTGTACAGCGAACCGAAATATTGGATACAACTGGCTGGTATGTACGGTGAGTTAGGTGAAGAGCGTAAGCAGCTTGCGATTATGGAAACGGCTTACCAACAGGGTTTTGTAGAGTCTCCAGCGGATATCTTCAACATGGCGCAGCTTTATTACTATCACCGTGCTCCTTATAAAGGTGCATTGTTGATGGAACAAGCCATGAAAGAGGGCGTGCTGGAAGAAAACCTTCGAAATCTTAAGTTTTTAGGGCAAAGCTGGACGCTAGCCAAAGAGCAAGACAAAGCCATTCCGGTGATGATGCAAGCAGCAGAATTATCAGAAGATGGTGAGTTAGATGCTCAGTTAGCGCAAATCCTACTTAACGAACAACGCTGGGACGACGCTATTGCAGCGGCAGATCGCGCCGTTGAAAAAGGTGAGATGCGTAACCCAGGCTTGGTGTATTTGATTAAAGGCATGGCCCTTTATAATCAAAAGCAGTACGCACTGGCGCTTAACCAGCTTGCTGAAGCTGAAAAGCATCAGAAAAGCCGAGCTATGGCGCAGCAGTGGAAACAGTTTGTTCAATCTGAAAAGAGACAAGCTGAAATCATCGAAACTGAGTTTGGTAATAGTTAAACGCAACAGTTAGCACGTTTATACGTGGTAGTAGAAACGCCGCAGGCATCTAAACGAGCCTGCGGCGTTTTTGTTTGGGCCATCGTAATTAATGGCTTACTAGGCTGAGTCGTTACCCTTAAAGCCGCTGGCTAAAAGATAATGATACAAAATCTAATCCAGGGTTAGGCTTCTTAAAGCCGGCGTTGGAGTAATGAAAATAGCGCAATGACACGCGGTATTCTTGGTATTGTCCAAACGTCGTTGAAAATCCAATTCTATCTTCAAATTGATAATGGGTAGACACGTCTTTACCCGCAAATTGTGTATCGTCTAGCAACGACACCCCAATACCCAACTCTAAATCGATAGGTTTATCAAACACTGTGGTCAGTGGAAACCGTAAAATAGGTGAAAGGGCGAGTACGACATTTGAGTCGTACTGGTTATCGTCGCCATACTCCCAAAAGTTTGCGCTGGTTTCCATGGTTAAAGTCATAGGCCAACTTACGTTTAAAGGCTGGTCGATATTATATTGATAAGCTAATTTGATGCCATTTACAGCGCCTTCCCCGCGTATAAAGTCGATAGCATAGCCATGGGCGCTTTGTGTTTGTGTGGGCCATAGGCTAGTCGATTGGCTCTCGCTGCTACTAGCAGAAAGTGGGGTAAGTAATAGTGTGAGTAATGCCGTAAGTGTAACGATGTGTGTGTTAGTCATAGTGTGTTCCTCCAACGCCCTATATGAGGGAGGAACATCGGTAACCCAATTCTAAAAAAAGACGTGTTTTATTCGATTAAATATGACAATTTTATTCTGATAATTTAGAGAAAAACGAACTAACAGATTAACGCTAAAACCCGTCGTTTCATCGTGGTTTTTTGCGCTATAAACTGCTTTCGCTGATTAGCGCCTTTCACAGAAGGCGCCAATAATAAAGGCTCAGGGAAGAAAGGCTTCAATTGATGGGAGTTCATTTCTAGCTTCAAGTTCATTCCAGTAAACTTTTGTTTTCAACACATCTTCTTTGATAGACATAAAAGTGGACACTAATTCCGGGTCGAAGTGCTTGCCCGATTCACTTTCGATGTAGGCAAATGCTTCTTCATCTGGCCACGCTTGTTTATAAGGCCGCTTCATCGTCAGAGCATCAAACACATCTGCAATTGCCACAATGCGTGCGCTTATTGGAATTTGTTCACGCTTTAATGAATTAGGGTAGCCACTGCCATCCCACTTTTCATGATGATAGCGCGCAATTTCTGCCGCCAAACTAAACAAGGGTGAATTACTGCGGGTTAATATTTCATAGCCAATTGCCGCATGAGTGCGCATGACTTCCATTTCATCAAAGGTAAGTCGTCTTGGGGCTTTTAAAATACTATCAGGAATTCCTATTTTCCCGGTATCGTGCATAGGCGCGGCTTGTGCCAGCAAAGAGGCTTCTTCGGGTGACCAACCGGAGGCTAACGCTAAACACTGACAATAAGCGGCCATGCGCCAGATGTGATGGCCGGTGTCAGTATCGTTGTAATGTCCGGCTGCGGCCAACATACTAATAGCACTTTGCTGACTACGAAGTAGCTCTTGAGTTCTGATTTTAACTTCTTGTTCAGTTACTCTCACTTGATGTGCTAACGAGATGTGAGTTTTTACTCTAGCAAGCACCAAAGCCGGTGAGATAGGCTTAGTAATATAATCCACTGCACCTAATTCAAATCCTTTCTCTTCATCTTGACCTTGACCCAAAGCCGTTACAAATATGATAGGCACCTTAGCCAGTCTTGGGGCAAGCGCTGGGGAAGTTTTAATCTGTCTGCATACCTCATGGCCATCAATACCCGGCATCATGATATCGAGTAAAATAAGGTCTGGAGTGAACTGCTCTACGACTTTCAACGCAATATGCCCAGTGGGCGCTACTTTTACTTGGTAATAAGGCGACAGAATACCCTGTAATAAATCGATGTTTGCAGGCTCGTCGTCAACGACTAAAATGCTAAAGTCCGTTTTTCTCGATTTCTGGTTATCAGCCATTTAGCAATGTATCCCTTAGGCGTAAAAGTTCTTCAAGTGCTCGGCTGTAATCGTAAACACTAACAAGTTGCCTTGCATGGTTTAATGCATGTACCGATGCCGATGCCGAAGCTGATGATGCATGTTTATCGTAAAGCGCTGATAGCATAGACACCGCCTCGGCATCGTATGACTCAAGGCTAGTGATCACCGCTGACAAATCTGAGAGCGATAAAGTCTCTTCTACTTCGTATTCATCATACTCTTTTGGCAATGAAAGCGTATGCGCAATAAGTCGAAGAGTGGCGTCTAAAGCGAAAGAGATGTTGGATATTTTATGTGCATAATTAGTGTTGTTTTCAAGGTTGTTTGGTAGCCCTTCCAACGCGGTAATCAAGGTATTAGCCCCTATTTTTCTGGCATCGGCCAATAGCGAGTTAATAGCATCATGCTTTGAGTCATTCTCAATCATAATATTAATAAGCTGTGCGAGTAACTCTGCATTTCCGTAATTAGAGTAAAATTCAGCCAGGGAAGTGAGGAAGGGGTCGCTACTGTCATGCATGTTATTTAGATTGGCAGTAGTGTGAATATTGATGTCGATGACATGTAATATTTCAGCCGCGCTTGCGGGTTTCAACAAGTGCGCACACATACCAACGCTAGATGCTTTTTGTTTATTCTCGCTACTACCATCTGCACTAAGTGCAATGATAGGACAGTGCCAGCCATTTAAATTATTTAGTTCCTCAGCAACAGTGAATCCACTCATATTTGGAAGAATGCAATCGAGTAGTACCACGTCGAAGTCGTTACTATTGCCCAGTGCCAAGGCTTGCTCGCCAGAGGTTGCTGTGGTCACACTCAAGCCTGCATCAAGTAAAATTTGCTGCGCTATTTCAAGGCTTATACTGTCATCATCAACCAACAAGGCATGCTTTCCTGCTAGTCGTCGCTTACGCCATATCTTGCTTTCCAATCCATCAGCGTGAGTTGGCGAAGTGGAGCTAGAGGTAGGGAATAATTCCCGCAAGATGTGAACGTCAGTAAAGGGTAACTCTATAATATTAAGCGTGTTGAGTTTGACAGATTGTAATCGACGTTTAGCTTCTTCGGTGTCGATAGGCGTTACAATACATACAAGGTTGAGGTTTTCATATTCACCAAGTTTTATATGGTTGACGAATTTTTGCCATTCTGCTGGCTTAGCGGGAAGCAACACCATTGCATCATGACGTGTAACTGGGAACGCATCTGTATTTGGGTTAACAAAGGTGCAAGGTATGGAGAGTCGCGACAGTGTGTGTGCTAAAATATTGTTCGCTTCATCCATATCCTGGCTTGTGTTCGCACACAGTAAGGGGTGATCCAATTTCGATATGGGTATGGCTGGCTTTACTTTTTCACGGCTAATTTCATTAGCCGTCTCATGAACCAATTCCGGAACAGCAAAACAAAATTGCGTTCCCTTACCAAGCTCACTGGTAAATTCAAGTTCACCATGCATCAGTTCAACTAAGCGCTTGCTAATCGCTAGGCCTAATCCAGTACCGCCATATTCCCTTGAAATAGACGCATCGGCCTGTACGAAGGCGTTAAACAGTTTTTCTTTGTTGTCGGCATCAATGCCTATACCTGTATCGCTCACACAAAAACTAAGGGCGTCTTTTTCTTTACTGACGGTTAATTTAACGAATCCGTGACGAGTGAACTTGATTGCATTTCCCAATAAATTAACCAATACCTGATAAATCTTGTCGCTATCACCGTTACAGGTAACGTCTGTGTCTAAGCGCATGTCGAATAGTAACTGTAAATGCTTTTGGCGCGCTTTATGTTGAAACACCTGTGCGAGCTTGTTCATCATATCGGCAAGGTTGAAATCAGCATGGTGTAATTCAATTTGTTGGGCTTCAACTTTGGAAAAATCCAAAATGCCGTTTATTAGCGTTAGCAACGAGGTGGCGCTGCCTTTTACCTTGGTCATGTAACTTTGCTGCTGCGTGTAATTGTCGGTTTCAAGTGCTAAGTGGGTTAAGCCTATAATGGCATTCATTGGGGTGCGAATTTCGTGGCTCATTGTGGCTAAAAAGTCACCCTTGGCTTTGTTGGCATTAGCCGCTTCTTTGTAGGCATGTTGCAGCTGTCGCTCTAACCCTTTACGTCCACTTATATCTCTAAACACGCCTACGTGGCCGTTGGGTTCGCCATGAATGTCTTCAAGAGGTACTGCAACAATTGAAATTGGAAAGATGCGTCCTCGCTTATCGGTAAAGAAGTCTTCATCAGAGCTATAGGTTTTTCCCTTACAGATCGCATGGTTTACGGGGCATTCATCTCGAGATAAAAGTGTGCCATCTTCTTTTTGATAATGAACAGCATTGTGGAACCTGTGGCTTTGTAAATCTGCTAATTCCCACCCTAACAAACGAGATGCTTCAGGGTTGAGAAATTGGGTTTTGCCTTTAGCATCTACGGCATATACACCTTCACCGATGCTGTTAGTAATACTTTGATAAAACTGCCTACCGGTCTCTAACCTTTTTTCTAACCTTTTTTGATTGGAAATATCTGTGCAGAGTACAACGAGGTTTTCGACACGGCCTTGTTCATTAACGTTGGGAACAATGGTACAAAATACAAACCAAGGGGTGCCGGATTTCGTGACACTTTGAAGCTCGCCGTGCCAAATCTCTCCTTTAAATAAGGATTGCAGAATGGCTAAGCGTGTGGGCAGGGGAACGTTTTTAACATTGAGCATATCCGCATTGTTCCCGATAAGCTCGCCTCGAGTAAATTCAGATAGCTGACAACATTTATCATTAGCGCTTAAGATAGTGCCATTTAAGTCGAGCGTGACCACTATGCTGTGCTCATCCATAGCTCGCCTTTGGATCAGCATGTCGTTCTCTTTATGTTGCTGCTCAGTAATTAAGTCTAATACCAAGGTAGACAGCGACGTTAAGCTAGCAATGTCGTCATCAATTTCGGGGCGCGCTTGCGCTGTTAATAATGTATTTACCGATTGAACAAGGTTGTCGGTTATGGCTGCTAATTCTTGAGGCGAAGTTTGCCCCTGAGCTACAGGTGGCCTATCCATATTATTTTGACGTGCATAACCGCCGCTTGTTGTCTTACCTTCTGCTTCAAGACCATGTTGGCGGTATGTATTGTCAATAGAGGCGAGCAATGCACTAAGGCCCGTGGTAAGGCGGGATGCATCATGGTTGTCTAATAAAGAGGTTTTATTAAGTATATCGTCTAACCAAAGTTCGCCTTCTTCGTTGTTTTCACAAGAAAAAGCAGCTTTGATTTGCTTGATTAAAAGGGAGTTCACAGCGTTGGGAGCAGACTTACGTTAGGCCTAATAGATTATGTATAGAATGAAAATGGTATTGCAGCAAACAAATCAGGTTATTCTTTGGTAGCAATAACCTGATTTTATTCATATTAACGGCAATTATCGCCAAGACAATTTAGACTGAACGAAGCTCTCTACGCAGAATTTTCCCAACGGTAGATTTAGGCAGCTCTTCTAAAACGGTAAGTTCCTTAGGGACTTTGTAATTGGTTAAGCTTTCTTTGCAAAACGCAATGATGTCATCGTTAGTAACTGGCTTGCTGACGGTGATGAACGCGCATACTCGCTCACCAGATTTTTCATCTGGTTTACCGACTACAGCGGCTTCCATAATATCTGGGTGGGCAGTGAGTACATCTTCTACTTCATTAGGGTACACATTGAAACCAGAAACAATAATCATGTCTTTCAAGCGATCGACAATTTTAAGTGCGCCAGATGCTACCCAAACGCCGATATCACCGGTTTTAAAGTAGCCATCTTTGGTCATGACTTTTGCTGTCTCATCGTCTCTGTTCCAATAGCCCAGCATCACTTGTGGTCCACGAACCGCAATTTGCCCTGACTCGCCTTCGCCTACTGGGTTATCGTAGCTATCTAGCAAAGCTACCTCAGTATCTTGCAGTGGTTTACCAACGGTACCAACTTCTTCTTCGCCAGGTAAGTTAAAAGAAACCACTGGCGCGGTTTCTGACAACCCGTAACCTTCAGTAATAGTATTGCCTGTTACTTGTTTCCATATAGATACTGCGCCTTGAGCGAGGGCTGTACCACCAGACATGGTTAAATGCAGTTTTGAAAAGTCGAGCTTGGCAAATTCTGGGTGACGACCCAAACCAACGAACAAAGTATTGATACCCGCAAACGCGGTAATTTTATGCGGCTTTAATGTTTGAATGAAACCGTCGATATCACGAGGATTCGGAATAAGCACGATATGGCTGCCCTTCGCGAATAGTGCCATCATACAAACAGTAAAGGCATAAATGTGATACAAAGGAAGTGGACAAACTACCACTTCTTCACCTTCCTTGAAGAACCCGCCTAGGTGGTCAAGCATTTGAACGCTGTTGCTCATAACGTTTTTATGGCTAAGGGCTGCGCCTTTAGATACCCCTGTAGTTCCTCCCGTGTATTGCAACATGGCAAGGGCTTCAAACTCTGTTTTAGGTCTTACCACGGCGGGCAAATTTGCACCGGCGTTAATCGCATCAGTTAACGATACAGTACCTGTTAAAGTAGGCGCTGTAGCAGCATCTAATAATTCAGTCGCCGATGTAGCAACAACGGTTTTAATTTGAGTGTCGCTTTTAATGGCATCAAATTTTGGCAGTAAATCACTTAAGATAACTAACGCTGTTGCGCCGCTATCAGTAAATTGGTGCTTCATTTCCCGCTCGGTATAAAGCGGGTTAGTGTTAACCACTACCAAGCCTGCGCGCAAAGCAGCATAAACGGCAATAGGGTTTTGAATAAGGTTAGGCAGCTGGATAGCAATTCTGTCGCCGGCTTCTAGCTTGGCTTCATGAGTGAAGTAGCGCGCTAAGGCAGCAGATTTTTCGTCTATTTCTTTGAAGGTAAGGGTTTGACCCAATGCGGTATACGCAGGCTTATCAGCATGCTTAGTAAGAACGGCTTCAATATTGTCGGCCAGGCAAGTAACGTTTTCTGGGTACGTTAACATAATGCTTTATCCTGAATGAGAGGTTTCAATGAAAGATGACTATGTCGCTACAGTAACAAATGTTCATTTTTATTTACATACCTATTACATTATAGCTAAATATTCACCTCAGTGATGGTTGCTGACAGTTTGAATAAATTTGAATGGGGCTGGGGATCGCTGGTTTGAGAAAGGTTTAAGCGTGGATCCTGCGTGACATTAGCGTTGGGAGTGGCGGCTATTACCTATTTGAAAGTGCACCCGACTCACTCGTTGCCCGCAATAAGCCATAAATGAAACCACCTAATAGTCCTGCGAAACATTGAAGTAAAAAGCCATCGTACCCGCGCGCTCCCGCAATAAGCGTGACGTTAAGAATAGGCTGCATGGCAAGTAACGCGACGGCAATACTGCTTGCACCCGCTACACTCGTTAACGTGATAAAGCGAGGTTTTTTAATGTCGTGCTTTATCGCGTATTTGCGAATGATAGTGACAACCCAGAACGCAAGTAACAGTGCAACAGCGATGATAATGCCGTAGGTGGGTAGCAAGCCTACGGCATCCTTCCAAGCAGCAGATAACCACTCAGTGGATGATATTTCTACCCCAATACTGGACAGTGCATTCAGTACTTGAAACGTGTGTAAACTGCTAGCCACTAGAAAGGTTGCTAACCACGCAGGAAGAAAACTTTTGATAAAAGACCACATAACCGCTGTTTCCGCTATTTTAAGGTGTTATAACAATCAAACTACTATTGCATGCTAAGGTAGCGTAATAAATAGGGTAAGGGAATGCTGTTTAGCAATAGTGAGTCGGCAAGACTAGGTAATAAAATGGCTATTAATAAAATGCGAGTTTACAAAATAAGCGGATTTAAAAAACATCGGACACAATCGATTTCACGACATGTAGCCATTTTGTTGCTCATGTTTTTGAATGTACAGTCAGCGTTTGGTGTTTCAGCAAATATATCAGGTAAAAGTGCTCTTAAGGCGCAAACGTCTGATACAGCAATAACGACGGCAATTGCCAAAGATTTACATTATCCGAAAGCACTTTTGCAATTGCCCGATAGCAGCTGGCTAGTGGCAGAACGAGACGGCACGATTGTCACTGTACCTTATACTGTTAATAGTTCTGGCAAACCTTCTTCGCCCCAACAAGCCGGCTCAGCACAAGCATCAGCTCGAAAAACCTTAGCTCAACAAAAATTACCCCTTCCACAGCTTTATCAAAAAGGGCAGGGCGGTCTGCTGCACATGGCGCTTTCTCCTGATTTTAGCACCTCGAGAATCATTCTTTTTTCTTACTCTAAAGGCACCGACGACGCGAATCGTTTGGCAATCATGCGGGGTGTTTTGGCTGATGATGGGCAAATTAAAGCACTCACACCAGTAATGGAAATTAAAGACAGTAAAGCTACGCCTGTGCATTTTGGCGGTAAGCTTGTCGCCATGAAAGATGGTACTTGGTTGGTAACCACAGGCGATGGTTTCGATTACCGCGAGCAGGCCCAAGTATTAAGTTCACAGTTAGGGAAAGTGCTTCGTTTTACTTTAGAAGGAGAGCCTGTCTCAAATGTGCCTTTTAATAATGCACCGTTTGTTTATACCTTGGGGCACAGGAACCCACAAGGGTTAGTGAAAATGCAAAATGGTGACGTCTACTTGAATGAACACGGCCCAGATGGCGGCGATGAACTAAACAAGCTGACGCCTGGAGCGAACTATGGTTGGCCGGTGGTTACGCTAGGAAGGGACTATTCTGGGGCAACCATTTCCCCCTTTAATCATTACGAAGGCATGGTGAATCCGCTGGTGGATTGGACGCCATCTATAGCGCCATCGTCTATGGCGATATACAAACAACCACAATACTTTTCCGGCACTCTCTAATCACTTGCTTGTTTCGGCCTTAAAAGCGAAGGCGCTTTATGCGGTTGACTTATCAAGCCAGTCTTTTCAATATCGAAAGGTATTTTCTTCGGTAAATCAAAGGGTTCGTGATGTTGCGGTAGGAAACGATGGCGGCGTTTATGTGCTGACTGATGGGGAAAGAGCCGAGCTGATACAGTTACTCCCCCCTAACCCTTTTATCGCTGAAACAAACTTAGATTAGTTACAGAGAATTCAATAACTAGAAAATATTGTAAAATTACTACATTATTGTTTATTATTTCATCTGGTTCGACCATAAATACGAGAAATACCTAAGATAAGTCGTACTTTGTATAGCTCGCTTTTCATATTGCCCAAAGAAGCAGTATAAAAGTAGTTTAACGCTAACTGTTTATTCTAACTCAATGATAATTAGTAACTATTTTTTGTTTTAGTCAATTGGCTTTTAACTGACAAGTAAGAAAATTGTAAATACGCCGAAGTTAATAAAAAGTGTAAATAGGGCTTTGCGCCATTCTGCGGTTTTCTAATGATTACCTGACGCTTAAAAATCAGTTAAAATAACCACTATAATTTCATGCGTATAGCTAAGACCGACGTATAATTAAACCCTGCGTATAAAAATACCTACGTATAACCAAGACCGAGAGAATTATATGAGTTTGTATTCAGATTACATGGCCGAAATCGAGACCCGTAAAGCGGAACTTGGTTTACACCCTAAGCCTATCGACAGTGCCGATTTACTGTCAGAAATTATTGCTCAAATTAAAGATACGAATAACGAGCACCGTGAAGACTCTCTTAACTTCTTCATCTACAACACACTGCCAGGTACAACAAGTGCTGCAGGTGTTAAAGCTGCATTCCTTAAAGAAATCGTACTAGGTGAGTCAGTTGTTGCTGAAATTACACCTGAGTTTGCGTTAGAGCTGCTTTCACACATGAAAGGTGGTCCGTCTGTTGAAGTGCTTCTTGATTTGGCGCTTTCAGACAACGAAGCCGTCGCTAAGGCTGCTGCTGAAGTAGTTAAAACACAGGTTTACTTATACGAAGCTGATACAGAACGTTTAGAAGCGTCGTATAACGCAGGTAATGTGATAGCAAAAGAGATCCTAGAGAGCTACGCAAAAGCAGAGTTCTTTACTAAACTGCCTGACGTTCCAGAAAAAATTGATGTAGTGACTTATATTGCTGCAGAAGGTGATATCTCTACTGATTTGCTTTCTCCTGGTAACCAAGCTCACTCTCGTGCAGATCGCGAGCTACACGGTCAGTGCATGATCACCCCTGAAGCACAGCAAGAAATTGTTGAGCTAGGTAAAAAGCACCCTAACGCTAAAGTAATGCTTATTGCTGAAAAAGGCACCATGGGCGTAGGTTCTTCGCGTATGTCAGGTGTGAATAACGTTGCACTTTGGGCCGGTGAGGCAGCAAGCCCTTACATTCCATTTGTGAACAAAGCGCCAGTAGTTGCAGGTACCAACGGTATCGCGCCTATCTTCTTAACGACCGTAGACGTTACCGGCGGTATTGGTTTAGACCTTAAAAACTGGGTTAAAAAGACGGATGCTAACGGTGATGTGGTTCGCGATGCTAACGGCGACCCAGTGTTAGAAGAAGCATATTCTGTTGCTACAGGCACCGTGCTTACCATCGACACTAAAGCGAAGAAACTGTTTAACGGCTCAGAAGAACTTGCTGATATATCAAGCGCTTTCACTCCGCAAAAAATGGAGTTTATGAAAGCCGGTGGTTCTTACGCGGTAACGTTTGGTAAGCAGTTACAAACTTTTGCTGCAAAAGTGTTAGGTACAGACGTACCTGAAGTTTATGCACGTTCGAAAGAAGTATCTGTAGCGAACCAAGGTCTAACAGCTGTTGAAAAAATCTTTAACCGCAATGCGGTAGGCGTTAAGTCAGAGACTCCGCTTCACGCTGGCTCAGACGTTCGCGTTAAAGTAAACATTGTAGGCTCACAAGATACAACCGGCCCGATGACATGCCAAGAGCTAGAGTCGATGGCAGCATCAACTATTTCTCCGCTTGTAGACGGTGCATACCAGTCGGGCTGTCACACAGCGTCGGTATGGGATAAGAAAGCCCAAGCTAATATTCCTAAGCTTATGTCTTTCATGAATAACTTTGGCGTAATCACGGCACGTGACCCTAAAGGGGTTTACCATGCAATGACTGACGTTATTCACAAAGTATTGAACGATATTACCGTTGACGATCGCGCTATTATCATTGGTGGTGACTCACATACTCGTATGTCTAAAGGCGTCGCGTTCGGAGCTGACTCGGGTACGGTAGCGGTAGCGCTTGCGACAGGTGAAGCGGCGATGCCAATTCCAGAGTCGGTTAAAGTGACCTTTAAAGGCCACATGAAGAGCCACATGGACTTCCGTGACGTTGTTCATGCTACTCAAGCTCAAATGCTGAAGCAATTTGGCGGTGAGAATGTGTTCCAAGGTCGTGTTATTGAAGTGCAAATCGGTACTTTGCTTGCTGACCAAGCGTTTACCTTTACCGACTGGACAGCAGAAATGAAGGCGAAAGCCTCAATCTGTATTTCTAACGACGAGACTATGATCAAGTCGCTAGAAGTGGCGAAGAGCCGCATTCAGATAATGATCGATAAGGGCATGGAAAACGATGCCAGCATGCTTCAAGGTTTGATTGACCTTGCTGATAAGCGTATTGCTGAAATCGAGTCTGGCGAAGAGCCAGCGCTTGCACCAGATGACAGCGCAAAATACTACGCAGAAGTGGTTGTTGATTTAGACCAAATCGACGAGCCAATGATTGCTGACCCAGACGTAAATAACGATGACGTTTCTAAGCGTTATACCCATGACGTTATTCGCCCAGTTTCTTTCTACGACGGCAAAACTGTTGATTTAGCCTTTGTTGGTTCTTGTATGGTTCACAAAGGTGACATGCAGATTATCGCTCAAATGCTTCGTAATTTAGAAAAGCAAAATGGCAGCGTGTCGTTTAACGTACCACTTGTTGTTGCACCACCAACATACAACATTGTTGATGAACTAAAAGCGGAAGGCGATTGGGACATTCTTACTAAGTACGCAGGTTTCGAGTTTAACGACGACAAGCCAAAAGAATCTGCGCGTACCAAGTACGACAACATCATGTACCTAGAGCGTCCAGGATGTAACCTTTGTATGGGTAACCAAGAAAAGGCAGAACCTGGTGATACGGTAATTGCTACCTCTACGCGCTTATTCCAAGGTCGTGTTGTTGCCGACTCTAACGAGAAGAAAGGTGAGTCACTTCTTGGTTCAACACCATTAGTCGTGCTATCTGCTGTGCTAGGTCGCTTCCCAACAATGGAAGAGTACAAAGCTGCGGTTGAGGGTATTAACCTTACTGACTTCGCGCCGCCAGCAGAAGACATGAGCGTTAAAGCTAAGTTCGAGCCAAGCGTTGCTGTTAAAACAGTAGGCTAAAACGCTATTTAACCTTACGCTAAATAGCAACTAGCATATAAAGCCTCAACCTCGGTTGGGGCTTTTTTATATCTCTATTCCCACCTGTATTTCCGCCTGTATTCCGCCTGTATTCCGCCTGTATTCCGCCTGTATTCCGCCTGTATTCAAAGCCTTCATGTAAACCCACCTTAAGCCCAGTTTACACATAAGTTGATAAGCGTAAGCTTTTTGTTTTTTAACAAGAATGCCAAAATGAATATTAAATATGTTATCTCGATACTACTACTTGCGATAAGCCAGCCTACAGTTTCATTTGCCACACCCGTTGCGACACCCGTTACCACCCCCGTCACTTACCTAACGTCTGACACAACTGAACCGATGTCTGACTTTGCTAAGCCAATTTCTGATGCTGCTAAGCCGATGGCTAATGTCGCCAAGCCAGTGTTTAGCCCCATTAAACCCGTGACAGAGCAGGGTGTAATGCCTATCCAATTGGCAGCGACCTACAATAAGAGTGACTACATCAATATTGCTGAGTATTTGGTTAGCGAAAAGTTAGATGGCGTGCGTGCCCGCTGGACGGGTACGCAGCTTCTTACCCGCAACGGTAATAAAATTCACGCACCTGAGTGGTTTACCAAGAACTGGCCTGATGTAGCCCTTGATGGAGAGCTATGGACTCAGCGAAGCAGTTTTGAAGCTATCGCTTCTATTGTGCTTAGTCATACGCCTGATGAACGCTGGAGGACGGTGAAGATGATGCTGTTTGATATGCCCGTCAGTCATGTCCCGTTTGCCACACGCTTGTCTACGATGGAGGCACTGGTAAAGCAAGCAAATAGCAATAGTTTAACTACTATCCCCCAGTTTACGTTGGATTCTCAGCGGCTTCTTGAAGCGAAAATAGATGAGGTCACTGCGAAGGGCGGTGAAGGCCTAATGCTACATCACAAAGCTGCTTTTTATCAGGACGGACGCAGTAATCAATTATTAAAAGCGAAACGGTTCAACGATGCTGAAGCCAAAGTGGTTGGCTATGTAAAAGGTAAAGGAAAGTTCGCCGGCATGATGGGCTCGCTTATTGTCGAGACGCCCGAAGGGGTACAATTTAAAGTCGGCACGGGGTTTAGTATGAAACAGCGCCGATATCCGCCACCAATGAACAGTTGGATCACCTTCAAATACTTTGGCGTTACAAAGAAGGGGATCCCCCGATTTGCAAGCTTTAGGCATGTACGCCCAGACAAAGACCTTCCCGATTTATAAGATGTTATCTCCCAATGGTGTTCAAACCGAGCTTGTGTTCCACGATTATCGCCTCCATTTCAATGATGACAGGGAATAATCCTAGGAAGCAATAACACCCAATAAATATGATTGTTTTTAAGGTTTAATTTTAGAGTTTTTAATAGCTTTAATCGTTCAATATTAAGCGCGCTGAATGGCGACTATAAGCGAATAAAAAGCCTCAAAAATTTAATTTAGGCAGGTTAATCGTTATACTTATGAAGTATTTTTAATCAGACCTTGCGTCAAGACCGTACAAGACCGTTATTCCCATTGCGCAAGCTAAACCAAGAGGAAGACATCGTGTTACAAGACTATCGCAAACACGTAGAAGAACGTGCTGTTGAAGGGATCCCTCCAAAGCCGCTAAATGCTGAACAGGTAGCAGGCTTGGTTGAGTTAATTAAAAATCCACCAGAAGGCGAAGCAGACAATCTACTAGAATTGTTGTCTGAACGTGTTCCACCTGGCGTAGATGAGGCCGCTTACGTTAAAGCCGGTTTCCTAAGTGCTATCGTTAAAGGCGAAGACAGCTGCTCGTTAATTTCAAAAGAAAAGGCCATTGAGCTTCTAGGCAACATGCATGGTGGCTACAACATCGTGACATTAGTTGAGCTTCTCGACGATGAGAGCCTAGCGCCACTAGCGGCTAAAGAACTTAAGCACACGCTGCTTATGTTTGACGCCTACCATGATGTTGAAGAAAAACACAAAGCTGGTAATGAGTTTGCCACAGACGTTATTAAGTCGTGGGCAGAAGGTGAGTGGTTTACCTCGCGTAAATTAATGGACGATAAAATCACTTACTCTGTATTTAAAGTAACCGGTGAAACCAATACCGACGACTTGTCTCCCGCCCCAGATGCGTGGTCGCGCCCAGACATTCCTCTTCACGCCTTAGCCGCTTATAAGATGACCCGTGATGGTTTAGAGCCAGAAGAGCATGGTGTTAAAGGCCCAATGAAGCAAATCGAAGATGTAAAAAACCAAGGTTATCCCGTTGCCTTTGTAGGAGATGTGGTAGGAACCGGCTCTTCACGTAAATCGGCAACTAACTCAGTATTGTGGTTCTTTGGTGAAGATTTACCTGGCGTGCCAAATAAGCGCGGCGGCGGTGTATGTATTGGTAGCAAAGTAGCCCCTATTTTCTTCAATACTATGGAAGACGCTGGGGCCTTGGTTTTTGAAGCTGATGTAGAAAAAATGAATATGGGCGATGTTATCGACATCTACCCATTTGAAGGCAAAATTACCAACCATGAAACAGGTGAAGTGTTAGCTGAGTACGAATACAAATCTAAAGTCATTTTAGATGAAGTACGCGCTGGTGGACGAATTAACCTTATTATTGGCCGCGCGCTCACTGAAAAAGCACGAGAAACATTAGGTTTAGGTTCAAGTGACTTATTCCGCACACCGGAACAACCGGAAGACACAGGTAAGGGCTACACTCTTGCCCAGAAGATGGTAGGTAAAGCATGTGGCGTAGAAGGCATTCGCCCCGGCACCTATTGCGAACCTAAGATGACCACGGTTGGTTCGCAAGATACTACAGGCCCTATGACGCGAGATGAGCTTAAAGATTTAGCCTGTCTTGGTTTCACTGCCGACCTAACCATGCAGTCGTTCTGTCATACTGCGGCGTATCCTAAGCCTGTAGATATTGAAACACAGCATACCTTGCCAGACTTCATGATGAACCGAGGCGGTGTATCCCTTCGTCCCGGCGACGGCATTATTCACAGCTGGTTAAATCGCATGTTGTTGCCAGACACAGTAGGTACAGGTGGCGATTCACACACTCGTTTCCCATTGGGTATTTCATTCCCTGCAGGGTCTGGCTTAGTGGCTTTTGCTGCAGCAACCGGTGTGATGCCCCTTGATATGCCTGAATCCATTCTGGTTCGTTTTAAAGGCGAAATGCAGCCGGGCATTACCCTGCGTGATTTAGTACACGCCATTCCGTTATACGGTATTAAGCAAGGCTTACTTACCGTAGAGAAGAAAGGCAAAATTAATGCGTTCTCTGGTCGCGTGCTTGAAATTGAAGGGCTGGAACACCTAACGGTAGAACAAGCATTTGAATTATCTGACGCATCGGCAGAGCGTTCTGCGGCGGGCTGTAGTATTAACCTTTCAGAAGAGTCTATTGCTGAATACCTTAACTCAAACATCACTATGCTTCGTTGGATGATTAACGAAGGTTACGGCGACCCACGTACGCTTGAACGCCGTGCTCAGAAGATGGAAGAGTGGTTGGCCAACCCTGAACTTATGCGCGCCGATGCAGATGCTGAGTACAAAGAGATTATCGAGATAGACCTCAACGACATTAAAGAGCCTATTGTGTGCTGCCCGAATGACCCTGATGACGCGAAAACCTTATCAGACGTTGCTGGTGAGAACGTAGATGAAGTCTTTATCGGTTCATGTATGACAAACATTGGCCACTTTAGAGCGGCCGGTAAATTACTCGAGCAGTTCAATAAAACCTTACCAACTCGTTTGTGGATGTCGCCACCCACGAAAATGGATAAGGCTCAGTTGATGGAAGAAGGCTACTACAACATTTATGGGCGAGTGGGCGTGCGTACAGAAATGCCCGGGTGTTCATTGTGTATGGGTAACCAAGCACGTGTAAATGCAGGTGCTACGGTGCTGTCTACCTCTACCAGAAACTTCCCTAACCGTTTAGGTGATGGGGCGAACGTGTACCTTACGTCGGCCGAGTTAGCGGCGGTAGGTGCTATCGTTGGTCGTATTCCAACGGCAGAAGAATACATGGAATATGCGAGCAAAATTAACTCCATGTCGTCTGAAGTATTCCGCTACTTAAACTTCGATAAAATGCCAAGTTTCAAGAAGGCAGAGGAAGAGGCGAAGGCCAATATCATTCCAACGTTGAATGTTGCCTGATTTAGTGTATAAACTACAAAGCCGGGCACCGTAAGTGTCCGGCTTTTTTTATGGGTAAAAGGAATGTCTAATGGCTAAAACTACTTTCATCGCAATCGCGCTATTTGTGCTTCTAGGATATGGCGCTTTTAATGCCAGCGCACAAATGGAACCTAGCGTAGAGTTTGATCAAATCACCTTAACGATTGATGGGAAACTTTACCAAATGGAATACGCGCATTCTTTTGAACAACGTGCTCAAGGGTTAATGTTCAGAGAATCACTGTGTGATGACTGTGGAATGTTTTTTAAGTTTGCATCGCCGCGATACGCCAGTATGTGGATGAAGAATACAAATGTTGCTTTAGATGTCGCCTATATCGACAGAAATGGCGTAATTATAGATATAAAACCTCTAGAGCCTCACGACCTAACGTCAGTGCAGGCAACTAAAGAGGTACTCTACGCGCTAGAAATGAACCAAGGGTGGTTCGCTTCACATGACATTCGTGTGGGTGACCAGATAGAAATTAATCGTTAAACCGGTGCGAATAATTAATTCGCCGGTCGGTATCGAGCAGTATGCTCGGTAAAAGAAATTCGGAGTAAAATCGTGGCAAATGCTTTAACCATCGCCAAGTTCGGCGGAACCAGTGTTGCGAACTATGAAGTGATGCAAAACTGTGCGCGAATTGTTGCCTCAAACAGTGCGACCCGTATCGTGGTAGTCAGTGCATCAGCAGGGGTGACAAACCACCTGGTGAATTTAGCGCACAGCCCACTTACCCAAGAGCAAATAGAATCTACTTGCCAATCTATTGTTGATATTGAACTTGCCATTCTCAACAAGCTTGCAGATAAGAGCTCGGTTGAAAGCAAGCTAAATGATTTGCTAGATGAAATGAAATCGCTAGCGTTCCACGAAGAGATTTTACATAGAAACGATTTGAAAGATCAGTTGCTTTCTATGGGGGAGCGCATGTCGTCATTGATGTTCAGTGCAGTCTTAGCCGAACAAAAAGTAGCTGAACAAAATGTGACTACCATGAACTTCGATGTACGCAAAGTCTTGCGCACCGACAGTGAATTTGGTGAAGCAGTGCCGCAGATAGACACTATTGAAGCTTTGGCAAAGCAATTGCTGGCCCCTGAAATTGAAAATGCCATTGTGGTTACACAAGGGTTTGTGGGTGCTGATGATGAAGGGCGAACTACGACCTTAGGTCGTGGTGGTTCTGATTTTACTGCCGCGCTTCTAGCAGAAGCATTAGACGCTGACGCCTGTGAAATATGGACAGACGTGATTGGGGTTTATACTACCGATCCACGTATTACTGCTGCTGCTCGTCCATTACCAGAACTTAGCTTTGAAGAAGCGGCTGAAATGGCGACATTTGGTGCTAAGGTACTGCATCCTGCCACCATGGAACCAGCCCTTCGTAAAAACATTAAGGTGTTTGTAGGTTCAAGTAAAGAGCCAGAAAAAGGCGGTACTTGGATTGTTCGCGATTGTGTTGAAGAACCACCTTATCGTGCCATTACTCGCCGTAAAGACCAAGTTATGGTAACAGTGAAAACACCCAAGATGATGTATGCACAGGGCTTTCTACAGCAGGTTTTTGCCATTATCGCTAAGCACAAGCTAAGTGTGGATTTGGTGACTACGTCGGAAATCTCGGTGTCGTTTACCTTAGACAATCCTGCCAATTCAGTGGCGCAGCGCTTAAATAAAGAAACCATTGCAGAACTTGAAACTATCTGTGATGTGAAAGTAGAGAACGGTTACGACTTAGTTACGGTGGTAGGTAACCATATGCAAACTGCCATTGGTGTGTCTAGCAAGATTTTTGCTGCGGTGTCTGACTTTAACTTACGCATGATCTGCTTTGGAGCAAATCCGCACAACCTGTCATTCTTAGTGAATGAAACTGACAGCGATAAAATAGTGAAGGACTTACATAAAGCGCTTTTTGAATAGCGTGTAATGTGTTTTTCACAGACAAAAAAGGGAAGGTGTTAAGCTTCCCTTTGTCATTTAACGCTAAGTATTTAAGTCTATCCAATTAAACTAAACCAAATACGCAGTGAGATTTTATACCTTAAACTGACGGATAGATTGCTGTAGTTCTTCAGCAAGCCTTGCCACTTCGTGGCTAGAGTCAGAAGTTTGCTGTGCTCCTGAAGTGGTTTCTTCAGCAATATTAACGATAGTTTCAAGCTTCTCGCTAATTTCTTGTGATACCGTATTTTGTTCACGTGCCGATTGTTCAATTTGAGAACTTACGTCGTGGGCTTTGTGTACCGCTTCAGAGATGATATCAAGCGCTTGAGTTGCTTTTTCCGTTTGCTCAACACAGGCTACGGTTTGTTCTTTACCTTGATTCATTACTGATACCGCGCGCTCAGCACCCGCTTGAAGTACCTCAATCATCGCGTTAATTTCTTGCGTAGACTGTTGCGTTCGGCTCGCTAGCGTACGTACTTCATCGGCAACTACCGCAAAGCCTCTACCTTGCTCACCCGCACGGGCAGCTTCAATGGCGGCATTCAAGGCAAGTAGGTTAGTTTGGTCGGCCACGCCGCGGATAACATCAAGAATACCCCCGATGCTAGCGCTGTCTTGATGAAGTTTGTTGATAACATCTGCAGCATCTTGTACGTCTTTGGCAAGAATTTCGATAATACGTTTATTCTCAAGTGAGATTTGACGTACATTTTCAGCTTCGGCATCAGCATGACGAATTTGGCTCAGCGTATCTTCAGCGTTTTGCACTACTAATTGTGAGGTAGAGTGCATCTCTGTAGTGGCGGTTGCCACTTGACCAATTTGCGACTTCTGATCTTGAATCGAATGCGTGGTTTGCGCGGTAACGGCTGAGGTTTGTTCTGATGCCGCGGCAAGCTGCTCTGCACGGGTATTAATTCCTGAAATCAGCTCTTTGAGGTTGCCAATCAAGTTATTACAGTTTTTAGCTAACAGGCCAAATTCATCTTCTGCTGAGTCGTCTAAACGGTGAGTTAAGTCGCCAGAAGAGGCCACGGTAAGCAACTCGTTCACGCGGTACAGCGGGCGAGTAATGGCGCGTACTGTTACGTAACCAATTATGATAGCTATCACGATAGATAGGATAACCACTGCACTGATAATAATGTTACCTGTGGTAATAGCACCGTTCACCTGGTCTTCGACGTCTTTTGCTTTGGCGTCTGCAAGCGCTAGTAATTGTTCAAGTTCAACAATACCGTTCGCGATGTTTTTATCTGACGCATTCAGCGCGGTTTCAGAGTCGTTTCTGCGTTCTAGTCTTTCTACATGCAACGCCATTACGCCATCACTGGCTGTAATCGCATTAAGGGCATCGTTTACTAATTCATTAATATCGCTAAGCGTACCAGACTGGTCTCGCTGTCCAGCGGCTTGGCTCATATCACTGAGTAAAGTAGCAACCTTATCTACCACTAAGTCAACTTCGTTACCCAGGGTTTGAGAGCGCACGATAGTTTCGGTCTTTACGTATTCATAAGAAACGGTAAGTAGAGAAAGTAATGAGGTTTCTAGTTGGCTACCAATATCTGCTGCGCGTCTAAGATTTGGGTCACTTTGCACTGCGTCAAGGTCAGAAAAGTCTAGTAGGTAAGTAGACGCATCGTCAGCGTTATCTTCAGCATCACCTAAACGGTCGTCAATGGTGTTTCGGATATCCATGAACTTTTGGTGGTTCAAATAAACCGCTTCAACATTCTTAATATAGTTGTCAAAGGAAGCTCGAACGCTGTTTAACTTACTCTGAAGTTCAGGTTCATCGGCTACCGCAGTCGCAAGCTTCTTATATTCAGTTTCGAACATGTCTCGGCTTTGATTGAACGCTGTACGCTTTTCCTGAAGGCCAGACAAATCTTCTTCTATATAGGCTTCGAATGTCAATCTACCCATGTTTAGGAAGTTCGCTTTTAAGGCGTTACTACCCGCTACTGTAGGAAGCGCAACGTCATTTACCTCTTCGGTTGCTGAACCAATGGAATTGAGGTTAAACAACGAAACAACGCTAATGACAATCAGTAGACAAGTAATTGCTACAAAACCGCCGACTACGCGAGTGGCTACTGTAATCTTCATTGAAACTCCTAGACTATTTTTTATTCTTTTGCGTGACGATACTACCCCGCACTACGTCCAAAATACACCTCAATGACCTAGAGGAAGGTATTAAAATGTATAACATGAACGGTAATGGGATTATAGACTATCGTATATAACCAGAGTATCGGCAGGTAAGCCATTAAGTTAACAAGTAAAGCACAAGAAATTGCGATTTAGTAGTTTGCTTTATCAATTAAGTCATTTACGCATGTACTTGGATGAGTTTACCTGTATTGACGTCCAGCATGGTCATTTCTTGACCCCAAACATACCCAGTATCTAGCGCGACAAAACGATCATCTTGCGTCTCGCTGTTAAGTGCAGCCCAATGACCGAAGAGTACCTGTTCTTGTGCCTGTAGATGGGGGTTGTCTACCTTGAACCAAGGAACAATAGATTTCGAAGCCTGAGCGGGATGGGTTTTCGTCTCAAACTCTAAGCTAGTGTCTGCGTTTAGAAAGCGCATTCTGGTGCACGCGTTGACAATAAAGCGGGTTCGCGATTCACCTTCAAGTTTATCAGACCATTTAGCCGGTGTGTTGCCATACATGTTTTTTAAAAAGTCAGCATAGTGCTTCGATTGTAATTTTTTACTGACTTCATCACTTAAGCTGACGAGCGTGTCTGTACTCCAGTGAGGGTAGAGACCGGCATGTACGATGGTGTGATTGTCATTGATTTTTTTCGCGAGGGGAAATTGGCGAAGCCAATCTAGTAGTGCTTTTAAATCGGGAGCATCAAGCAAGGGTTGTAGGTTGTCAGCTTTCTTAGGTTTACGAATTTTGTTCGCAACCGCCAGCAAGTGAAGATCATGGTTTCCTAGTACTGTTTCAAAACTGCTACCTAAGCTTTTTAAAAAGCGTAAGGTGCTTAGGGAGTCTTCGCCTCTGGCAACTAAGTCGCCGACGGCGAAGAGTTTATCTTTATCCGCAGAGAATTTGGCTTTTTCTAGCAGTTGCTGTAGCCCGCTATAACAACCTTGAATATCACCCACGACGAAGGTGTTGCGATAAGTCATAAATCTCAAAAATCAGTGAAGAATGTTGGGAACCGCTAAACGGAATACTTCAATTGGCACACGAAAACGTTCTCCGTTTTCACGCTCCATTTCGTAATAGCCTTGCATATTTCCTACCGGGGTATCAAGTACTGCACCACTGGTATAGTCAAAATCTTCGCCCGGTTTTAATATGGGCTGTTTACCCACAACACCTGAGCCACTCACCTCTGAGGTTTTACCATTAGCATCGGTAATTTGCCAGTAACGATTAATCAGTTGTACCGTTTCCTGGCTGTCATTCACAATGGTCACGTGATAAGCGAACGCAAATTGTGGCGAATCAGAAGGTAGGTGCTCGGGAAGGTGACGGGTTTTCACCCGCACCTTAATTTCAGACTCATTCATAAGCTAACTTTAATTTTCTTGTGCTTCTTCTAACGCTGATACTGCATTCGCTATAGTGGCGAAATCCTGCAAGGATAGCACTTCAGCCCTTACGGTTGGGTTTATACCCAGCGCGCTAATTTGTGCTTCAGTAAGACTTTCTTTTAACGAGTTTCGTATTGTCTTGCGACGTTGATTGAACGCCTGCGTGCATACTCGCTCAAGGGTGGCTACTGAAACCACATCTACTGGCGGTGTTTTGTGCGGAATAAGACGTACTACCGCAGAATCAACCTTCGGGGGCGGCTTAAAGGCACCTGGTGGCACATTGAGTACAGGCATAACCTTACAATAGTATTGGGCCATTACCGATAATCGGCCATAGCTTTTAGAGCCATGCCCTGCAGCTAAACGATTCACCACTTCTTTTTGTAGCATGAAGTGCATGTCATCTACGCACGCAGCGTGAGAGAACAGGTGAAACATTAGCGGCGTTGAAATGTTATACGGTAAGTTACCAAAAACGCGCAACCCTTTATCTTTCACGGGCATAGTTTTAGCCAGCTCGGTGAAATCCATGGTCATCGCGTCTTGTTCAATAACAGTTAGCTTATCGCCGTTAAACGGATGTTCTCGTAAACGCTTAGCTAAATCTCGGTCAAGCTCGATAACGGTAAGTGCTTCAACTTCATCGCAAACAGGATCGGTTAGCGCGCCTAAGCCAGGGCCGATTTCAACCAAGTTTTGCTCGTGTTGCGGATTAATGGCCGACACGATTTGTCCAATCACATAGTCGTCGTGAAGGAAGTTTTGTCCGAAGCGTTTTCTGGCCGTGTGGCCTAAATGTGTTTTACTCATTGTTGATGATGTGCAAGCTCAATGGCTTTTTCCAATGCTTTTCTGAAACTGCCAGGATCGGCATTACCATGGCCTGCTAAATCTAGTGCAGTACCGTGATCGACGGATGTTCTTATAAATGGAAGGCCAAGGGTAATGTTAACCGAAGCGCCAAACCCTTTATATTTTAGCACGGGAAGGCCTTGGTCGTGGTACATCGCAAGAACAACATCTGCATCTTCCAGATATTTAGGCTGAAATATAGTATCGGCAGGAAGTGGCCCGGTAATATTTAGCCCTTCTTCACGTAACTCGTTTAGCGCCGGAATAATGGTTTGAATTTCTTCTGTGCCAATATGTCCATCTTCACCTGCATGGGGATTAAGCCCACACACGTAGATATGCGGATTACGAACACCAAATTTTAGTTTAAAGTCGGTGTTAATAATATGGAGCACTTTGTGAAGGCGTTCTTTAGTAATGGCGCGAGACACATATTCCAAAGGAATATGTGTAGTGGCTAGTGCGACATTTAAGCCTTCTGTTGCCAATAACATGACAACATCAATCGTATTGGATTGATACGCGAAAAATTCAGTATGACCACTGAAAGATACGCCAGCTTTATTGATAATGCCCTTGTGCACCGGTCCGGTGACTACCGCATGAAAGTCGCCTTCCATGTTTGCTTGGCACGCTTGTCGAAGGGTTTCTACTACGTATAACCCGTTCTCACTATCTAAGGTTCCTGCAACCACATCGGCTGCTTTATCAATTTGCTTAATAAACAGCGAACCCGCAGGCTGAACCTGCGGGTTTGTTGCATCATAAGGAAGCAGTGTAAGCGGTAAACCAAGTGCTTTCGCTCTGGTTTCTAATATCTCGCCATCGGCGAATACCACTAACTGAGCTTGCCATGATTCTTGAGCCAGCTTGATGATTAAGTCTGGGCCAATACCGGCAGGCTCACCTGGTGTTACTGCAATTTTTATCGGTGTCATTTATGCTCTATATATTACTCGATAACTTCAATGTAGGCAGCGTCGCGCATTTCACGTAACCAGTTTTCCGTTTCTTCTGCGAACTTTCTGTTGAAAATAAGCTGATACGCTTTGTCTTCTTTGCGGCGCTCTGTCGCGTCGTCTACACGTCTATCGATTAATTGGATTAAGTGCCAACCGTGTACTGAACGTACTGGGTCGCTGTATTCACCAGCTGATAATTGCGCAAGGGCGTCTTTAAAAGCTGGTACGTAGTTGTTTGGATCTGACCAACCAAGCTCCCCGCCTTTAAGGGCTGAACCTGGATCTTCTGAATGTTCTTTAGCAAGATCTTCAAATTCAGCTTCACCCGCTTCAAGCTGAGCTCTGAACTTAACTAGCATCGCTTTGGCTTTGTCTTCACTAAGTATAATTGAAGGCTTAACGAGGATATGACGAGAGTTAACCTCTTCAATAGTGACTTTTTCAATGCCTCGAGTATCTAATACTTTCAAGATATGAAAACCAGCACCACTTCTAATAGGGCCGACTAGCTCGTCTTTTGCTTTACCCTGAATCGCTTCAGCAAACAAGGTAGGCATAGCATTAATGTTCAACCAACCCATGTCACCACCTTCTAAGGCTTCATTACCTGATGATGATGCGATAGCTATTTTAGCAAAATCTGACCCAGAATTTAATAGAGAAAGTACTTTGTCTGCACGCTCTCTTGCTGCATCGATTTGTTCGTCGGAAGGATCCGATGGAAAGCCAATAAGAATGTGGCCTAGACGGTATTCCTCTTGTTCTGCACCTTGTTGTTCCATGAGTTCAATAAGGGTTTCTCTTTCTTGGTCGGTAATATAAACACGGCGGCGAACATTCGCGCGACGTACTTCACCCATCACGATTTCTTCGCGTATATCTTCACGGTAATCTTCATAAGCGATGCCTTCTAAACGCAATTGTCTGCGTAGTTCATCTACCGTGGTATTTTGGTTTGCAGCAATATTTGCAATGGTTTGTTCAAGCTGTGGGTCGCTTATTTGAATACCCATTCTTTGTGCCATCTGCAACTGAAGACTTTTGGTGATTAAACGCTCGATGGCTTGAGTACGCAGTGCGCGGTCAGAAGGAAGGTCTTGCCCATTTGCCTCTGCGTTTCGTTTTACATCGTTCATGAGTGCATCGACTTCACTTTGAAGTACAACACCCTGATCGACAATAACCGCTACGCGGTCAAGCATTACTTCTTGCGCGTAGCTGCTAAACGACAACACTGCACTGACTAACAAGGCCCGGATTATGAACTTCATACTCACTCTTTTATTATTGGTTAATGCTTAACGTAGGGCTACTCCCCACGCTACAACGGATTAATTTAAACTATATGGCTGACGATAGCCAAACATGCCATCTTGTAACATGCTTCTTTGTGTACCAGACGTACCGATACCTTTGAATATAAATTGTAATGACACACCCGTATCGAAATCGTCGGTAGATTGTTCACCCGATGAATCATAACGGTTGCTTAAACTTCTTTCTGCCACTAAGCGTATTGCCCAACAACAGGATTCATATTGAATACCTGCATAAGTCTCAATACTGCGGTCGCGCTCGATGTCACGGTAAGTTCTACCCACCCATTGCCAGTTTTCAGCAATAGGCCAACTCGCCGATATTCCCACTTGGTCAATGGTTTCACCACTTAAATCACGAACATATCGATGACTCAACTGAATAAATCGCTTTGCATCTTGTCGATATTCTAAGCCAACACTACTTAAGTCAACTTTGTCGGTGTCGGTAGTCACTTGAATATCAGAATGGGCGTACCAGTTTTTGTTAAAGCGCCAGTCCATCTCAGCGGCTAGCGCCGAACGGTCTTGATTTTTAGTCGCGGCAATAACCTTGTTATCTTCAAGGTAGAATATCTGACCCAAGCTAAGTACAAATTGTTCCCTATTGTTTTTATCCAATATTCGACTGGTTATACCAAGGGTAACTTGGTTGTTATCTGAAATTCTATCCAATCCGGTAAATTCTTGCCCTCTGAATAGCCCTTCAACATCGGTTAACAGAGGCGTTGAATCATACAGCCCAATCGCTGTTTGGTCTTCATATGAGGTGTAAAGATACTGAATTTTAGGTTCTAACGTCATGGCGGTATCGTGACCAAACCATGAGGAATCTTTTTCGAAATACAGCGCGCCGAATAGGCGAGCTTGACCTAAAGTACGCTCTACATTTTCTTCTAAGTCAGTATCTTGAATATTTTCTTGTTTATAAACTGTTTGCAACACAGTGGTTTCAGCAACAAATTCACCCCATGCTGCTCGAATAGGCATCGCAAGGGTGGGGGCTACATGAAAGCGGGTTGCTGTTGGCGCGGTTTCAGAAGTGTTATCAAAATACGCTAGTTCAGAGTTAACACTAAATTCGAAATAGCGGCCAAAAGGCGTACGGTAATCAATTTTAACTTCAGGAAGCGCACGATAACTGTCGGCGGTATCACCCAATATTTCGAAGTCTTTTACTTGCATATTTACTGTGAGATCTCGGGTGTAATAACCCAAGCTTACGGTACGATAAAGGTGTGTATCTGCGCTGTTATAATAATCAGAGCCTAAATCAACAATATAGTTGTCATCACTCAAACCATTGAAATCAATGCCCAGTACCCAGTTATCGTTAAGTTGACCTTGATGCTGTAAGCGGTAGAAATAACGATCGGGAGACCCTTCAATATCACTGTCGCTTGGCAAGTATTCTACGTAAGCGGTCCCTTCACTTTTTTCGGTTAGGTAACGAAACTCTGTATTTAGCTGAATACCGCGCTGGGTCATCACCCGAGGCGAAATAGTCATGTCAAAATTAGGGGCAATATTCCAATAAAATGGTTGTGTGTAATCGATGCCGGTATTGCTAGAGCTTGTTATTTCGGGAAACAATAGGCCCGTTTGACGTTCATTACTTACTGGAAATGCGAAATAAGGGAGATAGAAAACAGGAACATCAGCGACATAAAAGCGGGTATGTTTGGCTTTACCCCATGCTGTGCCTTTTTCAATGCTAATCTCACTGGCCCGAATCATCCAATCTTCATGGCCTTCGGGGCAGGTAGTAAAACTCACTTCCTTTAAAACAATACCTTCATTGGTATCGACCAATATGTCTTCGGCTGCGCCTTGTCCAACAAACCCAGTGAGTTGATAACGGGTGTTTTGCATTTCTAAGCGTTCTTCTTTTGAACGAAGTGACACCGCATCACTTTCTACGCTTAACTGTGCATCGCGAAAATGCACATCGCCTTTTGCCAGCACGTCTTCACCATTGCCATTCACTTGTGCTTGAGACGCACTGATGATGGCGCTATCAGACGTAATATCAACATTTCCTGAAAACAGTGCCACTTTATTTTCGATGATTTCAGTTCGGTTAGCTTCAACTTTCACATGCCCTTTCGGCATAAGTGCTGAGCTTTTAAAGACAATGGGCTCCACCGAGCAAAAGGCTAGCGGTGAGACTGATTCTGGATTAGCTTCCTGTGCAAACGCGACGTGAGTAGACAAGGTCGCGGAAACAAGCATGGCGCAGGTCTTTTTCATGCGGTGGTGAATGGCCTGTTTTGTTATTCGGTGCTGACACTATAATGATGTGACCTTAAGGCGCACATATAGTTCTGCATAGAGTTAATATTACGCCAACCTAGTAGCGTTGGCAGTTAACGCAATGTAATTAGCCGTCAATTCTAAGCACTTCTGTTGTATTTACCAACCATTGGATTAAAAAAATCGTATTTCTCTTTATCTAAATAGGGATTTACCGCATATTTACTGACTTATTGGGTAAAAAACGTCTCAATTAATGAAGCGAATAGACGAGTTTTTAGCTTGAAAAGCGTCAAGCTGTACCTACTTCTAAAGATTACTTTATTTTTATAGCCTTTTAAGGCTTGCAGATCATAGTGCTTAAACAACGATTTCAGACGTGGGTTGAGTGCAAAATCATCATCAATAATGCGCTAATGATTACAGGAGAATACTGACATGGCCGTGTGGGGAAAAATCCTTGGTGTACTTTTTGGGTTTATGTTTTTAAAAATCCCCGGTGCTATTTTAGGATTAATTGTAGGGCACTTCTTTGATAAGGCGTACAGCCAAGACTTTAATCAACTCGGTGGGTTCGGCCGTTTCTTTACCGATCAAAATAGTATGAAGCAACAAGCTGTCTTCTTTCATAGCTTGTTCTCGGCGCTGGGTCATTTAGCGAAATCTGATGGCAAAGTAACCAGTCGTGAAATTCAAATTGCTACTGCACTCATGGATGACATGAAGTTAACCGGTGATGCACGAAAAGAAGCACAAGAAGCGTTTCGTGAAGGTAAAGCCAGAGACTTCCCTATTACTGATACGTTGAAAGGGTTGTACGAGGCTAGTCATGGTCGCCGAGATATATTACAAGTTTTCTTGGAGATATTGATTCAAGCGGCATTTGCCGATGGCAAGTTAACCCAAGAAGAGTATGTGGTTTTAGAAAAAGTAGCGAAGCCACTGGGTTTTAGACGCCGTGATCTCGATTATCTTATTTCCATGTTTGAAGCTGAAATACGCTTTAGGCAGCGAGGCGGACAAAGTGGCTCCAATGGACAAGGCCCCAATGGACGTCAGCGTTCTTCCCAACAAAGCGCCTATACCGAAAAACAATCTCTTGATGATGCTTATCGTATTTTGGGTGTTAGTGCATCAGATGATGAAAAAACCATTAAGCGTGCCTACCGAAAACGTATGTCTGAGCACCACCCAGATAAACTCGTTTCGAAAGGGTTACCTGAGCAAGCTATGGAAATGGCGAAGAAAAAGACCCAAGATATTCAGTCTGCCTATGAGCTTATCAAGCAAAAGCGTGGCTTTTAATGGCGCGTGAGCTTACTTATGTGCCTGCTGCTAGTCAGGCACATATCAATGGCTTTATAGACATGCTGTGGCTTGAGAAGGGATTATCAGATCATACTCAGCAAAGCTATCGTACCGATTTAACTAAACTGGCTATATTCTGTAATAACCAAGGCATTAAAGACATTGCGGTACTGACCACTGAAATGATGCAAGACTATCTTGCCTACCGCCACGACAAGGGGCTTTCGGCGCGAAGCACACAACGGGCAATGAGTGCGCTACGAGCCTTTTATACGTATTTAATCGGTAAGCAAATACGGGTAGATAACCCTATATCTTCCTTATCAAATCCCAAGCTACCTAAATCTTTGCCTGCCTCTTTAAGTGAACGCCAAGTTGAAGATTTACTCGCTGCGCCCTTAGTAGAAGACCCGATAGAGTGCCGAGACAAAAGCATGCTAGAAGTGCTTTATGCCACAGGATTGCGGGTAAGTGAGCTTATCGGTTTGCAAATGAGCGAGGTAAGCTTACAGCAAGGCGTGGTACGGGTTACCGGTAAAGGTAATAAAGATAGATTAGTGCCACTTGGGGAAGATGCCATAGAATGGCTGTTAACGTATATAAAAACTGCCCGTCCCGTGCTGGCCACTAAGCAGTCAGACTATGTGTATTTGAGCAAACGTGGTCAAAAAATGACGCGGCAAACCTTTTGGCATCGTATAAAATATTATGCTGTGAAAGCGAATATTGAACAGCATCTCTCTCCACACACTTTGCGTCATGCCTTTGCCACCCATTTGCTCAATCATGGCGCCGATTTGCGGGTTGTGCAGATGTTGTTGGGGCACAGTGATTTGTCGACGACCCAAATTTATACCCATGTGGCGACCGAGCGTTTACAAACGCTCATTCACAGCCATCACCCTAGGGGATAACTCCACTAATTGGTAAGGCAAACTTCAGTGTTACCCAGCGAGTGGTGTGATAGCATTACGTTAAATACTCGCTAAGTATCGCTTTAGTAAAATGCGCAAATGAAATTTTTCTAATGCATGGGCGGTCTTAGTTATATCCCATTTTAATATTTTGAAAGCATGATTGCTGTCGGAGTAAATATAGTGAAAGTAGTAAAATTTAGCTTATTGGTTGCAATGGTGTTCACTACGAGCCTTTTCGCGAGTGTCGCAAGCGCAGCTGATGAAACGGCAATTAAAAGTAAGCTGACTAATATGCTGGGGCTAGAGGTTGACTCTCTTGCCGATTCACCCATTCCAGGCTTGGTACAAGTATCGACCAATCGCGGTTTCTTCTATGTCAGTGATGATGCTAAATATTTGGTTCAGGCGCGTATTCTCAATATAGATGAAGGCATGCGTAATGAAACCGAAGTCGCCTATTCGGACCTTCGCATCGAAGGTGTGAAGGAAATGGAATCATCAGCCATTACGTTTAAAGCTAAAAACGAAAAGCATGTGATCAGTGTTTTCACCGATACCACCTGTGGTTATTGCCGCAAGCTTCACAAAGAAGTGGGCGACTTAAACGACATGGGGATTACGGTAAACTACTTGGCTTTTCCTCGTGCAGGGTTAGACAGCCAGAATTACCAAGATATGGTGTCGGTATGGTGTGCAGCAAATCCGCAAAAAGCATTAACTGATGCAAAAGCGGGCAACGATGTAGCAACCGCTAAATGCGCTAACAAAGTGGCAGAGCAATATTTGTTGGGACAAAAACTAGGTGTAAACGGTACCCCTAACATTGTTTTGCCAGATGGCTCGCTAATTCCAGGTTACCAACCTGCAGGCATGATTGCACAGGCTATTGAGCAAGCCGAATAGCGCCAATTTTAATTTTTTAAAACGCACCGTAGCAAAAGTGAATACTCAGGCTAGGTGCGTTTTTTTATGTTCTGATTTTACCTACCTCATTCCCTTGGGTATCATTACCCTCTAATTAACCGTAGTGATGAATGTCGATGATATTGCCTGTAGTGCGCCGTGAAACTGGTGACGCCCCTCTTGCTTCTACTTTGCACCCTGTAATAGACCGTATTTATCGCGGCAGAAATGTGCAAGATGTTAGCGAACTAGAAAATGGGCTGAAGGGCCTTACCCATTTCAATGAGCTAAAAGGCATGGCCGGTGCGGCAAGTATTCTGGCTGACACTATTGAGCAAGATAAGACGCTCATTATTGTGGGTGATTTCGATGCCGATGGTGCCACCAGTATTGCAGTGTGTATTCATTCATTGCATATGATGGGGTTTAATAAGGTTGATTATTTGGTGCCAAATCGTTTCGATTTTGGTTATGGCCTTAGCGTACCTATTGTGGATATCGCCAAGCAGCAAGGCGCTGACGTTATTATTACGGTAGATAACGGCATTGCCTGTATTGACGGAGTGACGCATGCAAAAGCCTTGGGCATAGAGGTTATTGTTACCGACCACCACTTACCCGGTGACGCGCTCCCTCCCGCCGATGCTATTGTGAACCCCAATCAGCCAGGCTGTACTTTCCCCTCTAAAAACCTAGCGGGGGTTGGGGTGGCGTTCTACATCATGTTAGCCCTTAAAACCGAGCTACAACAACGTAATTGGTTTACTAAAAAGAATCTTCCAGCGCCTAATTTGGCATCGTTACTAGATATTGTAGCCGTAGGTACGGTGGCCGACGTGGTGGTTTTAGATAAAAACAACCGAATTTTGGTACATCAAGGCCTGCAGCGTATTCGTGCAGGTAAATGCAGACCGGGTATTAAAGCGTTAGTTGAAGTGGCTAACCGTGATTGTGCTCACCTTACTTCAACCGATTTAGGTTTTGTTATTGGCCCTCGCTTAAATGCTGCCGGCAGGTTAGATGATATGTCTCAAGGCATAGCTTGCCTGCTAGAAGACGATACTATGCAAGCTCGCATGATAGCCTCGGAGCTAGATGCACTTAACCGTGAACGCCGAGAAATAGAAACCGGAATGAAGGCGCAAGCAGAACAAGTGCTAGAAAAAATGTCCCTAGCTGAAGGTGATATTCCTGCCGCGTTAGTGGTGTATCAAGCCGATTTCCATCAAGGTGTGATTGGCATTGTGGCGGGGCGTTTAAAAGAAAAGTATTTGAAACCGGTTATCGCTTTTGCTCATCAAGACGAGGCGACAATAAAAGGCTCGGCTCGCTCTATTCCAGGGGTGCATATTCGTGATGTACTCGATGAAGTGAATACGCGTTTTCCGGGTGTTATTGACAAATTTGGTGGCCATGCAATGGCAGCAGGGCTAAGTTTGCCGGTGGCTAATTTAGCCGCATTCCAAAAGGCGTTCATCGATATTGCTAAGCAACATATGGATAAACTAGACGGTAACCAAGTGTTACTGTCTGACGGCAGCCTAACGGGCCAAGAGCTATCGTTGCCATTCGCCCATTTGCTTAGGCAAGCTGGCCCGTTTGGGCAGGGCTTTGAATCGCCATTATTCGATGGCGAGTTTCAAGTAGTGCAACAGCGACTGGTGGGTGAAAAACACTTAAAGTTGGTACTACGAGAGCCTTCGGTTGGCGAAGTGGATGCGATTGCCTTTAACATTGATATTAAAGCGTGGCCCAATGCCATGGTGAAACAAGTACGCATTGCCTACCGATTAGATGTAAACGTATTTCGCGGCCAAGAATCGGTGCAGCTTATTATTGAACAGCTAGAAAGCGCATAGATTAGACAGCTAGAAAGCGCATAAATCAAACAGCTAGAGTACTTAAAGGCAAAGCGCTTAAGTTTCGCATATCAGAATACAACGCGGTGCAAGGTGAATAATATGAAATCAGAGACTGACAAATTAATCAGCAAGCATGGCCAATTAAATCAATCAGATAATATGAAGGTGGTGTCGCACGTCCAGCGTGAAGAAGATGATTGGGTGCGCAACACCGTAATGTTAGAAGGCATTGATGTGCCGTTTATTTATCGCCGAAAAAAGCTATACCAAAGCCTAAAAGGGGCGCGGGTCAATATCACTTACTACCGACAGGTAGAAGAGGTGGCAGGGATTGAGTTTGAAACCATGAAAGTGGTACGCATTAAACGAAGCTAAGCCCATTACTCTGTTAGAGTTGCTAATACATACGGGAAAATGAATGAATAACGACTGGTTGACTGCTTTTGTGTTGCACCGCCGAGCCTATAGAGAGACCAGTTATATCGTCGATTTCTTTACCCTAGAACAAGGCAAAGTGAGTGCCGTGGCGAAAGGTGTACGTAACAGCAAGTCTGATAAAAAAAGTCTGCTTCAACCTTTTCAAGCTCTCAAACTACAACTTGCCGGTAAATCTGATTTAAAAAACTTGCGGCATGTCGAAAGCACCGCGCCATCCATTAATTTAGTGGGCACGCCGCTATTTTGTGCTATGTACCTCAATGAACTTACCAATCGAATAATGCCTGCTGGCCTTGCCAGTGATGCGGTATTTGAGGCTTACGGACAGGCGCTTACGGCGCTATTTAGCGATGATGACATTGAAATTACCCTGCGAAAGTTTGAACTGTCACTTCTAGATGAAATGGGATTACTGCCTGATTTCACTGAAGATGTAGAATATGAAATGCCCATCGAGGCCGAAAAGCACTATGTACTGCAGCCGGAATTTGGCTTTTGTGCGCTGCCAGATGATGTGTCAAATAGCCATACTCGCAAGGGCTTGCCGGGTAGTGCGCTACTCGCCCTAGCACAAGGTGAATTTACGCCTATGAGTAAACGTGTGGCCAAAGTGCTATGCCGTGATTTACTCAAGCCGCTTATTGGCGATAAACCACTAAAAAGTAGAGAATTGTTTGTGGTTAGAAAGTAATAAAACAATAAGTGTTACGCATATTTAATCACGCTTTTTGCCATGTGATGGTTCGAAAGTTTGTTACAATAGCGCTTAATCAATTTTAGATAGGTAATACGCGCCTTTACTATGAAGCGCTGATTACCAAAGGCTTGTTCTACTATAGGTATCTGTTAATGAGTACACTTCTTCTTGGCGTTAACATCGATCACATTGCCACACTTCGAAATGCCCGTGGTACCAACTACCCCGATCCTGTGCATGCAGCAGATGTTGCGGAGCGCGCTGGAGCGGACGGTATTACTGTTCACTTACGTGAAGATCGTCGCCATATAAAAGACAGAGATGTACGCATTTTGGCGCAAACTATCAATACCCGCCTAAACTTAGAGATGGCGGTTACCGACGAGATGCTAGCGATTGCCGAGGAAGTTAAACCGGTATTTTGTTGCTTAGTGCCCGAAAAACGTGAAGAGCTAACCACTGAGGGCGGCCTTGACGTAGCGGGCAATTTACCCGTGATGAAACAAGCCTGTGAGCGTTTAGCAGCTGCGAACATTTTAGTGTCTTTGTTTATTGATGCAGATAAAAAGCAAATAGATGCTGCTGTGGAATGCGGTGCGCCTTATATTGAAATTCATACTGGGCAGTATGCTGAAGCAACCGGCGAAGCAGAGCTTGGCGAAGAGTTAGCTCGGTTAGTGGAAGGCATTGAATATGCCGATAAACGAGGGCTAAAAGTGAATGCTGGTCATGGTTTGCATTATCATAACGTGAAACCGATTGCGGCTATCCCTCAACTTATCGAGTTGAATATTGGCCATGCGATTATCGCAAGAGCGGCGTTTGATGGCTTAGCCACTGCGGTGGCTGATATGCGTAAACTCATGTTAGAAGCAAGAAGTGGAATCTAACGTCATATCCATCTAAGTTGCTAAACAAGTAAAATTGAAAGTTAACGCTAAAAACCAAAAAGAGAATACCTTGTGGCCATAGCTGGATTAGGCACAGACATTATTGAAATTGCACGTTTGAATAAAAGCGACGCTACTACCGAGCGCCTCGCCAAACGTGTACTCACGCCTTACGAGCTTAACCTTTATGTTGCTAGTAATGAGCCCGTGCGCTATTTAGCCAAGCGATTTGCCGCCAAAGAAGCAACGGTGAAGGCGTTAGGTACAGGTATTGGTAACGGCGTCAGTTGGCAACATATTGAAGTGCGCAACAATGCTTTAGGCGCGCCAGAACTTCACTTTACTGGAGAGGTTGCCATGCTGTGTGAACAGCGAGCCATTACCTCTAGTGTTATCAGCATTTCCGATGAAACTCACTATGCGGTTGCTACCGTTATTCTTGAAAATTAATGTAACGGGAGCACCACGTGGCCATCTTTTATAAACCGAGCAAGGGCAAAAACAAAAGCAATGTTAAAGGGCGAGTACGCGGCGCTGGCTCGGGTGAAAAGCAGCACATTGTAAAAACTAAACAATCATGGCCCTCGGTTGATGACATTAATGCTGCTAATGAAGCGGTAACCATTGATGGTATGGATTGGCAGGGGCAGGGCGTTGCTCGGGGTGACACCTTATATTTTGTAGATGGTGCATTACCTGCCGAAACCGTACAAATAAAGGCGCTTTCAAGCAACAAGCAGATTGTTAACGCAAAAGTCACTAAGGTGAATACCCCCTCAGACCATCGTCAAAAACCGTTTTGCGGGGTGGCAAATCAGTGCGGTGGTTGTCAGCTTCAGCACGTAGAACCTCAGGAAGCCCTCGCACTACGAGACGATGCCCTTAAAAGTATGTTTCAGCGTAAACTCGGTTTTCACGAGGGGGCATGGCAAGCGCCCGTCAGTGGCGATCGACCCCGCTACCGCCGTAAAGCTCGTCTAGCAATTGATGCAAGAAACCCAGACAAAATAAAACTTGGCTTTCGAGAAAATGCAGGCAAAAACATTGTTGATATCGATGGTTGCCCAGTTTTGGTTGAATCACTAAGCCAGCTTATCTCACCGCTTAAATCTGCTATTACAGGCTTCGCTAGCGCTCGCCTTATTGGGCATGTCAGCTTATTGGCCGGAGAAAACGCGGTGCAAGTCACGGTAAAGCATACCCGTTCATTAGCCAATGACTTTATTGCGTCGCTTTCCCAGTTCGCTGTGGAACAAAACGTGAATATGACAATCGAAGACGGTAATGGCGAATTTACTCATTTGCATGAAATAGCGCCAATTACCTGTAACACAGTAGATGGCTTCTATTTGCAACCTGGTCCGAACGACTTTGTGCAGGTGAACGCAGAAGTCAATACTAAAATGGTGGCGCAAGCCCTGTCGTGGTTAGCACCAAAAGCCGGTGAACGTATAGCCGATTGGTTCAGTGGTTTAGGTAATTTCACCTTGCCCATTGCCAATAGTGGCGCCACGGTAAGCGCGGTGGAAGGGGTTGCTGAAATGGTGCAGCGTGCCAAAAGTAACGCCCTCGAACAGGGCATAACGAACGTGGATTGGATGCAGCTTGACTTGGCTGATGAAAAATCAGTGGATAAAGCGTTAGCGGGTGGCTTCGATAAAGTCTTGCTTGATCCGTCTCGAGAAGGAGCATTGACGGTTTGTCATGCACTGGTTCGAGCAACACCGAATACGATAGTGTATGTTTCTTGCAACCCGAACACTTTTTCGCGGGATGCGCGTGTACTGATAGATGGAGGTTATCAAATGCAAAAAGCGGGTGTGGTTGAAATGTTCCCCTTTACCCATCACATGGAAACGATGGCGCTATTTACACGCCAACAGCAATAGCGAGCAGCGGTTATGGTGACAACAAGAAAAGTGCATGCAGCCGATAGACCTCCTTTTGAGGTGTGGCTAGACAGCCTCGATTTAAGTGAAGAAACGAAAGACAAACTACGCAGTGTGTCTTCTATGCCAGAGCGTCTTCTAGTAGGCCAAGAAATGGTCGAAATACTCTGTCAGTTGAATATGGATGACGTCACCTTACAGGCGGCATTGGTCTTTCCCTACTGCGAACAACACTGTTTAACCGAAGCTGATATTGAGCAAGAATTCGATGTTGAAATTCGTGACTTAGTCGTGGGGGTTAGGCGTATGGACGCCATTAAAACCTTACACGCTAGAAAAAATAATGGCTCGCCGTTCAACGAAAAATCTGATGAACAACATATAGATAGTATTCGTCGTATGTTGCTTGCTATGGTTGAAGATGTACGTGCCGTTGTGATTAAAATGGCAGAACGTATTTGCGCCCTTCAACAAGCGAAAAAAGCGGATGAAGAAACGCGGGTTATGGTGGCCCGTGAATGTGCCAGCATTTATGCCCCGTTGGCCAACCGTTTAGGAATAGGTCAGTTAAAATGGGAATTGGAAGATTTAGCCTTTCGCTATTTGCATCCTATTACCTACAAACAAATCGCTAAGCAACTTGACGGTAAACGTCGAGAGCGAGCCGATTATATTGATGGCATCGTTGATGACCTTCAATCATTAATGAATAGCGAAAATATTCGCGCGGATGTGTACGGCAGGCCAAAACACATTTTCAGCATTTGGAAAAAAATGCAGAAAAAGCGCCTTACCTTCGAACAACTTTTCGATATACGTGCTGTGCGGGTTATCGCCGAGCGGTTACAAGATTGTTATGCCGCGCTTGGCACCGTGCACGCCAGTTACAAGCACTTGCCCAATGAATTCGACGATTATATTGCCACGCCTAAAGCGAATGGCTATCAGTCTATTCACACCGTTATTGTGGGTCCTGAAGGTAAACCAGTAGAAATCCAAATTCGTACTCACAAAATGCATCAAGACGCCGAGCTAGGTGTTGCAGCGCATTGGAAATATAAAGAAGGCAGTACGGGTAAACAGTCGGGCTACGATGAACGCATAAACTGGCTTCGCCGCATATTAGCCTGGCAAGAAGAAGTGGCCGAATCTGGTGATATGGTGGAAGAGTTGCGCAGTCAGGTATTTGATGACCGTGTGTATGTGTTTACCCCAAAAGGCGATGTTATCGACTTGCCACAAGGCGCTACGCCCCTCGACTTTGCCTACTATATTCACAGCAATGTAGGGCATCGCTGCATTGGGGCGAAAGCCAATGGACGAATTGTGCCTTTTACTTATCAGCTGCATAGCGGCGATCAAGTGGAAGTGCTTACTGGCAAAGAGCTTAACCCCAGTCGCGATTGGATGCACCCAGGCTTGGGCTATGTTCACTCATCTCGCGCTCGCGCTACTATCCATTCCTATTTCAAAAAACAAGACAGGGATAAAAACTTAGCTGCGGGTAAAGAACTGCTAGAGCGTGAATTGCATCGCGCCCATTTGCCTTTGAAGATCACCAGTGAAGTATACGAGAAGTTCAATGGACATTGCGTTGACGATTTGTATGCAGCTATAGGTACGGGCGATGTGAGGGTGATGCAAGTCATCAACTTTATTCATTTCTTACAAGAGCCTGAGCCAGAAGAGCCTGAAATTAGCCCTAAAGTAAAAACAAAGCGAACGGCTAAAGGCGCAGGCAAGAAAGACGCAGTTGTTGTACAAGGGGTTGGCCACTTGATGAGCCAGTTGGCCAATTGCTGTAAACCCGTTCCGGGTGAGCCCATCATGGGGTATATCACGCAAGGGCGTGGAGTAAGCGTACATAAAGAAAGCTGCGATCAGTTGCAGCATTTGCTTGAGCAGCACCCAGAACGTCAAATTGAGGTGAACTGGTCACAAGAGCTTAAAGTAGGTTTTGAAACCTCAGTTGATATCTTTTGTCACGACAGAACCGGTTTGTTGCGTGATATCACTACCGTGCTGGCAAATGAAAACGTGCCATTACTGGGTGTGAACAGTTTAAGTGATAAACATAGGCAAACGGCGCTAATTACCATTTCTATTGAAGTACAAGACTTAGATACCTTATCAAAAGTACTTGCACGATTACGTCAGTTAAAAGGCATTACGGATGCAAAACGCAAACAATTCTGAGTTGCCTGAGATAAAGCGACTTCAAGAAATAATGGCGACGCTTCGTGATCCGGAATCTGGCTGCCCGTGGGATATTCAGCAAACGATGGAAAGCCTAACCCGCTATACCATTGAAGAAGCCTACGAAGTGGCTGATGCTATCGCGAAAGGGGAGCCTTCAGATATTCGGGACGAACTGGGTGACTTGTTGTTTCAGGTGGTGTTCTATTCCCGTATTGCAGAGGAAGAAGGCAATTTCACCTTTAACGATGTTGCGAAAAGCATTAGCGACAAAATGACCCGCCGTCATCCACATGTATTCGGCAATGCTTCAGCGCAGCCAAGTAGCGAAGAAGGCTTAACTGCACAGTGGGACAGTATAAAAGCGCAAGAAAAAGCGTTAAAGCATGAGAATTCAAGGCAACGGGCTTTAAAGCAAAAACTGACTTCTACATCGCCGAGTAAAGATAATGAACCGACTTTCCCGAGTCTACTTGATGATGTGCCAGTGGGAATGCCGGCATTAATGTATGCCCAAAAATTACAAAAAGCCTGTGCAAAGGTGGGTTTTGATTGGCCAGACGTTGCGCCTGTTTTAGATAAAGTGCGAGAAGAAGTTGAAGAAATTCAACAAGAACTTGACGCCGAAACCCTGAATCAGCAAGCCTTAGAAGAAGAAATTGGCGATGCGTTGTTTGCTATGGTTAATTTGGCAAGACATTGTAAAGTCGATGCAGATACGGCGTTACGTAACGCCAGTAACAAATTCGCCAAACGTTTTAAAGTGGTAGAGTCTTTAGCCTTCAAAGCACAATCAGCCCATAAAATAGACTCAGAAAACTTGTCGATAATAGAAGGCGGGCCCGAGAGTAAGGGCTCACCATTAGCTAATATGACGCTTGATGAGATGGAAGCACTATGGCAGCAAGCAAAAATCACTACTGCTAATTCATAACGCTTTACCGGTCTTACTAAAGCTTAGCCGTTAAAGCTTGCTCGCTACTTTTAAAGCTTGTTCGCTACCTTGGCCTCTAAACTTTCTATTTCTGCTCTGCGGCCTTTATCCGCAATAGGACGGTTTTGTTTTTCAGGCGCGCTTTTGGCTAATGTCAAATGCCGAGCTGCCTCTTCATACTCGCCATCATCAAACAAGTATTCTGCGTAAAAGTAGTGCGTATCCATACTGTTTGGGTAAAGCGCTAGCGCTTTGTCAAACAAGCGCGCTGCTTTTTTGTCACTGCCAAACGCAACCGGCCAGCCAGGTACATTGTGATATAGCGCCGCTAATACAGTTAATGCTGTACCTTGTAATACTTGCTCATCCTGCTCTAATGCTTTTTCAAGGTTTGCTCTAGCTGCTTTTGCAAAGTCGAGCGCACCTAGGCCACCTTTAGCTTTCGCAGCACTAGATTGGGTAATGGCTAACCACGTGAGGGCTTCGGCACTGTTATTCGATGATGCAACAAAGGCTCTAGCATCAGCGATAAGCGCTATAAAGGCTTTTTCTTTTTCGCTGCTATCAGCGTCATAATTGATTGACGCCCACTGCTGCTGGATATTAAGCAATGTGCTGCTGTTGTCAGCAAAGGTAAGATTGGCATAAACCATAAGAGAGATACAAACCGAGATAAGTCCACGTTTACTGCGCATTGTGGGGTTCCTAATTGATGGTAAGTAGAGTTTTAGGCGGGTGTTTTACCAGTAATACGGGGTATAAAACAAGAAAAATGGCCACACGAGGTAATTATTCGCTTAAAAGGGCCTTAATGGCTTTTGCTTTTTCTAAATCCCATCGGGCGTAATCAAGCACATAAGGTAAAGAATGGTTTTGCAGTAAATGCCTAGCGCGATGAGGGTCGTCCGCCAATGTAAGGGCGAGTTTATGAGACTCGAATTGATTGAACAGGGCTTCAAGGGTACCGTTTTCAATCAGTCGTGACAGGCCAACACGAATTCTTTTTGCTAGAGCGCTGTTATCAGGGTGCACGAAGAAGTATTCGTAATTGGGGTAAATAAATAGATGATTTTTATCGATAGTAACGGCTTTATCGGCATGACGTATTAAATCTCTGTTTGCCTCAGTAACATTTCGAGGAAAGCCGTCCACGATACCTTTTTCCACCATGGTGTACATTGATGTAAACCATAAACTCCATTCTTCGCCTTCCGCATTAAACCCGTTCGATTTAAGTACGTGTAAGTCAGGCCAGTCGTTCCCCTGCACCAAGGTGCGGGTTTTAAGTTCATCGGTAGTTAATGTCTGTTGGAAATTGTGTTGGGCATTTTTTGCAATCACTAATACTCGGTACCCAGCCAATCCTTTTAAGAGGGGGAATTTAATTGGGGTGAGTAATTTCTCACGCTCAGCATTGGTCACACTCCACATTACATGGGCATCACCTTTTAACAGAGTTACTACTTGTCGACTTTGTGACATTGGTTGAGGATGTAGCGAAATCTGTATTTCACCATATTCGGGCGTTGCCGAAAAAACAGCCTCAAGGACTTTTTGCTGATACAAACCATAGTTGTCATCGGCGAATGCCTGTGTGAGCGTGACATCATTAAATTCGGCTTTAACATGAGTACTTGCCACAAATTGAAGCACAACTAAAACCAAGGCCGATAAACGCATTATTTCCCTATTCATTCTCTTCAGAAAAATCTTCTACTTGAAATTAACGGAATTAATTAGGCTTGTCACGGTTTCTGTAGAAAATTTGTGCAGAAAAAGAACCCATAATTGCAAATTAGGGGTTCGCATTTTCGTCAAAACCTGTATAATTCGCGCCCTGCCCAGTTACGCCCACCTTTGGGAAGGTGGAAGAATCGACCGGCTCGAAGGGGTCTTTGTGTTGATTTTATGGTGATTTCTGGTGTTCAGAAATCAGTAACGACGATATTATTCGGGTGATATTTAAATGAAAACTTTTGTTGCAAAGCCAGAAACGGTACAACGTGACTGGTACGTGGTTGACGCCACAGACAAAACTCTAGGCCGTTTGGCTTCAGAAATCGCATTGCGCCTTCGTGGTAAGCATAAGCCAGAGTACACGCCTCACGTGGACACTGGTGATTACATTGTAGTTATCAATGCTGATAAAATTACGGTTACTGGCCGTAAAGCATTGAACAAAATCTATTATGCACACAGTGGCTATCCAGGTGGTCTGAAAGAAACTAACTTTGAAAAGCTGCTAGCTTTCAAACCAGAAATGGTTATTGAGAAAGCAGTGAAAGGAATGCTGCCAAAAGGTCCTCTAGGCCGTGCAATGTTCCGTAAAATGAAAGTTTACGCTGGTGCTGAACATAAGCACGCAGCACAGCAACCACAAGTTTTGGACATCTAAGGGGCAATCGACATGGCAGATACTCAATACTACGGCACCGGCCGCCGCAAAAGTTCTACCGCTCGTGTGTTCCTGCGTCCAGGCTCAGGTAACATTCAAGTAAACAAACGTGCTCTAGACGAGTACTTTGGTCGCGAGACTGAGTGCATGGTTGTTCGTCAACCTCTAGAACTTGTTGAAATGTTGGAAAAGTTTGACCTATACGTCACTGTTAAAGGTGGTGGTTCTAACGGTCAAGCTGGCGCAATTCGTCACGGCATCACTCGTGCTCTTATGGAGTACGATGAGACGTTACGTCCTGCTCTACGTAAAGCTGGCTTCGTTACTCGTGACGCTCGTCAAGTTGAACGTAAGAAAGTGGGTCTACACAAAGCACGTAAGCGTCCACAATTCTCAAAACGTTAATTTTACGTTTTATATATTGTGCAAAAAACCCGGCTCATGCCGGGTTTTTTATTTTCTGGCGCTAATAAAATGAATAATAGTGGAGGGGGTTATGCTCTACTGCGTATTAGTAGTTAAGCCAGAAATGAATGAAGAATTAGTGTGAAAGTCGTTTATTTAAATACTCAATCAGCTATAGCGCAGTCTCAAAGCGACAATGCTATGCTTTACGAACTCATTTCTGAACATGAGCCCGCGCTTCGTCGGTTTATTCGTGTTCGAGCCCGTGCGAATGCCCCTGAGGTAGAAGACATACTTCAAGAAATGTACGCCAAACTCTTTTCACTTGATGAATTGGCACAGAAGGTTGAAGCGCGACAAGATACGTTTCGAAGCTTTTTGTTTACCGTTGTGACTAATTTAATTATAGATAGGGAACGGCGGGCAAAAGTGCGCGCTCATGATGCTCACGAACCATTTTCTGATACTCTATATTCTACGTGGAACAATGAGCCGGAAAAGTGTGCAGGGATTGCTGAGAAGCTAATTGAAATTGAAAACGTGCTTGAAAATATTAACCCTCATCACAAATCTGCATTTGTGCTTTGCCGCGTTGAAGGTAAGGCTTACCGGGAAATCAGCGACATATTAGGCGTTTCTGTGAGTACAGTAGAAAAATATATTTCAGCCGCACTGATGGCTATTCGAAATAAGGTGCAAGATTAATGGCTACGGCTTTGAACCAGCATTCAATTAATAAACGTGCAAGCGAATATGTTGTGCGTCTTTACTCTGGTGAACTGACAGCTAAAGAAGAAAGTGAGATCCTTGAGTGGTGCGATGCGAAAGGCGCACATCAAGCTGCTTTTAACGATGCGCTTTATTTGTGGGAAACTTCAGCTCAAATTGCTCCTCATGTAGGCTGGCGGCAAAAGCTGGAAAAGCGCTTCTATCGAATGCGCTATCTAGCGGCATCTATTGTTGTTGCATCGTTCTGCTTTTTACTCATCACTCATCACAATGCGCCTGACCAAAGTATTGATAACAGTGAGCTTGCCAATAATTACTCTACTGCCATTGGCGAGGTAAGCAATGTTGGATTATCAGATGGCTCTACCATTACGTTAAATACAGATACCCGCATTAATATAAAGTTTAGTGAAGCGCACAGAGAGCTCTGGCTAGAACAAGGTGAGGCATTTTTTGATATTGCTAAAGATCGGTCTCGTCCATTCCTAATTCATACCGCAAACAAGACGGTGAGAGTCGTAGGAACGAAGTTTAATATTAAGCTATCACAGGCTGGATTTAATATCGCAGTAGAAGAAGGTATCGTTGCCATAGAAGAAAAGGCAGAGCCGAACACCGACAAACCAGCGAAAGATGATACTCAAGTGTTATTGGAAGCCGGCGCAGTCGCGTCGTTCAATGATACCAGTGCTCTTATCGCAAAACAAAGTGTGGACAGTGTAGTAAAAGCGCAAAGTTGGCGTACCGGTTACTTACGTTTTGATGAAGAACGGCTAGAGAAAGTGATTACCAGTTTTAACCGCTATAGAAGCAAAAAAATAGTGATTAGCCAAGAGATTGCTGATTTACGTATTAGTGGCGTTTTTAAACTTTCAGATGGTGATGCTATTTTAACGGCACTTGAAGCGACCTTGCCTGTAGAAATAAAAAAAGAGAATGAAAAGGTTAAATTAGTGAAAAAATAGCGGAGGATTTTGTTTTTGGCTGCGTATTAGCTTATGGGAACACAACAAAATACTATAGGAGCAGCCATGAAGTTGCCAAAAACCACAACAAGTACGTTAGCTCTGTGTGTCGCACTATCACTAAGTGCAAGTATCAAAGCACAGCAAATAGACAACATTTCAATTCAAGCCACCACACTCGATAACGCATTGCTCTCACTGGCACAGCACAGTGAAATTCAAATTCTGTTTTCAGACGCTAGAATAAAGCAAAAACTAAGCCCTAAGCTAGAAGGCAGTATGGATTTGCAGGATGCACTTTCTACCTTGCTTAAAGACACTGGCTTTACCTACAAGCAGACATCTAAAAGCACTTACATTGTTACTCCAATTGAAAATAAAGAGGAGAGCCAATCAGGTACGCGCCCTGCTACCTCTGCTCCTACTGACGTTCAAAAGCAAGAAGCAAGCGTAGAGCGTATTCAAGTTACCGGTTCGAACATCCGTGGTATGCAAGATACTGGCGCTTTGCCGGTTACCATGATGTCATCTGAAGATATTGACGGTTTGGGCTTAAGCAGTGGCGCTGAAATCTTAGCGGAGTTACCGCAACAAGGTGCCGTAAATTTTAATAGCGAGCGTGTAGTTGGTGGTGTTAACGACGCACGTGGCGATGTCTCATCAGTAAACTTACGTGGTATAGGTACAGGCTACACACTTACGCTGTTGAATGGTCGCCGATTAGTGCTGCACCCAGGTACGCAAGCCGAAAACTTAGTGCCTGTTACTACTGTGAATTCAAATACGCTGCCAGTTAAAGGGCTAAAACGCGTTGAAGTGTTACGCGATGGCGCTGCGGCTATTTACGGTACTGATGCCATATCAGGTGTAGTGAATTATGTATTAGACGATAAGTATACCGGCGGTGAGCTTCAAGCCCAATATGGTAGTAGTCAAGGTACAGGTCGCGACCAAATCAATTTATCAGGCGCTGGTGGCTGGTTATTTAATAATGATAAAACTCACGTTACTTTTAGTGGTGGGTACTATCATCGTGACATGGTCATGGCGAGTGAGAGAGATTATTCAGCCAGTTCTGACTTACGTAACTACAGCGAAGTACCTGCTGATTTTGTCGGGGATACGCAACTAGATAACCGTTCAACGGTAACACCTTGGGGCGAGTTTTCGACTGACACTTTAGGTACATTTCATTTAGAGCCAGCCTCATACAACGACTGTATCGCAGACGCTAGCGACGATGTATGCGCGTCTTCCGGGTCAACACCTCGAGATATGCGCTTCGATTCAAACTCACAGCGTAGCTTGAGCTCTGAAGTCGATAGGCTGAACCTATACACTTTGGTGAATCATCAAATCAACGATGACGTTGAGATATACGGTGAAGCCCTTTACTACTCAGCAACGGCAAAACGTATTCGTGAACAATCGGGCAATCTAACAGCACAGCGTTTTACGGTGTCGGCTGACGCATTTTACAACCCTTTTGGTGAGGACGTGACAGTGCGTCGCTATCGTCCCATTGATACAGGCCCACGAAATATCGAAGTCGATGACTACAGTTATCGTTTATTGGCAGGCTTTCGGGGTTATATCGGCGATTGGGACTTCGATTCAGCCGTGTTGTATTCAAAAGCCAATACTATCGATACCGCAAATCGAATTAACACCACCTTGTTCCAACAAGCGGTTAATAGTACCGATGAAAGCACGGCTTACAATATTTTTAGCGGCGCCAGTGTAACTAACCCAAATACGGTTGACGATACGCCGGTATCACAAAGTGTTATCGATAGCTTTATGGTAGACGTTGAGCGGGAGTCAGAAACAGAACTTGCTTCAATTGATGCCAAAGTATCTCGACCAGATTTATTTAGTTTACCCGCCGGTGATGTAGGTTTTGCCGCAGGTATTGAATATCGCTATGAAAGCTTTTTCGACAAACGTACCGATGATTTGAACGGCACGGTGTTTTTCAGTGACGTAGTGGGTGGCACTTCGTCTGAAATTGCTAGCCAAGTATTAGGAAGTAGCCCCACGCCTGATGCCAGCGGAAGTCGCAATGTGGTATCTGCGTACGCGGAATTTGCTATTCCGTTGCTGGCCGATAAACCCTTTATTGAAAGTTTGAATTTGCAGGTGGCTGGCCGATACGAAGATTTCTCTGACGTAGGCAGCATATTTAAACCTAAATTTGCCCTTGCATGGACGGTAAATGAAAACGCGTTAATTCGTGGTGCTTATTCAGGGGGCTTCAAAGCGCCAGGGTTGCCACAAACCACAGCAGTAAATGTTGCCCGTTCAAATACCAGAACCGATCCGTTGACACAAACGAGTCGCGGTACGCTAGAACTTCGAAATGGTAGCGATACCTTAAGCCCCGAAGAAAGTGAAAACTACTCGTTTGGTGTAGTACTTACGCCTACCAAAGCGTTAACCCTTACAGTCGATTGGTGGCAAATCAAGCAAGAGAACACGGTGGGTATTTTAAATAGCCAAACGCAAATTTTGTATGACGCATTATTGCGTAGCCAGGGTAGCGCGAATGAAAATGTGGTTCGTGATGAAAATGACGAAATTATATATATTCGAAACGACTACACTAACTTATTGCCAAGAGACATTTCTGGTATCGATTACAGTGCTGATTACCGTTTTGAAACTGAAGTAGGTGATTTTTCCATTAAGCTCAGTGCCGCTAACTTACGAAAGTTCGATCAAGGATCTGACGATATCACAGACCTAGTGGTTGCAGCGCAAGAAGCTGGAAACGAAGCGTTATTGTACGAAGGGGAGCGAGTTGCCATATTTGGTAGCGATGGCGACCTTATTCGTCAAAACGAACGCCCAGAATGGCGGGCTAATTTATCGCTAACCTATTCTCGCGATGCATGGCGTGCCGGTCTTAAATATCGTTACGTTAGTGATGTTGAAGACACTAGCTTAAATTATACCGACGATTCAGGTGATTTAGTGACTTACGTCATTGATGATTGGTCAACGTTAGATGCGTACGTAAGTTACCGCTTAAGTGAAGACGCCTTATTTAGCGGAAAAACGAAAGTGACCGTAGGCATGCGTAACCTGACAAACGAAGAACCGCCGTTTGCCGATGGAACCTTTGGATTCAGCAGTAGCCTCCATTCATCGATTGGCCGTTATACCTACGTAACACTTAATCATAAATTCTAAGTTAAATACTTAACCTACTTTTACATCATAAAAAAGCGCCTACCATTAGGGGGCGCTTATTTCATGGAGATATCATGTTTCGATTACTTTTCATTGCACTGGCATTTGCTTCCCCAGTTACTTTGGCGTGTGAATTCGAAGGCGTTACTTTTTCTGCAGATTTTGAAGCCGGTAAGTTAGATTCCTGTGAAGTCGACGAAAACGGCACCTATGTATTGAGCTTCTTACCAGAAGATAAGCCCATAAACCCTAGTCCTTGGTATTACTTTAGTGTTACCGCATCAGGTGATTCATCGTCAAAACAAGCAGAAAAAGTAGACGTAGTGCTGACCTTTGACGGTTATACGCCAAGGTATTTACCTAAAGTGAGTTACGATCAAAAAAGCTGGGAGATAACTGCGTTTGATACCACAGAGCAGGGAATGACAATATCTTTACCTGTGTCAAAACGACCACTCTATGTGGCAGCCCAGCGTCCTATTCCAAATTTAGTTTACATAAACTGGCTAAAACAAGCAGAGCAAGACTTTGGCATTAAGCCGTTTACGATTGGTAAATCTACCGAAGGCCGCACGCTTTCTGCATTTGCTCTAGAAAAGCCAGAAAACACAGAGTGGGTTATTTTCGTTGGTCGCCAACACCCACCGGAAGTAACAGGCGCAGTAGCTATGTTCTCTTTTCTAAATCAATTCTTAACCACTACGTCTGAAACCAGTGCGTTTTTGTCACGATTTAATGTGTTGGTAGTGCCAAACATAAACCCTGATGGTGTAGCTAATGGACATTGGCGACATAGCCTTGGGCATAAAGATCTAAACCGCGATTGGAATGTATTCTCTCAACCAGAGACCAGAGCAGTGAAAACGTATTTAGATAAAATCACGGATGCCGGCGGGAAAATTGTAATGGGTATGGACTTTCACTCTACCCACAACAATGTTTTTTATACCATTCCGGTAGATGAAAGTATTGCCCCTAGCGACATGGTTGTAGACTGGTTAGCCGAGTTGCAAACGCAAACAAGAGGCGTGTTCAAAGTCGTAGATAAACCTGGCACATCGCCAGGGAAGGGCGTTTTTAAACAGTTTTTTGCTGATGTTTATCACGTGCATGGCGTTACTTATGAAGTCGGTGATAATGAACCCAATGAGAAAACACGTTACGTCGCTAAGCATGCTGCCAATACGCTTGTCGATACGTTAATTGCCACCCCTGCCGAGGCATTTTATATTAAAGCGTGTACTGCTGAAGCAACAAGTTGTGAGCAATGATGATGCATTTATGCACAACTAAACTCTTAGCATTTTGGCATAAACTCGCTTTCGCTATACTCATATCCTTCATTAGTGTTGTTGGCGCTGTGAAGGCTCAAAGTGTTGAGCAAACCGATGCTTCGGCTATAGACTCTAAAGCCGCGATTACGTTTGCTCATCAAAGCACGATGAAGCATATTGCAAAAACCATGTGGGAAAAGCCTGAACTAGGTTTTTTAGAACACAACAGCAGCGCATTAATGCAACAAACGCTGATTGGACGTGGCTTTGATGTTACTGCTGGCATTGCGGGCATGCCTACTGCATTTATTGCGCAATACAGCCCAGCAGACCAGACGGAAGATGGCGAGCATAAGCCTGTTATCGGCTTACTTGCCGAAATGGATGCTCTTCCCAGCATGGGAGTATTAAACACGTCTGACAAACAGCCGATTAGCACTAACGGACATGTTCACGCAGGTCATGCTTGTGGACACAACTTGTTTGCCGGCGGGGTAATAGGCGCTGCGCTTAGCTTAGCTGATTATCTCGATACTCACCCAAACCAAGGTTCACTAAAGGTTTTTGGCACACCCGCAGAGGAAGGGGGCTCAGGTAAAGTCTATATGGTAAAAGCAGGCGTTTTTGAAAATGTGGATGTTGCGCTTCACTGGCACCCATCAGATAGTACATCTTCTTCACCCTCATCTTCGCTGGCCAATAAGAGCGGTAAGTTTCGTTTTTACGGTGTAGCTGCGCATGCTGCCGCAGCGCCAGACAAAGGGCGCTCGGCATTAGATGGCGTAGAAGCCATGAACATGATGGTAAATTTAATGCGTGAGCATGTGCCGGATGGCACGCGAATTCATTATGTGATCACCGATGGCGGAACGGCGCCGAACGTGGTGCCGGATTTCGCCGAAGTGTATTATTACGTCCGCTCAGCACAGCCTGCTGTCGTGTTATCATTATGGGATAGATTGGAAAAAGCGGCGAAGGGTGCAGCACTTGGCACTGAAACCCGTGTTGATTGGGAAGTCACAGGTGGAGTGTGGAATGTATTACCTAATGTGACCTTATCAAAATTAATGCACAAGCATATTGACGCCGCACCGCCGATTATTTTGACCAAAAGTGAGCAGCAGTTTGCTAGCGAAATAAGTAGCACCCGCGAGCAGACCTTTAGTCACAATGCTCACAGCACACCAGAGCCCTTCGATGAAAAGATTACTGTTTGGTCGGCATCAACTGATGTAGGTGATGTGAGTTGGCAAGTACCTACCGTGGGGCTATCTAGTACCACCTGGGTAAAAGGTACTCCTCCTCACACTTGGCAGGCGTCAGCAATGAGTGGTACTGACATTGGTTACAAAGGTATGTACTTGGCCAGTGAGGTCATCACGCAAACCGCTATATCCCTTTTCTCTGAACCTGAAAATATTAGTAAAGCGAAGCAAGAGTTTCAGCTACGAAAAAGTACGCTGAACTATGAATCCATGCTAGGGCAGAGAGCACCAGCACTCGATTATCGTAAGTAGAATATCTTCGCACTACTGGGTCGAAGGTTTATAACAATGTTTTAATATAACAAAGGGATTTGACCGAATTTCGGTCAAATTCTTGATTTTATTCCAATCACTCACTAATTCTTAACAGTGGCCTCAGATTAATTTATTGCTTAAATACCAGTAAAACCTTGTGTTTATAAGGGCTTTTCTTTTATCATTTGCGGTCGAAATTTGACGAAACTTTAGTGAATTCTCGAATGAGCACATAAGTGCCTTTGAGTTAACTTCATGACAAGCCATATGATGGACGATCCTAACGTGATAAAACCAGTAAAAGTTAGGGTTATACATCATAATTATCCGAACCTGGAGAAATGTGGATGAGCAATGTATCTGTAGATGCAACAGAGTCTGCACACAATGATAACCAGCCAGAAAACAACACCCGTCGTCGGTTTTTGACCGTTGCCACGTCGGTAGTTGGTGGTGTAGGTGTTGTTGGAGCGGCAGTGCCTTTTATTGCGTCCTGGAATCCAAGTGCCAAAGCGAAAGCGGCCGGTGCTGACGTTGAAGTAGATATCAGCGGGATTGAACCTGGACAGCTAGTGCGTGTGATGTGGCGAAGCAAGCCTGTATGGATTGTTCGTCGTACTCCTGAAATTCTTGAAGAATTGAGCACTCACGAAGATAAACTGAAAGATCCTAACTCTGAAGCAGAGCAACAACCTACGTTTGCCCAGAACCGTTTCCGTTCTATGAAAGAAGAGTACCTTATCTTAGTCGGTATTTGTACGCATCTAGGTTGCTCACCGCAGCACCTTAAAGATGGCGCTTTCGAAGAAGTGGTTGAAGGGGTTCCAGACGGTTTCTTCTGCCCATGTCACGGTTCTAAGTTTGATATGGCTGGTCGTGTATTCCAAAATGTACCTGCGCCGTTGAACCTTGTTGTTCCGCCTTACCAGTTCGTAGATGACACAAACATCATCCTCGGCTCAGAAGCGGAGGCTGTGTAATATGAATGCTTTTTTAGAGTGGATTGAAGCGCGTATTCCAATTATGCGTGTGGCGAATATGCACGCCATCCAATACCCAGCGCCTAAGAACATGAACTTTTGGTACGTGTTTGGATTCTTGGCTACCATCGTTTTAGTTAACCAAATTATTACTGGAATCTGGTTAACAATGAACTTCGTACCGACTTCTGAAGGTGCGTTCGCGTCTGTTGAATACATCATGCGTGAAATTGATTACGGATGGATTATCCGCTATATGCACAGTACAGGCGCTTCAGCGTTCTTCATTGTGGTATATCTGCATATGTTCCGTGGCATGATTTACGGTTCTTACCAAAAGCCTCGTGAATTGCTTTGGGTGTTTGGTATGTTCATCTACCTTGCACTAATGGCTGAAGCCTTCATGGGTTATGTATTGCCTTGGGGACAAATGTCTTACTGGGGTGCACAGGTAATCGTATCGCTATTTGGTGCAATTCCTGTTGTAGGTCCAGACTTAGTTATCTGGTTACAAGGTGACTATGTAATCTCGGGTGCTACCCTAAACCGATTCTTCGCATTGCACGTTATTGCATTGCCGTTGGTTATTGTTATTTTAGTGTTCTTACACATTATTGCGCTACACGAAGTGGGTTCAAACAACCCAGACGGTATTGCGATTAAGCATAAGAAAGGCTCGTTACCTGAGTCAGAAAAGACTAAATTCCAAATCCATGAGTACTACACAAGCAAGTATGATATCGCTGATGACATCTTGCCATTCTTCCCGCACATGGTGCTGAAAGACTTAGTAGCGTTCTGTATTTTCTTAGCCTTGTTCACTTATATCTTGTTCTTCGCACCTGAAATGGGCGGTAAGTTCCTTGAGCATCCTAACTTCGAAATTGCGAACCCGTTGAAAACACCTGCACATATCTTCCCTGTTTGGTACTTCACGCCGTTCTACGCCATCCTTAAGGCAGTACCTGATAAGCTAATTGGTGTACTTGCTATGTTTGGTGCTATTGCAGCCTTGTTTGCTTTACCATGGATAGATCGCGGTCGTGTTAAATCGTGGCGCTATCGTTGTGGTTTACACACAGTAAACCTTATTGTGTTCGCAATTGTATTCGTTTTCTTAGGTTACTTAGGTGCTACACCTCAAGAAAACTGGAAGATTGTTGCGTCGCAAATCGCGACCGTTATGTACTTTGGTTTCTTCGTGTTGTTGTTCCTATACAGCCGTAACGAGAAAACTAAGCCTGTGCCAGAGAGGATTGCCTAATGAAAAAATTGATGTGCTTTTTAGCATTTTTTCTACCGGGTGTAGCGTTAGCCGCTGGTGGTAGTGTGCATCTAGATAAGGCACCTATCGACCTAACCGATAAGGCCTCGTTGCAACGTGGTGCGCAGTTGTTCATGAACTACTGCTTAGGTTGTCACTCAATGAAGTATCAGCGTTATCAGCGTACGTTTGCCGATTTAGGTATTCCTGACGAGTTAGGTCAAGAAAACCTTCAGTTTACCGGCGAAAAGGTTGCTGACTACATTACTCGTGCAATGCCTGAAGACGCAGCGGCTGGTTGGTTTGGTGCTGCGCCACCAGACTTGACTCTTGTAGCTCGTGTTCGTGGTGAAGATTGGATTTACACTTATCTACGTTCTTTCTACGTAGATGAGAGTCGTCCATTTGGTGTGAACAATAAAGTATTCCCAGAAGTGGGTATGCCGCATGTGCTTCAACCTTTGCAAGGTACACCAACTGAAATGCACGAAGAAGTTATGGTCGACGGTGAAATGGTTGAACAATATGTAGGTATTAAATCTGATGGTACAGGTTCAATGTCTCCAGATGAGTACGACCAAGCTGTTGCCGATATTGTTAACTTCTTAGAGTATACCGGTGAGCCAGCTAAGCTAGATTCACACCGTATCGGTAAATGGGTTCTTATCTTCATTGCCGTACTGTTTGTATTTGTTTACTTGCTGAAGAAAGAATACTGGCGAGAAGTGCACTAATCGCACAGAATTATGTATAATAGCAAAGGGGGCTTCTCGCCCCCTTTTTTAGTATTTGAATTTCGCCCGATTTAGTGGGCATAACTAGTTTCTCGACGGAGGAAATTGAATGGCCGTAGCCGCGAATAAACGTTCTATTATGACGTTGTTCTCTGACACAATTGATATTTACAGCCATCAGGTGCGTATTGTGTTGGCAGAAAAAGGTGTGGGTGTTGAAATAAGCTACACAGATCCTAGCAATCTGTCAGAGGATCTGTTGGAGTTAAACCCTTACGGAACCGTTCCAACTCTTGTTGATCGTGAACTGGTGCTTTATAAATCGCATATCATCATGGAATACCTTGATGAGCGTTTCCCGCATCCACCACTTATGCCAGTTTATCCGGTATCTCGTGGCCAAAGTCGTCTTATGATGCATCGCATCGAACAAGACTGGTATTCGTTAGCAGCTCGTATCTTCCGTGGCGAAGGTAATGTTGAAGCTGCGCGTAACGACTTACGTGAAGCGCTACTTGCATTAGCACCTGTGTTTGGTGAATTGCCTTACTTCATGAGCGAAGAATTCAGCTTAGTTGATTGTTATCTTGCTCCGTTATTATGGCGCTTACCTGCTTTAGGTATTGAGCTTAATGGCGCAGGTAGTAAAGAAATTAATGCCTACATGAACCGTATCTTCTCTCGCAGTTCATTTAAAGCATCGCTAACCGATCAAGAGCGCGAGATCCATAACCCACTATGACATCTATGACGTCTAATCAGCCCTACCTTTTGAGGGCCTTTTACGAATGGATAGTGGACAACGATCTCACCCCATACATTGTTGTTGATGCAACGAATGAAATGGTGGAAGTGCCTTTAGAGTTTGTTAAGGACGGGCAAATCGTTTTAAACGTGTCGCCTAGTGCGTGTGTTAACTTTTCGTTGGACTTAACCGGGCTTTCTTTTCAAGCTCGTTTTGGTGGCCAACCAAGAAGATTAAGCATGCCTAGCGAAGCTATTATGGCGATTTATGCGCGTGAAAATGGCGCCGGTACTGTATTTGCAACCGAAGAGGAGATGGCCAAAACAAGTAAGCCATCTGAACCTCAAGCCACTGGGCCAGCATCTATTGAAGACGTAGACGCGTCGGATAATACAGATGCACCCGTTCCCCCTAAAAAGGGAAAACCCACCTTAAAAGTGATTAAATAAGCATTCTGACTTCCTGCTGCCTTAGCAGGAAGTCAGCTTATTTCCCCCCCGTTGTTCTAGTGTTTCCCTTGCACTTCCCTTTAGCTTTGCGTTCTAATAGATATTGTTTAATAAACTAATAAAAGAATAATAACTACTATGAAAATTTTAAAGGTTCTATTGGGTTTAATTATTGTCTTCGTCCTATGTGCAACGGCTTTCGCGTGGTATCAATCTAGCATCGCCGAAAAAGAGCGCCAGGCCGAATTAGCGCTGGAAAACAAAATACTTAATCGCGAGTTTAGGCCAATAATCGAAAATTATATTGGTGCATATAATCGATGTGATATCGACGAAGCGTCAACGTACATTAGTCAAGAGCAATTATCTTTTGATGCCGATGTAACGCGGCTTTTCGAAATGCGGCTAGGTGCGCTAGAGAGGTTCTGTAAAAAGCTTAGTGTTACTATTAAAACGATAAGAACGCTGAGAATGCACAATGACGACGCTGCTTCAATAAGAATAGCACTTAATCTTACTGTCAATGAGTCAGGTGAAATGGTAGATCCAGGAACGGATTACAATAAATGGAGTTTTAAAAAGGAAGAGGGTACTTGGAAAATTAGGAGTGACTCTTTCGAAAAACTCTTGACTAAATATCACTCTGTTTTGGAACAACCAAGTCACAATAATTAAACGGGTATTTTGATATATAGGGCGGGATAATAGGCGTTTTTTCGCCCCCTAATATCGGTGAAGTAGCTTGGGCGGTACTATGTTTAAGCAAAAATTAAAGCAACTAATTGAAAGTAAGCTTACGGAAGATGGCCTGTTTGAGACCGGCGTTAAAGGGGTACGACTGTTTCGAGTTACAGAAGGGGTAAGGTGTTCACCAGCCATCTATGAGCCTGCTGTTATTGCTATAGTCAGTGGCACAAAAGAAGCCATTGTTGATGGAAAGTCTTATGTTTATGACGCCGAACAGTATATGTGCTGTTGTATGTCTATGCCTGTAGAAGCAGGAACCCCTAACGCATCTAAAGAGAACCCCTTGCTAGGGGTGTCTATTGCGCTAGAGCCCCCGATGATGACGGAGGTTACAATGGAATATGAGCGCGCGACGGGGGTAACACGTCAGCCTCGCAGTAGTGCCCTTCCTCCAAGTATCGTACTTTCTTCGTGGGATGAGTGTTTTTCCGAGGCGCTATATAGAATATTACAGTTAACCCAGAGTGCTGCGGATACCGCGATCCTAGGTGAAAGTCGTTTACGGGAAGTGTACTACGCTATTTTAAAGGGCAATGCTGGAGCGTCGGCAAGTAGAGCGTTTGGTGTAGATAATGAGATTGCCCGCGCCATTCACTATTTATCAAGCCGTTTAGACAAGCCAATCACAATAGATGAAGTGGCGTCTCATGTGAACATGAGCCGTGCGGTATTCCATCGAAAGTTCAAGCAAGCCACAAGTTTGTCGCCCATTCAGTTCGTAAAGTCTATGCGCCTGAACACGGCTGCAATGAAAATTGTAGGTGGGATGACCGTAAATGAAGCTGCAATGGATGTAGGATATGTAAGTACATCGCAATTTAGCCGCGAGTTTAAACGGTTGTATGGACAGTCACCTAAGCAATGGAGCCACGATAGGCAGGTACCTGCAGGATTGCTGTAATATTAAACTAAAGGTGTAAGCCGATTGTATTGCATTGTCGCAAATATACTGGGAAGGTAAAAAAGTGCATTACACCTTGTAAAGTCAAACGCAAAATATACGACTAACCACAACCTTGTAAGAGAAAATTCGTTCTTCAAGCACAAAAACTATTTGTCATAAAATAAAAATAATAGGCAGTGCAGTATTGGAACAGTTACTTTCAAATAACCGACAAAAATTACAAGCGGCAATTCCACTTATCAATAATTACAACGATAGGTTTGATGATTTGAACCATTGGTGGGGGAAAATATCGCTGATAGGTAAAATCAACAGCCATAATGTATCTGATAGCATTTTGGAAGAAATGCTTAGCACCAAAGAGAAATTTTCTGAGTTACAAGGTCGGCTCATTCAAAACCTGATGAAAGAGCATTTATTGAAGCGTTTGGCTGACGATCATAATAAATCTCAAGTCGCTATCGATATTCTGATTAGAAATTTGTTTGAGCGTACTGCCGATGTAGGCTTTTTGGCTACTGATGATGATATCCGAGCTTTCTTGCTTCACACCGATAGGCAAGTCGAAGACATTGAAAATATTCGCCACCGTTTAGCGGAATACGTAAAAAAATATAGCGTATATGATGAGATTGTTCTTCTCGATACCCAGGGGCGGGTTAAGGCTAATTTGGATATTGATAGCTCAATTGAATTTAGCGAAGATCCGCTAATTTCAAAAACCTTGGCGTCTACAGATGACTATACAGAAACTTTTCGTTATTCAGATCTTCAGCCTCACAAGCGCAATTCATTAATTTATTCGTGTGTCATTAAGGAAAGTAACGAAAAAGATGCCAAAGCACTAGGTGTTCTTTGTCTATGCTTCAAATTTGACGATGAAATGCAGTCAATTTTTAGCAACTTACAATCTGAACGTGCCGCCAGTAGTATTATGATTTTGTCTGAAAGCAGAGAAGTCATGGCAACTAGCCATTCACAAAAGTTTAAAGTGGGTGAAAAAATACCTAACAGTGGGTCTCCTGATTTAATCACCATAAAAAATAAAAGCTATATATCTACAACGTCGGAAACTAAGGGATACCAAGGTTTTAAAGGTTTATCTTGGCAGGGTGTAGCTATGACGCCACTCAACGATGCTTTTAAGCATTCAAAAGAAACTGGAAAACCTCAAACAGACTCTTGTCAGTTACTCAATTCTCAACTCTTTTCTGATGATTTAAAGCAAATATTCAAAACGTCGATGTTAATCAATGACGATCTGAGTTTAGTGGTATTGAATGGCATTATTGCAGCAGCGCGTAATAATGCTGTTGAATTCATGCCTGTACTTTCTGAGATCAAATCGACCGGTGAGAGTATCGCGTTAATCTTTTCTGACTCTATCGATAACCTACAATCTACAGTGATAAGCGCACGGCTTGGTGACGTAAGGTTTTGCGCAAGCTTAGCAGTAGATATTATGGACAGAAATCTGTACGAGAGAGCGAACGATTGTCGCTGGTGGGCGCTTACCACTGTGTTTCGACAGTACTTGCAACTTCCCACCGTAGGGCCTGATGCTCAGCAAGAAATTTCAAATATTCTTGGTTACATTAATGACCTATACACGGTTTACACCAATTTATACGTTTATGACAAAAATGGCATTATTGTCGCGGTATCTAACAAAGACCATGCGTCAGTCATTGGAGACAAAGTCGATACACAGAGCGGCGCTATAGATGCGTTGAGTTGTACAGATTCACAAAAATATTCCGTGTCGAAATTTGTTCCTAGCGCGCAGTACGATAATAAGCACACCTACATCTACAACGCATCAATCACCAGTTTAGAACAAAACAACGTAGTTGGCGGTATGGGAATTGTGTTTGACAGTGGGCCACAATTCACTGAAATGTTAGACGACTCGCTACCTAAAGATGAAAGTGGGCATACTGTAACCGGGTGTTTTGGCATGTTTTGCCAGCGTGATGGGATGATTATTTCTGCTACCGAAGGTAGCCCTCAGCAGGTGGGGGACGTTATCGAGATAGACGACACACTTTTAGGTTTAAAAAACGGCGAGAAAGACTCTCGAATTACAAATTACCAAGGTAAGAAATACGCAATTGGTATTGCCGCGTCTAAAGGGTATAGAGAGTACAAAACAACCGGTGATTATCAAAACGATGTGGTGGCGTTCATCATGATGCCAAGCTAAATAGCATTAGAACAACGCCTACACGATTGTCGCGGCATTACATTAAAAACAGGGTCGCAGTACCTAAAAATGCAAATATACCCACCACATCAGTGATGGTGGTCAGAATTACGCTTCCTGCTAGTGCAGGGTCTATTTTCAAACGCTTCATGATGAGCGGCAAAGTAGCGCCTGCCATTGCTGCGGCTATCATGTTAACCAGCATGGCAAAGGCAATAATAATCCCTAACATGTAGTCTTGTTTCCAAAGCGCTATTACCGAAGCAATTAAGATTGCCCAAATAGCACCGTTTAAGAAGCCAATAGATATCTCTTTGCTTATTAACCAGCGGGAGTTGTTGGCATTAACGTGCCCCAGTGCCATACCACGAATAACCAAGGTAAGGGTTTGGTTTCCGGCAACACCGCCCATGCTTGGTACTATGGTGTTCAATATGGCAAGTACGGCCAATTGGCTTAGCGTTGCTTCAAACAAATCACTTACCATGGCTGCCATTAGCGCGGTAACCAGGTTTACAGCCAACCAAACGGAGCGTCGTTTGGTACTTTGAAGCACAGGGGCGAAAGTATCTTCGTCATCATCTAAACCCGCCATACTCATCATGGAGTGCTCAGCGTCCTCACGAATAATATCTACCACGTCATCAATGGTAATTCGGCCGACTAAGCGGTGTTTCTCATCAACCACGGGGGCCGATAGCCAGTTATAGCGCTCGAATAAGCTCGCCACTTCATCATCTGGCATATGCACAGGAATCGCTTCAGACTCTTCATCCATCACATCAGACACTTTGGCTTCAGTCTCAGCGGTGAGTAATCGCGTTACCGGTACAATACCGACTAAGTTATCAGTACGGTTTACTACATAAAAGGTATCGGTATTTTCAGGTAATTCACCTTTAAGGCGAATATAACGAAGGACCACATCAATGGTGACATCAGGGCGAAGTGTGATGGTGTCGGTATTCATAATGAAACCGGCAGTTTCTTCGCCGTAAGACAATGCCTGTTCAGCACGCACCCTGTCTTGTGCATCCATAGAGTCTAGAATGTCCTGTAATACAGGCTCAGGCAGACTACTAAGGGTAACCGCTAAGTCATCGGTATCCATCTCTTCTAACGCGTCTACCACGTTTGCAGGCAGCATTTTGGTGATGATACCGTTACGTACATCGTCAGAGAGTTCTTCTAAAATATCACCATGGAAATCACCATCGATAAGCTCCCACAACTCGTCACGAGTACGACTGGGGCTAGATTCTAGAATGTGTGCAACATCAGATGGGGGTAATTCAAGCAGAAGCTTACGTACAGAAACAAATTGGCCATTATTCAACGCGCCATTTAGTGCCCTTAGTTGGCTTTGTACGTATTTTGAGACCAGCGCTTCTGCCACTGCTTTCGCCTAAAAAATGGAATTTCAATAATGGTAGGATATCGCACTTGCCATGACGCTGTCATGACAAAAGCGCAGTAGGTACAGACAATTACGAGCCGTATGGTGAAATTATAGACGGCTTTTAGCAGAATTTCTCAGTCGTATTGGAAGCTGCATTATTCGTCTTCGTTGAAACGGCCTTCAATTAACGTTTCAATGGCGTTTAATGCCGCTTCGGCATCATTACCTTCAACCACAACGTTTACCTGTTCACATTGGTGGCTTTCCAGCATCATTAAGCCCAGCACACTGTTAGCATCGGCTTTCTTATCGCCCTTCACCAACACTATTTTTGCGTCAAATTGATTGGCTAATTGAACCAACTGTGTGGCAGCGCGGGCGTGTAAGCCCAATTTATTGACTATGGTAAGTGTTTTTTCGATTGTCATTACTGATTTAACTCGCGGTGGCGAATTTGTACATCGGGATGCATTTCGCCAAAGGTTTTCGCTAACGATTGAGCAATAAATACTGAGCGGTGCTGACCGCCGGTACAACCAATCGCAATGGTGACATAACTACGGTTATTGCGTTCTAAGTGTGGCAGCCATGTAGTGATTAGGTTCTGAATTTGCCAAATAAATTTGGTTACAACAGGCTGGGAACCTAAAAATACTTCTACGGGGGCATCTAAGCCAGTTAAGTGTTTTAAATCGGGTTCCCAATGCGGGTTGGGGAGAAAGCGGGCGTCAAATACATAGTCGGCGTCTTTGGGGATACCGTGCTTAAAGCCAAACGATTCAAACACCAATACTAGGCGAGAGCTTTTCTTGCCTAGAATTCGCTCGCGAATAAGCTCTGCGAGTTGATGAATAGTGAGTTTATCCGTATCAATATACAAATCGGCGCGCTCAACAATAGGCGCAAGTAAGTCTGATTCGGCTTTTATCGATTCAGATAAAGATTTGTTGAGCTTAGCTAGCGGATGTAATCGGCGGGTTTCGCTGAAACGCTTCACCAGTACATCGTCACTCGCGTCGATGTACACAATGGTCATAGACCACGATGAGGGTAGGTAATCTAAGATCTCTACCAAGTCCGCTGGATTTTTGGGTAGGTTTCTTACATCGATACTTACCGCAACTTGGTCATATTCATCAACCACGGTATGGGTCAGAGTAGGGAGAAGGTTAACCGGAATATTATCTACGCAATAGTAACCTAAATCTTCAAGGGCACGTAGCGCAACTGATTTTCCTGAACCGGATCGACCACTGATAATAATCAGTTTCACCTGCATTTCTCCCTTTTAAAATATGGTGCAGTGCTTTTTTAGCTTAAAGCCGTAATGATGTCATCACTGGTGGAGGCCCGCCTAATGGCTTTCACCGTTTCTTTATCACTTAGCTTACCCGCCACGGTAGCGAGTGTTTGTAAGTGACCTTCTGTTTTCTCTTCTGGCACTAATAGGGCAAAGAATATATCTACGGGCTGATCGTCAAGCGCATCAAAATCGATGGCAGGGTTGCTGGTTACAATAATGGCGATAACGTGTTCTAAGCCCGGTAATCGACCGTGGGGCAGAGCAATACCATTGCCAATACCCGTACTCCCCATTCGTTCACGGGTTAGTAGACTATTTAATACACTAGCCTGATCGATGTCGGGATTATTTTTAGCAGCAATGTCGCTAATAATCTCTAGAATACGTTTTTTACTGTTACATTGAACCGCACACTCGGTGCGGTCCAAACTTACTATGGCTTGAATTTCCATACTAATATTTAGTGCTTTTTCAGCTTTTCCTTATGCTTGATAACTTGCCTGTCGAGTTTGTCGATCATGCTGTCTATCGCCGCATACATGTCTGTATTATGAGATGAAGCAAACACTTCTGCGCCGCTAAGGTGCATGGTGGCTTCGGCTTTTTGATTGAGTTTTTCGACGTTCAGGATGACATGCACATTAGATATGTGATCAAAGTGACGCTCTAGTTTGCTGAACTTAGTATCGACATAGCTACGCAAAGAATCAGTAATTTCGACATGATGACCGGTAAGGTTGATTTGCATATTTCGTCTTCCTTAAATTATCAAGGCCTTTAAATAAGGCTTTTGCGTTGGTTTGACGGCGGAATCGATAACGATTCCCGGTATTTTGCTATTGTTCGCCGGGCTACTTTAATGCCTTTTTCGGCCAACAATTGAGCAATCTTGCTATCGCTTAATGGCTTGCTGGGCGTTTCCGCTGCCACAAGCTTTTTAATTAGTGCGCGAATAGCGGTAGATGAACACTCACCACCAGATTCCGTTGCTACATGGCTAGAGAAGAAATATTTCAACTCGAAAATGCCACGAGGGGTATGCATATACTTTTGCGTGGTGACTCGTGAAATGGTGGATTCATGCATATCTACCATTTCTGCGACATCATTTAGCACCATTGGTTTCATCATTTCTGGGCCGTGCTCGAAAAAGCCCATTTGTTGCTGCACAATACAGTTTGCTACTTTCATCAAGGTGTCGTTTCTTGACTCAAGGCTTTTTATAAACCACTTGGCTTCTTGCATATGCGAGCGAATAAATTGCGAATCGCTGCTATTTTTAGAGCGTCGGCTCATGGCAGCGTATTGTTGATTTACGCTTAATTTAGGCAGGCTATCGGGGTTAAGTTCCACCACCCAACGGCCATTCTTTTTGTTTACCGAAACATCAGGAATAACGTATTCGGGTTCTTTGGTAATTAATGCACTGCCAGGACGAGGATTCAACGTTTGCAATAAGCGCATGGCTTCACGAAGTTGATCTTCTTTCAAACGACTCTTGCGCATTAACGTACGGTAATCTTTGCTGCTCAGCAGGTCTGAGTACTCATTAATAAGCTGTCTGGCTTCGGTAAGCCATGGCGTATCGTCTGAGAACTGGCGAAGCTGCACGAGCAAACATTCTTGCGGTGTACGTGAACCTGAACCAATAGGGTCGAACATTTGAATACGTTTTAGTACACATTCAACTTCGTCCATTTCTACCAACTCTTCAACATCGTCAGAGTTTACCGATTCTAAAATCTGTTCAATGGGTACGTTAAGGTAACCAGATTCATCAATTGAGTCGATAATGGCGGTAGCAATGGCGCGGTCTGTATCTGAAAACGGGGTTAAGCGCATCTGCCAAAGCAAATGGTCTTGAATATTGTCGGTGGTTTCACCCTGAAACAATTGGTCGTCATCATTATTCGATGGGCCAGGAGCGGGGGCAGAAGAGGCCGAGTAATACTCATCCCATGTGCTGTCGATTGGCAACTCGTCGGGAAGATCGTTCTTTTCAAGCGCGTCACCAGCTTCTAATGAATCGCTAGAAGCAGTAGGAGCAGCTTCTACAGAAGGGTCGTCGCCGTCCATGTTGTTTTTCTCAACAGGGTGGTCATCACCGCCTTCTTCAACTTCTAAAAGAGGGTTTGAGTCAAGTGCTTCCTGAATCTCTTGTTGCAGGTCGAGCGTAGACAACTGCAGCAGCTTGATTGCCTGCTGCAACTGCGGTGTCATGGTAAGTTGTTGACTGAACTTTAGCTGTAAAGATGGTTTCATCTACGTCTTATTTTTAAACTCTTGTTGTGAATATACCCGTGCTTAAAACTGAAAATGACAATTCGGTTACAGTAACTATAGCCTGAATTGTTCTCCTAGGTATACATCCCTTACTTTCTGATTACTTAAAACTTGTTCTGCCGTCCCTTGCGCGATGAGTTCGCCTTGGCTCACAATATACGCTTTCTCACACACATCCAGTGTTTCTCTTACGTTGTGATCGGTGATGAGGATTCCAATTCCTCTGTCACGAAGATGTTGAATGATCTTCTTTATATCATTAACCGATATAGGATCAACACCAGCAAATGGCTCATCAAGCAAAATAAATTGCGGATCGGCTGCTAATGCTCGTGCGATTTCTACTCGGCGGCGTTCACCACCGGATAAACTCATACCCGTACTATTACGTATATGGTTGATATTAAATTCATCAAGTAGCGCATCGGCTTCTTGTTCTTGTTCTGATGAACTTAACCCTTTACGGGTTTGCAAGATAGCCATGATGTTCTCAAACACCGTCAATTTTCTAAAAATAGAGGCTTCTTGCGGCAAATACCCAATACCGCGGCGAGCACGTTCGTGCATGGGCTCGTGGGTTAATTCGCTGTCATCAATACTGATTTTGCCCTTATCTAGAGGAACTAAGCCAACAATCATGTAGAAGGTAGTCGTTTTACCGGCACCATTCGGGCCGAGTAATCCAACGATTTGCCCCGTCGATACTGATAAGCTTACATCGCGAACCACTTGACGTGCTTTATACGCCTTTGCAAGGCTCTGTGCGCTCAACGTTGCCATGATTAATTGTCGTCCGCCTTATCGTCTTCGTTATTCGATGACGCTTTACGTATTGCCTCAGGGGTAAATACGGTAGTGACTCTGCCACCTTCGCCGTCTTCGCCGCCTGTTGCAAGTAATTGTTCAGTGACCATGTCGAAGGTAATCTTGTCGCCTTGTACTTTACTGGTGTCTTGCTGTAGCTCAGCATTTCCTTGTAAAGAAATAGTTCGATTTACTACTTCATAGCGAATTTCATTGGCCTTCGCTGTGACAGGAGCACCGTCTTCAAGTTTTTGCGAATAGCTGGCTGGTTTGCCGCGAGCCACGAATATCTCTCGTCCATCACCTTCGCTGGCAATCACTTCAACTTCATCGGCATTTATCACCAAAGAACCTTGAGTAATCCGCACATCATCTTTAAACAATGAGGTTTTGTTTTTACCGTCAACGAATTGCGATTTCGAGTCAACTTTAATCGGTTTGTTAAAGTCGCTTTCAGCCGCTATAGCCACAGTAGCGAATAGGCTAACAGCGAGGCTGGTCGCTAATGCTTTAGTGGCTAGGCGAATAAATGGTTTGTACATGGTCTATTAACTCGTATTCCTGGGTACGCAAATTAGCGTTAAACCCATTGCTGTTAATCACATATTGTAAGCCACGTATTTCCACGGGCTGATCAGATGTCATTTGCTTAGTGTACAGGTTTATCTCTATAAACGCTGTGCGTATTGTTCTTACAAAGTCATCGACACTTTGGTTTTCAATAACGACATTATTTTCTAGCTGTATCAATTCGTTATTATACAAAGTGCCTTCTGTCGCGGTAACTTCCCACGGTGACTGTGCATCGTCGGTATACAATGTATATCTGGGCTTTTGGAATAAAACAAAGCCCAATTGGTCGTAATGTTCCATCGACGCTGCAAATACTTTGTGATTTAGCTGTCCTTCTTGATTATATAAGGTGGTCGTTAGGTTTTTGGCTTTATATGCAGGCTTTAATGCGTCCGGCCCTTGATCAGATTGCTGAGCAGGATCTTCGTCCATCCAAATAGGAATATACAGGGCGGATGCCAATATAAATAACACCGAAATACTTAAGCCTAATCGGTCAAAACCTAATACCTTCATACGCTAGCACCTTGAATTCCGTGTAGCTTGTCGTTTGCTTGAAGCAAGGTGTCACATATTTCGCGAACGGCCCCGAAGCCGCTGGGCAACGTGGTGATCCAATTCGCTTGCTGTGCAACCACAGGGTGGGCGTCTTTTACCGCAATTCTTACATTAGCGTGAGGATACATGCCCGTATCAGGCATATCGTCACCAACTACCGCCACATGTTCGGGCTTAAGTGATAAGCGAGCCATCAGTTCAGCAAGGGCGTCAGATTTATTTTCTTCACCCTGCACAATGTGTGCGACATTCAGCGCTTTCATTCTATTTTCCACAATGGCAGAGCGCCTGCCCGTAATGACCGCCACTGCCACACCTGAATTCACAAGCGCTTTAACACCATAGCCATCGCGGGTATGAAATGCTTTTAACTCTTCGCCAGCATTACCAAGGTAAATACGGCCATCTGAAAACACACCGTCCACATCACAGACTAATAATCGAACTTGTGTTAACGAGGAATACAACGCCGTTGGCATAGCGGTATAAAGTGTATTTACGGTTGTTTGGGTGTCGCGCATTATAAAACTCCCGCTTTAAGTAGCATGTGCATATTGAATGCGCCTACAGGCTTGCGGGCTTCATCCGTTACCATAAGCGCACTTATCTTATGAGTTTCCATTACATTTAGCGCTTCTACGGCGAGTTGTTCAGGCGTTGTTGTTTTACCGCCTTTAGTCATCACCTGCGTAACCGTGGCAGTATGCAAGTCTATGCGGGCATCTAAAATACGACGTAAATCACCATCGGTGAAAATTCCAATTAAAACGCCATCGCTATCGATAACACCGGTCATACCCAGCCCCTTTTTGGATATCTCCAATAGTGCTTCGGCAACCAAGGCGTTTTCGTCTACCAAGGGTAATTCGCTACCAGTTAGCATGATGTCACTCACTTTCAGCAGTAATTTTCTGCCTAAGCTGCCACCCGGGTGAGAAAGCGCAAAGTCGTCAGAGGTAAAACCTTTACGATCAAGTAGGGCCACGGCAAGGGCGTCACCCATTACCAAGGTAGCGGTGGTACTAGAGGTAGGTGCTAAGCCTAAAGAACACGCTTCTTTTTCTACACTGATATTCAACACCACGTCTGCGTGCTGTCCTAATGAACTGGTTACGCTGTTGGTCATTGCTATAACAGGCACATTTAACCGCTTCACAATGGGCAGTAAATTGACTAGCTCTGCGGTTTCACCAGAATTAGAAATAGCGAGTAGCACATCACCTTTACTCAGCATGCCTAAGTCGCCATGGTTGGCTTCACCTGGGTGCATGAAAAACGAAGGTGTTCCGGTACTGGCAAGCGTTGCTGCTATCTTATGCCCGATATGCCCAGATTTACCCATTCCACACACGACAACTTTGCCCACACAGTTTTGTAATAAATTACATGCGGTAACAAAATCATCGTTCATACGCGATGAAAGCGCTGAAATTGCCTGCGCTTCAATCTCTATAACGCGCTTGGCTGAAGTGATGAAGCTATTTTCTTGTGACATTACGCAAAAAGCCAAAATTGATAACCAATAAAGCAAGCAATCAATAAGCCGCCATTTCTTCGGCTTATTCGTCGATTACCCATTAAGGTGAAACTAAACAAAAATAGCAATAGGGTTAACCCGAGTACAACGAACATATCGCGGTTATACACATCGGGGTCTAATGTGCCAGGCGCTATTAGGCCAGGCATGCCTAATACAGCAAGCAAGTTAAAAATATTAGAACCAATAATATTGCCTAACGCTAAATCATCTTCCCCTTTAAGCACGCCAGCAATGCTGGCAGCCAGTTCGGGTAAACTTGTGCCCAACGCAATAATGGTCAGGCCGATAACTAAATCTGACATGCCTAGGTATTGGGCTATTTCTACTGCTGAACCCACTAAGAAGTGTGCACTTAACGGTAACAGTATTAGACCAACGACAATCCAGAAAACAGCGGAAGAGGTGGGCACATCGTTAGGGATTTCATCTGTTGTCTCACTTACTAACGGGTCTTCTTTATCTACTTTCATAGATAGCCAGCCCATTAGGCCTAAAACAATCACGAAGAGGCTAATAAGGATAATACCTTCCAGATGAGTAAGCTCGCCATCGAAAAGAAAAACCACGGCAATGATGGTAATTACAAGCAGGGCGGGGAGTTCACGCTTTAACGTAGAGGACGCAACAAGAAGCGGTTTGACTAGTGCAGTAATACCAAGCACAAGGGCAATATTGGTAATATTTGAGCCTAATGCATTCCCTACGGCGGTATTCATATTACCGTTAATAGATGCCGCAGCTGACACCACAATTTCAGGTGCAGACGACCCCATTGCGACAATGGTTAAGCCTATCATCATGGGCGCCATACCAATATTCTTGGCGAACGCTGATGCACCGTAAACAAAACGGTCTGCACTCCAGCTAAGTACAATCAGTCCAACTAAAAAAATGACTACGTTTAAAAGCACAACAACCAGCATAGTTAGGAATTTCACAAGATTGTCGCAAAAACAATGCCATTTGCCTATGGGAACTATCGCTTATTTTAGGAAAGGTGGTATTAAGTGCCCCTTTGATCGTGCTTACTGATTGAAAATTATTCGAATTTTGTAAATTCGAATAAATCGAACATAACTTGTAACGTTTTGCTTTTGTGCCGCGCTTGAAAAAGCGTACAATGTCACTAAATTACACTGCTCAGTAAACTTTATCGATTTAACGTACTCAAAGGCATAGAACTTGCCTTGGCTTTAGCTGTTATGTAAAGCCGTTATGGAAAACAGTATAGCGTTAAAGGCGACTTAAGTAGCTTAAACCTTACATCTATAGGAAGTGAGTGATGTGCATCATTACTTGCTTTGCTGGTATCACTTATTATTCAAGGGTCGATAAATAAAATCGCTATGGACCATTTAGTCGAGATAGACAACCTAACCTTTCGACGCGCAGACCGTGTTATTTATGACGGTATTACGCTGAGCATTCCGAAAGGAAAAATTACGGCCGTTATGGGCCCCAGCGGTATAGGGAAGACCACCTTACTGCGCCTTATTGGCGGGCAATTAACACCAGATGAAGGTGATATACAGTTTGATGGCGACTCTGTTGTCGCTATGAGCCGTAAAGAGCTTTATCAAGCACGTCGTCGAATGAGCATGCTTTTTCAAAGCGGTGCTTTGTTCACAGACATGACCGTTTTTGACAATGTGGCGTTTCCGCTGCGTGAACACACCAAGTTATCGGAAGATCTTATCGCCACAACTGTCGCATTAAAGCTACAGGCTGTAGGCCTAAGAGGCGCAGCGCAACTCATGCCAAGCGAACTTTCTGGCGGTATGGCACGTCGTGCAGCATTAGCCAGAGCTATTGCGTTAGACCCAGACCTTATTATGTACGATGAACCTTTTGCCGGCCAAGATCCGATTTCAATGGGTGTACTGGTTAAATTAATCAGAGGGCTTAATGACGCACTAAACTTAACCAGCGTAGTGGTAACCCACGACGTGACTGAAGTGCTCACTATTGCCGATTATATTTATATTTTGGCAGACAAACGGGTAATTGGTGAAGGAACCGCGCAGCAAATTAGAGAAAGCGACTCAGAGCTGGTTCAGCAGTTCCTAAAAGGTAAAGCCGATGGCCCTGTGCCGTTTCATTACCCTGCTCCGGATATAGAAAATACCTTTTTCGGAGGGGATAAATGAAGTTCTTCCAATCGATAGGCGCTAAAACCATTGGCAAGTTAACTGCCATTGGCCGTGCTACCTACATGTTAATGGGAGCGCTACTTGCCCTTCCTAGATTAAAAAACATTCCGCTTACCATTAAACAGGTTCATGTGGTGGGCGTTCAGTCTTTGTTAATTATTATCGTGTCAGGATTGTTTATTGGCATGGTAATGGCGTTGCAGGGCTATACTATTTTAGTTGATTACGGCGCTGAAGGTAGCTTAGGCCCTATGGTGGCGTTATCGCTGCTTCGTGAGCTTGGTCCTGTAGTTACCGCATTATTGTTTGCTGGTAGAGCTGGTTCTGCACTAACTGCGGAAATTGGCTTAATGAAGGCAACTGAACAAATTAGCAGTTTAGAGATGATGGCGGTTGACCCGCTAAGACGTATTGTCGCGCCGCGCTTTTGGGCGGGCATCATTTCAATGCCAATGCTAGCGCTGATATTCAGTGCGGTCGGTATTTTAGGCGGTCACCTAGTGGGCGTTGATTGGTTGGGTGTAGATGTTGGCAGTTATTGGTCAATTATGCAGTCTACGGTGGAATGGGGCGAAGATGTGGTAAACGGCATCATTAAAAGCCTTGTTTTTGCCTTGGTTGTCACCTGGATAGCCATATTTAAAGGTTACGATTCTATTCCTACATCGGAAGGGATCAGCAAAGCTACTACAGAAACTGTAGTGTATTCTTCATTAGCAGTATTAGGGCTGGACTTCGTGCTTACCGCCCTTATGTTTGGCATTGAGTAGGGTTGAGTCATGAATAAATATAAATCTGAAGTATTGGTTGGCATGTTCGTTGTATTAACCATTGGTGCAGTTATGTTGCTGGCACTAAAAGTGGCTAATCAATCGGTAGGCGGCGATGGTGATACCTACACCCTATACGCTAAATTCGACAACATCGGTGGTTTGAAAGCACGGTCATCTGTAAAGGTCGGGGGTGTGAACGTTGGTCGAGTTTCTTCCATCACACTTGATCAAGAAGACTTCACGCCCGTAGTAGAGTTATCGATTTTGAAAAGCTACGACGGCTTTCCAGAAACCAGCTCAGTTTCAATCCTGACTTCTGGCCTGCTGGGTGAGCAATACGTTGGCTTCCAGCCAGGTTTCTCGTTTGACGGGGTAGCAAATCTTAAAGACGGCGATTATTTGCAAGATACGAAGTCGGCATTGGTATTAGAAGATTTGATAGGGCAATTCTTATTTAGTCGCGGTAGTGACGAAGAATAAGAATACGAAGGTTAATTAGAATTAATAAAGACCTGATGAAACCAAAAAGGGAATTGTCAGGTCTGTTGTAATAAGAATTTAGTTTCAGGAGATAGGCATTGAAAAAGTTAATGGTAATAATGAGTGTGTTGATGTTCTCTTTAGTGGGAATGGCGCAAGCTCAAGAAATCAACGAGCAAAACCCGTATGAATTGGTTAAAGGCGTTGCTTCTAAAACCTTCGATAGAATTAAAGCGAACCAAGAAGCGGTTAAAGCTGATCCTGAAATGTTGCGCACCATTATGGAAGAAGAGCTAGTCCCTCATATCGACTATAAATTTGCTGCTTTCATGGTATTGGGCAAGCACTTTAAATCGGTTCCACAAGAAAAAATGGGTGAATACATTACCGTATTCAGACAATATCTTATTACGTCTTACGCGGTAGCTATGGGCTACTACGACAACCAAACGGTTCAGTTTGAGCCTGAGTCATCGTTTGATGATAAAAAATCAGTAACGGTTCGCGCCGTAGTACAAGATCCTAAGCGCCCAGAAATCAAAATTGCGTTTAAAGTACGTAGAGACTCAAAAACAAATGAGTGGAAAGCATACGACATGGTAGCTGAAGGTATCAGCATGCTAAATAGTAAGCGCAGCGAGTTTGAATCTATCCTTCGTCAAGACGGTATTGATGCAGTGATTGCGCTAATGAGAGATAAGATTGGTAAGCCTGTTGAGCTAAACCAAGATGAGCCTATCGATTTTGACGGAGAGAGTGCGTGAGCCTTTTTCAGGTTAACGATAACGCCCAAGTCAGCGTGCACGGTCATTTAGATCGTGACACTCTGTCTAAAAATTTTTTTGAAAGTTTAACCTCATCGCAAAGCGCTATATTGGCTAAAGCCGGCACGTGTTGTATAGATTTGGGCGATGTTGAGCGAGTAGACAGTGCTGGATTAGCTTGGATATTAAACGCAATTAGGGATGGAAAGCGTGAGGGGATTAATGTTAGCTTGCGTGAACTCCCAGAAAAATTACGTAAACTGGCTAAAATAAGCGACGTTGATGGCTTTTTACCAGTAGAATGATCCTAATTAGCTAGGTAAAGAACAAGCAGGTAAAGAAGTAAGTTATGGAATTGTCCGAAATTGAAAAAATTCTCACCGACGCCCTAGAGCTTCATGAAGTTCATGTAAAAGGCGAAGGTTCTCATTTCAACATTATCGCGGTAGGCGATATTTTTAATGAAATGAGCCGCGTTAAACGCCAGCAGGCTGTTTATGCACCTTTATCAGATAAGATTGCAGATGGGTCTATGCATGCCATTACCATCAAAACCTTTTCAGTAAAAGACTGGGAGCGTGAGCGCCAGTTTCACATTCCTCAGTAAGCAGGTCTTTTTTCGTGGATAAACTTGTTATAAAGAAAGGCCCTGCACTACAGGGAACCGTGCGTATTTCCGGTGCTAAGAATGCTGCGTTACCACTACTAATGACCAGTTTGCTTAGCGACCAGCCATGTCGTTATACCAACGTGCCTCGACTGCGTGATATTAATACCACAGTAGCACTACTACGAGAGCTAGGCGTTGAAGTAGCACAACCTGCTGCGAATGACGTGGTGTTAGACTCAAGTACGCTGCAAAGCATTACAGCTTCATATGAATTAGTGCGTACCATGCGTGCCTCTATTTTGGTGTTAGGCCCTTTGCTTGCAAAGCAAGGTAAAGCAAACGTATCACTTCCTGGCGGCTGCGCGATAGGTGCACGCCCTGTTAATCTTCATTTGACTGGCCTTGAAAAGATGGGCGCTAAAATTGAAGTAGACGAAGGGTATATTCGCGCTGAAGTCGATGGCCGTTTAAAAGGTGCTCGCATCTTCATGGACATGGTGAGCGTTGGTGCTACTGAAAACCTAATGATGGCAGCGGCGCTGGCAGATGGCACAACCGTGCTAGAAAATGCCGCACGTGAGCCTGAGATTGTCGATTTAGCTAACTGTCTTATTCAGATGGGCGCGGTTATTTCTGGCGCAGGTACTGATAAAATTACGATTGAAGGGGTAGAAACCCTAAATGGTTGTGATTATCGTGTACTGCCAGATCGTATTGAAACTGGTACTTTCTTAGTTGCTGCTGCGGTAACTGGCGGAAAAATTCGTTGTACTCACGCTGCACCGGAAACGTTAGAAGCTGTTATCGATAAGCTTGAACAAGCCGGTGCGGTTATCACTTTAGGTGAAGACTGGATTGAGCTAGACATGCAAGGCAAGCAACCTAAAGCGGTTCGCGTTAAAACCGCACCACACCCTGCATTTCCCACCGACATGCAAGCCCAGTTCGTTACATTAAACTGCGTTGCGGAAGGCACAGGTGTTATTACCGAAACGATATTTGAAAACCGTTTTATGCACGTGCCAGAGCTACAACGCATGGGCGCTGAAATTGCCCTTGAAGGTAACTCTGCGGTATCTAAAGGGAGTTCTGCGCTTAAGGGCGCACCTGTAATGGCAACCGATTTACGTGCATCTGCAAGCTTAGTGATTGCTGGGCTTATTGCCGATGGCGAAACCCATGTAAACCGTATCTATCACTTAGATCGCGGTTATGAAGCCATTGAAGAGAAGCTAGGTGCACTTGGCGCCAACATCGAGCGTGTAAAAGAATGAAGCGCTAATTAACGGCTCATAAAAAAAGCGCCTTATGATTATTTATCATAAGGCGCTTTTTTGTGCTTGATATAAAAGCTTTTGCTTGTAAGCGTAGGCTTGCGCTACAGCGCCTTATTCTTGGGCACGCAGCTCAGCAACTAAAGCGTTAATAGTAAGCGGGTTACCACCACGGCTAATTTCAAGCTCTAAAGTAGTACCAGGCGCAGTTTCTGCAATCATGTCTAACGTTTTAGATGCACTTTCTAACCGGATGCCGTCAATGGCTAATATAATGTCACCTGGTTGCAAGCCAGCTTCATCAGCAGCGCTACCGTTAGCCACCGCTGTAACTTCAATTCCAGGGCGATTTCGGTACTCACCACCAATAAATCCTAGTTGACCACGAATAACACGGCCGTTATTGATAATTTTGTCCATCACTCGCTTAGCGAGTTCGTATGGTACCGCGAAGTTAATACCATCTACATTCCGAACACGATTACGAGAATCACGTACCTGGAAATTTGCGTTGGTAATACCCAGCAATATACCGTTGCTATCAACCAGTGCACCGCCCGAATTACCTTGGTTCAGCACGGCATCGGTTTGAATGAAATCAACGTAGTTAGATAGACCGTTGCGTCCAGCGCGGCTCACAATACCTTGAGTAATCGTTTGACCTAAATCGAAGGGGTTACCGATAGCCATTACCACATCACCTACATGAATATCTGGCTCAGAAACTTGGGGAATAATGTGTAAGTTGTCTGCAGTAACTTTCAATACTGCTAAATCGGTAAGTGGATCGTTACCAACTATTTGTGCTTCCAGAATTCTTCCGTCTTGTACCGCAACATAAATACTATCAGCATTTTCTACCACATGGTGACAGGTAAGAATGTAGCCGTTTTCGGTCATGATTACGCCTGAACCTAAACTGGCGCGCTCTCTAGGCTGATTACGAAACAACCCAGTGTCGTTCTCGATACTGACACTATAAATATTCACTACAGCAGGGGCAGAGCGGCTTAAGGGGGCAAAATAGCTCTCACGGCTAGCACTCACAGAGGGCTCAGTGAAAAGTCCTTGTGTCAGGCCGCTACCTTGACGTAAATCCGGCAGTAAAAACAACAGAAGCAAGGCTACTATTGTTCCAAGGAATATTGATTTTATGATGAAATTAACTATCGAGCTGCCAGTCACAAGCCACACTTACGTTGTTTTTAATGCCAAAGCACTTCAGCCCACAAATTTGAGCCAAAATAGATGGCAAAATAAGGCTATGTGTTAATGGTATTTTTTATTTGATTAAGTTAAAGGATATCACCTTATCCGTCAATCTGTCGTCTTTAATCCGATTGGGTATAAGCATTTTACGACAAACCCACATTTTCACTAAATTACGCACAAAAAAACAGCGCCTATGGGCGCTGTTTTAATGCATAAGTTTGCTACAACTACTGACGAATCAATAAGTAAAGCGTAGAGTTACCGCGTTTAACATTAAGGGCAATCACCCCTTTTGCTTTATCTAACGCGTCTCTAAACTCAGCCACAGATGGCGTGCGTAGGCGGTTCACGCCCATCACAATATCATCAGGCTTCAAGCCAATACGTGCGGCGGGGCTGCCGTTAGCCAGTTCAGAAATCACCACGCCCGCATTACCTGCTTCATCAGTGCCATTCGTTAAGGTCGCCCCTTCCAATGCAGGGTGAATTTGTGCAGCCGTGACGGTTGATTGTGTAGCATCGCCAAGTACCACATCCATATTCATTTCCTTACCTTTACGCATAATGGTAAGTTCAACTTCTGCACCTGCTCCCATGCTAGAGATTTTAGCTCTCAACTCTTGGAAGCTATGCAAGTTTCTACCATTAATACCGGTAATGATATCACCCGCTTTGATACCTGCTTTGTCAGCAGCGGAGTCTGGGGTTACTTCGCTTACAAATGCTCCAATATTAACATCAGCATTCATGGCTTCTGCAAGACCAGCGTCTATGTCACTGCCTAGAATACCTAATAGACCACGTCGAACTTCACCGTACTCAGCAATTTGATCGACTAAGCTTTTCATCATGTTACTAGGAATAGCGAAGCCAATTCCCACATTACCGCCGTTAGGACCGAAAATAGCGGTATTAATACCAACAAGTTCGCCGCGCAAACTAACTAAAGCCCCACCAGAGTTTCCACGGTTAATCGCAGCGTCGGTTTGAATGAAATCTTCATAACCTCCAATGTTTAAACCCGAGCGGCCTAATGCACTCACAATACCCGAGGTAACCGTTTGTGAAAGACCAAAAGGATTACCGATAGCGACCACAAAATCACCCACTCGTAGTGCATCTGAATCGGCTAACGGCAATGCAGTGAGATCATCTGAGTCGATTTTTAATAAAGCGATATCACTTTGTTCATCAGAGCCTAGTTTTTTCGCTTTAAACTCACGGCCATCGGTAAGCTTGACAGTAATTTCATCGGCATTATCGACAACGTGGTTGTTCGTTACCACATAGCCTTTATCCGCATCAATAATAACACCAGAGCCAAGGCCCCTAAACGGTCGCTCTTGAACCTGTTCTTGCGGTGCGCCGAAAAAATACTGAAACATTTCTGGCACTTGCTGACGAGAAGTTTGCGTTCCCTCAACAGCAATACTCACCACCGCAGGGGTCGCTTCTTCTAGCATGGGCGCTAGAGAGGGCACCTCATCCTTTTTATCTGAAAAGAACGGCAATGCCGCATAAGAGTTCACGCTAAAGCCAAGAGAACTTACTAATACTGCAGACGCCACGATATACTGACGAAAAGACACTTTCATGCTCGCTTATACTCCTTCAGGTTATTGCGATATTGAATCATTTAACTAAAGACTCTGAAATAACTGAAAAAGTTCCTAAATTATGATTTGTCTGCGGTAGATTGCTCAGAACCGCCGACAAATAGCCCCGACCCTGAATTTGCGAAATCTTTTGGTTGGGTGTCGGAAACTTTATTCACTTTAGACTTTTCAGAACTTTTTAAATTGTTGCGAAGGTAAGACGTCGCTTGTTCACCATAGAAGGGGACTTTAGCGTCTTCATCGTCACTGCTTTGCGTGAGCAATGCTTCGTATTCTTCAATTTGTTGCTTCAGTGTTTCGCACTGACTTTCAATACCTTCAAGGCTTTGACGAGTTTGATGAATATGATGTTGAGCTTGCTGAGCTAATATCTCTTTCACTTGTTGCTCAGTTTGAGCCGCACTATTCCCGCCCGTTTTGGTTTGTACAAAACGACCTATAAAAAAGCCAATGATTAAACCCACCACTAGTAAAGCAAGAGACACTAACAGTTCCATTCTATTCTCCGAATTAACGTACTACTCACATTAAGTACACCTTGATACGTGCTACTTAATGCATTCGACCATTACTTGAATATAGCAAGAGCCGGTATGAAAAGCGCATAGAGATCGCATTAATTGTGTTTATACGAGCTATGCAAATTAACTAGGTGCGATTCTACCGTGATTTCCATTAAAATTAAGGTCATAATTGATAATTTCAAGCAGGTCGGTGCAGCCACGGCCACTATTGACATTTTGCGGGAGTGGAATAGGCGATGACGCCATGGGAAAAATATCAAGCAGATTTGACGTCGCCTGAGTTTCAGTACGATGCAGCACAAGAAAATGCAGTTAAAGAATTACAACGTTTGTTCGACGAGTTAACCCAGCCAGAGAGAAAGCATACCTGGCGGGTAAAACTTAAGTCGGCGTTTGGTAAAGGTCAAAAGAACGCAGGCATTCAAGGCATTTATTTTTATGGCGGCGTAGGCAGAGGGAAAACCTACTTGGTAGATACCTTTTACGACTGCCTGCCGTTCGAAAATAAAATGCGAGTACACTTTCACCGGTTTATGCACCGAATTCATGACGAGCTTAAGCAGCTTACAAACGCACAAGACCCATTAAAAACGATTGCTGCCAAGTTAGCGAAAGAAACCAAGGTGATTTGTTTCGATGAGTTTTTTGTATCGGACATTACCGATGCCATGATTTTAGGCACGCTAATGGAAGAACTTTTCGGTTATGGCATTGTGTTAGTGGCGACATCAAATATTGTACCGGATGACTTGTACAAAAATGGCCTTCAGCGAGCACGCTTTTTACCTGCGATCGATTTAATCAATCAGAATACGCGAGTAATAAACGTAGATAGTGGCGTGGACTATCGTCTTCGTACTCTTGAGCAAGCTGAAATTTATCATTATCCATTAGATGGTGAAGCGATTAAGAATTTGCATGGTTACTTTGCTCAGTTGGCGCCTGAAGCGGGTTCTGAAAACGAAACGATAGAAGTTAATAATAGGCAAATAGACACGCTTAGAGATGCCGATGGTGTGTTAATGATAGAGTTTAATGCACTTTGCGGTGGCCCACGAAGCCAAAGTGATTACATAGAACTAAGTCGTTGTTACCATTCAGTGTTACTGGCTAATGTGAAGGTGATGGGGCAACACAACGACGACGTTGCACGCCGCTTTATTGCCATGGTGGATGAATTTTACGAACGCCACGTAAAGCTGATTATTTCTGCCGAAGTTGCGATGGAAAATTTGTACGGCGAGGGGCTGCTAAACTTTGAATTTAGACGCTGTTTAAGTCGTTTGAGCGAAATGCAATCGCACGAATACTTAGCTACTGAGCACTTACCTTAACCAATAAAAACAGCGAGAGTGCCCGTGGCACTGTATTGTTGGGCATAAAATCGGTAGAATTTGCCCAATTTTTTCTGCTACTGATGGCAGAACTCCATTTGTAAAAAAGAGAATCTTAAGATGGGAAGAGCATTCGAAGTAAGAAAAGCCGCCATGGCCAAGACCGCTGGCGCGAAAACTAAAGTGTATTCTAAGTACGGTAAAGAAATTTACGTGTGCGCTAAAAACGGCGGCGCCGATCCAGATACTAACTTGTCGCTTCGTCGCTTAATGGAAAAAGCGAAAAAAGACCAAGTACCCGGTCACGTTATCGATAAAGCGATTGATAAAGCCGCTGGTGGCGCAGGTGAAGATTTCCAACCAATGCGTTATGAAGGCTTTGGTCCAGGCAACTGCATGGTAATTGTGGATTGTCTTTCTGATAACGCTAACCGTACCATTACAGAAGTACGCAACTGCTTCACTAAGACTAATGCAAAGCTTGGCGCTCAAGGTGCGGTATCGCACATGTTCGATCATCAAGCGGTATTCCAGTTTGATGGTGACGACGAAGACGCTATTTTGGAAGTCTTAATGGAAGCGGATGTTGATGTGACTGAAGTGGAAGGCGAAGACGGAAAAATTACCGTTTATGCACCGCATACTGAGTACTTCCAAGTTAAAACTGCGCTTACTGAAGCTTACCCAGATATTAGCTTTGATGCAGAAGAGATGAGTTGGATCCCGCAAACGGAATCAGAAATCAGCGAAGAAGACATGCCAATGTTTGAAAAATTCATGGACATGCTGAACGACTGTGACGACGTACAAGATGTTTACCATAACGGTATAACACCGAACTAGACCGAACACGATCTACTCTTTAAAAGCCCTCTATGATTGAGGGCTTTTTCGTTTGTATAGGCTTGGCAAAAGTAATAGAGGAATGGGGGACAGAGTGCTTTTAGTCTAGATTCACACAGCCTCTATTTTCTGGCTCTATTTCCTAGGCCCAATTCCTAGGGTCATTTACTAAGGTAAAGCTAGGCGACAACGGCGGGATACCAACTCCCTAATGTTAAGCCAAAAAGACCAATAATAAACACAGCAGAGACAACAAGCAGCGTTACGCTTATTAGGTTTTTGAGTAGGGATACTCGATTAGTATTGCCAGCAGCACTGCCAGTAGCACGGTCGGTAGCAGTTACTTTAACTACCCAAATTAACTGCACAATAATATGAGGGGCTACGTAAGACAGTACACTTACACTTATTACGGCAGGACCAGTAAAGTCGGCAGTATTAATGCCAAGGGTGCCAAAAAGTGTCATCCAAGCGAATATGAATAACCTAAAAAAGAGCACGCCATTGGCGGCTAAAAACAAATGTAGCGCCCACCTTTGATGCAGCGTCACGTTAGCGTTTCTTATGGCACGAATCGCAAAGAAACTACTTACAATCACCATCACGCCTGAAAAAGCCGTTAACCCATGTAGTAAAGGATTCCCAACGGTACCCCGAGATAACAGGAGATACATGCCCGCTAGCGAGATACTGCACGCAAGGGTGACAAAAAGCCGGCCATTGTATTTGTGAAACGTTTTATAGTTACGCCTAATGGCTGGTACTAGCTGCAAGCTTCCGCCAATAATCATTACTATCGCCAATAAAACATGCGCGGCGTACATCCCATTGCCAAGTGAGTCGCCCGCAACATAGGCCGTGCTATTAAAGCGATTCCATTGAGATACTCCAACAGTCACAACTGTAAAGCCATAGCCTGCAATCAGATAACTAACAAAAAAAGCTTGTGCGATGAGCAAACAAGAAAATGCTATTTTCTGACTCGCCTCATAAAGTTTCGATGCGGCTGATAAGCTAGTGGGTGTCGCAGTAGTGGGTGTTAGTGGATCGGGAGTTGGGGGGTCAGGTTTAAGAGAAACCGGTGCTAAGGTACTTTTCGCCAACATATCTTTGCCTCTTGAATAAATGCTTTGCCCTCTAATGTCCCTCTATCGTATAGAAAATAAGGGCTCATTCTTCTCAAATTCGAAAAATGAATACCTTAAGTTGGGGCTTTTGACATACTCCTTAACAAAGTTCTTTTGTGCTTGGCGGTGATTCTTCTTACACTGAGGGCAGAGCTATATATTAAGGCGTAGAACCCCTGTGGCATGGCATAACGAGTTACCTTATTACCTTTTAGTGTGCTGTAGTTTGAGCACAATGCTTACTCATGCACTTAAAAAAGATAAGCAATCGGTAGACTATTTAGTTGCCATATTTAGTGCATCGCTTTGTATGATGGCCACGCAGAAATTGAGTGCTGACACCCTTGGTGTATATCAATATGTTATTGGGCTAGCAACCTGTGCGACATGCAATGTGGTTTGGTTAATTGCAAGAACGTTATTTCGAGAACACAACCCCTTAAGTCGTAGGCACTTTGCAGTCGCATTTGTGATTGCAGGATTAGTGATATTTAATCAAACGTGGCACTTAGTAGTATCGAGCGATATTCCACACCTGCTAAACCAAGCACAGATGCTTAAACTTAAACAGGGAATGAATGAAATTACGACTTTGCTTTCATCAAGCATTTTAGCGTTGTCTTTTTGGGAAGCTCTACGCGGGTTCGAGAACAAAAATACCACACAAAAGCGCCAGTCGATTGTTTTTGCCACTGCCTTTTTCCTAGGCTTATTTAATTCTTCAATATTACCTAAGTTTCTATTCACGCCCTCAGAAATTGAATATTACGCACCCTGGTTAATATGTTCTTCGGCAATGCTAATTCTTGGCGCTATTCAGTACGTGGTTCACGCGCAAAAAATGAGTGTTCGACTTAGCGGCCAAATAAAAAAACAACAACAGAATGAACCACGAAATCAAGTTAACGCTGACACAGCTAGTCAATCATTAAATGGCGGCATGTCTGATTCTTCTTGTCTCACTAGCACTTGCAGTGAGGGCGGTGCAATACAACAAGATGAAGCCATTGATATGTCTATAGTGAAAGGAATAAATAGGTTAATTCATCAAGAACAAATATTCCTGCAGCCAAACTTAAAAATTGCTCATTTAGCGCAAGCGTTGAACACGTCGGAATACAAAGTAAGCAAGGTCATCAGAGGCTATTTTGCTACTGCCAACTTCAACCTTTTCGTAAATCAGTTCAGGGTAAAACACGCTAAGCAATTATTACGAAGCAACGAATGCCAGCAATGGAGCATTTTGGTAATAGCATTGGAGAGTGGGTTCTCGTCCTTAGCAACATTCAATCGGGTGTTTAAAGCTATTTCAGGGCAAATGCCAAATGAATATAGAAAGCAGGGAAGCACAATGAATTGTAGTGTGCCAATCCTATAAAAACAGCAGTTCAGATTTACACTAAGAATCATCGATGACCAATAGTTTTAGTGCCTTCTAGCATGTCATCTGCACAATGGTTGCCGTGAAGCACAGAAATGTCGCCGGTGGTTTCCAGTACTACCGCTCTCACTTGCTGCATGTTAAGCACGTTCGCCTCTCGAAGCTTTGCCATGAGATCGCTACGGGCGACCCGCGTTTCGGCTAGCGCAGAATCGATAATTTCACCGTCGCGCATCAATATAACAGGGGTATTCTGCATAAGTGCTTCAATTTTATCGGAACGTCTGCGCAATCGGGCAGTGACGAACTGCACCAAGAACAATGCTGCCATAGCAATCATTGCCTGAAAAAACGCGCTCCAATTATTGGTTTGAGATGCACTCGCTAGTAACGAACCTACCGCGACTGTCATCACAAAATCAAAATTGGTCATTTTAGAAAAGGAACGCAACCCGTTCACGCGAACCAGCAGCACCACCCAGAACATCCCCATGGTGGTTAACAGTAAGCCTTTTAGTAGTAAATCTAGAATAGGGATGGCGCTAAACATGATGTCCTCCTTCAGATTGGGCTTAACAACGTTTGTACCCTGCTAGTAAGCAAAGAGATTAGTATTTGCATTTTACTATTTCGTACCCATATACAGCGCAACGGAATAATAGAAAGTTATCACTACCGCCCTTATGCATCGTTTTATGCCTGAACGTCACAATGACGATCATTCACCTTCTCAGAAAAACTACGCGTCTTCAGTTTACGCGTGGGTATTTTCTATTGTGGTGTCGGTGCTTGTATTCAGCGCGCCATTTTCAGCCTATTGTGCAAACGATACTGCATCTTTTAATGAGCAAACCCCGCAGATATCCTTTTCCGACTTCGGCCTTTCTGTTGCTACACGCTTTGGGTTTGCCCAGCACAGTCAACAGCAAGATGCCGATTTAGATAATTCAGATGAACATCTACTTCTCTTTGGATATCAAAATCATTTAGCTCTCGTCGATTTCTCGAATGCTATCTTTAGCAGTCCCTTTGAATATATTGCCTTTTATTGGAAGGGCATATCGAATCGCGGCCCACCTTCTTCCCTGTAATACCTTACTGATATCACGCGCTGCACTTGCAGTGCTTCTCATTTTTTAAAGGTTTATTGCAGGATTTTTTATGACACGATTTTCATTTCGTGGCCTAGTGTATGCGCTGGTTATTTTACTAGGCTTACTTAGCGCCGCCCCCAATATATTGCCCGATTCACTTAAGCAGCATGTACCGCAGTGGTACAGCCAACATACGCTTTCGCTTGGTTTAGATTTACAAGGTGGCTCTCATTTATTATTAGAAGCCGATACTGATGCGTTGTTTGCTCGGCAGTTAGATACCTACTCCTCTGCACTTTTTAGCGACTTAAGAGAGCAAAACATTCGCTATGTTAAACATACTTCCAAAAACGCGTTAGCAGTACAATTTACGCTTTCGAACCCAGATGACCTTTACAACGTTAAACAGCGGGCAAAGGAAGTGTCGCTGCAATCAGATGGCAGTAGCGCGTTGCTTCTGACACAGCAAGGCACTGCTCCAAAAGGTATTAGCCAAAAAGGGAATGTGATTAACCTTTCTCTAGCCCTTACTGAGGAATACCAAGAAGCAGTAGTAAAAGATGCGATTAATCGTAGCCTTGAAGTGGTTCGCAAGCGACTTGACGAGACTGGCCTCACAGAGCCAAGTGTAACCCGCCAAGGTAGCGATGCTATTTTAGTGCAAATGCCCGGCATATCAGACCCAGCAAGTGTAAAAGCCTTACTCGGTACTACAGCGCAAATGCGTTTTCACTGGCAAACGCAGGTGAAAAATAGCGAGAGCTTTACTCGGGCTGACATTAACGTCAGGCAGTACTTACTTGAAAAGCATGTTGCGCTAGAAGGTGAGCATATTACCGACGCAGCAGCAGTGTTTAGCCCTGAAACCAGCCAACCCGTGGTGACGTTTCGTTTAGATAACGATGGCGCTCGACAATTCGCTACCATGACAAAAAACAATATTGGTCGCGTGTTAGCGGTAGTGCTAGATGACACGGTCGTCACGGCGCCAGTTATCAATAGCGTTATTCCCGGTGGCAGAGGCGAGATTACCGGTAGCTTTACCATGAGTGAAGCACAAGATGTGGCACTAATGCTGCGCACTGGCGCATTACCTGTACCGCTGCATATTATTGAAGAGCGCACAGTAGGGCCGGATTTAGGCAGTGATGCTATTGAAACCGGAGTGAAAAGTGGCATTGCGGGGGCATTGGGTGTTCTAGTCTTTATGGTGGGTATTTACGGTCGCTGGGGCGCAATTGCGAGTGTTGCGCTCACGGTGAACATGGCGCTGGTATTTGGTGTGCTTACGTTGTTTGGTGCCACACTTACTCTACCTGGTATTGCTGGGCTGATACTCACTATGGGCATGGCGGTAGATGCAAATATCTTAATTAACGAACGTATTCGTGAGGAAACGAAAAAAGGCAGGCCAGCAGGTAGTGCCCTGAAAATTGGTTTTGATAAGGCGTTTGGTACTATTGTTGATTCAAACTTCACAACCCTTATTGCCGTTAGCTTATTGTTTGTTTTTGGTAGTGGACCAGTGAAAGGTTTTGCCGTCACTATTGCAATAGGCTTGATAACTTCACTGTTTACTTCGGTGGCGCTTACTAAGTTGCTTATGCAGCGAGCAACAAGAAAGCATCAAAGGGAGCCAATCAATTTATCTTCGCCATTGTTAACCATGGCGGATAAATTAGGGCCGTTTAACTTTCTAAAATCTAAAAAGATAGCTTTGAGTGTTTCACTGATATTAACCCTGTGTTCCATGGCGCTCTTCTTTAAACCTGGCTTGCAATACGGGGTAGACTTCACCGGCGGTACCATGATGGAAATTTCTGCGCCTCAACTTTCTACTGAACAATTGCGCACAGTGCTAAAACAACACCATTTTGAAGACATTGCTATTCAAGAATATGGCGCCGAAAATCAGTATTTATTGCGTGCGCCCGTATCAGAACAATCGAACACTGTAGCTATTACTGAAGCTAATGCCGGATCCAGTACCGTAGCCACGCAAGGTAGTAATATCGAAGCGCTAAAACAGGTGATACAAGACGCCGACAGTACCGTGATATTCAACAAGGTTGATGTTGTGGGCCCGAAAGTAAGTGATGGCTTTGCCGACTTATCTATTCTAGCTTTGCTTATTGCTGGTGGTGGAATGTTGGCTTATTTGTGGTTTCAGTTTGAAGCGCATTTTGCTACCGCCGCCTTACTTACCGTGCTACTTGATTTAACTAAAACCATCGGCTTTATTGCCTTAACCGGTATTGAATTTAATCTTACCGCAGTGGCCGCGCTACTGGCCTTAATAGGATATTCAATTAACGATAAAGTGGTAGTGTTAGACCGCGTAAGAGAGTTGCTGCGCATTAGTCCAGAGCGTTCGCTAGCTGATATTATCAACGAAGCGGTAAACAGCACGCTAAGCAGAACGGTATTTACTTCGTTAACCACACTGCTTGCTTTGCTACCGATGGCGCTAGTAGGAGGAGATGCAGTTAGCAGTTTTGCCGTACCCATGGTATTTGCAGTGGTTATTGGCACCTCATCGACCTTGTTTATTACTTCATCGTTACTTCACATGCTGGGTAAACGTAGAGAGCACAAAGGGAAGGCTCAACTTCGACCTACTTCTGAGGAGGTGAAAGCGTCGCTGGCACATATACCTTAACCGCTAAAATTGAAATTGGTGGAGCGGTGAAATACCGCTTTGCTCATTTCATCTGTATACTGTTATTACTAAGTTAAAGGGAGATAACGTGTGTTTGCTGTAGACCAAATCATTCTACTCAGTGCTTTGTTAGCGATATTTGGCGTGTTGGTCAGCAAACTGTCCCCCCGTTTTGGCGTGCCGGTATTGGTTCTCTTTTTAGGTGTGGGCATGCTGGCCGGTGAAGATGGTATCGGTCGCATTTCTTTTGATAATGCCGATGCTGCCCATTCCATTGGTACCTTTGCACTCATACTTATCCTGTTCGATGGCGGCCTTCAAACTTCAAAGAAGTCTATAAAACGGGCGTGGAAACCCGCCGCATTACTGGCATCATTTGGTGTGGTAGGTACAGCCGCCATAACGGGTGTGGCAGCTATGTATATTTTAGATTTGCCGCTCTATCTTGGTCTGCTTCTTGGCGCGATCGTAGGGTCTACTGACGCCGCAGCTGTCTTCTCTGTAATGCGCAATGCGGGCATTACTATACCCTCTAGGATAAAAGCGACGTTAGAGCTTGAGAGCGCATCAAACGATCCTATGGCTATTTTCCTCACAATCGGACTAATTACCCTAATTCAAGACAGCAGTACTAAGGCAACAGAGTTAGCCATATTGTTTGTCAGTCAAATGGGCGTGGGAGCCATTACAGGTGCTTTGGTAGGTGGCCTAGCGGTTGCGCTGTTTAGGCGCGTAACGCTTATGGCGATTGGTTTGTATCCAGTGTTTGTTATGTTATTCGGGGTCTTGGCCTTTGGTTTAGCCTCGAATTTAAATGGTAGCGGATTTTTGGCGACTTTTATTACCGGCGTAATTGTGGGTAATAGCCGATTTTCCTATCAACGAAATACCTTTGTATTCATTGATGGCTTGGCTTGGTTAAGCCAAATAGCGATGTTCGTTATTTTGGGCTTGTTGGTTACCCCTTCTGAGCTTCTACATACTTGGAAAGAAGGCTTATTGATTGCGGTAGTACTTATTTTTGTGGCCCGGCCGCTGGTGGCAATGCCTTTGTTATTGCTCAGTCGGTTTTCATTTAAAGCTTCAGTGCTTATTTCTTGGGTAGGACTTCGTGGGTCTGTGCCTATTATTCTGGCAATTTTCCCACTCATTTTTGAATTACCCAGCGCCGAGCTTATTTTTAACGTGGTGTTCTTCATTGTGATGATTTCAGCCTTACTGCAAGGGGCAAGTTTACCCTTTGCCGCGCGCAAATTGGGGTTGGTGCTAGAAAACCCCAGAGGCGAATCGAATACGCTAGAAATTGTTAAAGTGGCTAAAGACAAACGGGAGCTCATTGAAATAGTGCTTCACGCTAGGTCAATTTCCACCGGGAAATGTATTTCAGAGTTGGGGTTACCCGAAGACACCGTTGTGGCGTTAGTCGCCCGTGGTGAAAGTACGCTTATCCCCAAAGGAAGCACAGTATTACGAGCAGAAGATCAGGTTTTTGTCATAACAAAACTGCTTGATAAGAACACGGTTGAAACATGCTTTTATGGTGATACTTAAAAGCTCACATGTGGTTGTCGCTATATGAGGCATCTTCATGTAGAATGCGCCGCGGAGTTGGCCAGGCAATCGCCGCTTTCGTAAGAAAGGGGAGGAAAGTCCGGGCTCCAAAGGGCAGGGTGCCAGATAACGTCTGGGCGGCGCGAGCCGACGACAAGTGCAGCAGAGAGAAGACCGCCTAAGCCAGCAATGGCCGGTAAGGCTGAAAGGGTGCGGTAAGAGCGCACCGCACACCTGGTAACAGGTTGTGGCAAGGTAAACTCCACCCGGAGCAAGACCAAATAGGATCCCTTAACGTGTGGCCCGCATGGGGATCGGGTAGGTTGCTTGAATCAGTGAGTAATTGCTGATCTAGAGGAATGGTTGTCCACGACAGAACCCGGCTTATCGGCCAACTCCACCTTTAGTGCAAAAGATTGGAAGAAGAAAATTAGAGGAACTTCTACTATGGAACCTATCGTAACTAAGATTATTGCTGTCGCAAAGGATGAGGGAGCATACTTGGCTGAGTGGATTTTTTATCATCTCTACAAAGGTTTTGATGAAATAGAAGTTCTAATTAATCGCACTACAGATCCTAGTAGAACTATAATTGATAGGATTAATAAAACCTATCCGCAAGTTTCTTTTACTAATGTTGATTTTGTTGATTGGGTTCCTGGAGCAGTACATCAAAAATTTCAACAAATCGCTTATGCTAGCGCGTTAGAAACGACTATAAACTCTTCTGAAAATCAAACCACCCATGTAATGTTTTTAGATATCGATGAGTATTGGGTTCATGAAGATTTTTCGGTTTCAATTTCTTCTTATTTAAACCAAGTTGGTTCGGAGAAAGCCATTTCATTTTGTTGGTTGAATGAGCATCCTAGCGACAAGCCTTTTACTTACCTTGATAAAACGCTTAAAGGGAATAGATCTCAACTGGTTAAATCTATTTTTCCTTTGTCTCGTGGAATGAAAAAAGTACAACTGCATCAACCTATTTTAAAAACTGGCAGATTCGTTAACGCTGATGGTTCTCGATGGGAAGCTTCCGATAGCTCTTCAGAACAGTCTATACATTCGATTTATAAACCTGCTTTCATATGCCATAGGCTTTATCGGTCACCTATGGAATATACATCTACCTTAATGAAAGGAAATATTCGAGGCGGGGAGATTCCTTTTAAAACAAATCGTCACGGGTTACCAAACGGAACATTAATTCCTCAAGTATCATTAGAAATGGACCATATGAACTGGGTTGAATATGAAAATGAGAGAGACGATTTTATTCGAAAATTAGATTTGCAGTCACTTATAGATGATTCTAGAGAATTTGTAAAAGAGCGTTATGATGCCTCTGTGGATACTTTAAGGAAGTTATTGCCAGTCCATCACAAACAATTAATTAAGTTATTTTCAAATGTAGAATGTGAAGAAGTAGAGGCTACCTTTAGTGCATATCATGATGAATTGATACGTTCTTTCGAAGAGCAAGTAGAGAAAGTCAGAGATTTAGCTCTCCTTGTAGAACAGTATAGTACGGTGGAGGCTCTCAGAATAATGGAGATAGCGTTGAGTTTAAGGCCTGATGGACCAAAGATTAAAGCTAAAGTTATGGCATACAGAGAAAAATTAGATATATAAAATTTAGAGAGTATTATAAATATAGCATGTATTTTCAGAACCCGGCTTATCGGCCAACTCCACCTTTCTTTTGAGTAAGTGAAGCGTCTGCTTCACTTGCCATTTCCATCAGCTAAGCTGCAACTTGGCTTCAGTGCTTTTTTCAGTCCAGTAGTCTACTTTTTCCAGTAGGTCTTGAACATCGAAGGGCTTACTTAAATAATCGTTCATACCAGCGTTGAAACAGTCTTCTCTATCACCTTTCATGGCATTAGCTGTTAGCGCAATGATGGGGGCATTAACATATCGCTCGCCGGCTTCACCCCGTCGAATACGGCGGGTTGCTTCAAAACCGTCCATGTCAGGCATTTGACAGTCCATCAATATTAAATCAAAAGTCACTTTCATTTTCTTTAAGGCTTCTAATGCTTCAATACCCGATTTCGCACTCAAGGTTTTGTGGGCACTTAAGTGCTGCTTCACAATGACCTGATTGATGTCGTTATCTTCAACAATAAGAATTTTACGTTTTTGTATTGCGGCGTTGTAACTATGGGCCTTACTTCGTTGGGGCGCTATTAGGCTATCGTCACCCTCTTTTAGCATGATGTTGAAAGTGAATGTACTTCCTTTGCCTTTTTCACTTTCTAAATGAATTTCACCATCCATAAGCTCACATAACTGTTTACTGATAGAGAGCCCAAGCCCTGTACCGCCAAATTTGCGGGTTGTAGATAAGTCTTCTTGCGTAAAAACCTCAAAAATTCCCGCTTGTTTTTCTTTCGCGATACCTATTCCTGAATCTTTGACTGCGCAGGTTAAGCGAAGCTTATTGTCACTGGTATGCGCTAAGGTGGTAGTTACGTCAATTTCACCCTTCTCGGTAAATTTCACTGCGTTGCCAATCAAGTTAGAGAGAATCTGACGGAAACGAACAGAGTCTCCAATGACTACGTGAAAGCCTTGTAGGTTAAAATGAAAATGAAGACGTAGCCCTTTTTCTTGACATAAAATGGCGTATTGCGATTGCAAGCTTTCAAGGGTTTCTAGCAAATCGAAGGGTTGATCATCAATTTGAAGCTGCCCTGCTTCAATTTTAGAGAAATCAAGAATGTCATTGACGATGTGGAGTAGGCCTTGAATGCTAAAAGTAGCAAGCGAGAGGTAATGCTTTTGCTCGTCGTTCAATGGGGAATTCGATAGCAACTGTAGTACCCCAGAAATACCGTGAATAGGCGTGCGTATTTCATGGCTCATACTGGCAAGGAAGCCAGATTTCATATGTGCTGACTCTTCCGCCTTTTGCTTCGCGTCTTGTAAATAACGCTCCGCTTGTCGCTGTTGTGTAACGTCTTGTTGAAAGCCAATGTAGTGGGTGACTTCGCCGTCAGACTTTACTGGTGTGAGGATGAGTTTGTTATAAAAAGAGACACCATCTTTCCGGTAATTAAGAATGGTGGTTTCAATTGGCTCGCGGTTTGCAATCGCTCTTCGCATCCGCGAGGTGGTGTGACTATCGGTGCCTTCACCCTGCATAAACCTGCAATTTCTACCAATGATATCTTCTTTATTGTAACCAGTAAGGCGATTGAACGCATTGTTAACATAAATAATTGGTTGACCCGTACGCTTTATATCCGCAATAACAATAGAGACCGTGGCTTCGTCCATGGCGTGATTAAGAATTTGCACATGACTTTCTAGCGAACGCTGAGTGCTATAGTCAACCCCAACGAAAATAGCGCCTCTGATGTTATGGTTAGCATCTTCAAGCGGCGTATTGGTCCATTTAATGTGCTTTTCCAATCCGTCTTCTACCGAGAAATGTTTTAACTCTCCAGAAGGTTTATTAATGAGCTTATTGAGTATGTACTTAACCGTACCTTCACGCTCTCCGTATTGATCTTCACAAAAAGCATCGAACCGTTTGTTGCTCAACATCACGCGATGGTTTTCATCTACTACTAAGAGCATATCTCCCATCGAATCAATAACATTAGAAAACTGTTCATTCGATAACGACATCTCTGCAAGATCTGATATCAAGGTATCAAATGCTCTGCGAATATTGGCTAACTCTCTGGCCTCTTCTGCTATCACCGGCTCTTGTGAACCGGTATCTTTAATACGATTAGCAATGTCTTTATAAAGGGCTGATAGGGTGTTTTCGGCAAGCAATGCCGTGGTACGAATCATGTGAAGATTAACTAAGATAATACCTATAATAATGGCCAGCATGAGTAGTGCTAACCAATACAAACCTTTAAGGGCGTTGCCAATAGGTTTAATGCTATACAGGGTTAAATTCTGATAGCGCGAGGCTTGCAACACATAGCCCATGGTATCGACATCGCTAAACGATGTACCGGGAATAATAAATTCCGGCTCACTACTGAAAAGTACTAATCCGCTTTCTTCTGTAACGATTTGGTTGGTTAGTCTAGGGTAGGGGGCTAATAAGGCTTGAAGGCTTTCCACGTACATGACTAGCGCACCTTCTGCAGTACCACCTAGCAATACAGGAACAGAAAAAAGCACGCCATTCTGAGTGATTGAAGAAAATGAAAGAGACGCGCCAAGGGTTTTTTGTTGCCACGCAGTATCCAGTTTTTCAGAGATAGAATGACTCCAATTTTTCTGGATAACCATTTCGCCGGCAAAGTCGTACAATGCAAATTCTACATTGCGGGTTTGGGTTAACTTTAATGATCTGAAAAACATAGGGAGGTAATTATCCCGCTGCTCAAAATCTACCAGAGAATTAATAATAATATCGTTCGATGCAAGGTCAGCTAACTGCCGAGTGGTATCATTAACGATGAAAGAAAGGTCTTGCTCTAAGCCTTCAATAGACTGTTTTTGTACGGTCTCTATTTGCTGCTTGGCAAAAAAGAAGGTAAACGCTAAAAGCATTAACGCGACAATCAATATTAACCCGAATAAACGGGGGAGCATACTGGTTAGTAAGCGCTTTCTAAGCGGTGGTGGCTGGAGTTGCATTACTGATTTTCCAGAACGACCAAGTTACCTTTTTTATCAAATGAAGCCATAAAATAGTCCTTAGCCATTAATGCGTCATGCTGTGTTGGGGTAAATGCAGGATCATAGGTTTTTAATACACCCTCGAAAGTACCTAGATCTTCTAATGTGTTTCGTAGCGCATCTACATCAGTGGTGCCCGCTTTGGTTACCGCTAATGCTAGCATATTGACAAGGTCATAAGCGTGCGCAATACCTGTAACCGCGTGAATAGCTTCAGGATCAACTAGGCCGTATTTGCTGTGATAAGCCTCTAACAACTGTTGGGCTTTTGTGTGTTTCTGATAATTAAAGTGAAATGTTTGCAATACCGACAAATTTAGTAAGTCTGGCTCTACATTTAATTGCTCTATAAAGTTGCCTGAAGCAATTCCCCAGTGGGATATAACCGGTAATGCAGTTAGGTTTTGTGCTGCTAATTCGTTCATTACTACGGCACCTTCTGGTGCATTAGTAACTAAAATAATAGCTTCTGCTTTGTCTGATTTGATAGCAGATATATCTTCTTCAAATTTCTTTTGTTGCCAGTTAATCCAGCGGGTAGTGGTTATGGTGATCCCCATTTCGGCCGCGGCTAAGGTGAGCGATGTCTCGTTAGAACGCCCCCACCCAGTACGCTCTAAAACCAGCGCTACACGTTTGATACCGCGAGAAGCAGCATGCTGAACAAGTACTTTCCCCGCCTCGGCGTCACGCACTGACACGCGAAATACATTGTTAGGATTATATTGGTTGTCTACAACTTGCGTACCCGCAGCCCAAGGAACAAGATAAAGTAAGTTGAGTTGATGAATAATCTCAAGCTCAGCTAATGCCACAGGGGTATGTACACCCCCTATTACCGCAATTAAATCGCTTTGAGTGGCGAGTTGTTTGATATTGTGAATACCGCGGGCAGGGTTGCCTCTGTGGTCTTTCAAGATGATATCAACCGGACGGCTCAGTAAGCCTCCCTTTTCATTAATTTCATCTACCGCAAGTTCAACGCCTCGTTTAATGGCTACACCACCGTCCACGGCGACAGCCGAAAAGTCAGCATCTATACCAATATAAAGGGGTGTAGACGCCTCACTGCCGTTAGTGTGAAAACTTAACGTCATTAAGGTTAACAGCCAAAATGTAAAACGTAAGCGCATAAGATCTTGAAATTGAGGATAAGGCTAGTAATTGTATAGCATTAATTGGTTAGTTTTACCTTCCAAACATTATTCTTTCGTCTAGTTTTGTTTAATTATTAGCCATGCATAAGCCGCACTTTTAGCAAGGTTTTTGTTTAGCGAAGAACAACATTAAGTGATTTATATTGCTGCAATTAATTAGAAGATTGACGGTCTTGGATTGGGGTAAATTGGTAGTAGCGCTTAAACTCTCTAGAGAATTGAGACAGGCTGTTGTAACCCACCGCTTCGGCAGCGTCTCCCACTCGATAACCTAGAGCGATTAACTCTCTGGCTTTGGATAGTCTAAATTTCTTTATATATTGAACGGGTGAATCTAGCACAACATCCCGAAATGCGCGGTGGAAACCAGAAACACTCATATTCACACTCGCGGCAAGTGAATCTACATTTAATATAGATGCATACTCATCATGAATCGTCCGTAAAGCTTGTGCGACTCTCGCATAATGCCCGTTGTCGGTAAGGCCGCAAAGAACATGGCCAGCTGGGCCATTAAGGATGTAATAAACAATTTCTCGAATAAAACCTGCGCCCAATGCTTTTGCGACATTCCCGTGATTTAACGCTTTCAATAGCCTGCGTGTAGCATCGGTAATGTTTTCATCTAATGACTGCTGACTTACTGTAAACGTTGGAGCGGGGCTGTTTTTCGCCTTGTCGTCGCGCCATTGGGAAAGCTCTACGAGTAATGATGCGGGAATATCAATGACCAAACCTAATATGCAATCGTCATCATCTAAGGTGGCTGCACATTGAGCAGGCAAGGGCACACCGAAAACAATGTAATCGCCTTTCTTGTATTCGATTTCACGATTATCAACATACAGGCGTTTAGTGCCTTGTAACATGATAATAATGCCTGACTGATAAAGTAGTGGCTGCTTAGGGCTGCCGTAAGGATCGCGAAAAACTCGCACGCCCTCTATATCCGTCTTGCTCACGCCATTAAGCGCTGATTTACCTTTTGCGTTTAAAAACTGTTTCAGAATTTGACTTAAAAAAGCCAGATCATGAGTAGAATTTGGGTTGTTTGTAGAAATAGGCAAATTTTTTCCAGAAATAGACGGTTTGTTTACGCGCAATGGCACTATTATGCATTAACACAGGCAGGTAATGACAGAGGAAAGACCATGAAATTTTCATTTAGTAACCCAACTCGCATTCAATTTGGCCAAGGACAAATTGGCTCAATCAACACCCTAATCCCAAAAGACAGCCACGTTCTAGTGTTGTTTGGCGGCGGTTCTATCAAAAAAAATGGTGTGTATGAGCAAGTAGAAAACGCGCTAGAAGGCTACAACTGGGAATCATTTGGTGGCGTTGAACCAAACCCAACCATTGAAACCCTAGATAAAGCGGTTGCACTGATTAAAGAAACCGGCGTTGATTATATTCTCGCGGTAGGCGGGGGTAGTGTTATTGATGGTGCTAAGTATGTGGCGGCAAGTGCCGTATATGACGGGGAAGGCTGGGATATTCTAACGGGTAAACATACCGTTGATAACGCGTTGCCTATTGGGGCCATTCTAACCTTGCCAGCAACAGGTTCTGAATCGAACGGTGGTTCGGTGATAAGTAAGAAAGCAACCAAGCAGAAGCTGGCGTTTATGTCTCCGTTAGTTTATCCGCAATTTGCTGTATTGGACCCTGATGTAATAAAAAGCCTTCCGCATCGACAAGTAGTTAACGGTTTAGTGGATGCCTTTGTTCACGTTTGCGAGCAGTACTTAACCTTCCCACAAAATGCGCCGGTTCAAGACGGCTACGCTGAAACCTTGCTAAAAACCTTAATTCAACTTGGCGGAAAGATTGATAATAAGGACGATGCATGGCGCGCTAACCTTATGTGGTCAGCAAACCAAGCACTGAACGGACTTATCGGCTCAGGCGTCGCGCAAGACTGGGCTACCCATATGATTGGTCACGAACTCACCGCATTGTATGGTGTAGATCATGCTCGTTCATTAGCGATTGTCCAGCCGTCACTACTACGTGTTCAACTTGAGACCAAGGCAGCAAAGCTAACGCAGATGGGTAAAAACGTATTTGGTTTAGAAGAGAGCGATGATATTGCCATTCGAACTATCGACGCTATTGAAGCCTTCTATCAGAGTCTTGAAGTAGCTACGCAACTTACTGAGCATGAAGGCGATAAGCAAAGTGCCGTTAATGCTGTGGTAGAAAAGCTGAAAGGAAACAAAATGCTTTCACTCGGTGAAACGGGAGCCATTACCCCAGAAGTGAGTGAGCAAATTCTCAACTTGGCAGTGGCTGAGTAATCCCTACCTAAAAGCGGGCTATCACTTTGTATTCAGCCCGTGCGTTGATGTTAAAATGATACAAACTGGCACGATTCTACTATTAACAAAGTAGATGAAGTGTCGGTTTGTTTTTTAATTATACAACAGAAGTATGATTTTCAATTCCGTTTGCGCTTTCTGAGTTCATTTATTAGGTTTAAAGAAGGCAAGGCGTGTTTTACGCCAGCGTAGATGGGAGTTAGCTTGCAGAGAAATTATCCCCCTTCCATTATTGATTTGGAAGCCAGTGGGTTTGGTGCCCGTAGTTATCCTATTGAAATAGGTATAGTGCGCTATGATGGTGCAAAATGGTGCAAGCTTATTCGTCCTTTTGATAGTTGGGTTCATTGGGATCAAGAAGCAGAGTCTTTGCATGGCATCACCAGAGCCATGTTGAACACTTACGGAGTTTGTCCGGTCAAAGTGTGTCACGAGCTTAATGCCTTTTTAAGTAATACCATTGTGTATACTGACGGATGGGTGGTAGATAACCCTTGGCTCATTAAGCTTTTTGCAGCAGCCTCGGTTCAAATGTCTTTTTCATGTCGTGCATTAGAGTATGTTTTAAGCGAACCTCAAATGGCGCTTTGGCACGACGTTAAATCAAGTATTGAATCGCAAAGCGACGCTCGACGTCATCGAGCAAGTACTGATGCAAAAGTTATTCAAAGTACGTATGTTGAAACCCGTAATCAGGTAGAAGCGGCAAAACACAAAAATTAGAACCCGCTTTAAGGGGGCGTTCATGTATTAGAAAAAGTATTGAACACCTAACGTAAGCGCATTATTTTCTTTATCTCCTACTTCTCGATGTTCAAATTCCAACGCCATATTTAAACCACTCTCGTCACCAACTAACCAACCCAGTCGAGTAAAAGTGCCTAAGTCTTCAGGTATATAGCGCCATTCAGGATAGTACTGCAAAGGTGAGTGGCTCGTATTAAACGAGGCATATATTTGTTGTTCGAAAAGTAGCGTTAACGCACGGTGAGCGCGAATTGATAGTTGGCTATTTTTGCTAGCATTAAAATGACTATCGTAGCCAGGTATGGATTCAAGGCGTGTTTCATTAAAGCGGCTTTTAATCTTCCACTTTGCTATTTTTTCACTTTTGAACACGATAGGGCCGTAGTAGCCATTCCAATCAGAAGCATCCCAATCAGAAACATCCCAATCAGCGGCCTCGCTGTAAGCGGCACTCAATGAGGCAAGCAATATTAAACAAACCACGCAAGTTGGGTAAGTTTTCATGGATAAATTCCTGGTCGAGTGAGACAGCGTAAACTTGTTCTTATGACTACCGATTATTATAAATGTAAGTGGTAGCGTCATAACCACAAGGGTGTTTTGTTCGCGCTATATGCCGATCTCTAACTTAAAAATATGACACAAAACGGTAACAAAAAATAAGTGCTGAATAGTAAGTGTAGTCTTTTATCTAAAAGGTTAAAAATAAACTTGTTAGATATTTCTATTGTGAACTAACTTTTAAAGGGTAGTAGTAAGACTTACTTCAATTTAGTAGGCAAAGCAGTACTTTCAAATAGGGAACTTGGCCGGAGGTGAGTGATGCAAACGGAATGGGAATTTGAACGAAAGTTTTTAGTAAGTTATGTGCCAGAAGGTTTGTTAGATACACGAAAGCCTGTTGCAATAAGACAAGGTTACTTAGCTACCGAGCCGGATAAGCATATTAGAATTAGGGATGAAGGTGGTAATTACACCATGGCCGTTAAACAAGGTATCGGCCTTAAACGCAGAGACACGCGAATTACGTTGGATTCTGAGCAATTCGCTGATTTATGGCCTTTAACCCAAAATATGCGGGTGGAAAAACAGCGATATCGTATCGACTTTTTTGGAGCTCAACTGGTGATAGATATTTTTACCGGTAACTTAGCACCTTTAAAAATGATGGAAGTTGAATTTGACAGCGAAATGAGTAGTCGACAATTTTTGCCGCCAGATTTTGCGGAAACGGAAGTGACCCATAAGAAAGAATTTCAAAATGTTGCGTTAGCGCGATTTGGCTTGCCTGATATGGTCATAGCGAGTGGGAGTACGAAAAGTGTCTCCATTCATGCAGGTTCCATATAGATAGCCAAAATATAACCACGCTATCGCCACGCTATCGCCAAGCTATAGCAAGATAATAGCCTGAAATTAAAAAGGGTCACTTCATCATGAAGTGACCCTTTTTCTGTTTTAAGCTTTCAACAGCCTTGAGCAAACTATACCGCTGAGCAAACTATACTGATGAACGTAATGCTTCCGCTTTATCAGTCGCTTCCCATGGGAAGGCTTCTCGGCCGAAGTGACCATAAGCAGCAGTAGGTAGGTAAATAGCACGTTCTAAATCAAGCATTTTGATTAAGCCATAAGGGCGTAAATCGAAATGTTCACGTACCAATGCCACTAAGGTTTTTTCGTCAACCACACCAGTACCGAAGGTATCAATGCTGATAGATGTTGGCTCGGCAACACCAATGGCGTAAGACACTTGAATTTCACAGCGCTTAGCAAGTCCAGCAGCAACAATGTTTTTAGCAACATAACGGCCTGCGTATGCGGCGCTTCTGTCTACCTTCGAAGGATCTTTACCCGAGAAAGCACCACCACCGTGACGGGCCATACCACCGTAGGTATCTACAATGATTTTACGACCAGTTAGACCACAATCACCAACAGGTCCGCCAATAACAAAGCGGCCAGTAGGGTTAATGTGGAATTGGGTATTGCTATCAAGCCATTCACTAGGTAGCACAGGCTTAATAATTTCTTCCATTACTGCTTCGCGTACTTGCGCAGTAGAAACAGAATCACAATGCTGGGTAGAAAGTACTACGGCATCAATGCCTACAGGCTTGTCGTTTTCATATTTAAACGTAATTTGGCTTTTCGCATCTGGGCGTAAGAAGTCTAACTTGCCAGATTTTCTTACTTCAGCTTGTTTTTGTACCAAGCGGTGAGAATAAGTAATAGGCGCTGGCATTAATACATCAGTTTCGTCACTGGCGTAACCGAACATAAGGCCTTGGTCGCCCGCACCTTGTTCTTCTAAACTTTCGCGGTCAACACCTTGGTTGATATCTGGCGACTGTTTGCCAATGGCGTTTAATACTGCACAAGAATCAGCATCGAAACCCATATCAGAGTGTACATAGCCTATGTCTCTTACCGTTTTACGTGTGATTTCTTCAATATCAACCCACGCAGAGGTAGTGACTTCACCACCAACTAATACCATTCCGGTTTTAACGTAAGTTTCGCAAGCCACGCGGGCACGAGGATCTTGTTCTAGAATAGCATCTAGAACCGCATCTGAAATTTGATCGGCGATTTTGTCCGGGTGTCCTTCAGACACAGACTCGGAGGTGAATAAATGCGTGGCCATACATGCTCCATAAGCGTTTATTGTTCAAAATAGGTGAGTATTGTACTAAAACAAGGTATAAATACCAGTCTTTACTTCTAGACGTCTAAAAGTCCTTTCGTTACGATTTGTTGACAGTCGCGGATCACTTTTATAGATAATTGAGTAAAGTTAGCCACGCTTTCCTAATGAAGCGACATTGGCTGGTAAAGGAATGATGAGAATATTCATTATTTTAGCCAACTTTCGGTAATGGCAATGAAAAGCCATTGAACTGAATGGTGGCATGGGTAAGAATAACGCCCACATTAAGATATACAGCAAAGCAGCTCTTTAAGGTTGAACAAAGGGATTTTGCCCACAGTGTTCCCTTAGCGAAATTCAGCTACAAAATAAACCAGGAGACAACATGCCCTCTCGTCGTGAACTTGCCAATGCCATCCGTGCTTTAAGCATGGATGCTGTTCAACAGGCCAAATCTGGTCACCCAGGCGCCCCTATGGGGATGGCCGATATTGCCGAGGTACTATGGGGTGATTTTCTATCACACAACCCGGCAAACCCGTCTTGGGCAAACAGAGACCGCTTTGTGCTCTCAAACGGTCACGGCTCTATGCTGTTGTACTCTTTGCTTCATCTTTCAGGCTATGAACTGCCTATTGAAGAGCTTAAGAACTTCCGTCAGCTTCATTCTAAAACACCGGGTCACCCTGAATATGGGTATGCACCGGGTGTTGAAACTACCACTGGCCCACTTGGTCAAGGCGTTAGCAACGCAGTAGGTATGGCGCTAGCTGAAAAAGTATTAGCGGCGCAGTTTAACCGTGATGGTCATGATATTGTCGATCACTACACCTACACCTTCATGGGCGATGGCTGCCTGATGGAAGGTATTTCTCATGAAACCTGTTCACTAGCGGGCACATTAGGCCTGGGCAAACTTATTGGTTTCTGGGATGACAACGGCATTTCAATTGATGGTGAAGTAGAAGGTTGGTTTACCGACGACACACCAGCACGCTTTAAAAGCTACGGCTGGGAAGTGATTGAAGGTGTTGACGGTCATGACGCTGAACAAATTAAAGCCGCTATTGAACAAGCTAAATCGAACAGCGCTCAGCCAACGCTAATTTGCTGTAAAACGGTGATTGGTTTTGGTTCGCCAAACAAAGAAGGCACTGAGTCTTGCCACGGTGCACCATTAGGTGATGACGAAATTATTGCTACCCGCGAAAAGCTTGGTTGGACCCACGGTGCGTTTGAAATTCCAGACGACATTTATGCCGGTTGGGATGCTAAAGGCAAGGGCGGCGATGCTGAAAGCGCGTGGAACGACGCCTTCGCAGCATATGAAAGTGCATACCCTGAATTAGCCGCTGAATTTAAGCGTCGTGTAAATGGCGAATTGCCAGCAGACTTCAGCGATAAAGCGGATAAAATCATTGCTGATTTGCAAGCTAACCCGCAAAACATTGCGTCACGTAAAGCATCACAAAATGCATTAAATGCATTTGGTCCTTTGTTACCAGAACTTCTAGGCGGCTCTGCCGACTTAGCCGGTTCAAACCTGACTATTTGGGATGGCAGTAAAGGCGTTGAAGCCACTGACGCATCGGGTAACTACATTTATTACGGTGTACGCGAGTTCGGTATGTCGGCCATGATGAACGGTATTACCCTTCATGGTGGTTTTAAAGCGTACGGTGCTACTTTCCTAATGTTTATGGAATACGCTCGCAATGCGGTACGTATGGCGGCGCTTATGAAGCAACCTGCTATTTTCGTATACACTCACGATTCGATTGGTTTGGGTGAAGATGGTCCAACGCACCAACCTGTAGAGCAAGTAGTGGCACTGCGTGCTACACCAAACCTAGATAACTGGCGTCCATGTGACCAAGTTGAATCTGCTATTGCATGGAAGTTCGCGATTGAGCGCAACGATGGTCCTTCAACGTTGATCTTCACTCGCCAAGGTTTGCCTCAGCAAGAACGTAACGAGCAGCAAGTTGCTGACGTGGCCAAAGGTGGTTATGTGCTTAAAGATTGTGCAGGCACGCCTGAATACATCTTTATTGCTACAGGGTCTGAAGTTCAACTTGCTGTTGAAGCAGCAGATAAACTAAGTGCAGATGGTAAAGCGGTTCGCGTAGTTTCTATGCCTTCTACCGACGTTTTCGACCGTCAATCAGCGGATTACCGTGAAAGCGTATTGCCTTCTAGCGTAACTAAGCGCGTTGCAGTTGAAGCACTATCGAAAGAAAGCTGGTACAAGTACGTAGGTTTCAACGGCGCCATCATTGGGATGGATACGTTCGGTGAATCAGCACCAGCAGGTGACTTGTTCAAACATTTCAATATTACTACTGAAGCAGTGGTAGAGGCAGCATTGTCTCTTAGCTAACGAGGTCACCGCAGTCTATGGTAAACATTGCCATAAACGGGTTTGGTCGTATTGGTCGCAATGTATTGCGTGCGCTTTATGAAAGCGGGCGCAATAACCACTTTAATGTGGTTGCGATTAATGATGTCGCCGAGCCAGAAGGTATAGCTCACTTATTAAAATACGATACCGCCCACGGGCGGTTCGGTTTTGATGTGACACTAGAAAACAACACACTGAACGTGGCAGGCGATGCTATTTGCTTGTTGGCACAGCCAGATATCAACTTACTGCCTTGGCGTGAAATAGGGGTAGATATTGTGCTGGAATGCACAGGTAAGTTTGATGATAGAGTATCGGGGCAGTCACATATTAATGCAGGCGCAGAAAAGGTACTTTTTTCCTCTCCAGGCTCGCCAGATTTAGACAACACTATCATTTTTGGTACTAACGATGACACGCTGAAAGCGGAGCATAAGTTGGTGTCTAACGGGTCGTGCACTACTAACTGTATCGTGCCGGTTATTCAAGCGCTTGACGCGGCCTTTGGGGTTGAAAGCGGCACGATTACCACTATTCACGCTTCTATGCACGACCAGCAAGTAATTGATGCTTACCACCCAGATTTACGCCGTACTCGCGCAGCCAGTCAGTCTATTATTCCAGTAGACACACGGTTAGCGGCGGGAATTGAGCGTATTTTGCCTAAATTTGCAGGTAAATTTGAAGCTATTGCGGTAAGGGTGCCAACCATTAATGTAACTGCAATGGATTTAAGTGTAACCTTAGGTACGCAAGTGACTATTGCGGATGTCAATCAAGCACTGAAGCGAGTGAAAGCAGGGCGATTACAGGGTATTTTAGATTACACTGAAGAGCCGTTAGTTTCTGTTGATTTCAATCACGATCCTCACTCTTGTATTGTGGATGGTACGCAAACCCGCGTAAGTCATAAGCAGCTGGTAAAAACACTGGTGTGGTGTGACAACGAATGGGGTTTTGCAAACAGAATGCTCGACACTGCGCAAGCAATGTATGACGTAAGCTAATTAAGAATTTTGCTGCCAAGGTTGGTAGCGCCAGCCTTGGCAGCTCTCACAGTTATTCGATTAACAAGGGAAAGACTATGGCAATTCCAAGTATGAGCGATTTGGCCCTAAGCGGTCAGCGCGTATTAATTAGACAAGATTTAAACGTGCCAGTTAAAGATGGTGTAGTCACCTCTGATGCACGTATTAAAGCTTCCATTCCTACTATTAAAGCTGCGCTAGATGCTGGCGCTGCGGTAATGGTCATGTCCCATTTAGGCCGCCCTACTGAAGGTGAGCCTGCGGAAGAATTCTCACTTCAGCCTGTTGTGAATTATTTGAACGACGCGTTAGACGTACCAGTAACCCTAGAAAAAGACTATTTAGACGGTGTTGATGTTGCACCTGGCTCGTTAGTTATTCTAGAAAACGTACGCTTTAACGAAGGTGAGAAAAGCGACGACGAAACCCTATCAAAGCAATATGCAGCCCTTTGCGATATTTTCGTGATGGATGCATTTGGCACCGCGCACCGTGCACAAGCGTCTACACATGGTGTGGCAAAATTTGCTACTAAAGCGTGTGCAGGCCCTCTTCTTGCTGCTGAATTGGACGCGCTAGGCAAAGCCCTAGATAACCCTAAACGTCCAATGGTAGCCATTGTAGGCGGATCTAAGGTATCAACTAAGCTTACCGTACTTAAAACCTTAGCTGAAAAAGTTGACCAGCTTATTGTTGGCGGCGGTATTGCCAATACCTTTATTGCTGCACAAGGCCATAACGTAGGTAAGTCGTTGGTTGAAATGGACTTAACGGAGCAAGCTACGCAGTTGATGAGCGATGCAGTATCAAATGGCGGAAATATTCCAGTGCCTACCGATGTGGTAGTGGGCAAAGCCTTCGATGAAAACACAGAAGCGACACTTAAAGCCGTTAGTGATGTCGCTGACGACGACATGATTTTTGATATCGGCCCAGATTCATCAAAAGCCCTTGAAAGCATTATTAAAAATGCGGGTACTATTGTATGGAATGGCCCAGTAGGTGTATTTGAATTTGAACAGTTCAGTGCAGGTACAAAGGCGTTAGCCGAGGCTATTGCTGATAGCGATGCGTTCTCAATTGCAGGTGGTGGTGATACACTGGCAGCAGTAGATAAATATGAAATCGCTGATAAGATATCTTATATCTCTACAGGTGGTGGTGCATTTCTAGAGTTTTTAGAAGGCAAAACATTACCTGCAGTAGCCATGCTAGAAGAAAAAAACAAATAAAATTAGCAGACTACTAAAAAATCGATTCCGATTTTCGCCGGCGATACATTGAAGTACGTCGGCATATAACGATAAACCCTACACCTGTTCTTAGAGCAGTATTATAAAAAAGGAGTGTTGCAATGGCATCACAAGCACAGCAGGCCATGCTAGATAAACTTAAAACGCAAGTTGGTTTTATTGCAGCTTTGGATCAAAGCGGCGGTAGTACACCAAAAGCGCTACGTTTATATGGCATTGAAGAGTCAGAATACAGTTCTGACGAAGAAATGTTTAACCTTGTTCACCAAATGCGTACACGTATTATCACCAGCACCCCTTTCAGTGGCGAGCGTGTTCTAGGCGCTATTTTATTTGAAAATACCCTAGACCGTGAAATTGAAGGTATGTCTACTGCCCACTACTTGTGGCAGAAGAAGCGCGTTATCCCTTTCTTGAAAGTGGATAAAGGGCTTGTTGAAGAGAACAACGGTGTACAGGTGATGAAGCCGATTGTTGGTCTAGATGCGTTACTGGCTAAAGCCGTAGCCCAAGACGTTTTTGGCACCAAGATGCGTTCAGTGGTAAAACTGGCTAATCATCAAGGTATTAAAGATGTAGTAGAGCAGCAGTTCGAAGTGGGTAAGCAAATCATCGCAGCAGGTTTAGTACCTATCATTGAACCTGAAGTAGATATTCATAGTCCTCAAAAAGCGGAAGCAGAAGCACTGCTTAAACTTGAAATCCTTACTCAGCTTAATTTGTTGAGCGAAGGCCAAGAAGTGATGTTAAAGCTTACACTGCCTAATGAAGCTAACTTCTATAAAGAGCTTGTTGATCATCCTCGTGTACTTAAAGTGGTAGCATTGTCTGGCGGTTACAACCGTGAAGAAGCTAATGCGAAACTTTCAGAAAACCAAGGCATTATCGCAAGTTTTTCAAGAGCACTAACTGAAGGTGTTTCTGACAAACAGTCTGATGACGAGTTTGAAGCGACACTAGACGGTGCGATTGAAGGTATTTACCAAGCTTCAAAAGCATAAGTTTTATTGTTTAAAAGGGGCGCTTGTCAGCGCCCCTTTTTTATTAATTATGTCCCGTCCTAAAATACGTTGACATAAAAACGTAAAAAGGGAGCATTAATGCTCCCTTTTCTGTTGCTCACTAACCGGCTTATTTAATAGAAAGGGTTAAGTCTAGCGCCTTCCAATACGCACTTTCTCGAACCAAGTCTGCTGCCAAAATTGGTTTTTCTTCCAACCAATCTTTAGGAAAAGTAAGGCTTAAGCCGTTCTTATCTGCATCAATCTCTATATCCGGCAAGAAGCCTTCTTGGCGTTTGATATTGAGCAACGCGCCAATACGTAATAAAGCGATAAGCTTTTTAACGGCCGCTAAATCGTACAAGTTAAAGTTGGGAAAATCGTTAGCCCGCACTTTCTTTCTATGAAAACGTACTAGGGTGGCCAATAATTCTTGTTGTTCTTGCGTAAACCCAGGCATATCTACGTTAGCGAGAATATAGGCACTGTGGCGCTGCACACCGCGCGAGTTAATTTGAATGCCCACTTCATGCAACAACGCCGCCCAACCCAACATGCTTTTAAAGTCGTGGTGTTTAAGTTTCCAGGCTTTTTCAGCATGGCTAAAGAGGTTAAGTGACGTGTTAAGCACAAGCGTAGCTTGCGCGGTATCCACATCGTAGCGGGTAGCTAAGCTGCTAGCTGTTCTGCCGCGTATATCGGCATGATGCAGCTCATCTTCCATCTGGTAAATCACGCCTTCGCGTAATGCGGCAGGGGAATAAACCAAAGTGTCTATTTCTAGCGCTTTAAATACTGCCACTAATATAGCCAAACCGCCGGCAATAACCACGCGTCTGTCTTCGGTTAAATCAGGGTAGTTAAGTTTGTCGATATGACCTGCACTAATAAACTGCTTCATTAAGTTACGCAGACTCTTGAGCGTAACGGGTATATCGTGGTCGTTGGGTCTATCTTGTTGGCATAAAGTGAACAACGAGCGAATTGTGCCCGACGTACCAACACATTGTACCCAACCCAGCTTGCGGTACTTATCTTGAATAAATTCCAGCTCTTGTTCAGCCGCAGTAATGGCCAGCTCAAAAGATTTGTTTTTTAATGACCCGTCTGGGAAGAATCGCTTAGTGTAGCTAACACAGCCCATTTGCAAACTACGGCAAATAAGCGGGTTGAAGCCCTCGCCAATCACAAATTCTGTTGAGCCCCCACCGATATCCACCACTAACTGCTGTCCATCAGCATGGTTAGTATGTGCTACGCCAGAGTAAATCAGGCGGGCTTCCTCCACGCCTGAAATTACTTCTACAGGGTAGGGCAGAATATCTTTCGCGGCATTAATGAAGTGGTGGGCGTTTTTGGCTTTGCGCAGAGTGTGTGTGGCCACAATACGAACCGAGTCGGGTTCGAAACCGCGTAGACTTTCAGCCACAATACGTAGCATCTTTAAACCACGTTCCATGGCTTCATCAGACAAAATATTGTCGTCGTCCAACCCCTCAGCTAACCTTACTTTTTGTTTAACGCGATGCAGAATTTGGACAGACCCAGCAACAATACGCGCTACCACAAGGTGAAAGCTATTCGAGCCAATATCTAACGCGGCTACTTTATTAACCTCACGGCTTTCAACGGTATCAAAAACGGATTCATGCTGAGTCATTTCATGCTGAGTCATTTCATGCTGAGTCATTTAAGGTTTTATTTTCCTGCTTCTTTTTCTTCTTCTTTCACAAGATAGTCGTAAATCTCTATTTGTGAACGTAATTTCTTGCGATTGCCTCGAGCAACGTACTTGTTGCTTTGTTCCTTGTCAATCACTCTCGCTTTAAGCGTATCACGGAATTGTATATCCATAATATCGACAATGCGCTGTTGCAGGTTTTTATCGTAAATAGGGCAGCCTACTTCTATGCGGTTGTCCATATTGCGGGTCATCCAGTCAGCAGAAGAAATAAACACTTTTCTCTCACCGCCGCCTTCAAATACCATCACCCTAGGGTGCTCTAAGAACCTATCGACAATAGAGATGATTTCAATGTTTTCGCTAATACCTTTTAAGCCAGGTATTATGGAACACATCCCGCGAACAATACCGCGAATTTTCACCCCTGCTTGACTGGCCCGATACAAATCATCCATTAATTCCTTATCAACAAGGTTATTAATCTTAAAGGTAATTTGCGCAGGACGGCCTTCTTTTAAATGCTGAATTTCTTGACGAATAAGTGACTGAATTCGGGTTCTCGCGTTTAACGGTGAAATCTGCAAATGCTGAAATTTATACCGGCGGAAAGGGTATTGAATAAGGTCAAATACTGCCACCGCTTCATTGGCCAATTCTTGGTTTCGAGTGAATAAACTGTAATCGGTATAGATTTTTGCGGTTTTTTCGTTGAAGTTACCCGTACCAAAATGCGCATAGTTAATCATCGCGCCACGTTCTTCGCGGGTGATCACGCAAAGCTTCGAGTGAATTTTTAAGGTTGGCACGCCGAGCACTACGCGAATACCCGCATCGGTCATGCGTTTAGACCATTCAATGTTGGCCTCTTCATCAAAGCGAGCGCGCAGTTCTACCACTACGGTCACCTTTTTACCGTTATCAACGGCATCAATGAGCGAGTTGATAATGCGAGAGTTACTGGCCACACGATAAATATTAATGCGAATAGATTTTACGCTAGGGTCGAATGCTGCTTGGCGGACAAATTCGGTAACATGTAAGAATCGGTGATATGGGTAATACAGTAGAATATCGTGGGCGGTAATGGCATCGAATACCGTATTAAATTTGGAAAAAGCATTGCTGTCGATAGCCGGCAGCGGAGCATGCTCTAAATATTCGCGGCCCACGTTTGGAAAGCCAATGAAATCTTTAAAGTTACGATAGTGCCCTGCAGCATGCATGGTATCGAGTTTTGTTATACGTAAACGCTTACGTAAATCCTGCATCATATCTTCAGGCATATCGTTGTCGTAAATAACCCGAACAGGCTCGGCAATTAAGCGCTGTTTCATGCTCTCAGACATTTTTTCTACATAACTTTCGTCAATCTCGTCATTGATAGAGTATTCGGCGTCTCGGGTCATCTTGAATGAAAATGACTCGACTTCGTCAAATTTAACAAAGCCGCGGAAAATGTCTTCCAAGCTAAGCTGAATCATGTCATCGAGCATAATAATATGCTTTTTCTTTCGACTCTTTTCCGGCGGAATAAGCATAAAGCGAGACATTTCAGACGTAGGCACCTGAATAACCGCATAGCGCGTGTTGCGGTCTTTACGGCGCAGCGCGACATACAAATAAACAGATGTGCCATTTAAACGGCTTAACAAGTCCATTTTCTTGTCAATAATGATAGGGGCTATATGGCGAAGCACCTTATTGACGAAGAAGTTACGTACCCACTGCTTTTGATACTCGTTTAATTCATGCTTTTGCAGAATATGAATATTGTATCGCGCGAGCGCTTTTAAAACGTCTTTATGAATATGGTCGAACTTGTCGGAAAGCTGAACAACCTTTTGCTGAATAATCGCCATTAGCGCGGTTTGCTTTTCCGCTTCTTCTTCGTTGCCATCATTTTGGGCAATGGTTATTTGGCGTTTTACGTCAGCAGCACGAACACGATAAAATTCGTCAAGGTTGTTGGAGTAAATACCTAAAAAACGAATACGTTCTACTACAGGGTTGTTCTTATCTGCAGCTTCCTGCAAAACCCTTTCATTAAATGCTAACCAGCTAAGTTCTTTGGGATAATATAGTTCTGGGTTATCCATAATTTATCGTTTTTTCACTTCTTAAAATGGCCAAAGACTGACATCAGTCAATGACATTACTGTGACAACCCTTAGATATAATAGGGTTAATTCGTAGTCCCTTACCTCAACGAGGTGATTTGAAACCTTTCTGTGTCGCTAGGGCCTTATTGCTTGGCCTGTATATCCACTACCAAGTCGTTCGCCAACGATTCAAGGGCGTCTTGCAACGCATCGTCATCAAACCCTTCAGGCACCGCAATAACTGCATTAGCTTTAAAGATTAAACTTCCCCAGTTAGGTGCGCTTTCGCAGCGTGATGAGAAGTTGAGGATGTTAAGGTTAAATTGGTTTAGCACCGAGGTTAACTCTTGCACTATGCCGGCTTTGTCGTTGCCCATTACATCAACGGTAAGTTGATTGGTTAATGAATTGGGCGATGTATTCACTGCCACAGACTGAACCGATAAATCGGAAATGGCATTTAGCGCGTCGACAAGTTTTTCGTTTTCGTCAGCGGGAACGTGTACTTCAACAAAGCCGGTAAACATGCCTGCCATATGTGCAAAGCTAGAGCCTTGCCAATTACCTTTGTGCTTGTAGATGCACTTAGCTAGCGTATCAACCAAACCAGGCTTGTCTTTACCCATAATACTAATAATGAGCGATTGCATGAGAAACTCCTATTACAGAATCTGTAGAAATACGTTTGCTACTGTGGTTTTACGGTAATACCATAAGCCACACTGAAAAAGCGCTACTGGTTAGTATTGTTAATAAACCTTGATAACAACAGTGTTTGAGGCTGCATACTTTAGGCGTTATTCACCGGAACTAATCCAAAAGTTTTCGCTTGCTATTAGCATAACAAAACTTACACTGCTCACCAGTGTAATTTACACCTGATAATATTATTAAATAAGAATGACTTCCTACAGCGATAGCATCAATAAAAAACGCCAGCGCAATGATAAGTGGGGGCGATATATCGTCACCGGCTTTGGTGGGCTGGTATTGCTGACGCTGGTTATCTTAATTTCGCACCTTGTTAGTCAGGCTTTACCTCTGGCGTTAGTGCCTAATATTGAGAAAGAGCACCAGCTTGCATTGCCCGAAGGTAGCCAAGTAGAAAGCGCTGGAGATTTGCTTGGCGGTCAATTAGTGGTAACTAACGGTGAAGATTGCCGTTTAAGCTTATATGGCTACAAACGTCACGATTTCGCTAAGCATCACGACTACATTCGCCCTTGTGATCATCAATTGGCGACGACCTCTTTAATGGGCGAAAATGCAATTGTGGATATTTCTGCTGGCGGGCAAGTTCGGGTGGTGCCCGTCAGATCGTTAGCGTATCGCAGTGTAATAATCGCGAATCATTCAGACCCTTTAGCTCAACCTTCAAGCCTTGTGTCCTCTACAATATCTTTTGCTCTACCGGGCAAGTATTGGTCACAAACTACGTCTTGGCAATTTGCGTTCTCATCTAAGTGGGCGGCAATAGCGCTACATACACCATCGGGGACTTTTATTCGCTGGGTGAACCAGCTTAACCCCACGCAAATGATTGATAAGTTCTTTGCCAATGTTGATAAAATACATTTGTTGCCTGGTGCACAAATGATGTTGGTAGAAAAAGAAGCACACTTGTTCCTTTCACGTCTTTTCGAAGATGAATCACAGCTCTCGCTGTTAGCGTCTTTTGATAAACTCAGCCGTAATGACATTGCTATTTTATCTCTAGAGAAAGACAGAACGTTTTTCTTACAAGATGGCACTAACCAAGTTACCCGCTGGGTATTACATCGCGATGCGAACACGCTCGGTTTCATTGAAACCTACCAGTTCCTTTTGAACGCGGACGAACGGCTGATTGATATAAAAGAGCATGCCAGTATTAATGTGGTGGCAGCGCTTACCGATAAACAACGCCTACTATTTATAAATCGAGTATCAGGTGAAGTGGTTACGACAATTGATTTGCCTGAACCCATGCAATCAATCTCTTGGTTTGGCAACCGTCTTTACGGCTATAACGATGATTCTATTTTCATTTGGCGGGCGAATAATTTAAGCGGCATTACTACGTGGCGGTCGCTATTTGCGCCGCAACATTATGAGGGATATACCGAAGCAGATACGGTGTGGCAAACCACAAACGCCACGGATTTCCAAGAGGCCAAGTTTAGTCTTACGCCGTTAATTATAGGTAGCTTGAAAGCGTCGCTACTGGCTTTGTTTATTGCTATACCGGTAGCAATAGGTGCAGCGATATACACCGCCTTTTTTGCAAAAGAGCGACTTCGCCATGCCCTGAAGCCCGCTATCGAAATGCTAGAAGCTGTTCCCAGTGTGCTTATTGGTTTTATCGCTGCCATTTGGCTAGCCCCCATGGCTGAACAGTTTCTATTTTCTTTTGCTTTTTTTCTTATTGTTGTTCCATTTGTACTCATTGCCGTGGCGTTTTTTCAACGCCCTGTTGCCGACCGCCTACCCGCTAAACTTCGACATGGCGCTGAGTTGGGCTTTGCGTTACTTGGCGTTTTTATATTGGGTTACATTAGTGTGGCATGGGCGCCAGAATGGTTCTTTAGCTTAATTAATGTAGATGGTTTTGACATGCTAGCCGCTGAGTCTGATAGCCCCATAGGAAAAACGACGATAGTGGTGGCGATAGCCTTAGGTGTGGCTATTTCACCGAGTATTTACTCCATTGCTGAAGATGCCATTGGGGGCGTGCCCGATGAGTTAAAGCATGCATCATTTGCGTTGGGCGCCACGCGGCTTCAAACCCTTAAATATATAGTACTGCATGTAGCGTTTCCGGGCATTATGGCGGCGATTATGCTGGGTTTTGGTCGCGCATTCGGGGAAACCATGATTGTGCTCATGGTGACGGGAAACACCCCAATATCGAGCTGGGGCTTAATTGAAGGCTTACGGGCATTAACGGCCAACTTAGCCATAGAATTACCCGAAGCCGATGTGTCATCTGCACACTATCAAATTCTGTTCTTTACCGCTGGCATACTGTTTGTTTTCACGTTTGTTGTAAATACGATTGCTGAATTTACTCGTCAACGCTTACGCAGTAGATCTTATTATGAATAATATGTTCAAAGGCGGCTTTAATGCCGTTCATCGCCAGTCGCTAGTGATATCGTTAACGGCGTTTTTTACTAGCTTGCTGTTAATTGCTTTGGTGAGTGTGTTGTTCCTTATTACCTTTCGTGGTGGTGCGTATTTTTGGCCTGAGCCCATTTATGATGTGACATATAAAGTTACCGGAGCCAATGAAAGTGCTAAATCCGAACATAAAATGTTCGCTCAGCTTTATATGGCAGACGAAGTAGAGCAAATATATCAAGTTCACTTTGCTGACGAACAAAGCCCTTACGGCTCACAAATGCAGTTGGCCAGTGCGGATATTATTAACAAAGAACTTGCTTACGGCAGTGCCGAAATAAAAACAAAAGATGGTCGCTTTGTATTGGGACAGCCAGAGTTTTTATCTACACCAGACAGCCGACGGGAAGACTTGTCGCTGTTTTCAGATATTCAAAACAGAGTATCGGCACTAAGTGCTCAAATTGAGAAAATTAGACGCGAGCGACTATCGCCCATTCATGAATCTTTGGCATCACTAGATAGCAAAGGTGTTGATCAAAATGCACCGGCAAGAGAGCGCTTAGAGACTCAGTTTGAACGCTGGCAGCATGAAGTTATTCATCTAGAGGAAGAGCGAGACGAATACGAACTCAGCGTCACTTTTGCCAATGCGCAAGCGTACGCTATTCGGGTGTCGGAAATTAAAAGCGTCGATTATGTAAGCCAGCTTAGCTATTTTGAAAAATGGCAGGTGGCATTTAGTCGTATTGCTACCTTCCTTACTGATTCTCCGAAACAGGCGAATACGTCTGGCGGGGTATATCCCGCGCTATTTGGCACCGTGCTAATGGTATTTTTGATGACCATTATAGTGACGCCTTTTGGCGTACTTGCGGCTATTTATTTAAGCGAATACGCGCCAGATACGCCGTTTACCACTGCCATAAGAATAAGCGTTAGCAATATGGCGGGCGTACCATCAATTGTTTATGGGGTTTTTGGTTTAGGCTTTTTTGTTTATACCTTGGGTGGCAATATAGATGCACTTTTCTTTGCTGATAAATTGCCAGCGCCCACTATGGGAACCCCAGGTGTGTTCTGGGCAAGTTTAACCATGGCTATCTTAACCTTGCCAGTCGTTATTGTTGCCACCGAAGAAGGCTTGCGGCGGGTACCAGAAGGGTTAAAACGGGGAAGTTATGCCCTTGGCGCCACTAAGGTAGAAACTATTGCTAAAACCATTCTTCCCATTGCGTCACCCGGAATAATGACAGGCGTCATATTGGCAATCGCTAGGGCGGCAGGCGAAGTCGCGCCCCTCATGCTGGTTGGCGCGGTGAAATTTGCTCCTACGCTACCTATAGATGGAGAGTTCCCGTATCTGCATTTAGAACGTCAATTCATGCACTTGGGCGTACTTATTTATGATGGCGCTTTTCATAGTCATACTGATGCGAAGAATTCTTCAATGATGTTTGCCGCCTGCTTGCTACTGCTAATAGTGGTATCTGTATTGAATGTGCTGGCAGTTATACTAAGAACGCGGTTAAGAAAGCGCTATTTACAAGGGTAACCTTTTACATGCTGAAGTTGTTTGAACGCAATACGCTCAACGTGGCCGACATCACTGATGACACCACGGCTATCGATGTGCGTAACCTTAATTTATGGTTTGGAAATAAGCATGTGCTTAACGACATTTCTATGCGTATTCCAAAAAACAAAATCACCGCATTAATCGGGCAAAGTGGGTGCGGGAAATCTACCTTGGTTAATTGCTTCAATAGGCTTAACGATTTGTACGATGGCTGCAAATACGAGGGTGAAATTAATATTGGTGGTCGCAACATCAATAGTAAAAAAGTGAACGTGTCGCGGCTGCGTACCCAAGTAGGTATGGTATTCCAGCGGCCTAATCCTTTTCCCATGAGTATATACGATAACGTATGTTACGGACTTCGCCTGCAAGGCATTAAAACTCGTCGCCATCTAGACGATGCGGTAGAAAGCGCATTAAAAGAAGCAGCGTTATGGGATGAAGTTAAAGACAGGTTGTTTGAGTCGGCTAATGCATTATCCGGTGGTCAGCAACAGCGCCTTGTTATTGCCAGAGCGCTAGCACTCAAACCCGACATTTTGTTGTTAGATGAGCCTACCTCAGCGCTAGACCCATTAACGACCTTATTCATTGAGGAGTTGATGGCTGAGCTTAAGAAGCGTTGTACTATAGTGATTGTTACCCACAATATGCAGCAAGCCTCTCGAGTTTCAGATTACACGGCGTTCTTCCATCAGGGGCGATTGGTTGAATATGCAGACAGCGATTCGCTATTCACTATGCCAGAGAAGAAACAGACTGAAGATTATATTACTGGCCGCTACGGCTAATTAGCAAAATCAGCAGTAGTGAATAGGAGCGATACAATGCGTCAGGTTGCACTTAATACCCATATTTCCGGAACCTTTAATATTGAGTTGGAAAATTTAAGAAACTCGGTATTAACCATGGGCGGCGAAGTAGAACAGCAATTATTAGATACCTTAAAAGCGCTTAAATTAAACCACCCTGGCTTGGCAGAAAAAGTGGTGTTGAATGACCTTAAGATTAACTCTATGGAAATCCAGATAGATGAAGAATGTATTCGAATTATCGCCAAGCGCCATCCTACGGCAAGCGATCTGCGCTTAATCATGACCATTTCTAAAGCCATCACCGACATTGAAAGAATGGGCGACGAAATAGAACGTATCGCTAAGCTGGTCACCCGTAATAAATTACCCAGCTCTGACACTATTAAAAGCAGCATGTTGTTAATCGGCGAACGTGTAGCGGCGATGATGCGGGGTACGTTCGATGCGTTTGCGCGTCAGGATGAAAGTGCAGCCTTGGCGGTGTATAAACAAGACAACCGAATAGACAGCGAATATAAACGCCTGCTTACCTACACCACCACAGAAATGGAAAAAACCACAGAAGATATGCAAGACTGGCTAGACGTGTTGTGGGCCATGCGTTCCTTAGAGCGGATTGGAGATAGGTGTAAAAACGTGTGCGAATACGTAGTTTATTTAACCAGGGGGACGGATGTAAGGCATACGCCGCTAGAAAACATTCATCAAAAGTTAGAAGATTTGAGTTAAAAAATGCTCAAAAACTGTCACAAAACCGCAACACTTGCCCAAATTATCATCGTATGAATTTAATTCCGTTGCGTTTTCTGTTTTTTCGTAGATTTTCACTATGGCTCTGCAGACGATTACGCTATCATGCGCCGCAGCAAAGTATAATTCGTGCAAAAAATAATCTAAGCCTTTGCTAAGAATCGTTTTGCCGTGTAACTATCATTTTTTGTCTTCATCATAGCCGTACATTTGTCGGGTGATGTGGCAGTAGCTAGCTTAAATCGCGTAAAGATCAGGAGCGGTTATCCGTGGAATTTTTCGAGAGTTATGGTCTCATTCTTATTCTCCTTGCTGCCGGTGTCGGCTTCATTATGGCTTGGGGTATTGGTGCAAATGACGTCGCCAATGCAATGGGAACATCTGTTGGTTCTAAAGCGTTAACAATAAAACAGGCAATTGTTATTGCCATGATTTTTGAGTTCGCCGGAGCATACTTGGCGGGTGGGGAAGTAACCTCTACCATTCGTAAGGGTATTATTGATCCAGAGTATTTTTCCGCTATTCCTGAGTACCTCGTACTCGGTATGATTTCGTCTCTGTTTGCAGCAGGTATATGGTTAGCCTTTGCATCTTGGCTAGGATGGCCTGTATCTACTACGCATTCTATTATTGGCGCTATTATCGGCTTTACCGCAACTGGCGTTAGTATGGACGCGGTAGCATGGGGCAAAGTAGGCGGCATTGTTGGTAGTTGGGTAGTGACGCCAGCTATTTCGGGCATTATTGCATACCTTATTTTCATGAGTGCCCATAAACTTATCTTTGAAACCAAATCTCCGTTTGAAAATGCCAAGCGTTATGTTCCGTTCTATATGGCACTAGCAGGCTTCATTATGTCGCTAGTTACCATTAAAAAAGGGCTTAAACACGTGGGCTTAGAAATGAGCGCCGTGAACGGTTATATATTGGCTGTGATTATCGCTATTATATTAGCCATAATTGGTAAGTGGTTTATTGGTCGCATGAAGTTCAGCGGTTCAGAAGACGCTGATTTACAAGCTGCCAATGTGGAAAAAGTGTTCGCCTTACTCATGGTTGTTACTGCCTGTTGTATGGCATTTGCGCATGGTTCAAATGATGTTGCTAACGCTATTGGGCCATTGGCTGCGGTAGTGAGTGTGGTGACATCTGGCGGTGAAATTAATGCCAGTGCCAACCTCGCATGGTGGATTTTACCGCTTGGTGGTTTGGGTATTGTGCTTGGTTTAGCCATATTCGGTCACCGCGTCATTAAAACTATCGGCCAAGGTATTACTCACCTTACGCCAAGCCGTGGTTTCGCGGCCGAATTAGCGGCAGCTACTACTGTAGTGATAGCGTCAGGAACCGGTCTTCCTATTTCAACTACGCAAACCCTTGTGGGCGCGGTGTTAGGTGTGGGGCTGGCCAGAGGCGTGTCTGCGCTTAATCTCGGCATCGTAAGAAATATTGTGGTGTCGTGGATTGTTACCCTGCCTGCAGGCGCAATTCTTTCCATTATTTTCTTCTTCGCACTGAAGGCAGCTTTCGGCGTTTAATTGCCTATTAAGATTTGAAAACAAAAACCGCGTTTAACGCGGTTTTTGTTTTTTTAATAACGCGTATATTTAAATAGCGCGGAAGCCCGCGCTATTTTGTATTCGCTACTCTTCAGCCTGTTCAGATTCATCAAGCTTGATGGGAGAGTCAAACCCCTCGGGCTTAATGCCTACCACCGCGCAGTTAAGTTGTTGAATAGTCTCTTCTGCCGTACCGCCCATAATAAAGCCTGGAACGCCAATACGGGCCACAGTACCCATTACAATAACATCAGTATTAAGTGATTTTGTGGTAGCCGCTATCTCTCTACGAGGATAACCATGCACAATATGCTTTTCAGGTTGCAAGAAGTCGATAATGTCAGGGGCTAGTTCACTTTCTAATTCGCTTAATAACGATTCGAGGGCTTGCTCTCTCTCGTCATGAATTTTGGCGAGGTCGGTTTCCATTTGGTCATTGTCTACGGTAATAAAACCATCTCGTACGATGTTCTCCGGGACTGCATCAAAAACATGCACAATATGAAGCTGTGCAAATTCCAACATAGCGATGCGGGCGGCATGGCGTAATATATCTAAATTAAGCTTTTTGCGAATTGAGATTTCGTGTTTAGGGTAGTGATAATTTAAATCGAGTGCCGCCACCACGTTTTTATATTGGCTACGGTTTTTCTTACTTAACACCCAAACCGGACAGGGGCATTTACGAAACAGGCGTATATCTAACCCGCCAAATAGGCGGTCTAAAAAGCCTTCTTCGCTTCGTTTAATAACCAAGTCGTAATGGTGTCTTAGCACGTCGGTTACAATATCAATCAGTGGGTGTCCGATTTTGACTACGGTTTGCACGGGGTACTCTTTCGACCATGTTTCTTCCTGCTCGGTAAGCCAATTTCTTGCCTGAGACTCCAAAGATTGGTGTGAGTCGATATAGGCAAATGACTCCATTACCATATTTGCATTAGGGGGCAGGGCTTCTAAGGTAAGCATAATGGTTAGTGATGCTTGATTGCTCTTTGCAATATGAATGGCCTGGGCAACCACATCGTCTTGGCGATGTGAGTCACTGAGTACACATAAAATATTAGTAAAATGGCTGTCCATAGAAATCCTTAGCTATTGAGGCGCTATACGTTCTTATTCTTCATCCTAACGCTTGATTTGCAAGCTTGCTACCTTGAAAGCATGATTTACATCATAACAAAGTGCGATTTCATAAAAGGGTAATAACCGTATTCTTATTGGGTCTTTTGTAATCTTTGTGCTAGATTAAAACCTAATTTCCTAATCAGTAAAGAGTTGTTATGAAGTGGCCTAATCTCAAACACTTACATTACCTAGTTACCCTATATCAAGAGCAGCATTTTCACCGCGCTGCCCAGCGTTGTAATGTAAGCCAATCTACATTGAGCACGGCAATTCAAAACCTAGAAGAACATTTTGGCAGCCAGTTGCTGGAACGGGAGCACAAGACTTTTGTGTTTACTTCATTGGGGTTAGATATTGTTGAACGAAGCAAGTTGCTGCTGCAAGAAGCCGGTGAGCTGGTGGAATACGCACAAAATGCAGGGAATTGGCAACGAGGTACACTGAAGCTAGGTGTTATCCCCACCATCGCGCCATTTTTGTTTGAAGGCATGCTGGGAGCATTTAACGCCTTCTTGCCTGACATCAACGTAGAGATGCAAGAAGACACTACGGAAAAGCTGCTTCAGCAGTTAATTGATGGGCGTTTAGACTTACTTATTTTAGCGTTACCGATGGAAACGCCAGGGTGTAAGCAAATGGTATTGGGGCACGACCCTTTCCATCTTGTGGCCCATGAAGAAATGGCTGACAAATTGCCCGACCCCGTCGATATTTCTTCTTTACCCAAGAAGAGTATTTTCTTACTGCAACAAGAGCACTGTATGACCGGCCACGCGGTTAGTGCATGTAACCTTCAGCACAGCGACCAAATAAGCTCTGTAGCTGCCAGTAGCTTGTACACTTTGGTACAGCTTGCAAACAGTAAAATGGGTTATACCTTCTTACCCGAGCTTGCCATTAACCAATCTATCTTGGCACACACCAACTTAAAAAGTTTTGCCGCCGAAGAGCAAGGCTTTAGAGAAATAGGTTTAGTGTGGCGTTCAGGCACTACGCGTATGCAATTGTTTCGTCGTATTGGCGAAATCATCTCTCCTCTTCTACCTGTTCCCACCCTTAAATAATGTTTTTGGCGAAAAAGTTTCAAACTTTTTCGCCCACTGCGTCGACTGTAAGAGTAGGGAATATAAAAAAACACCTATATCGCGGGGAACGCAGTGTTCATAAAACGGGATGAAAAACTCGTACAACAAGCATTAAAAGGCAACAGAAAAGCGTGGTTCACGCTTATTTCGCGCTATGAAACGGCCATGTACCAATACGGTATCCGCATGACCGGAAATAGCCATGACGCCTCTGATTTGATGCAGGATATTTTTGTCTCGGTTTATCGAAGCCTGGCGAATTATCGCGGCGACGGCACATTTAAAAGCTGGCTGTATCGAATAGCCCATTGTCGATGTATGGAGCTGTACCGAAAGCGAAAAGCGTTTACCGATATCGATGATATTTCAGAGCCTCTATGTGAGACATCATGCCCTGAAATGCAGCTTACCAGCGACCGTCAGAGTCGGGCGGTAACGCAAGCTATGCAAGCTTTGCCCTTGGCACAAAAAGCGGTGGTGGAGCTGAAATTTTTTGGGCAGTTCACTTTTGAAGAAATTGCAGAGCAAATGGATATTTCGGTTAATACCGCCAAGTCGCGTTTGTATAGCGCACTAACCAAATTAAAGTTGGAGTTGGAATAAATGAATCAACCTGACCATACCAATGAAGCATTAATTATCGCGTGGGTAAACAACAGCCTTACCCAAGAACAGAAAGCGACATTTTCTAAAAAATACGCCCAAGATAGCGTGTTTGCCGCCGCGGCTGATAATGCCAGTGCTCTGGCAGGCTGCGCGAGTGAATTTGTTGCGCCCCCAGTGCCTGATTGGAATAAAGCACAGCTATTTCCAGCACAAGATAAATCGAGTTGGTTTCAGTGGCAAGGCTTTCCTGCACTGGCTTGTGCGCTATCCGCGGTTGCCATTGTATTGGTGTTTACGGGTATGCCCAATAAAGATAATGGGCAGTTACTAACGGCGCAAACACCAAGCAATGTAGATGCCGAGCAGCTATCAAGCTTGGTTGCCGAACAAGTACGTGTGCAAGTGCGCCAGCAAGTAAAACAGCAGCGGGAAATGTACCAAGAAGCGAATCAAGTGTTGTTTAAAGAATATGCACAATCACTTGCTGCACAGCAACAACAAACGAGTGCCGAACTCACTCAGTATTTATTGGCCTCTAGTCGAGAGGCGCGTAAGCAAGACTTTGCTGAGTTACTTCAATTTATTAACGATCAGCGCATTGATGATCAGCGATTTTACGCCCGTCAGTTCAGTAAATTACAAGATGAAATTGATGGCATAGGTATGGGATATAGCGTTGTGCTTCCCAACTCGAATTCAGCGTCTCCAGTAGACGAATAACCAATAGGTAGCCCTTATGAAAAGACTATTATCTCTTTGCTTACTAACCAGTGTTAGTGCGTTAACCTTTGCCCAAAGTAATGCTACTTCTTATGCGTCTTTGTCAGATGAATTGGAAATTATGTCGGGCGTAATGAATACCGCTTTTCGCCAAAACGCCAACCCAAAAGGGTGGCGAGTATCGCGACTAGAAAGCAGTTATCTAGCGGGGCAGGGGGCAGTATTCACCGTGTCAGTACGCGGCAAAAGTGCTGATTGGATCCACGATATAGAAACCATGGTGGAAGGAATGCCAACCCCTCCAGCAGCGCCGGTTGCCCCAGAAGGTGGTGGTATTGTTTTTGAGCTAAGCCGTGAATGGGAAGATTTTGCAGGCGAAGCAAGCCGTCGAATTGCCGAGGTTTTTGAAGATAACAACGACCATATACATGATATCCGCTCTCGCTCTAGAGAATTAGCGTGGGAAACTCGCGAGCTAGAGCGCCGCAAGCGCGATATGTCTTTTGAATTAAGACAAGCTGATGACGATAGAAAAGAAGCGCTTGAAAAAGAAATGCAGGAAATTGAATCGTCTTTAGCATCTATAAGTGCGCAGTCAGCAGAGCTCGAAGAAGAGGTGCGTCATTTAGAAGGTGAGCGGCAAGCGAAACTAGCTAAGCAAAAAGAAAGTCGTCAGCAAGCCTATCGTTCATTTTTGGCTAATTTTGAAGCCAGCATTGGTAGCACATTTTGCCGATTTGGCGCAGGACTTCGGGGGTTACCTGAAGGAGAGCACGTCAGCATGATATTAAAAGACTTTGAATACGGCGATGATAACAACAAACACGACCGAATTTATGTGTTTAGCAAAGCGAATATAAAAGCGTGCGTGCAAGAGCGGATTGACGCCGAAGCGCTATTAACCAGCGCTACTATTTATACATTCTAGCTGTACTTTCACAACCAGCGCTAACTAAGGGGCGGTATGACCGAGTTCTGCTGCCCATTGTAGTTCGCCCCGCGACAACCCATTCGCCGAACTTGCCCCAAAGCTATGTAATGCACTGTATGCACTGTTTGAAGGCACGCGGCAATAATGACATAAGGCATAAAACAGTAAGCTACAGCGATGCTGTGAACCATCACAGTGTAAGTACACACTGGCGCCTTCAGTTAGCATCTGCGACAGTTCGTGCAGATATTGATGCAAGTGAACATCATCGGTAGGTGAATCTGCTGAAGGGTGTAAAAAAGGCAGCCATATCCATTCTAACCCGGCTGCTTTAGCACCATCGCGAATAATAGGGGCGTCTTCCTCTCCAGTTTGTACCGTAGCAAGGTGAGTCACACCCAACCCTTTTAATCTTGCATAGGTGTCTGATGTCGGTTTTTGCCCCAGACAGATTTTGCCAGCGCTAAGTGAAAACCACGCAAGAGAGATTTGGCTATTTGTACCTTGAGATACAGATGGTGATTCGTTTTTATTCATACCACATAATAATATATTGAGAAATAATGGCAGCTGCACCCGCCTAATACGAACACATGCCAAATAGCATGAGTGTATTTTACCTTTTTCGCCACATAAAAACATACCCCAAGGCTAAAGCACAAACCACCCGCGACCAGTAACCACAAACCCGCCCCTGGTAGCGCAACATACAACGGGTAAATAAGCCCAATGGCAATCCATCCCATCAATAGGTAAGTCATTACGGATACTTTTGGAAAGCGGTGCTTAGCAACAAGTTTAAAGGCAACGCCACCTATTGCTAAACACCAAATTACCGCCGTCATGGTAATACCAAGCACGCCGCCAATAGACACTAATAATAAAGGTGTGTAAGTACCTGCTATCAGTAAATATATTGCGCTGTGGTCGAATAGCTTTAACCAGCCCTTTGCCCTATGGTGTGATGTTGCATGATAAAGGGTAGAGCTCAAAAACATAAGAATGAGGGTAGCGCCGTATATCGCACCGGCAGTAATGGTTAGTGTGTTATCTGCACGGTAGAGCAGAAATACCATGCCTACAGTGGCAGCAATAAAACCAACACCGTGACTAATACTATTCAGCCATTCTTCAAGTACTGAATAGGCTTTTGCCGTAATGTTTGTCATGATTTCCTCCAACTCTGCTTTCATCTAGCGGCCGAACTGATACTTTTTGCACCTAAGCGTTCATCATTCGTATAGCCCACGCGCTTTCAGCGTACACTTGTTCGCTCAAGTATAACAGATGCGTAATCGGCGAGTATTACAATTTTAAATTGCACGTTAATGAAAACCTGATCTTAAGTATCTTTGATACTAAAAAATATTCGTCACTTATTTCATTGCGTTTGTGCGATTGAATGACAATCAGTAAATGTGTTGAATGTAGCGTCTTGGTTAGGTATTGAGGCTAGGTACTTGAAGCGAACATTTGAGCCAGATATTTGGTGGGCTGGAGTATCAATGAGGGTAAGGTAAGAAACTTAAGTCGGTTTACTATTACTGATTGTCGCTGCTATCTAACCCTTCAGGTTCGGCAAACATCAGATAATCATCGGGTGCCGCGACCTTATTCTGCTTAGCTTTATACATGGCGATATCTGCTAACTTTATTAAGGTATTCATGTTGCGACTCATGCGAGGGTAAAAAGCAACGCCCACGCTCATAGAGACAACAGTGGGGGTTGTATCATCATTAAAATAAAACGGCTGCTTAATTCCTTCATTCACCTTTGATATGACTGTTTCAACCGCCTTTTCGTCTTCGGCCTGTAAAAGCAGTACAAATTCATCGCCCCCCCAGCGCACTGCCACATCAACTTTACGGATTTTGTCTCTTAATTGTTCAGATACGAAGATAAGTACTTCATCGCCCGCATCGTGACCGAAAATATCATTTACGGCTTTAAAGCCGTTCAGGTCAATTAACGCGAGTGCAAAGTGATGGCCTTTATTCATCAACTTAGCAATGAGCTTTTCACCACCATTTCGATTGTATATGCCGGTTAGTGAGTCGAAGTCTGCTTGCAGTGCCAGATTTTGCAGTTCACGTTTTCGAGTTGAAATATCATTGAAGGTTATTTGATAAAAACGCTCGCCCTCTTCAGTCATCAACGGGCTGGCAATCAATTGAACCCAAATGGCGGTTTTATTAATCCCTGACTTCAGTTTAAATTCGCCAGTGGCAAACTCGTTACGGGAAAACGCTTCTAGCAGTGAGGTTTTTATTGCAGCAGGGTTTTCAAATAATTCTTCTAACAGTTCTCCATAGTCCTGTTTTTCTTCAAGGCCAATTTTTACAACAAGATCTATAAAAGCTTTATTCCTAAGTTCTATTATTCCACTTTCAGTCATTAACACCGTGGCTGACTTCGCATTTTCAAAAAGCATCCTAAAGCGCTTTTCCAAAAACTCAATTTCTTCTCTTAATTGCCTTTCTTGGGAGAACTGCTCTTCGACTTTACTTAACAGCTGATTGGTATCATGTACAAAAGCACCAATTTCACTGTCAGTGTGGTATTCAGGCACCGCAATACGCTGCGCTGTGCCTGGGGTAATTTCATGCAGTGAACGTCCCACACGAAGCATGGGGGAAATAATGATGTAGTAAGTAATGACTAAGGCAACAATACCCACAACAAGCGCTTCTACGTACAGTGAATAACTATTGTCGTTACTTATTTTCTCGGCTTGATGGATAATATGGTTAAAGTTTGGGTATATGTTGACCTCAGCTAATGCTTCTTCTGGTATGAAAGGGTGTCGGACTAGAAATACCCGAGGTTCTATGTTTTTGTTAATCGCATCGGTAACGTTGAGCTGATAATACAGAGCGTCACTTTTGATAGACGCCGCGAGAATTTTGTCACTTTTAACCAATCCATTTATCGCTTCTTTGGCTAAATCTTCTTCTTCTAAAAATGCCGCTATGGACGCGGTTGCACCAACTGTTCGATAAAGTTCTTCGATATCGTGGTTTGCTTCATCAAGCTCGTTCTCGTATGTGGCGCGGTAAAAAAACTCTGCGGTAGTTAACACTATCAACATGGCGGCAGCCACCAAGAAAAGTGCAAAACGAAAACCTAGACCACGAATATTAATCAAAACGATACACTACCTTCATCTTGTCGGTAACATAAGACTCGTAAACATAAGCTAAAGCGGACTCATCCTCTTCAAGTCGCTGCTTAACATCATCTATTGTCAGTTCGATTTCAGGCGGTTTAACGCGACCTGAAAATTTTAACCTAGACCAATAGGCATTCACGCGAGCAGGGGGTAAACCGACTAATGCCTCGTAAAATTCTGCTTTAAGTTTAGCCTCAACTTCAATGTCGATTGGCGTCGCTTGTTTACCATTAGGAAACGCAGAATACTTGCCCATAAATAGATTAATTAAGCCTTTTTTATCCAGTACTTCCACGTCATTTTTCTGATTTGTAACGACAACAATATTCTCTGACGTGTATGCAAAGCAAGAGACGCTGTGTAGTGCTATCAGCGCAGTAAGGATGAGGGGGACGGGGCTATAAAATTTCATATTAGCCCTTAAAAACTATAACTTAGAGCAAAAAACAGGGTATGCGCCACGTTATCATCTTCATCATTAACAACTAGCCCCTCACGGGCTCTCAGGCCGCTACCTCTTGCATTTATATCGGTTCGCTCAAGTTGTACTTTAAACGCGAGGTTTTCTTTTAAATCCCACCGCCAGCCTAAAGAGAATGAATGCTGATGATGTGCCAACGTACTGGCGACTTCTTCCACTAAGGTGGCTAATTCGGATGTACTTTTATTAATCGGAAAGCCTGGCTGTTCTTGGCTAAGGTAATAAGCGTCTGTTTTTACAAATGAATATAAAGCGTAGAAGGTATGCGCACCATAGAGATAACTTATATTCACAAATCCATTTAAAGAGTGCCTTAATGCAATTGAGTCAGAATCAATATGTGACAGCTCGCCAGATATTTCCCAATCGCCGAGATAGCGATTTAGATAAACAGAAGTGTATTGAATAGTTGCACCGCGTAAACTCAATGAGTTCGCAAAAGTGGTGGCGCCACTCCAAAACGGTTGCAGTTGCGCAACCGATGTCGCCACGAGCGCGGTGTCTCCATTATCATTTTTTGCTTCGGTTTGGGTGTGTTTGAATGCAATGCTCCAATCAAATGCTACAAACTCAATGCCTATTGAGCGCAAATCATTAAAGGTTATCGGGTTATAATCATTTCTGGTAAAGTCACTTTCTCCTCGGCCCCAGAAGGCCTTAATTAGTAAGTTAAAATCGCGGTAGGGTTTAAGGTAGCTGATATCCGCCCCATCAAAACTTCTGGTTGGAACAATACCATAAACCTCTGTAGGCACTTTCACCCAAGGGTAGGCGATTGATACGTCTCTGGTATCACTAAAGTGAAAGATATCGGCGGCGAGTCTCCCGGCTCTTACTTGCCACGAAGGAGTGATGTCATATCTTAAAAAGGCCATCTGCGTGATTGAGCCTAGGTTTTGTTCATCCTGCTCTCGATAAACAAATTGCCCAACAAAATCGAGGTTCCGTGAAAAACTGTAGTCGAACTGCACGCCAATTAAACTCAAAGGCTTAAAGGCAAAACCATCTTTCTTAGCTATCTCCGCTTGTGAACGATCGGTACGAAACTGATGATTACGAGTGTCAGCGGTTGCCGAAGCTAGCGTGGCAAACCCACTTACTTTTAGCTTGTCTTGTTCAGCTAAAACGCTAAAAGTTGTCAGCAAGCTCATCATTACCACAATGAGAGAAAACTGCTTTTTTATCATTTATGAATACCTGCTTCGTAGTCTGGTCTTTATTACTGTGACAAACGTTTATATTTTTGAATTTTGACAACTACAAGCATAGTAAAGAAACAAAAAAAAACGACTGATAAATCAGCCGTTTTTTATGAGTAGGTTAAAAAAGCAGTTGCAATGAGTTTTTAGTACCATACATCCACTGACTTTTGTAGCCTAGTAAGGCGTGCCAGCAAATGATCGGCATGGAAAATCTATAAATGCGAGCGTCATTGCTGCAAGTGCCCAGATTGAACCTGACTTTTTTTCGGTGACTGGTCCATTACGCCTTTCTTAGCCAGATACATTTCAATCAACGTTAAAGCACCCTTGTAGTTTATCCATTAATACAACAAGTTGCTTCGCTTCAGTTTTCGACATGCCATCTAGTTTGCATAGCATTTGCGCAGGCACATCAAGCGCTTTCAGCTTGGCGTTTTCACCTGCTTTCGACAGCACTACGCGGCGTACACGCTTATCATGTTCATCTTTAACCACACTCAATAATTCTTTTTGTTCTAGCTTTTTAAGGATCAGTGTCATAGCGCCGCCGTCTATCACGGTTTTATCGAGTAGCTCGGCAATGGTCACATTAGACTGTTCCCACAAAGCCATCATCACAACGTACTGTGGATAGGTAATATCAAGGCTTTTCAGTAGGGGACGATAGGCGCGAGTAAATGCATTAGATAGCGTATAAAAACGATGGCACAACTGACTTTCTAACTTAAGTGTGTCGGGCCCAAGCGCTTCCGATGAAAGTGCTTCTGATGAGAGCGCTTCAGCCCCTAAATCGCCGTGCATATATTCATCAAGCCTAGCTTTGTCAGACATGCGTGCTCCAGAAAGGATGTAGAGAGTAAAAAGATTATGATTAATATTTTGCATGCAAAAGACTTGATCTACAAGCCGCATTAGTGTTAATTTATTTTGCATGCAAAATAAATTGCATTTCTCATTCATCACTTATGTTCAATTGAATACTTAATTTGAGCAAGACCAAAGAGGATTTATACAATGCACACACTTCAACAGGTGGTTTATACCGGCACAGCAACGGCAACAGGCGGTCGTGAAGGTACAGCAAAATCAAGCGACGGAAGCTTAGACGTTACTCTTTCAACACCAAAAGCACTAGGTGGCGCGGGTGGCAGTGGCACTAACCCAGAGCAAATGTTTGCAGCTGGCTATTCAGCATGTTTCATTGGTGCGCTCAAGCATGTCGCTGCGGCTGAAAAAGTTAAACTGGGCAGCGATATTAGTGTAACTGGCGATGTATCAATTGGACCTATCGAAGTCGGTTTTGCTATTGCAGTAAAATTAAGTGTCGACTTGGGCGATATGGAGAAATCTGTAGCAGAGAGCCTAGTGGCAAAAGCGCACCAAGTATGCCCATACTCTAATGCCACTCGTGGCAATATTGATGTGCAAATTTCAGTAGCGTAAAACGCCTACTATTCGCTTTTTCCTGACCTCCTCCCTCACTAAATAATCACACTGCAATATACAGGTGGGGAAGGAGGTAAACGACAATTTAACTTTTGGTGTTGTAGCTTGTCGTTTTGGACTTAAGCATTAGGCTACTTCTTTGTTATTATGATTAAGACAGAAAAAATAACAGGAAGTATTATGAAGAATATAGGCTGGGTAGCCATTTGTGCGCCAATGTTGTTTGCGTGTAGCGAACAACCCTCACAAGAAATTACAACACCATCAACGGTTTCTGATAGCGCGGATAGCAAAATTGCTGCCGAGAGCGCAGTATCTAAAGTAGATGTGATCAGTGAAATAGAAGCGGGTAAAGATTACCACTCATTCGCCAACCCATCCGAAGTACGGGTAACCCACTTAGATTTAGACCTAACGGCAGATTTTGAAACGTCAAAATTATCCGGCAGTGCTACATTAACCGTTGAGCGCAGTGCGCCTAACTTCAATACGGTTGTTCTTGATACCCGTGCACTGGATATTACATCGGTAACCGTTAACGATGAAGCCGTGCCTTTTGATATGGGCGACGCCGATCCTGAACTTGGCACGCCACTTTCTGTTGAATTGCCTGAAGGTGCAGACAAGCTAACGATTGCTTATTCTACCTCGCCTGAAGCGTCGGGTGTACAGTGGTTAACCCCAGCGCAGACCGCTGGAAAGCAACATCCTTTCTTATTTACCCAAGCCCAAGCTATGCATGCGAGAAGCTTTATTCCACTGCAAGACTCTCCACAAGTTCGGGTAACCTACACGGCCACTATTCATACACCTGAAGCTTTATTGGCAGTGATGAGTGCTTCTAACGATCCTACTACGGCTCGTGATGGTGAGTACTCGTTTACTATGCCGCAGCCTGTACCGTCTTACTTAATTGCATTGGCAATTGGTGATTTGAAATTTAAGCCAATGGGCGAGCGCACGGGCGTTTATGCTGAACCTAGTGTGTTAGATGCCGCGGCGAAAGAGTTTGAAGATACCGAGGCCATGTTAGAAGTTACAGAAAAAACCTATGGTCCGTATCAATGGGATCGTTACGATTTACTGATTTTACCGCCTTCTTTCCCGTTTGGTGGTATGGAAAACCCACGCTTATCGTTTATTACGCCTACCGTTATCGCTGGCGATAAAAGCTTAGTGTCACTAATTGCGCATGAATTAGCGCACAGCTGGTCAGGTAATACGGTGACCAATGCCACGTGGCGTGACCTGTGGTTAAACGAAGGTTTCACCACCTATTTAACCTACCGTATTATGGAAATGATATACGGCCACGAGCGATTTAAAAAAGAAGCGGTGTTGGGGTACCAAGATTTACAAAACGACATACAAGCCCTAAACGAAGAAGATGAAATTTTAGCAATCGATCTTCGCGGAAGAAATCCAGACGATGTTTTCTCTAATATTCCTTACGAGAAAGGCGCGCTCTTTTTACGTGAAATTGAAAACAAAATTGGCCGTAAGAATTTCGATGCTTTTTTAATGCAGTACTTTGAAGATTTTGCGTTTAAGAGCATCACCACTGATACGTTTTTGGCCTATTTGGATGAAACCTTATTGGCACAATACCCAGATAAGTTGAGCAAAGCACGTATCGATACGTGGGTATTCGAGCCTGGAATTCCTGAAGGGGCACCTGTGCCAGTGTCTGATGCCTTCGATAAAATCGATACCACTCGCAGTGCCTGGTTAGCCGGTGAAGTCGAAGCGGTAAATATAGATACCGAGCTATGGACTGTGCACGAATGGTTATACTTCTTAAACAATATGCCAAATGAACTATCAGCGCAGCAATTAGCTGAATTAGATGCGGCGTTCTCGTTAACCACCACGCAAAATAACGAAATAGCCCATAGTTGGTTGATGATAGCGGTGGCAAATGAATACAAACCGGCCTACGACAGATTGTACGAGTACCTTGTTAAGATTGGTCGTAACAAGTTAGTTAAACCGCTGTATCGCGAGTTATCGAAAACCCCAGAAGGCAAAGCATTTGCTAAACGTGCGTTTGAAGAAGCAAAACCGGGTTATCATCCTTTAACCATAAGAGCCAATGAAGGCTTTGTGGAGTAAAAGCGATCTTTACAAGTCTTAAGGCGTAGAACTAATTAGGTAGCATCGGTAGCACTAGCGGGATTGTTAGCGCTACTGATGACTCATATTACCAATGTAATTGGTTCATGTAGCTAATACGCAATTAAGGAGACTGTATGTATACGCAAAAACTACAACCTGATTCTTCATTTCCCGATGTGCAAGTAACGCTGAGCACGGGTGAGGCTGTTTCATTAAGCAACAAACGTGAAGGCTGTGATTGGAAAATGGTGGTCGTTTATCGTGGCAAGCACTGTCCAATCTGCACCAAATACTTAAACGCGCTTGAAGACTACAAAGGGCGTTTGTTAGCGCTAGGCGTTGATCTAATCGCGGTATCTGCTGATAGTCAATCTCAGTTGAAAGAGCACCTTGAAGACCTATCAATTACGTTCCCTATTGCTTCGGGCTTAAGTGAAGAAGATATGAAGGGGCTAGGTTTATACATCTCGGTGCCTCGCAGCGAAAAGGAAACCGACCACAATTTCGCTGAACCTGCCTTGTTTATTTTAAATCAAGACAACACAATTCAAATCAGTGAGTTGGCGAATGCACCTTTTGTACGCCCTGATTTAGAACAGCTGGTTTCAGGTTTGGAATTTATTCGCGATCCAGAAAATGATTACCCCATTCGCGGCACCTTTAGCGGATAGCCTTGATGGATAGCGTTAATGAATAGCTTTGACGGCGACTAAAATTGCTGTTTGAGTAATTCTTTTAGAACCCAAAAGCCCGCTAAGCGGGCTTTTTTATGCTTATCACAACTACGTGTTATAAATGTAAGAAAAAGCTGGGAACACCCACACTCTTTAGGTGCTGTCAGGGCGTGTAAAATCAATTGCCATGGCGGCAGTTTTTTCTTGAAACTCGTCGATAGTGTGACTTGGTAATTGCACATCAACAGTTACGTGCTGTGCATAGCTACAATTCACTACCTTGCCCGAAAATTGTTCGCATAAATGGCGGATAAATTGCTCGTGCTTAAAGTCTATATCAATAGAGACATCATAAAGACGCACTTCTTCCCGCGTTGGCAATTGTTCCATCGCTTGCTGCGCCGAGGCTGAGTAAGCTCGCACTAAACCACCAGCGCCCAACTTAATACCACCAAAGTAGCGGGTAACAATCACCATGACATCGCCTACACCTTTGTGCTGGAGAACGTTCAGGATAGGTTTTCCGGCCGTGCCACTTGGTTCGCCATCGTCAGCCATTGCTGCGCTGGATGGGGAATGAGGATTGCCAAGTAAATACGCCCAGCAATGATGACGAGCATCTGGGTATTGTTGCTTTACATTTGCTAGATGTGCCATAGCGGCTTCGCGGCTATCGGCGAAAGCGGCGAAGGCAATAAACTTGCTTTTTTTAATCTCGTACAGAGTTTCAATCTGTTGAGCGGGGACGGGATACGACATCACGCCATTGTACCTGAGTTTCGCTTTAGGCTAAATACAGGGACAACAGCGTTTTGTGTTTTACTACTTTATTAGAAATGACTCTGTATTAACGAAGTATGCCTGAAACCGTTTCCGATACGTTTGTCGCACCTTTAAGGATTTCATCCATCACGCCTTGTACTTGGGTGATTTGCTGACTGTTTAGGTCAACATTGTCTTTCACAGTCGCCATCTTGCTTGTCGATTTATTCGCAAGCTTACGGTTTTCTGCTACAACTGATTCAATTTCTACTGTTGAATCACTAGTACGCTGTGCAAGTTGACGAACTTCATCCGCAACCACGGCGAAACCACGACCTTGTTCTCCAGCTCTGGCCGCTTCAATAGCAGCATTCAGTGCCAGTAGGTTGGTTTGATCGGCAATTCCGCTAATAGTGGTTACAATAGTTTCAATTTTAAGCGATTGCTCACTAAGTTCATGCATAAGTTTGTTGGTTTGGTCAACTTCATCAAGTGCCACTTGGAATACATCAATACTACGTTGTAGCGATGACGCACCGTCTGCGGCAATTTGTGATGTTTCTTCTGCAGTAGATACAGCAAGCTCGGCGGCTTGTGAAATAGCATGCTTTTCTTGAACTTGCGCTGTTACATCAGACGCAAACTTTATAACTTTAACCACTTTACCCGTACCGTCGAACACAGGGTTGTACGTAGCTTCAAGCCATAACGTTTCTCTATCAGCATTGATTCGTTCAAAGGTTCCCGAAGAAAATTGGCCGTTTGCTAAGGACTGCCAAAACTGAGGGTTATTCTGATAGAAATCGTCTTTACAGAACATGCGGTGGTGCTTGCCTTTAATTTCATCAAGGCTGTACTTAACGGTCGCAGTAAAGTTTTCGTTCGCAGTAACAATGGTGCCATCAGGTTCAAACTCGATAACCGCCATCGACTTATTCAGAGCGTCGGTAATTGCTTTACCAGAGAAAACAGCGTTTTCTTGTTCGGTAACATCATGATAAATAGCATGAATTTCAGAGTTGCTGCCGTTGAGTACATTAACGTAGTTCGCTTTTAGCCACTTTGTCTCGCCTGTCTCTGCTTTCATCGCAATGGTATTCGTGTAAGATCCACCGTTTGATAATGACTGCCAAAATAGACGGTAATCGTTGTCGTTTTGAACACCAGGGACACGAAGATCTTTGTGATTGAATGAATAATCACCTGACGATGGGCGCGCGAGTATTTGTAGGAACTGAGAAGATGCGTATAGACAATCTCCTCTATCCGAATACACTGCGTAAGCAAGGTTATCTTTCAATGCATTTAGCGTCGCCGCTAAGCTGTTATTCTCGTCCGTGAGTGAGGAAACTTCCTTATTATATCGTGAACTGGATACAAACAGGACGGCTCCGTTAACTTCTAATAAAGTAGAAGAAGTATAGAACGGTTAATTTTAAAGCGCGTTTAGACAATAGATGCAATTGGTGCATTTTTAGGTATGTCATTTCATAACTAAATGTTCACGATTACTATTTTTTCATACTTGAACGCTTTTTTACTCTATTTTTACTAGTATTTCAGAGTCAATTTACATGAAAGTTCTTCACACCTCAGATTGGCATTTAGGTCAAAGTTTCTTTACCAAAAGCCGTAAAAATGAACATGAGCAATTTTTTAAATGGCTGCTTGAGGTGGTTGAGCAAGAAAGTATAGATGCTGTTGTCGTGGCCGGTGATATTTTTGATACCGGCACTCCACCGAGTTACGCGCGGGAGCTTTATCATCAACTAGTGGGTAACTTTCAGGGAATGGGGTGCACCTTAGTAGTACTAGCCGGCAATCATGACTCGGTGTCGGTATTAAATGAAAGTAGGGAATTACTGTCTTATTTAAACTGTCACGTTATTGCTAGCACTTACGGCAATGCTGAATCGCAAGTCTTACCTTTGCGTACCCGAGATGGCGACATAGGCGCAATACTGTGCGCGGTACCTTTTATTCGTGCTCGGGACGTTTTAAAAAGCGAAGCTGGAAAATCGGCGATTGAAAAACGTCAGGCGCTGGGTGAAGCCATTAAGCAGCACTACGCCAACCTTTATCAGATTGCGCTAGATAAACGCAAGGAATTGCATGTAGAAGTGCCAATTATTGCCACCGGACACTTAACTGCGTTAGGGGTAAGCCAGAGTGAAAGTGTGCGCGACATTTATATAGGTACGCTAGAAGGCTTTTCAGCTGATGGGTTTCCTCCTGCGGATTATATTGCCCTTGGGCACATTCACCGACCGCAAAAAGTGGCAGGGTGCGATCATATTCGATATTCCGGCTCGCCTATTCCCTTAAGTTTCGATGAACTGAAATCACAAAAGCAGGTATTAATAGCCACGTTCGAAAACAAATCACTAGTGCAGGTAGAAAGTAAGCCTATTCCTCGTTTTCAACCGATGGCAGTTTTACGAGGCAACTTAGAAGACATTGAGCTTGCCTTACAGCAAAATGAGGCGGTGAAAAGCGCAAGCACAGAACACCCAGCGTGGCTGTGTATTGAAGTAGAAACTCAAGATTACTTAACCGACCTGCAACAGCGCATTCAAGCGCTAATCGACGATAAACCTGCCGAAATTTTGCAATTAAAACGAATGCGCAAACAAAGAGCCAGCGTCATTTCAGCAGAAGAAAACGTTAACTTAAGCGAGTTGTCTGTGCATGAGGTGTTTGATGCTAGATTGTCACTGGAAGCGTTTGAGTCGGACGAAGACCAACAACGCAAGCAGCGCGTTCAAACCTTATTCGAGCAGGTAGTAGACGATGTGCAATTGTCACATGAGGGCACCGAAGCGGCAGATGGTGCCAATGCTACCGATGTGAACAGCGCTATTGATGAAAAGCAAAATAACGCACCTGTTAATAACGCACCTGTTAATAAAGCACCTGTTAATACCTCACCCGCAAGTGAGGGTAACCTATGAAAATTCTTACCCTTAGGCTCAAAAATTTAAATGCATTAAAAGGGGAGTGGAAGATAGACTTCACCCAGTCTCCTTTCATCGACAACGGTTTGTTTGCCATTACCGGCCCAACAGGGGCAGGAAAAACTACATTGCTTGATGCTATTTGTTTAGCGCTTTATCACCAAACGCCGCGCTTGGGCACTATTTCGGCGACCTCAAACGATATTATGACGCGCGGTACGTCAGAGTGCTTGGCGGAAGTTGAATTCGATATAAAGGGTAAAGCGTATCGGGCATTTTGGAGTATGCGGCGCGCAAGAGGAAAAGCTGACGGCAATTTACAATCTGCTGATGTGGAATTAGCGGAAGTAGAATCTGGCAAAGTGTTAGCTACCCAAGTGAGGCCAAAGAGTGAAGAGATAGAGCGCCTGACTGGGCTTAACTTTGCGCGCTTTACAAAGTCGATGATGCTCTCCCAAGGCGACTTTGCTGCCTTTTTAAATGCCAACGAAGGTGACAGAGCTGAATTATTAGAAGAGCTTACTGGTACAGAAATTTATGGCCAGTTATCTCAAGCGATTCATGAAAAATACAAGGCAGCAGAAACCACAAAACGGGAATTCAAACTAAAACTGGAAGGCGTAGCATTACTCAGTGAAGCGCAGCATAGCGAACTTAGTACTCAGCTGAACCAATTTAAAACCCAGCTACTTACTGTAAATACCGAGATTGTTTCGCTACGAGAACAGTTGCAATGGCAACAGGCGTGTGAGCAAAATCAACAAGAGCTTACTAAGGCGAACGCGGCATTAGTTGAAGCAAATAACGTGTATGAACAGGCAAAGGGCGAACTAGCGCTATTAGTTGCTGGTGAGCCTGCGGAATTGCTTCGCTTGCCACATTCCGCGCTTAGTCAGCTATGTGAGGATGTGCAGCGCATTGCCAACAATCTCAGCCTGAAACAAGAGCAATTGCCAGATTTAGAAAGCCAGCAACAAAAGCGACAGGCGGAATGTGAAAGCAGTGAGACGGACTTTACCAACGCGAAAGCCCATCAACAGCGTTTTGAAACCCTGATTAACGAACAAATCATTCCACTTGATAGTGAAATCAATAAGCTTACCAACCGCATTGAGACAAACCAACAGACGTTAGCTGATGCGAAAATAAAGCAGGGCAAAGCGCAAGAAAACCATCAAACATACTCTGATGAACTTGAAGGTAAAAAGCGCACGCTGGATGAGTTAACCACCTACCTTAATGTTCATGCGGCAAATGGTAAGATGGCAGGCGAAATCAGTGGCTGGAAAGAAAAAGCGGCACGATTTAGCGATGACGAAAGTACTCTAGCGGAAATAACCAAGAAAATAACCGCAACGCAGCAGCTTAAAGACAGTGCCGTGGCCGATTTAGCTGAGAAACAACACGCCAAAACTAATGTGGTGGCGTTACATCAACAAAGCGCAGATAACGTTTCACTGTGTGAATCTAGCCTCAATCAACTCCTTAGTAATGGTGATACAGCCAGCGTGAATGCAGATATCACAGTACTTAATAATAACTGGCCAGTTCTTGCGTCGTGCGAACAATGGCAGCGGCTTTATATCAATCATAAAAATAGCCATGCTGAAAAGGCGCAAAGACTAACGTCATTGTTATCCAATATAGAAACCCTTAAACAAGAGCGGGCAGAGTTAGCGGCAAGTTACAAAGCCACGCAAAGCCATTTAAAAGACGTTGAGTCGTTAATTAAGTTAGATGCCGAGCTTGCGCATTTACGCCAAACGCTTTCACAAGGTGAGGCATGCCCTTTGTGCGGCGCCACTGAGCACGATGCTTCTTTGATGAATATTGATGTGCCTGAAACCATTGCCAAGCGCGACGAACTAACCCGCTCACTTGAAAATATAGAGAAACTAGGTACGCAAAAGCGAGAGCAAATCATTACCGCCGAGTTCGAAAAACAGCAGTGCGAGAAGGTGATCGCAGAAGCACTCGCAGCCTTTTCTCAACTTGAAGCCGACTGGCAAGGGGCTATGTCGTCTTTAAATGCTAGCGTTGTTATTTCAGATGTTGAGTCTTTTCACCAGCTTCAGCTGAACTGCAAAGCACGTCAATCTCGCTTAAACGCCCAGTTTAGCAATATACACGCTAGCGAGGAAAAATTAGCCGAAGCCAAAAATAAGACGCTTTTGCATCAACAGCAAATAGAATCAATAAACAGTGAGATGGCGCTTTTAACGGCAAAAGTCTCGCAACTAGAAGGGCAACTAAACGACTTCCACACGACTAAATCTAGTATTGAGAGCGCACTTGCCCATAATCGCAGCACGCTTATTAATGAGATTGAAAGCGTGGGTTTAACACCAGATGCCAATATCACTGAATGGCTTGCTCAGAAACACAAGGATGTGGAAGCGTTTCAAGAGAAAACTCATCTGCACAGTACCTTGTCTCACGAGTTAACAGCCCTTAAAGATAAATTGGTAGAGCAAAGTGAAATTAAAGCGGCTGCAGATAAAGAAGCCCAATTATACACTACACGTATTCAAGAAATTGAAGCCCAGCGTGAAGCGCAACGTGCTAAACGTCATGATTTGTTCCCCCAAGGGGATATTGGCGCTGCTAGACGTGAAATTCAGCACACCCTATCGGTAAAAGAGCGGCGCTATAAAGAATGTGACACTGCTCTTCGTGAGGCGCAGCGAGCATTAGAAAATGCTAACGCCCAACTAAAAATACTCACTGCAGAGTTAGAAGAAAAACAACAAGCCAAAGAAGCAAAGCAAGTCGAATTCGATTCCGCATTAAGCCAAAGCCCGTTTGCTGATGAAGCCGAATTTTTAAGTGCATTATTGCCCTATGAGGAACGCCAGCGTTTACTTCAAAGGAAGCAATTAATTGAACGTGAGCAGCAGAATGCGCAGTTGTTATTAAATACCGCCACGCAAAAGCACAACACTTTATTAGCTCATGAGCACGCCACGAAATGGCAACAATCGACTGCAGAAGCGACACAGGCAAGTTTGAATGAGAAAGATGATGAAAAAGATCGGTTACTGGCACAACAAGGGCAACTATCTCAACAGTTAGAGAGTAATAGGCAGGCGATTGAAAAACAGCAAAGCTTAATCAATGAAATGCGTGAGTTGGAAACATCGTATGATGATATTGCTTATTTGCACTCTCTTATTGGCTCAGCCAGCGGCGATAAATTTAGACGATTTGCACAAGGCTTAACGCTAGATAATTTAGTTCGTTTAGCCAATCAACAACTCGATAGGTTGCACGGGCGTTACCAGCTTACCCGCAACACAAAAGACAGTTTAGGTTTGAGTGTATTAGACACGTGGCAGGGCGATGTGGTGCGCGATACTAAAACTCTATCGGGAGGCGAAAGCTTTCTGGTGAGTTTAGCGTTAGCGCTGGCCTTGTCTGATTTAGTGAGTTTTAAAACGAGTATAGATTCTCTTTTCCTCGATGAGGGTTTTGGTACGCTAGATGCCGAAACTTTAGATGTTGCTTTAGACGCATTAGATAACCTAAACGCTAGCGGTAAAATGATTGGTGTTATTAGCCACATAGAAGCGATGAAAGAACGTATTCCTACCCAGCTTAAAGTAATAAAACGAAATGGCGTTGGGTTAAGTGCGCTGGAAAAATGTTACTCAGCGACAGAAAATTGACGGATATTTGGCAGGTTTAGTTTTTTGAAGCTACACTAAAAATAGCCTTTAATGAACTATCGCATACAACACGGCGGTTTTAGGGGTGATGCCGACTAATCTGTGTTGTAATTTCAACGGCGCATATTGTTTAGTCAGGGTGAAGTTTATAAGGTAATTCCACGCAAATTGGATCTTGCATCAGTACAGATTGTTGGGGGCGAGTAACCTTCCATGTGCGACCTGAATGCAAGATGGTCAGTAAAATTACTGATTGCTGCTTTGTGTGTTTTAGTGTGTGAGTGTGTGTACGCCTCGTGTGTCATTACCTCACCATTAAACAGCAAAGTGGGTACACCTATTCCCATGGTGAAAGGCGAGCAGCGTTTAACGCTACATTGTGATTTAGCGCAACCGCATATTTTCCATTTTCCCCGCAACTTCGTAAATAAAGCCATGCTGTATCGGTTAGAGGCTGATGTTTCTATAACAGGCGCCTTCGAAACCCAGAGCTCAGCAGCACCTACTTTAACGCTACCAATTGAGCTACCTAGCGCGCGGCATGCCTATATGCTTCCCACTGGCGCAGCGTCTTACTACTTAGATATAGAAGCCCAGTACGGTAGGGCACTGTACCCGAGTCTATCCTCAGTACCTGAGTTCTACGCATTTAATACTATTCATACCTTAACACTGAGTGCATTTGCTGGCTTCTGCTTTGCGCTGGCTATTTATGTTGGGGTATTAGGCAATAGCATGCGAAGTTTTGGGTTCTATTCTTACAGTTTATACGTGGCAAGTGCAGCCACCTTTTTCTTGTTGCAGGAAGGGATATTTTACACATTATTGCCCAATGTGCCGTTTCTAAATAGCGTACAGTTAAGCGTGCTTTTTGCCGGGCTGACCATCTTTGCTTCTTTGCGATTTTTAGATCAATTGCTCGATTTTAAGGCGTTGCTAAAAAAGTGGCAAAGAAGCGCACTGCACTATTTATCGCTAATCATATTAGTTTTGGTGAGCGTTCAGTTAGTGTTAAGTAGTGATGTAAGCATGATGATAAACAAGGTCATGTCGAAACTAACCTTGGTTATCATGGTCGGTATTTTATTAGCAATACTTTATGCGGCGTATCATAAAGTACACTGCGCAAAATTAGTACTGCTGGGTGTCTCGACAATTATACTTGCCATGCTAGCCAGGTTCTATTTGAAAGACTTCAGCCCGTTCCTTCAGCGCTACGGGCTTATTATCGCGGTGACAATAGAGGCGTTAATTTTTGCGTTTGCTGCAGCGCAAAAAGTGAAGAAGCTTGATAATGACAGGATGGCAGCATTTAAGCGTGCCGCTACCGATCCGCTTTGTCATATTCTCAACCGTGACGGTTGGGAGGGGGCCGCAAAAGTACTCTTAGATGACTTCAATCGTCAAGGCGGTTACATCACTTTAATGTTTATCGATGTAGATAACTTCAAGCGAATTAATGACTCTTTTGGGCATCGTTCAGGCGATGATGTACTGCGTATCTTGGCGAAAATTCTTAAACGTCAATGTCGAGAACAAGATGTGGTAGGTAGGTTAGGCGGTGATGAGTTTGTGGTGCTAAGTTATTGCCACAGCCGTAGTCAATCTGAACGGTTGGTGGGGCGAATTAAAGCGCGCTTAAGCAACTTAACTATTCAAACGCCTAATGCTCAAATTCCCGTTACGGCGAGTGTAGGCGCAGTGGTAACTGATACGTCGTGCAAGAACTTAGATGCCTTGCTCCAAGAGGCGGACATCCTGATGTATGAACAAAAGAAAGCGCGCCACACTGAAGTATCACAACCCATCTAATACCATCCAATATAAATAGGGCGCTGACTCAATGATACTGGCTTAATGAGCTCTTGCTAATTGAACCGGCCTATTGAACTGGTTTATTGAACTGGCTTAGTCAAGTAATACAATGGTGTTTCACATTGGGCTTATACATCTTTAAGCATTTTCGCTAACATCAAAAGCGGTAACCCAACAATTGAATGTCTTTTGCGAAGTGGTTATCCACTAAGCGCTTCAGTTCGTCCGTGTAATACGCTTGATAGCTGCCTCTATCTGTCGCTTTACGTTTATGGGGAAGTGTTGACGGGGGAATAGACAAGTGCGAACAGATAGCATCAAAATCTTCCTGTAAATTTTCGTAGTGACCAATAAAATCAGTCAGCAAATTTCCATGTAAATCCACAAGGTAATCGCTTTGCAATTGCAGTGATGTGTCTATGTGGTATTGATATGGACGCTCAGGGTTGAATTTCCATCGCATAAAGCGCTCGAAGGTATCATGACCTTCCATCACCTGAGGTCGTTCGCGTTTAATGTGATGATAGGAGCTTACCTGCAAGTCCCAGGGGTTTCTCACCACCGAAAACTTGTACAACCCATTAAAGTATTCTTCGGGGAGCATTTCTTTTGCCGCAATAATGCGAGAATGCCGGGGAAAGCGGCTACCAATCTTATGCCCACAAAACTGACTCATTTTATTACTGATAAACTGTGCTACGGCATAGCGGTGTCCCCAGCGGTACTGTGACAGCGCCTCACGAATACTTGTACCACCAGTTTTAGCAATGTGTACAAAGAGAAACTGTTTACTATGGGAAAGTAACACCGGATAGGTTCCTTGTTGAAGCTGATTTTAGGTATCAATACAGTGTGGCGGTCAATTGTGACAATCATATGGATATTTGAGTCATACCTAGTAGTGAATAAACGCTACTAAGTGATGAAAATGGATGGCTTTTGCTTTTTGTTGGTTGAGAGTAAAGCTATGATAAAATACCGTTAAATGAAGCTTCAACAAGTTAAATGCGGCGCAGAATATTCGCCATGCAAATGGCTTCAATCAGTACACCCTAGTACCACTGATGACAGCACAAAAATGGAAATTAAGAGTAAATGGTAGAGCAGAGTTATTATATTGGTGTGGATGGCGGCGGTACTCACTGCAGAGTGCAGTTAGAGGATGAGCACGGTAACGTATTAAGCTACGCCGACGCTGGTTCTGCCAATATTATGACCAATGCTGCTGCCGCAATGCAGTCAATTATCGATGCTAGTGAAAAAGCGATTAGCGCAATAAAGCCCATTAGCGCAGTAGATAAGTCAATTAGCGAAGTAGATAAGCCCATTAGCGCAATAGATAAGCCCAGTAGCGCGACAAATAAACCTACCAACCCAGCAATCAAGCTCAATCAAATACACCTTGCCGCAGGGCTTGCTGGTGCAAATATTCCCAGCGCATTAAATCAGTTTTTAAGTTTACACCACCCCTTCAAAAGCGTAACCGTCATCAGTGATTTACATGCCGCCTGCCTTGGCGCTCATAACGGCTATGCCGGTGCATTAATTATTTGCGGCACTGGATCGGCGGCTACAGTTTTTACTGGCACTGGCACCAGTACTAATTCGCACAATTTTAAAGACAAGGGCGGTTACGGGCTTCCAATTAGCGACAATGCTAGTGGCGGTTGGTTAGGCCTTGAGGCGGTTAAACACAGCTTGTTGGTGTTTGATGAACTTATTCCTCATAGTCTCTTGTTTGCATCTATTTGCGATAATTTAGCCGTATCAAACCCACAACAGTTGGTCACAAAAGTGGCGGGGTTTAAAGGAAGAGAGTTTGGTGCATTGGCCCCCAGTGTGGTGGCAGCCTATAAAAAAGGTTGCGCCGCAGCCGGGGCACTTATTCAACAAGGGGCTAGCTACCTCAACGATGTTGGTCAAACACTTACCTGCAAGGCACCTAGTGAAAAAACATTCACCAATAATCAGGATTTGCCCCTTTGCTTAGTCGGTGGGCTAAGTCATGTGTATCAGCCGTTATTAAGTGCTGATCTTCAAACTAGGCTTATTGAACCCAAATCGTCACCTCAAGCAGCGGTTATTCAATACGCAAAACAACAGGTAGCACTGGCTTAATGCAAACAATTACCTCAGACAAAGTACTGACACCCGCAGGCATTCAGTTTAATAAAACCCTATGTATAGAACAGGGCGTGATCCAACGCATTCAAGATGCCACAAAGGAAGAGCTTGCAGAAAAGTACGCAGGTACGCTTATTCCTGGGTATATAGACACACAGGTAAATGGTGGCGGGGGGATACTGTTTAATCATACGCCCACGTACGATGCACTAAAAACCATGGCGAATGCGCATTTGCAGTTCGGCACTACCAGTATGTTGCCTACACTCATTACCGATAATGTGACCACTATGGCTAACGCCGCCGATGCGGTAAGTGAAGCCATTGCCAATAATCATCCAAATATTGAAGGTATTCATTATGAGGGGCCTTTTTTAAGTACTGCGAAAAAAGGCGTGCATGAAGAAAGCTTTATTCGTACGCCACATGATAGTGAGCTGGCGACCTTGTGCAGAAAGGATATTGGCAAGGTACTGTTAACGGTGGCCCCTGAAAGTGTGAGCCCCAGTTTTATTAAAGAAATGGTGGCAGAAGGGGTAGTGGTTGCATTAGGGCACACCAATGCTAGCTTTGAACAAGTAAGCGATGCACTTAACGCTGGGGCGAGTGGTTTCACCCATTTGTATAATGCAATGTCAGCGTTTACCTCTCGGGCGCCAGGTGCTGTGGGCGCAGCATTGTTGTTTGATAGTGCGTATTGTGGGTTAATTGTGGATCACCATCACGTACACCCTAAAAGTGCTGAGTTGGCCATAAAGGTTAAAGGTAAAGAAAAGATAATGTTGGTGACCGATGCCATGGCGCATGTGGGGAGCAACCTAGACACGCTGGCTTTTTTCAAGACAGAAATTAAGCGCAGTGGCAGTAAACTCACCACCCCTGATGGCACATTGGCCGGTTCATGCTTAGATATGCATGGGGCTGTGGCAAATACTTGTCATGATTTAGGCGTAAGCTTAACCCAAGCAAGCGCAATGGCAAGTAGTACGCCTGCAACCTTCATGGGAATGCAGCATAAACTAGGCAGTCTCGCAGCAGGGCAGTATGCTAATGTGTTATTAGTGGATGATAATATAAAGTTAGCCAATATTTGGGTAAAAGGAAGGCTTCAATAACCCAAGCTTCAAGCGTATATTACCCTAAAGTGCTGTGGATCAGCGTTCTGAGACTGCCTTCTCGGTGATTCAAAAATATTGAATTTTCTGGAGCGTAACATGACCTACCGCGTTGCAATTGCCATATCAGGCGCCGTTTCTTTGGGCTCTTATGAAGCGGGTACGCTTTATGAAATTATTAAAGCGCTAAAAGAACATAACGAAAACCCTGCCAACCCAAAAATTGAAATAGATGTGCTTACTGGCGCTAGTGCTGGTGGCATGACCGCCGCAATGATAGCGCAGAAACTCTTATATGATGGCGACGCCTTATCGGGCGAAAATACCAATGTGGGTTACGAAGCATGGGTGAAGTCGGTTGATATAAACGGGTTATTAACGCCTTTACCCGGCGACAATGCCAAAAACTCACTGCTCTCGAATGGCTTTGTAAAAACCATTGCTGATAAGCTGATTAATAGCCGGTACGTAGAATCATCAGTACCTAACTCTCCACCAGCACAAGCAGAAACACCGCTAGTTCAAACGCCCCACATTGCCAGCGCTACCTCTATCAGGTTAGGGCTGGCCATGTCTAACCTCAATGGCGTCGATTATGAAGTAGATACGTTTGCTTATTTAACGGAAACCTTGGGGCAAGGAAAGTTCACCCAAACGCGCCATCAAGACCGGTATACCGCTACGCTGGACAACACAACCGATAACCAGGCTATTTGGAACGAGATTAGTTCCGCGGCACGAGGATGTGGTGCCTTCCCAGTAGCGTTCTCGCCGGTGTCACTCTCCCGAAGTTGGCTACATGGCGATTACAGCGGTCGAGGCGCTGTAAAATTTGAAGACAGTACCTTTAGCTTTATGGATGGTGGGGCGTTTAATAATTACCCTTTAGGTATGGCTGTATCATTGGCTGAACAAAACGATACAAACTATACCGATTATGAAAACCGCTTTTACTTTTACATTTCACCCAACCCTAGGGAGAGTGCTGCCAATCCAGAATTTGATGCAACAACAGCATCCTTTGCACAAAGTGCCAAGCAAATGCTCAATAGCGTGTACCTTCAAAGCGGGTTTCAAGAATGGTTATTGCAAGAGCAAGACAATGAAAAGGTGCTTAGGCTAGATCATCAAGCCGACACCTTACGAGAAAAACTGTATAGCGCGACCAGCGAAGAGGTGTTCGCAGAGCAAGCCATTATAGATTCAATGATCGCCGTGGTGTATGGTGGAAATACTGTTGAATATGCCGCCGATATTGCCCGGCTCGCTACTCAATATCGTGTTGATGTTGCAGAAAAACCACTTCCACCAAGTCACTTTAAGCTATGGGTAGACACCATTGCGTTGTTAGAGCATGCCGCGGGGTTAGGCCCAACCAATTTAAAAACCATTTATACCATTACCGCCAAAAAAGACGAGCTTAGTGGTGAGTTGCTAGGTGCATTTTTAGGCTTCTTTGATGAACGCTTTCGCCAATATGATTACGAGCGGGGCAGGTTAAATGCCATGCTGACCATTAATGGTATTTTAGATAAGCAGCGCGATGAAGGCGTAATTCAAAAACAATTACCACTGAACATTGAAAAGCGTGATCATCACAGTATTCAGCAGTTTTTAGATTCATCGCATTTAAATCATGCGTCTATGGCTGATGTGAAATACGAAAATAGAGAGCTGGCGTACAAGCGAGTTAAAGCGCGCTTTTTTGCATTTACGAAAGACGCCGGTATAGCAAGTATTGCCCGATTTTTCGCATGGAATTGTATTGTTAGAAAAACAGTAAAAAAGGTGTTGGTGTTGTAGTGTTTAAAGCCTCCCATATTAAAAAGTCCCCTATATTAAAAAGCCCAGCAAGGTAAATTTACCATGCTGGGCTTTAGCAATAACATTGGCTACTTTAAAGGCTACTTTAAAGGCTACTTGCCTTCGCTATGCGCCAAGAACTCTTCGTAGTTACCTTCAAAGTGGTTAAGCTTGTTATCTTTTATTTCGATAATCTGCGTGGCCAGTGATGACACAAACTCGCGGTCGTGACTTACAAAAATAACCGTGCCGTCGAATTTATAAAGGCCATTGTTCAGCGCTTCAATAGATTCCATATCTAAGTGGTTGGTAGGCTCGTCCATTACCAATACGTTGATGTCTTGTAGCATCAGCTTACCGAACAACAAGCGGTTCTTCTCACCACCAGAACATACTGCAACTTTCTTGTTAAAGTCGTCTGAGCTAAACAATAAGCGGCCTAACATGCCACGAACTTGCAAGTCGTCATGCTTAGGCAAGCGCCACTGGCTCATCCAATCAAACAAGCTTAAATCGCAGTCAAAATCTTTGGTGCTATCTTGTGGAATATAACCAATAGCGGCATTTTCAGCCCACTTTATCGTACCGTGCTCAGGTGATAATTCATCAACTAAACATTTTAAGAGGGTAGTTTTACCCGCGCCGTTTTCACCAATGATAGCAAGGCGAGAGCCTGCTTCTAACAATAAGTTAGCGTTGTTAAATAACGGAAGGTCTGGGTAGCCATGACCTACATCTTCTAGCGTAATGGCTAAGCGATGCAGTTTCTTGTGCTGTTCAAACACAATATAAGGCTTGCGGCGGCTAGAAGATTTAACTTCAGCTAGCTCAATTTTTTCCAAGCGCTTAGCACGAGAGGTCGCCTGCTTCGCTTTAGAGGCGTTAGCAGAGAAACGCGCTACGAAGCCTTGAAGTTCTTCAATTTCAGCAGATTTCTTTGCGTTCTCATTAAGTAACTGCTCTTGAACCAACATTGATGCTTCAATGAACGCATCATAGTTGCCTGGATAAACACGTAATTCGCCGTAATCGATATCAGCCATGTGAGTACATACTGAGTTTAAGAAGTGGCGGTCATGCGAGATAATCAGCATGGTGGATTTACGTTTATTTAGCTCATCGGCTAACCACGTAATGGTGTAAATATCCAAGTTGTTGGTCGGTTCGTCGAGAAGCAAAATGTCTGGGTCGGCAAACAAAGCTTGGGCCAATAAAACACGTACTTTTTTACCTGGCGCCACTTCTTTCATTAAACCAAAATGGTAGTGTTCTTCAATACCTGCTGCGTTCAGGATGTCGCCAGCGCGGGCTTCTGCGGTGTAGCCATCCATTTCAGCAAATTGGGTTTCTAAGTCGGCCACGCGCATGCCGTCTTCTTCACTCATATCTAGCTTGCTGTATATTTCGTCACGCTCTTTTTTGACTTCCCACAATTCACGGTCGCCCATAATAACGGCATCAACTACGCTGAATTCTTCGAAGGCGAATTGGTCTTGGCTTAAGATACCGAGTTTGGTACCTGGCGCCATAGACACGTTACCGGCACTTGGCGTTAACTTACCGCTCAAAATTTTCATGAAGGTAGACTTGCCGCAACCGTTTGCGCCAATAAGGCCATAGCGGTTGCCGTTACCAAATTTGGCAGAGATATTTTCAAACAAGGGTGCAGAACCAAACTGCATGGTGATATTGGCGGTGGTAATCAAAACAGGTATCCAGCGGGTAAATCAGAAGAAAAGATAGCTTGGTAGTTAACGCAAAAAAATGCGTTTTGTACGAGTAAGCTTTGGGCGCGCACTATAAGGAATAACGGCCGCTGTGTCGAGGAAATTTTGAGCTATTGGCTGTATCTTCACAAATTTGTAGTGAATCAATAAGCAATTAAAGCGGGACGCAACAGAGATATCAATGGCTCGTGCCCTTATAATCTTTTGGGAGTAGGTTGCGTGTATTGTCGATACTATGAAACTTTAGAAAAATTGCTACGGCGTATGACTTAGCGAAAAGGGGGTAATATGACTTACCCCCTAACGCTAAGGATACTAAGAATGCTAAGAATGTATTTTAGCCAAAAATAACCTCAGGCTAAAACGCATGTGGACTCACTTTGTATTAATTGTCGTCTACTTCCACATAAATGTCTTCGCGTTCAACATCAACCGTGGGTTCGGGTTGTTTTACCGCTACTTCAGGATCATCCTGTTTAACATCAACCGCTGGTTTCCCCGATTTCACGTTTACTTTAGGCTTTGCCTGCGAAACCGTAACTTCCGGTTCTGGCTGTTGAATAGAGATATCAGGATCGTTTGTGGTAATCGATACCTCAGGTTTAGGTTGTGTCACCGTAATTTGAGCCGGTTTTTGATTGATGGTAACTATTGCCGGTTTCTGAGTTACAGAAACTTTATCACCCTTTCGTTCAGTAGATTTGGTTTGGCTTTCTGTCATATAAGCTTGTAGCTCATCTTTATCTAGTTCGCCGTTTTTGTTCACATCGTACTGCTGGATTACGGCGTCATAGTTTGTCTTTTGCTTTTCAGCAGAAGCCATCTCTTGAGCAAAAATTGAAGGTGACGTAGCTACTAGCGTGAGTGCTAGAGCGGTATTTAATTTATTGAATTTCATAATATATGTCCTCTTAAGCTGTAAAAGTTGTCTTTAAATAAGCTATTAAATTATTCACCGCTTAAAAAGTCTTCAATGGTTTGGCCTTTTTGTTGGATAGAAACAAACTGACTATCTGAATATTCAGGCAACTGCTCTACCTTCTTTTCAGAACTCCATACAATTTCATCATTTTCCAGAGATACTTCACTCAACGGGAGCACGCTTTTACGAGAGCCTACGCCCATTACACCGCCGCTTTCCACTACCAGTGCCAGCTCTTCGTTTTGGTTACTTTTAACCACCTCTTCTATAGAACCGACTTCTTCGCCATTGGGCCCAACAATGTCTTTGTCTTCTAGCTCTTGAACAGTTAAATGCTTGACATAAGCGGCATCACTGTCTTTGCGAATATCGCCGTTTTCGTCCCGTCTAACGATATTTATTTCAGGCTCACTTTTCTCTATGACTATTTCTGGTTCTGCTTGGTTTACGGTCACTTGTGGTTCAGCGGTTTCCACGCTAACTTGCGGCTCAGCCTGAACTACTTCAACTTCAGGCTGTTGCTGTTGAATTCGAATTTCAGGGTCTTGGTATTCTACATCGACCTTCGCTTGGCCTACCGCAACATCGACTTCTGGATCTTTTTGATTTACGTCTACAGATGGCGCTGGTTGAGTAACTTCAACATCAGTCTTACCCTTCACAACTTCTATTTCGGAATTTGTAGCCTCGTTATATTCCTGAGCAGATACGTAAAATGCGCTACCACCTAGGGTTAACGCAATAACACTGGCGATTACAGTAGGCTTTGAAAAAATTGACTGTCTATTTCGATTGTTCATTAGATTGTTCCTTCTGATGTTAAATTTAACTACCTTTAAAATCTTGTCTACATCGTTAAGACAAATTAGATGAAGCAACCTAGTTAAAGCAACTTGCATACCTAGGGAAATGCAACACCAATTACTTGGCGCTTTTCTTATCTTAAAATCAGGGTTAAGTTATTTTTTTACAAAGCTTTTTGTAAATATGTGATTTTTTAAATAAGGTTTTTTTTACTTTTTAATAGCGTTGAAGTTTATTTTAATTCTTAACTTTTATTATATTTAATGTGTAAATTATTTGCAGCGAGTTGAAATATAATCACGCTAATTATTATTTTATTTAAAGTGTGATTTTTGGTTTTTCTTGGTTTGTATAAAAGATATTTAGAGTGGCCATGATGTTGTCAAAAAAAGAAGTGGGATAGGGTGATTTTTATAAGCTAGCTATATTGGTTTAAATTTGCGGAATTATTACAGTAAAGAAATGTAAACTTTTCATAAAGGCCATCTTTAATTCATACTCGGTCATATTTTTTCTAGCTTGCTCACTTTCACCTTCTATCGTTAAAACGTTAATACAAAGGCGTTAAACAATCAGGGCAACCGCATGAGTGCTCACTAATTAATCATGCCACTAAAACCCGCAGTT